>Ga0209099_1000684_pt1 | contig 39437 bp, 32 predicted proteins | sample AD_JPNHW2_MetaG_FD_184430 | JGI IMG/M metagenome (GOLD analysis project Ga0209099, IMG submission 184430) | Active sludge microbial communities of municipal wastewater-treating anaerobic digesters from Japan - AD_JPNHW2_MetaG (SPAdes) (version 2) | ecosystem: Engineered > Bioreactor > Anaerobic...
AGTTTTATTATTCGGCCATATTGGGACTGAAAGAGCCTGACTCCGTTGATGAAACCATTGATGCCAGTATTATCGGGAATGCCATTCACCATGTTTTGCAGAAAGTCTATACCCCTTACGTCAACCGTCCGGTTGATTCCGGCATAGTAAGATCGCTCATCGGACAAGCTTTCGGGATGGTCAAGCCGGAATTGGAACGGCTCTTCCCGGGTAACGATCTGGAGACAGGCAAAAACCTGATCATCGTCAATGTGGCTCAGAACATGATCAGGCGTTTTCTGGAAGCCGAGGCGCAATACCTGTCGAAAATAGATGGCGGAACCGGATCGCTCAGGATTCTGTACCTGGAGAAAAAACTAACTGGTAACCTTTCTATATCGGCCGACGGAACAGGAGAAATCCAGTATGTCATGATTAAAGGCACTACCGACAGGATCGACGCGATTGGAAATCAAATACGGGTCATCGATTATAAAACGGGATCGTTAATGCCTTTTGAATTGAACCTCGACAGCCCCGAAAACCTGGGAATGATGAAGAAGCCACAAAAAATGCTGCAGTTGCTGACCTACACCTGGCTATATCATGTTGCGCATCCCGGTGAAAAGGAGCTGGTTTCGGGTATTATTTCGCTGAAAGCGCCCAAAAAATATCTCCAGAAGGCAAAAATTAACAAGTCGGACATCATTCAGGAGGATGCCATCCGGCAATTTGAAAAATACCTCACTGGCCTGTTAGTGGAAATATTCAGTCAGTCGGCGCCTTTTCAACAAACTGATAACCCGGACAATTGCAAGTTTTGTGCATTCCGTTCGATTTGCAACCGGTAACCGGCGACAGGGGATCATGTCTGTCAGGAATTTACTTTTAAAAAAAATTTTACCGGTTGTTTGAATATTCGGGGAAAGTGTTACCTTTGCGCCCTGTTTAAGAACAAAGTTCATTGAATCGGCCCGGTTGTTCTGTTGGTTAGAATTAGTGCCTGTCATCTTGTCACGAGTGACGAGACGGGGTCGAGTCAAGGAAAAATGCAGATAAAGTTCTTATAAATATTGGTTCGGTAGTTCAGTTGGTTAGAATACGTGCCTGTCACGCACGGGGTCGCGGGTTCGAGTCCCGTCCGGACCGCTTCAAAGCCTGTCAATCGTTTGATTGACAGGCTTTTTCTTTTTAGGAAGTATAGAATAAGTACAACAGGAAACGGGTGTTTATAGCTGTTGAAAATCAAGAGTTTTACTTATTCATATGATTTTAAACGGCCAATGTCCGGGGAAGCCTAAAGAAGAAATTATGATAGATAATCAGTGCTAATAAAGAACAGGATTGCTTTTTGAAGTCTTGCCATTCGATGGTTTACCTGTGCGGTGGCAAAACTTTTCCGGGTAGTTGGGATTGTTCCATTTTGCCCATTCCTGATAGGCTTCATAGCAGAATGGGTGGGAAGGGTCGAAAGGAATTTGTTGACCCGTACGGATGCAGTAGCCCATTTTAGGTTTTGAATCACGTATTGAAACTGATCTTGGAAAAGATTCTACTTCCTCACGCGAGGGGCGGGTGTCAGGTAAAGAACCTAGTTCCAATTCGTCAGGGTAATCTGATAATCTTTTGACCGGAAGCGATTTGTATTTTAATGATGACTTATAGTATCTCTCGGTATTATCCAAAAGAATATCAGATTTGACGTAATTTTTACCAAGAATAGAAATGAGTTTCTTCTCAAAAACGGGACGTTTGATAAAAACGGCTTCAGCATTGTTCGCAATCTCCCAACACGCCAGCCATGCTTCCTGATCAACTGATTTGGTGATACTATTGAGCAAGTTAGTCTCATGAAAAACACCAAATTCTACGTTATTCTTGAAAGAAAAATCGTAGAGATTGATGGAAGTAATCACACCTTGGGTTTCATTACCATAATACTTTCCATGCAATTGAGGTGAGTACACTACACTAACATTAAGGAATTTCTTGAAGAAATCAAAATCTTCGGCACTAAGACTTCTCTTCACATTGTTTTCGTTTTTGCCAAAAACAATTGTGATTTGGAGCCGAGGATTGTTCAGGTGTTTTTCGAATAATTTGCGGAAATATATATCGAGATTGATATAAGGACTAACGATCAGGAGACTATTTGATGCATTCCAAATAATGTCATAAACGGCATCTTCGAGTTGTTTTCCAGTAATGAATTTAGACATAGAGAGCAGTGACTAGTTGAATGAGTTACTAACAGGGGCTTATTAAGCCTCATAAGAAATGCAAACTTAAGGAGAATTATAATCTATAAAATAGCTAACGATGAATTGGCGGCACCAAATTACTGAAAACATGCAAGTGCAAATATAGAATGGAGAACTATTAGATTTTACACTTTAACAGATACAATTACCACCGAAGAAACCGATACGATTGCCGTTCGGCTAACAGCTGACATGTGTGATTTTTGCATGTTATCGGCCAGATTTGACATGATTGAACTGAATCAGGTAGGAACAATTACATCCTGCAACCCAAATGATAACCTGACTTTGAGCAAAATAACAGCGTATCCTAATCCCAGCAGTGATTATGTAAAGGTTGAATTTCGTAATGCAAAAAGAGAAAAGAGGAGATTATCGGTTTATGATTTACTGGGGAATGAAGTGAAAGTAATAGAATCTACTGACGATGATATCTATATATTTAAAACCGAAATCGGGACGGGAGTGTATTTTTTCCATTTGCAATCGGCTGCGGATAAGAGTGAGAGGGGGATGGGTAAATTTGTATTTCAGTAAAGAGTTCTTCAACACGGGTTTTTGCCCGCTGCAAGCGCGTATGAGCGAGGGAAGTATGAATATGGTTCAGCATTGGATTATTCAGGTAAGAAATCGGTGCCGGATGTAATTGTATTGAGTTTATGGCAACTGCATATGAACTGAAAAATTCAGCGCACATGTCAGAAGACGCGAGCAACATGTCATACATTCCGTTTTTTTTGATATTTCTTCTATATCCACTGATCCTTTCGTATATTTGGAAGCAGATAATCTGATTACAGGTTCATTGATACTTCGGTTACCGGGGATTATTATATGATAAGCTTAAATTCAATAATACTATAATCATAGCAAAGCTCCAACGATTGTAACACATATTAAAAAACTAAAAAAAATGAAAACCAAGGCTTTCCTTCTGCTGACTACATCCCTGACATTGGGAGTAATTGTGGCGCTATTTTCAAGTTGTAATAAAGACGAAGATAGCGGGAGCAGTACAATCAAAGATATTGATGGAAATGTTTATCATTCAGTAACTATAGGAACTCAAGTCTGGATGGTAGAAAATCTAAAAGTCACAAAGTATAATGATAATACTTCTATTGATAATATAACCAACACAAACACGTGGAACTCCCTTACTTCAGGAGCATATTGTAATTATAACAATTTGGACTCTTATGTTTCAACCTATGGCAGGCTCTATAATTGGCAGGCAGTTAACACTGGCAAGCTGGCTCCCAAAGGCTGGCGCATTCCGACAAAATCTGATTGGGAAACTTTAATAGCATTTTTGGGAGGAGAAGGTGTAGCTGGTGGAAAGTTAAAAGCAACCGGTTCAGTTTGGGCTTCTCCAAATACCGGAGCGACAAATGAAAGCGGTTTTTCAGGCTTACCCGGTGGTTGTAATGTAAACGGCTACGTTGAAATTGGCTTGGATGGTAATTATTGGAGTAGCACCAGCGAAACTTGTAATTTTGCATGGTTCCTGAATCTATATAAAGATAAAAGTTCGGCGGAACTAGCCTGTACGAATAAAAACTACGGTTATTCAGTCCGTTGTATTAAAGAATAGCGATTTGTAATTTTTACTTCTTATCCTGAGCTTTCAAAATCGGGATTCTTCTCCTTTTTTGGCGCTCGTTTCCTGACGAGTGCCTCATTTATACCCCGACTGGTACATATCTGTAACTCAGCGAAGCAAACCCCGCTGGCTAAGATTAGTCGAAGCCAGAATCCATATCTCTTTTCCCTCAAACGTCACCGCCATCCCATCGGTTATGCAGGTTTATACGACGGTTGGCAACAACCACAAACTGAAGAACAACTTCATTCATTTACTGATTTCATCGGCATAAAGCCTTTCCGTTATTCTTCTATCTTTGCTTATCAAACCGTTCTTGCCATGAAAAGACCGCTTTTCCTGCTTCTTTTTCTTTTCGCGCTTGTTATTCCGGGAACAGCCCAGAACGACGACAGCACGCTGAAAGAAATCAACGCCAAAATAGAATCGCTGGGATATGATATTGCCAGCCTGCAGAAAGCGGTCGATGATATATACTGGTACAACCGGGTTGGTGACGTTGCCTTTATCGATAAAGTATACATCACGGGCCCGCCGGTACCGGAAAAGCAGGTAAAAAACCCTACCGCCATGGGCGCCCGAAATCCGGTGAAGTTTTACAGCTACATCTTTATCCCGAAAGATATAAAAGCCGATAAAAAATACCCGCTGCTGGTGCTTCCGCACGGGGGCGTTCACGCGGATTTTACCACCTACCATGCCCATATCATCCGGGAGCTCATGGCGCAGCAATATATCGTGATAGCCCCGGAATACCGGGGAAGCACCGGTTACGGAAAGGACTTCTATGAAAAGATCGATTACGGCGGGCTTGAAAACGACGACGTGAACGCCAGCCGCGATTATATGGTAAGGAATTATGAAATGGTGGACAGCACACGGGTCGGCATCATAGGCTGGAGCCATGGCGGGATGATTGCCCTGATGTGCGTGTTCGATCACCCTGAAAAATATCAGGTCTGCTTCGCAGGAGTCCCCGTCAGCGACCTGGTAGCCCGCATGGGGTATTCGGACGACGAGTACCGGAAGCTGTTTTCGGCAACCTACCATATCGGGAAGGACGCAAGAGAGGATATCAAAGAATACCGCAGACGTTCGCCTGTCTGGAACGCCTGGAAGCTTCAGACTCCTTTGCTCATCCATACCAATACCAACGACGACGATGTCAACGTGCTGGAGGTTGAACACCTGATCCAGGCGTTGAAGGCCGAAGGAAAACATTTCGAATACGAGATTTTCCAGGATGTGGAAGGCGGCCATTCTTTCGACCGCATCGACACCCGCATTGCAAAACAAATCCGGCTCAAGATCTATGCTTTCCTGGATAAATACCTCGATCCGCCGCACAAGCTGAAATCACTGTCCGACATTGATAAAGCCGCATACCGTTAACCTGCTATCAGAACTCATCTGAAGCTGATGGCTGTAAAAAGATCCCCGTATGAACCTAAATCCGGACTGTCTTCCATTCAGACTGGCCGATTTTGTCCCATTTCCTTTAAAGGGAATATCTATTCGGTCAGCTTTTTAAAATCCTCATCGTCATAAAGGCGCTCAAAGTCTTTATCCTTCCGGGAGTATTCCCTGAATTCAGGATTCAGAGAGATGGCCGTTTTCAGATCGGCAAGGGCCCTGGCTTTGTCCCCTTTCAGGCTGTATATACAGGCGCGGTTATATATATTATTGGGATTATCCGGATCCTGTTTCAGCCCTCTGTTCATCGAAGCAATGGCTTCGTCATACCTGCCCAGCCTGGCCAGCGCAGCCCCTTTCATCCCCCACACGTCCGATCGTTCGGGATTGAGCGAAGTTGCCTTGTCGAATGCTTTAAAAGCTTCTTTGTATCTTTCCATGGCATACAGCACCTGTCCTTTGCCGATGTAATTTATCGCGCTGTCGGGTTGGATTTTAATAAGCCTGTTGCAATCCTTCAGCGCCTCTTCATTATGCCCGTATTCAGCTTCGATAAAAGACTTCCAAAATATAACTCCGGAATTCTCAGGATACAGCTTTTCCAGCTCTTCCAATGACTTTATAGCATCCTCCTCCCCTGTAGGGCTCTTTTTCATGTTTGCCAAAAGCCATCCCTGCACGGCTTCTTTGTTGTGCGGCCTGATTTTCATGATCCTCGTGAAAATTTTCGAAGCCTCTTCTGTTTTTCCCTGACTTGTCAGAAAATTCGCCTTCACGAGGTCCGCTTTAACAGTATCGCCCCGGGCCAGCGATTCCTTCACGATTTTGGAATCCTTGTCAGGCAGCCACCCAGGAACCGCTTGCAGCGTCATCATGTAAAATTTGCCATCAGGAGCTATGGAACAGGTTCCTCCCATATTAGCGGCAATTTCAATCAAAACGTTCCTGAAACATTCAAGCATTTCATTTTCAGTGACATTCCAGTCTTCAGGATCCGGATTATAAAACTTGAATTTAATCCGGGCAATGTTTTCATTTCGTTCAGTAAACTCCACATAGGGCGAGATGGACTGCATCAGCCAGAAATATCCTGATACGAGCCCTTCAAACCCCTTTGACTGGTTCCAGGTTTTTGCGAAGCGTTCGCCCATCCACTTTCCCAGTTGCGCCGGGCTGGTTCCGTTCTTTTTATTATCTTCTATCAAATAGCAGTTCAAGTTATAAAATTGGTACAGGGCGCCGGAATAACGCCAGACAGGTTCAGCGACATTTTTTTGCCATTTCCCATCAATAGCGGGATTGACGATCACCGGATAGAAACATTGCGAGTACCACCTGCTGATTTTCCAGTTTCCTTCTTTCATTTCAAGGACCAGAATGTCAAGGTAATCCAAAACTCTGTCACGGCCTTCCGCTTTCAGCGACTCCAGGTACCTCACGGTGACCATCGCTGTGTTTTGACCATATACGTCGGCCGAAACGAAATTCACGGTAGTCCTGGCATCCGTAACTTTGTACTTATAGTAATTGACGGTTGATTTTGCCATTTCAGGCAAGGGGGTTGTTTCAGCGGCAGAATAATAGGTCCCGGTTTCCTCAATCGAATTAAAAATCTGATCCCAGTTTTTATCATCCCAGCATTGAATAAAACGGGTGACAAATGCTTCAGCAGATTCTTTCAGGTCCTTCCCTGCGGCTGTTGCCGTGGCAGCCGGCTTCTGCCCGAAAGCAAAAGCCGGAATAAAGATCAGTAAAAAGACAAACTTTTTCATTTTCATCGGTTTAAGGTTAGAATTGAAAAAATTGAGCGGATATAATTTCAGATTCCTCCGGGCAGAAGAATCCTGGTTATTGGCTAACCATGGCTTTTTACCGGATAATGAGATGAGATTTTAAAACCGGAGACGACGAGATGCAACCGACTGACAGACGCTGCAATATTTACACCCTAAGATAGTGATAAAAGAAGAAATTTGCAAGAAAGGTCTAATATTCAGAGAATCGGGCCATGTATAAATCTTAGCCCACTGATCGTTTACAGCATAATTTGTCGTAAATTGTATATGGTAAATATTCATATGTTTTTTATTACAATACAGCTATGAATCCTGTTATTGAGAGACTGCAAAAGATCGAATCATTGATGTTAACAAGGCTTTCATACCCGGGCTGCACCAGCAAGCAACTTCAGGGCAACCTGTCGGCGATGAAAAACATCTTCTTCACTTTTACCTATATCCTGATTCTCGTAAGCGGTTGCCTGATATTTGCCCCCGAGCTCAGCATTATCATCGGGTATGGTCTGACCCTGATGACCCTTCTGGCCCTCTCCTTTTCATTACAACTCATCTTCCCCAGGCATTTCCTTTTTATCGGTTTATCCCATGGACTGGCTTTAAACCTTGCGACGTTCTATTGTATCCTGAAAATGGGAGGCATACCGGCTTCCGGAGGGCTGATATTTGTAGGAATCGCCAATGTGCTTTCCACGGTTCCGCGGCAAAAGGCATGGTATTCAATTACTTTGTTTTCCATTTATCTGGTTCTGGTAGTGCTTCTGGTCGTATTAAAGCCCTGGTTGTATCCGTCGCAACTGATTAAGCCTTTTGAAAATACTGTTCTATATATGCTCAATGCTATATTTTTAACCGGGGCTTCGCTCATTTTTGTACTGGATTTTATCCGGCAACAGCGGAAACTGGATGTTATTGAAACCAACCATCTGAAAGAGATCCATGAAATGAAAAACAGGTTGTATACCAACATTACCCATGAATTTCGCACTCCGCTGACCGTTATTCAGGGGATGACCGATCTGATCAGAACACAGCCGGAACAATGGATGGAAACCGGTTTACTAAAAATCAGGGCCAACAGCGATATCCTGCTTCATCTGGTAAACCAGATGCTTTGCATGGCCCGGATCGAAACCGGCGCTGTCACCATATCCCTCTGCCGGAAAGATATTATCAACTATTTGTATTCCTTGGTTGAGCAGTTTAAACCGGAAGCCATCACCCGAAAAATTGATTTAACTTTTGAACCGGAAGAGGCATCCTTTAACATGGATTTTGACGAAAAAAAACTAATGCATATCATGTCGAACCTGATTTCCAACGCCCTGAAGTTCACTGCCGAAGGAGGCAGGGTTAAGGTGGAAGCCAATGGGCATGAGGATGCAGAACAATTTGCTATCCGGGTCAAAGATACCGGCATCGGTATCAGGAAAGAAGATATGGATCATTTATTCGACCGTTTTTACCAGGTTGAAAACAATAATTCGCCGGGAGGTTCGGGGCTTGGACTTGCCGTGGTCAAAGACGCCGTGGAACTCCTGAAGGGAACAATTTCTGTAACCAGCATACCGGGCATTGGAACGGAATTTTCCGTTTTTCTGCCGGTCACACGAAACGCTCCGGAAACTGATATCCGGCAGGAGGCAGATGAAACAGAGGAAACAAGGCAACAGGCTAATGGGGATTGGTCCGCTAGTTTAATTTTCAGGGACGCCTCTCCTGAGGTGGTGCAGGAAGAGGCCGTCATGCAGGACGGGGCCCCTTTGCTGCTGATTGTTGAGGACAACCTTGACCTGGTAGAATATCTCCGGGCTATCCTTCAAAAAAAATATCATGTAGAAGTGGCTAAAAACGGCAGTACCGGCTTTGAAAAGGCGCTGAACCTCGTACCGGAAATTATCCTGAGCGATGTCATGATGCCTGTTCTGGATGGAATCGCCATGCTGGAAAAACTTAAAAACGATATCCGCACCAGCCATATTCCGGTAGTGATGTTAACGGCAAAAGCCGATATTGATTCACGGCTTGCAGGTCTTGAAAGGGGGGCTGACGCTTACCTGGCCAAGCCTTTCGATGAGAAGGAACTGTTCATCCAACTCAAAAACCTGGTTGATCAGCGTAAAAAACTCCATGAAAGATACTCTTCGATTGAGAAAATTCCGGCAACATCCGACATTTACCTGAAAAAAGAAGATGAATTCATGATCAGGGTCCGGCAGGTGCTGGAAGCGAACCTGGAAAATGAAGAATTCGGGATTACACAACTCTGCAACGAACTGGCCGTCAGCCGGGGACAGCTTTACCAAAAATTCAAATCATTGAGCAACAAGACGATAGCTGACTATTTCAAGTTTTTAAGGCTTCAAAAAGCAAAAGAATTGCTGCTGACTACCAGCCTGAACGTAACGGAAGTGACCTTTGCGGTTGGATTTAAAAATCTTTCGCACTTCAGCCGCGAGTTTACCCGGCAATTCGGAAAATCACCCGGAAAATTCCGGAAACCCTGAGTTAAAGAAAAACCTGCTCCCTCCTTCCGGGCATGCGCCCTGATTATCTGCATAAAAAATCTGTCCCCTCATATTCACCAGGATAATATCATGCCGGTTGTTTTATATCCACAGCAAAACTATTCAAACTCACAGCAAAACAATCCGGCGAATACCTGTATAACTTTAACAGGTTAACCTTATCATCAATCGCCATAAATCCTGCAAGCATGAAAAACCTGATTTACCTTTTAGCTGTGGCTTTGGTAATGCTTTTCAGTTGCACCAAAGCCCCGATGGACGAAGAAGTAAGCCCTGGGGTAAAGAACCTGAAGAAAGTACCGGTTCCTATGAAAATTGACATCTGCATGACCCCCGATACCAATCGTTTGCACGTGGAGGGAACACCCCTTGTGAACGAGTTGGGAGACACCATCATTCCCAGTCTGGATTTATCTGTCGGATCCTTGCTCAGCGGACATGGAACCCATATAGGCCAGTTGATCAAGGAAGAAAGCAATATGACCGGATATGATGCCTATTTGATGACAGAGTTGTTGCCTCAGGGCAAGGTGGTTATTGCCGCAACCTACGATGGAATTCTCACCGCAGCCAACCATGATAAACTTTCCTATATTTCTTACATACAGATTGATGTTACAATTCCCCCAACCAAGATAATTACCGGGGATGTTGAGTTAACCGGCGGCACCGGCAGATTTGAAGGTGCAACCGGTAACTGTACCATTAATGGGATTGTTCCTTGCTGGAGCGTCGACGGATATATCCTGTTTGCCAAATAATTTTACATATCCGCCAGTTACACATGTAACTTTTTCAGGCATTTAGCCTGTTTAAATCTCCGATTCAGCATCCGGTTCCGCGACCGGTGCTGATCGGTTTTTTTAAAATTTTGAATTCAGAGTAACCGCTCAGGGAGAAAATATGGATGGTCTATCCAAAAAGGATTACCTCTCTCTTAGTCCTGGTCGCCGCCGAAAACAACTTCAACCAGTTTTTTTGCATTGGCTTCATCCGAATAATGCTTCTGCAGATAATCCCGGCGCTGTATGATTTTCCCGGCATCGAAAGTTTCAGTAAAGAGCTGCAGCAAAGAAGCTTTCAGGGATATTGTATCATTTGCCGTTTCACATAAAACATCCAACCCGGAACCAGCCAGCATATCAGGGTTTACCAGAACGAAACGGCCTTTGTATAATGTATTCAGCAATTTCAGTTTGAGGCCTGTCGGTTGAAAAGTTACCAGGATATTTACATGGGCTTCACTCACGAGTTCATTCATCCGCTTTTCGTCGGGACTGGCAATCAGGGAGACATTCCCGTACTTATCAGCCAGTTTCTTTAACGACCCGGAAGGATTCAGTCCTGCCACCTTTAACGGTATATCCAGGTTGTTGAATACTTCTTTGATCAGATATTCAGCGGCTTTAACATTTTCAGCTACAGTGAGGTTCCCGTGATACAGGGCATATGCGCCCCGGCCTTCTTTCGATTTTACCGTATAATTACCGTGAAAACTCGGGAGATATATCACTTTTCCGGATGGAAACCGGGAGTGGAGATAAGATGCATCACTCTGCGAAACAGCCAGCATCGCCGATGCATGTTTTAAAACCCGTTGGAAAGATGCCAGCTTAAAAGCTTCGATATACATGAAGGCCTTTACAAAAGGGTTCTTTTCGGCATTTGCCAGGTGACGGTAATAATCATGCTCAATATTGCTTTCGCGATAAATCAGGGACCGGCCCCTTAGCGCCTCATGCGGCAGATACAAACAGGTATGCAGCCCTTCGAAAAGGACAGGATAATCGTTTAAACACAGATTCTTCAGCAATTCTTCGCTCCTGCGGCTTATGACGATGTATGGTTTACCTCTCAGCGCCGAAAAAAAGCCTGTCTTACGCGGATAGTAATGAATGGACTCGCAAATATTTTCCAGCTCAGGAGCCGGCTGGCGATCGTAGCGGAAACAATGGAGGTGAACTTTTACACCTAAATTTTTCAGCGCCACCAACTTATGGTAAACATCAATCACACCGCCGTAATTAGGCGGATAAGGGATGGCAAATGAAACAATATTCAAATGACGGTCAGGCATATTGTGAATAGATTTCGGTCAGCACCTGCTTTTCGTTTTCCCAGTTGAGTTTTTCGGCAGCAACTTTCAGGTTGGTTTTCCAGGTATTTATCCGGTCCTGGTCGGAAAGCATGGCCGACATCTTTCCGGCAATGTGTTGCGGGTCATGACTCTCAATAAAATCACCGATGTTATATTCGTCCACGATGCGTTTGATTTCCGGCAACGGGGAAACCAATACCGGGATTCCTGCCTGAATATAATCAAATAATTTATTGGGAAGGCTGAACCGGTAGTTTATATTAGTATCCTTGTCGATAGCGAGGCCAATATCCGCGTTTACCGTATAGGAAAACAGCTTTTCAGGAACCTGTCTGGGCACAAACATCACGCTTGATTGCAGTCCCGATTCCGCGACCTGCTTCTTCAGCAAAGGCAGCACATCGCCCCCGCCGACAATCACCAGGATTGCGCCATCAAGGTATCGCATGGCTTCAACTGCTTCTTCGGCCCCACGCTGAATGTTAATACCGGCGCCCTGTAACAGGATAATCTTTTTGTCAACCGGCAGGCCAAGATCTTCGCGCGAAAGGACTGAGGCATGATTTTTCTTCGCGGGTATATTCCTTACCACCTTGAACTTGATGCCATACAGATTGTAAAAAAGCCCGGCAATGGACTCATTCACGGTAATGCAATCTTTCAGTTTCGGAACGATCATTCTTTCGATGAATTTCCAGACGCTCTGCACAAGCGGCCTGCCGGTCAGTTCGGGAGTCTCGGTGAAATATTCATGGCTGTCGTATACCAGGGGCGCCCGGAAAAACCGGCCCACCAGAAAATTGGGCAGCAAGGTATCAAGATCGTTACTCATCAGTAAAGATGCACGGTGAGTGAGCAGGTACAAGAAGAGCCTTGTATTGTATTCGGCATAAAACAACGGCCCTTTTTCCCATAACAGTTTCATCCGCTTTGTTTTATAAGGCTTTAGGGGCATAGGCATGCTGTCGCGTTTCCGCCGCCCCACCATAATCACTTCGAAACCGAGTTCCAGTAACACCCGGGCAGTTTTATCCACCCGCTGGTCGGTAACCAGGTCATTAATAACGGAAATAATGGCTTTCTTGCTGCTCATGTTTATAATGCGAAAATAGTCTATTCAGGTAAAATATTCCTCAACCGGGGACAATTCCTGAGGAATGGATTACTTTTGCTTTAACCTAAACTGATCGTTCACCTTTTTATTATCCGGGAAATGCTCAATATACTGGAAAATGTCGGGTTAAAGCCCTATACAACATTCGGCATCGAAGCCACTGCCAGGCAATTTGTTGAAATAAAGAACCAGGAAGAAGCCGTTCAGCTTGTTGAAAGCGGAGTGTTAAGGGATAAACTGCATTTGGTCATCGGTGGCGGAAGCAATATCCTGTTTACCGGCGATTTCGACGGCCTTGTCATCCATGTGGCTAACCGGGGGATCAGGATGGTTGAAAGCGCTCCCGACAGCGCCCTGGTTGAAGCTGCTGCAGGTGAAGTTTGGCATGACCTGGTTTCCTGGGCCATTAAACAGGGGCTCGGCGGACTTGAAAATCTTTCGCTTGTTCCGGGAAATGTCGGGGCCGGACCGGTGCAAAACATAGGCGCATATGGCGTTGAGCTGAAGGATTATTTCCATTCGTTACGGGCAATAGATCTTGAAACAGGATCAGAAAAGGTATTTACTAAAGATGAATGCCGGTTCGGGTATCGCGACAGTATCTTTAAAAGGGCGCTGAAAGGAAAAATGCTGATACTGGCAGTTACCTTCTGCCTGAGCAAAACTCCTGTTTTACGGCTCGATTATGGCGCTATCAGGCAGGAACTTGAAGCCATGAATATTAAAGAACCTGCGGTTGCCGATGTAAGCGAGGCTATATGCCGGATCCGCCGCAACAAACTCCCCGACCCTGCCGTGACCGGCAACGCCGGAAGTTTCTTTAAAAATCCCGTTGTCAGTTCCGGAAAAGCGGAAACTTTGATCGCAGGATATCCAGGCATCCCGGTATATCACCAACCTGACGGATCAATGAAACTTGCCGCCGGCTGGCTGATAGAAACATGCGGATGGAAAGGCTATCGTGAAGGCGATGCCGGCGTTCATCCCAAACAGGCGCTTGTGCTGGTAAATTACGGAAATGCCACGGGTATCGACATCATCACCCTGGCGGGAAAAATTCAGGATTCGGTACTCGATAAATTCGGAGTAAAACTTGAGATGGAAGTGAATATCGTTTAATGAAAGGCGGCCCGGTATTAATCCGGATATGCAATAAAATAATAATTGACCTTCTTTTGATATTGTTCTATAAACCCGGCTTTCGGCAAGGCAGGTCCCTGTTTCAGCCAGCGGCTCATGAGCGAAACTTTAAGACCGCATTTTTCAAGTAAATCAAAAACATGTTCAGGCCGGGTGCCATAAAATTCAGAGGCGCCCTGGCCATGTTCGAATATAATAACAGGTTTACTGCGACAGATCAGCTCCGAAGCGCCCATTAAAACCTGCAGTTCACCTCCCTCAACATCAATTTTGATCAACCCCACTTTTGTTGTAGCCGGAATGATATCGTCAAGCCGCTCCGTTTTAACCTCAATGGTTTGCGAACGGTAGCCGGGGTTGTATGCGCGCTTCTTCAAACCGCTTAAGGCGGGATCGTCCAGTACAAGATTAAAGGACGATGATCCTTTGACATTGCTGAGGGCAAAATCTAAAATATGGCAATTTGCAAATCCGGAATATTTTGCCTCCAGGGAATGAAATAAACCGGGAATAGGCTCAAAGCCGTAATGAACGCCGTCGGGAGCATGTTCTAACAATATGTCCAGAATTTCACCTTTGTGGCAACCTACATCAACCGTATTGGTATCGTGTTGACAAACCTTCCTGATTACTCTTTTTGTTTGCCTGTCGTATTGTTGATTTTTAGTAAGTGCAATTGGCGAGTACTTCAAAATCCGCTTCACTAGTTCTCTTACAGTCATCTTAATTATCTAATAGTTTTCTCTATACAGTTCCAGAGCAATTCCGCCGATCTGTCCCACGAAAATTTCGTGCATTGTTCCGTTCCTTTCTCAATTAACTGCCGGCGCAATTCCGGTTCTCTCGCCATCCTTACCATTGCTTCCGAGATTTCTTCTACCGAAAACGGGTCGACCAGCAGGGCTGCATCGCCTGCCACCTCAGGCATTGATGTTACATTGGAGGTGATTACCGGCGTTTTGCATTGAAAAGCTTCGAGTATCGGAATGCCGAACCCTTCAAAACCTGAAACATACGTCAGTGACAACGCTGAGCCTACCAGCCTGACAAGTTCCGCATCGGTAACCCTGCCCGTAAAGATAACATCATGCCGGTGGTGCATATTTTCATAGGTAAACCGCATGTCATCGTTCCACCACATACGGGCGCCGGCAACGATGAGCTTGATTTCCAGGTCGTCCGTTTCTTTGAACTTATCAAAAGCGAGAAAGAGGTTTTTAAGGTTTTTTCTCGGATTTAGCGCTCCGACAAACAGGAAATAGGGCTTATTGGACGAAAAACTCCGTCGGACTGTTTCTTTTTCTGCTTCACTTAACGGGTGAAAATGACTCGAAACACCGTTATAAACCACATCTATTTTCTCATGTGAAATGGAATACCGCTCAGCGATATCCTGTTTCGAGTACTCCGATACCGTTGCTATCCGTTTGGCTTTCCGGGCAAACCGGGGAAACATGCTGCGATAGTAGCGGCTGATGAGCCACGGCAGATCCTTTGGAAAATGTTCGAAATTGAGGTCGTGCATCACAACTACCGATGGTACGCGGGTATTCAGGGAAAGATAGCCGTCGGGCGAAACGAACAAATCGGGTTTGATCCTTCTGAACAAGAGGGGCACCGAGAGTTCGAACCACATCAGAAAGAGGAAAGGGTGCCGCGCCTGGGGAGGAATAACATAAGGATACACATTGTCGGAAAACACGAAAGCTTTATCATAGGGGCGGTCAAAGATAAAACAGAACTCATGCTCGGGGTGCGCCCTTGCCATCCGGCTAAGCGTTTCAACCGAAAACCGGCCAATTCCCTCAATGCGGTTGCTGATCAGCAATCGTGTATTTACTGCTATTTTCAAACCGATTTTTTTACAAAGGTATTGATTCTATCCGGAAAACGCCTGGTACTGCAACGCCATTCCTCACAAATTATTTATCCGGCCCGGATTAACCGAAGCCACAGACAACTATAAATCGGCTGCTCCCTTTTGCTTTTTGCATTTGGAAAATTTCATAATTTTGAGCAATTCAATTCCAATAACAATTTGCCCTGTCATTACAGGGCTTTAGCACATGCGCCGTAAGTTTCTGACCAACCTGGGGCTTTTACTCTTCCTGAACTTCTTGGTGAAGCCTTTCTGGATACTGGGAATCGACCGCACTGTACAGAATATTACCGGTCCCGAGGAATACGGATTTTACGCTTCCCTGCTCAATTTCACCTTCATTTTCAATATTCTCCTCGATTTCGGGATTACAAACTTCAACAACAGGAATATAGCGCAGAACAGCCAGTTGCTCAACAAGCATTTTTCAGGCATTGTTTCGTTCAAGCTTCTTCTTGGCATCCTGTTCTTCGTGGTCACGCTCGGAGTCGGCCTTATCATCGGATATAAGCCCCGGCAGATGCAATTCCTGATGATACTGGGTTTCAACCAGTTTCTCACCTCATTTATACTCTACCTGCGATCGAACATATCGGGAATACTGCATTTTAAGACCGACAGCGTGATTTCGGTTCTCGACAGGCTCATCATGATACTGATTTGCAGCGTTTTACTCTGGGGCCGCGTCACCGATCAGCCATTCCGGATTGAATGGTTCGTCTATGCCCAAACCATTGCCTATCTGATCACCGCAGTAATTGCTTTCGGTATCGTGGTAAGAAAATCGGCTTTTAAAAAATTGCAGCTCAGCATACCTTTTGCCCGGATGATCATCAAACAGAGTTTCCCTTACGCGGTGCTTGTGTTGCTGATGGCATCCTATAACCGCATCGACTCCGTTATGCTCGAAAGGCTGCTTCCCGATAACGGCGACATGCAGGCCGGTATTTATGCCTCGGCTTACCGCTTGCTTGATGCGGTCAATATGATCGCTTATCTGTTCTCCGTCATCCTGTTACCTATGTTTGCAAAGCTGATTAAAGAAAAACTTTCGGTAGAATGGCTGGTGAAACTCTCGTTTACCCTGCTTTTTACGGCATCCATCATCGTGTCGGCAGGTTCGTATTTCTACAGCTTTGAACTGATGGACCTCCTTTATGTAAGCCATGTAACCGAATCCTCAAATATTTTCAGACTGCTTATCATCGGGTTTATACCTATCGCCACCACCTATATCTTTGGCACGCTGCTCACGGCAAACGGCAGTATGAAGGCGTTAAATATCACGGCATTCCTGGGCATGATCATTAATATCGGGCTGAATTTCTGGCTGATTCCGAAGTACTTCGCCATCGGATCGGCCTATGCTAGCCTGGTGACCCAGTTTGTCACCGGGATCATTCAGATCATCATCGTACAGCGTCAGTTTAAATTTCATATCAACAAGAAATTCCTGATCACGCTGCCCGTTTACGTGGCCGGAGTTATTGCCATCAACATCGGGACAAAGAGCCTTTCCTTAGCCTGGGAAACCCGGTTCCTCATGATGATGGCCTTTTCTCTTCTGCTGGCTATTGCGCTTAAACTTTTCAATTTCCGGTCGCTTTTCGAACTCATCCGGAACCGATAACAGGGTTCCTGTTCTTGCTGAACGGCAATCATCCATCAATCGGTGATCAAATCATTTAGCCTTTCTTGCAGATACGATAATTTATTCTAATTTTGTCCGACTTTATTACTGTCCGGCAAAAGCATGTCTGTCTCCACCCCTTCAACTGATACCAAGCCCCCGAGTGTAATCGGATTTATACTTAAATGGAGAAAGGTGTTTATAATTACGAGCGTTGCCGCAGCATTGCTTTCGCTTATTTTTTCATCTCCCGTTTTTATTACGCCCCGCTACCGTTCCACCGTGATCATGTACCCTGCTTCGAGCAATTCCATTTCGAAAGCGTTGCTCAACGATAATTCCAATGTTGACAAGGACATTCTCGAATTCGGTGAAGACGAGCAAACGGAACAGATGCTGCAAGTGTTGAACTCCGGCTTGTTGCGCGACAAAATCATATCGAAGTTCAGGCTGGCCGATCATTACGGAATCAAACCATCCTCCCGTTTCTTCAACACCAGGCTCTATAAACAATACGAAAACAATATTACCTTCAAACGCACTGAATACATGGCCGTAAAGGTATCCGTACTGGACAGGGATCCTCAGATGGCGGCCGATATTGCCAATTCAATTGCCTCGCTCTTTGATACGGTTAAAAATGACATGCAAAAAGAACGTGCCATGCAGGGTTACCGGATTGTTGAAGAAGAATACAACCGTTTACAGCAGGAGGTCAGGAAAAAAGAAGATTCGTTGACGGATATCCGTAAAAAAGGGGTTCATGATTATGAAACGCAGGCTGAGATGATCAATCAGCAGCTTGCTGTAGAAATAGCCCGGGGCAACAAAACCGGCGTAAAAGCGCTTGAAAAAAAACTGGATATACTTTCACAATACGGGGGAGCTTACGTTTCCTTACGCGACGCGCTTGAACTCGAACAGGAACAGCTCAATTTTGTAAAAACCCGCTATGATGAAGCCAAGATAGATGCCCATAAGAGCATTCCCCAGAAATTTATTGTTCAAAATGCTTATAAAGCCGAAAAAAAAGCTTATCCCGTCCGGTGGTTAATAGTCCTCACCAGCATCCTGTCGACTTTTCTGATCACAGCCATGGCTATTGCGGCTGTTGAACAATGGGGGAATGAACTGCAGAAACTGAAATCATTTCCTGTAAAAAAATTAAGGGAGCCATCAGAAAAGTGACCTTATACAACTCTTTTGCTTTAATTTAAAAACCAGAACAAACAGGCATAAACGCATGGAAAATTTTTTTGACAACAACAACCTGCTGAAAATCCTTGCCAAATGGAAATGGCACCTCCTGATATTATCCATACTGGCAGCCCTTGTTTCGTTGATCGTATCGAGCCCGCTCGTTATAACGCCCCGGTTTAAATCGGTTGCCGTGGCTTATCCGTCGAATATTGCTCCGTACTCTGATGAAAGTGAAACAGAACAGATGCTGCAATGGATCAATTCAAAGGATGTAAAAGATAGTGTCATGAGGAAATTTGATCTTCCGAAACACTATGGCATCGATTCATCATACGAGTATTTCACTTCTACGATGTCGTACCTGTACGACAAATTCGTAAAAGTAGCTAAGACGCCATACGAAAGCGTTGAAATCACCGTGTTTGACCGCGATCCGGTGGTTGCCCGCGATATGGTGAATGCCATCATCTATTATACCAATATGAAAATCAGGGACGCACACCGACAGAAATATATTGAAGTAGTGGATGGTTACAAAAGCGCCCTGGCTGTAAAACAACGGGAAATTGATTCCACGAAGTCCCTGCTGAATGCCCACCAGGGAAATAACGATTTCCTTTCGAAAAGCGCCGAAACTATGGGCGTGATAAACGACAACCGGAAACCAAGTCCCGTCCGGACGGGAATAAAAAACGCGGACGGCGATTTGCTTTACCTGGCATACCGTATGTACGGACTGGCCAATGAATATGATCTGATTATGCAGGAATATGATCTTGCCGTTTTCGATACCAGTAAAGAATTCACCTTTCTGAATGTGGTTACGCCTCCTCAGATTGCTGATAAAAAATCGTACCCGAAGCGGGTGCTGATCATGCTCTATTTCGTTGGCGGCGCGTTGTTGCTAAGCCTGCTCACAATTTCGATCATTGAGAAAAAGAAGTCCAAACCGACTGAACAGTAAAATTCTCCCGAAGCAATCTTTTAATAACGGCATAACAGCACCCCTTTGACCGACCGGATCAAAATATCGATTGTATACATTATCACGGCATTGTTCATCCTGTTGAACACATACCTGGTGGTAAAAAAGGAGTATTACTGGGGTATCTTCATCCCCCTGGCCATCATGCTGATTCTCCTGTATGTCTTTCATTTCGAAAAAGCGTTCTACCTTGCCGTCTTATCAACGCCTCTTGCCGTTAACGTAGGGAATTATGACCTCGGCATCAGCATATCGTTGCCGTCAGAACCCTTGCTGATCGGAATTCTTCTGGTTTTTGCCCTCAAAGTGATTATTGAAGGATATCCGGACAAAAAGATACTCAGGCATCCTGTATCTATTGTCATCTTTATCAGCCTTATCTGGATGTTTATCACCTCCTGTACGAGCGTGCGCCCGATAGTTTCCTTCAAATATTTTGCTGCCAGGTTATGGTTTGTAATCCCCATGTTTTATCTCGGTGCATTTTTATTCAGGGATGTTAAAAAAGCCAGATCATTTGGCTGGGCTTATGTTATCCCCCTTATTATTGTGATAGCGATTACCACCTTCGAACACAAGCAGTATGGTTTTAGTGAAAAAGCAGGCCATTGGGTCATGCAGCCATTTTACAATGACCATACCGCCTATGGCGCGATCCTTTCGCTTTTCATTCCTTTGCTCGTCGGATATATTTTTGATAAGTCATCCTCTGTAAGGATACGGATTTTTGCCAGCATTGCCGCAGCAATCCTGTTTATGGCATTGTACCTGTCATTCAGCCGGGCTGCGTGGGTTAGCTGTGCATTAGCAGCCGCAATATTAATTCTTATTGTACTGCGCATTAAATTCAAATGGATTGCCATAACCGTGGTCGGGATTTTCGCCATTTTCTTCACGTTTAAATTCGAGATCCTCGATAAACTGGAGAAAAACAAACAGGATTCATCTGCCAATGTGATTGAACATATCCAATCCATTTCCAATATATCGTCCGATGCATCGAACCTGGAACGCATCAACCGGTGGCAGTCGGCTTTGCGCATGTATCACGAAAGGCCTTTATTCGGCTGGGGCCCGGGCACATACCAGTTTGAATATGCACCTTTTCAGAGCTCACGTGAAAAGACCATTATCAGCACCAACCTCGGCGACCTCGGCAATGCGCACAGCGAATACATCGGGCCTCTGGCCGAAACCGGATTCCCCGGGCTTCTTATCGTGCTGGCCATAATGATCACCGCCATATACACCGGGTTGAAAGTTTACCGCGACGCTCCCGACCGAAGGGTACGCCTGCTTTCCTTATCTGTTACCCTTGGCCTTATTACTTATTACATTCATGGCATCATGAATAACTTCCTTGATACCGATAAGGCTTCTGTCCCCTTCTGGGGGTTCGTTGCCATCCTGGTTGCCCTGGATGTATATCATTGCCGGAACGCAAAGAATACCGACGATAAACAATCTTCCTCCGGCGCCCCGCAATTACAGGAGCCGTCGTCCGGGGAATAAAAAAGCCCTCTTTTTTGAAAAGAAGGCTCGTAAATATCTACGATCTACTGCAATTTTCTGAACAACCCCGGCAATTTACGGATTGCTGCCACTTCACGCCATTTCTTAAATGCTTCATCAGCCGGAACGCCATAATAGGTTCTTCCGCCTTCGAGTGATTTATCAACTCCCGATGTAGCAAGGATAACAGCTCCTTTCCCGATCACAATATCCTTGTTTACGGAAACCCTGGCCCAGATGATTACGTCATCTTCAATACGCGTAACCCCGGCGATAGCAGTATGTGCCCCGATAAGGCAGTTCTTTCCGATAAAGGTATCATGCCCAACCTGAACATGGTTATCGAATTTGACGCCGTCACTGATAATGGTATCGCCCGAAACCCCTTTATCAATCGAACAAAGCGCGCCGATTTCCACATTATTGCCGATAATGACCCGGCCACAGGATACCAGTTTACGATAGCCCTCCGGCTTGCGCTGAAAATAGTAGGCGTCGCTGCCGAGGACACTGTTGGCATGAATGATTACGTTATCGCCGATCCGGGTACCGTCATAAATGGAAACGCCGGGATGAATGATGCAGTTTTTACCGATTACAACATGGTTCCCCACAAATGCGCCCGGTTGAATGACCGTTCCCCCGCCGATTACGGCTGAATCGCTGAGCATGGAGGAGGCTGGTACAAACGGGGAGTAAAATTTTGCCAGTTTTACATAGCAGGCAAAAGGGTCCTCAGAAAAAATCAGCGACTTACCCTTCGGGCAATCAACTTTTTTGTTGATAATGATAGTAGTTGCCTTTGAGCCAAGGGCTTTGTTGTAATACTTGGGATGGTCGACGAAGGTAAGGTCGCCTGCTTCCACCATGTGTATTTCGTTGAGGCCTTTCACAGGGAAACCGGGATCGCCGGAAAATTCAGCCTGGAGAAAAGCTGCAATTTGCTGTAAAGTAAGAGGAAGGGCAAACTTCATGGGGTAGGGCCCTGTTGGGTTGTGCAGTATAAATCTGAGTATTTGCTTATTTGGCGCGTTCGATATAGTCGCCGGTGCGGCTATCGATACGGATACGGGTGCCGGCTTCGATAAACAGCGGAACCCGAACGGTGGCCCCTGTTTCAACAGTTGCCGGTTTCAGGGTATTGGTGGCCGTGTCTCCGCGAAGTCCCGGTTCGGTGTATGTGATCTCCAGTTCAACGATCGATGGCAATTCGCACGAAAGTATCGATTCGGTGTCAGCATGAAACATAATTTCCACTTCCTGGCCTTCTTTCAGGAATTGATGGCCATCCACCATTTCTTCCTCAACGAATGTTTGTTCAAACGTCTGCGTATTCATGAAATGATAGCCTGAATCGTCTTTGTACAGGAACTGGTAAGGACGGCGTTCGATACGTGCCACATCGATACGTTCTCCGGCATCAAAGGTATTGTCCAGCACTTTCCCGGATTTCAGGTTTTTCAGTTTGGTACGCACATAAGCAGCGCCTTTGCCCGGTTTTACATGTTGAAATTCTACAATTTTATATAAATCACCTTTGAATTCGATGCATAATCCGTTACGGAAATCAGCTGTTGTGGCCATAGAATTGATTTTTGTTGTTAAAAAGTGTGCAAAATTAAGGAATTCCTGCCAATCTGTAACCTACTCATAATCATAAACTGATAATATTATCCGGCAGATGCCGGTCATCCCAAACTATAACAGCCTGATGACGCCCTGTTTTACCGCGTCCCCTTATAGTTTTCAACCAGCAACGAAGTATGGCAGAAATCGCATTCTGCCGGTTGCGAGTTGGAACAGATAACTGCGATCCGGTCCGCGCAATGTTCCGCCACAAGGCCCCTGTACCATGCGACACCTGAAGCGTCCAGGTTTGTCGCAGGTTCATCGAGCAGCAAAACCGGCACATCGCTCAGTATTGCCAGCGCAAGTTTAACCCGTTGTTTCATACCCGAGGAGAAATATTTCAGGCATTTATCACGGTTGCTTCCGATATCAAGGATATCCATGAACTCTTTTACATCCATGCCATGCCTTAAGTTTCGGAACTTCAGGTGAAAGGATATCATCTCAGGCAGGGTAAATTCCTCGATTAATTCAATATAGGGAGCAGTAATGGCGATATACCTGAATATTTGCTCATCCGGCAGCATTGATCCGTTGAGCCGGTATTGCACCGTGCCGCCGGTAGGATGCAGGTGACCGGAAATGATCTGCAGCAGGGTGGATTTGCCGGAGCCGTTAGGACCAAGCACGGCACACGAATTTCCAGATGAGAATGTGAAGGATAAATTTCGGAAAACCCACTCGTGGTTATATTTACGGCTGATGTTGTCCAGAAATATTTCCATGAGTATCTGCCTGTGACACTGTTTGACCCGGATTGCCTTAGATTACAGGCTTATAGATTTTACCGGCTATTCTCTTCCTGAAGAAAACCCTCTCATTATCCCGCGTTGCGAACGGGCGATGAAGGAAATGATCTCATCGCGTTCGGAGGTCGGGGGCATTGAGGTTTCAATAATTCCAACTGCCTGGGTCACGTTATAGCCTTTCAGGTAAAGGATGCGGTAAATTTCCTGAATTTCAGCGATTTTTTCTGAAGTAAAGCCGCGTCTGCGTAACCCGATACTGTTGATACCTACAAACGAAATCGGTTCCCGGGCTGCTTTTGTGTATGGCGGCACATCTTTACGCACAAGCGCTCCACCCGAAGTCATTGAATGCTGTCCGATAGAAACAAACTGGTGAACGGCCGAATGCCCGCCGATAACGGCCCAGTCTTCCACCGAAATATGCCCTGCCAGGGCCACCGAATTTGCAAGCACGCAATTATTGCCAACCGAACAATCGTGGGCGATATGCACATACGCCATAATGAGGCAGTTATTCCCGATCACGGTTTCCCAACTGGCTTTGGTTCCCCGGTTGATGGTAACAAATTCGCGGATGGTTGTGTTGTCGCCTATCCTGACTACGGTTTCTTCACCGTTATATTTCAAATCCTGGGGAATTGCGGCAATGACGGCGCCGGGAAAAATACGGCAGTTTTTCCCGATCGTGGCGCCCTCCATGATGGTTACGTTTGACCCTATCCATGTTCCTTCACCAATCTCAACATTCTTCTCGATATTAACAAAAGGCTCAATAACTACATTCTTTGCAATTTTTGCCTGAGGATGCACATAAGCTAAGGGTTGGTTCATGATTTTACAGTATTGTTGTCGGTGTTGACAGTTTTTTTCCTGGTGATCTGGGCCACAAGTTCAGCTTCCGTGACCAGCACATTATTAACAAATGCGTTGGCTTTGGTGTGGAATATTCCGCGCCTGACAGGCGATATCAATTCAAGAGAGAGAAGCAGGGTATCTCCGGGAACCACTTTATGCCGGAATTTCACATTGTCGATCTTCAGAAAATAGGTTGCATAATTTTCAGGATCAGGCACGTTATGCAATGCCAGGATTCCGCCGGTTTGCGCCATGGCTTCAAGTTGCAATACTCCGGGCATCACAGGTTCTTCCGGAAAATGTCCTGTAAAATGAGGTTCATTCATCGTCACATTTTTCACACCAACCACATGATTATCACTGATTTCAATGATTTTATCAATCAGCAGGAAGGGCGGCCTGTGGGGCAGGAACCGCCGGATATCGTTGATATCATAAACGGGTGTTTTAAAGATATCGAATGTTGGTTTTTGCTTGGATAGGATGACCTGATCGCGCACCAGTTTGGCGAAACTTGTATTTACGGCATGCCCGGGACGGGTTGCAATCACGTGGCCTTTGATCCGCATACCGATCAGGGCCAGGTCGCCGATAACATCAAGCAGTTTGTGACGGGCCGGTTCATTATGGTGACGCAGTTCCAGGTTGTTGAGTATACCCTCTTTCAGGACTTCAATTTTATCCTTGTTAAAATATTTGGCCAGCCTGTCAAGTTCGGCATCGCCGAGCAGCCTGTCAATAAACACAATGGCGTTGTTGATATCGCCGCCTTTTATCAGGTTGTTTGATATGAGGTATTCTAGTTCATGGAGGAAAACAAAGGTGCGGCAATTGGCAATTTCATCCCTGAAATTACTGATATCATCGATGGATGCGTATTGTGTGCCCAAAATGCGGGTTTCGAAATCGATCATGGTCGAAACGCGGAAGTTATCCTCGGGAACCAGGATCATTTCACTCTTCCGGTGCGGGTCGGAATAGGTAAGCGTTGTATGGGCTTCAAAATATTCCCGGTCGGCATCCTGTTCAACGATTCCGGCTTTTGAAAGGGCTTCGGCAAAGGCTGCAGCGCTTCCGTCCATAATCGGCATCTCGGGACTGTCAACATCAATCAGGATATTATCAATACCCATTCCCACAACGGCGGCCAGCGTGTGTTCAATCGTGGCAACCCTGACGCCTTGGTGCTGTATTGTGGTTCCCCGTGAAGTATCAACAACATAATCGGCAATGGCATCAATAACGGGCTGTCCATCCATATCAATCCGGCGGAATTTTATTCCATGCCCGGCTTCGGCAGGCCTGAACGTTAAGGTAACATCTTTCCCTGAATGCAATCCGGCGCCCGAAAGGCTTACCGGCTGTTTTATAGTACATTGTTTTTCGACCATTCTGCAGTGTTTTCGTTAGTTAAATAGAATGATGTATGACTCTATTTCCCTTCAGGTTGGTTAGTTGCTTCAGCCAGCTTCTTTTCGAGTTCCGATACCCTTTGCGCAAGTTTATCGAGATGATTGAAAACCGCCACCGACCGTCTGAATTGCCTGATATCAATAGCAGGGGCGCCGAGCATGATACTGCCCTGTTTCGGAATATTGTTGGGTACGCCCGCCTGTGCCCCTATTTTTACATCATCGGCAATTACAATGTGGCCGGCGAACCCGGCCTGCCCCCCTATCATGCAATTCCGGCCCAGATGCGTAGAACCGGCAAATCCGGCTTGCGCTGCAACCACCGTGTTCTCACCAATCTCCACATTATGGCCGATCTGGATGAGGTTGTCGAGTTTCACGCCTTTACGGATAATGGTGGATCCCATCGTAGCGCGATCGATGGTGGTATTAGCCCCGATTTCAACATTGTCTTCGATCACCACATTCCCGATCTGGGCAATCTTCATGTAGTTGTTGTCATCCTGGGGCGCAAAACCAAAACCATCGGCGCCCAGAACAACTCCGGCATGAACAGTACAGTGCTTTCCTATTTCGCAATCGTGATAGATGACAACCCCCGGATATATGATGGTGCCTTCGCCGATTTTTACGTTGTCCCCGATATATGCCTGCGGATAAATTTTCACCTCATTTTCAATCACAGCATTTTCACCAACAAAGGCGAACTCGCCAATAAAAACGTCATTCCCCGTTTTGGCAGATCCTGAAATAAAAGCAAGGCTGCTGATGCCGGTCCTTGGTTTGTTCATCTTGTTGTACATATCAAGCAACACGGCAATAGCGGTGTAGGGATCGTCAACTTTGATAAGGGTGCATGATAAGGGGTGTTCCGGCCTGAAGTCGGTCTTTACGATAACAACCGATGACTGGGTGTTGTATATGAACGGTTCATATTTTGGATTAGCAAGGAAACTAATTGCTTGAGATTCGCCGTCTTCTATTTTCGCTATTTTGGTGATAACTATTTCAGGATCCCCCTCAACGGCACCGCCTATCAGGGCGGCTATCTCGCTTGCCTTGAATTTCATAAAGGAAGTATGTTATGGTTGATAATAAACACTTTTCTTGTGACCTGCAAATATAGGAATATTAACGAATACGCCGCCAGGCAACCGACAATCATCCATTGCTCCGGCCTTCCTTTATTCCGATACTTTTGGGATAACAGATAAAATACTTTGTGACTGTTTTTGAAAGTATAGCCACATTGAGCTGGTCCGAAGCCATGGCAATATCGGAAATATGGCCCTGTTTGTCTACAATGTTGATCTTATCACGGAATGGGATATAGGCATCATTGGCAATGCTTCCGGTGAAAATAAAGTAATCAAGGTCCTCGTCGGAGAGTTGCATCTGGGCCTTCTGACGTTTTTTCAGCTCCCCGACAAAAGAATCATCAAACGGGCCCGATTGAAGTTCCACCCTTGGCAGGTTTCTGTATACCAGGGCCCGGCTCAGCATGGACAATATCCTGTCCTCGTGGGATGTCCAGACTTTGATAGCCGAAAAAATATCAAAATCATCAAGTTGCGAGAAGAGTTCCAAAATCTGACGATCGTCCCGAAAATCATCGGCTGTTATGTGATTGGATAGGAAGAAAGAAAATGCCGGCGTGGCAAACAACTGCGCCCCCCGCTCGCTGAGGTATTTTGCCCTTCTCAGTATATTCAACAGGGTATATTCAGCGGCAAGCACCGTTTTATGAAAATACACCTGCCAATACATCAGTCGCCGGGCAACCACAAATTTCTCAATCGAATAAATGCCTTTACCTTCAACAGCAATTTCACCGTCAACCAGGGTCAGCATTTTGATGATACGGTCTGTGCTGATCACGCCTTCGCTCACGCCCGTGAAAAAGCTGTCCCGCATAAGGTAATCAAGCCGGTCAACATCCAGTTGGCCTGAGATCAACTGGTGCAGAAATTTTTCCGGGTACTCGTCCTTAAAAATCCTGATGGCGGTTTCCAGTTTCCCTTCAAACTCCTCATTCAGCCTGTCCAGGAAGAACACTGTGATATCTTCGTGGTTCATTCCGTAAACAAGGCAGTTTTCGAGTGCATGGGAATACGGTCCGTGCCCTACATCATGCAGCAGGATAGCGAGCGATGCGCCGGCAGCTTCGTCATCGGTTATCCGAAATCCTTTGATCCTGAGCGTTTCAATAGCCTGCCTCATGAGATGCATGGCGCCCAGGGCATGATGAAAACGGGTATGTAAAGCGCCGGGATAAACCATTGATGTGAAACCGAGCTGTTTTATCCGCCTCAGCCGCTGAAAGTACCGGTGCTCAATCACGTCAAAGGTAAGTTCATCGGGCACGGTGATGAAACCGTGCAACGGATCATTGATGATTTTTCGTTTATTGGGAATGAAATGGCTCACAAAAATTGTTAAATTTGTATATGAGACTATGAATTAAAAGTGCGGCCCTGCAATAAAAACAGGAGAACCGGCATTATTATTGAAACGATACCGGTTAACCCGTCTGAAGGCTGGTCAATTGCATAAAACAAAGATAAAGAATAACTGTTAAAACGAATTCATAGTCATCGTACAATAAAAAGCAAATCATGGAAAACGGAGTAATCCTATGGGCTGATGATGAAATAGACCTGCTGAAACCGCATATCCTGTTTTTAAGGGAAAAGGGATACCAGGTTTACACCACAAACAACGGTGACGAAGCCATTGACCTGTTGAAAAGCCAGCCGGTCGATATTGTATTTCTTGATGAACAGATGCCGGGGCTTTCAGGCATTGAAACGCTGTCGATCATCAAAGCCAGCCATCCTAACCTTCCTGTCGTCATGATCACAAAGAGTGAGGAAGAGCATATCATGGAAGACGCCATCGGGTCGAATATTTCGGATTATCTCATCAAACCGGTGAATCCGAAACAAATATTGCTGAGCGTTAAAAAGAACCTTGAAAACAAGCGGCTCATCAGCGAAAAAACGACTTATGCCTATCAGCAGCAATTCCGGAATATCGGCATGGAATTTTCCGGGCGCCTGAGCCACGAAGAATGGGGCGAGGTATATAAAAAGCTGGTATACTGGGAGCTGGAACTCGAAAAATCGCAGGACCAGGGCATCGTCGATGTAATGCGCATGCAGAAGGAAGAAGCCAACCAGGTCTTCTGCAAATTTGTTGAAAACAATTATGTTGACTGGGTAAACGGCAAGGCCGTTGACAAGCCGGTTCAATCCCATACGCTGCTCCGCGATAAAGTTTTCCCCCTGATCAATACCGACCAGAACCTTTTTATGATCCTGATCGACAATATGCGGTACGATCAGTGGAAAGTGTTGCAGCCCATCATTGAACAATATTACAGGGTTGAGCGCGATGAGGTTTATTACGCCATAGTTCCCACCACAACGCAATATGCGCGAAACAGCCTCTTTGCAGGGCTTCTGCCGAGTGAAATAGAAAAAAAATATCCGAAATACTGGGTGGATGAAGACGAGGAAGGCACAAAGAATCAATTTGAAAACGAATTGCTGGGCGAAAACCTGAAACGTCAGGCTAAAAATGTCGCCTATTCCTATACCAAAGTCCTGAACCTTGCCAGCGGGCAGAAACTGGCGGAAACACTGCCTAACCTGATGGGAAACAAATTCAACGTAATTGTTTACAATTTCGTCGACATGCTTTCGCACGCCCGTACCGAAATGGAAGTAATACGCGAGCTTGCCGATGACGAAGCCGCTTACCGTTCCCTCACGGTTTCCTGGTTTGCACACTCCCCTTTGTTTGACATTATCCGTTTCCTGGCCGAGAAAAAAGTCAACCTCATCATTACTACCGATCATGGCTCTGTAAGGGTCAGCAATCCCGTGAAAATTATCGGCGACCGCAATACCAACACCAACCTGCGTTACAAAACCGGACGCAGCCTCAATTACGACAAGCGCGAAGTATTCGAGATAAAGAATCCGGCCGACATCTTCCTGCCGCGGTCCAACGTAAGTTCTGCCTATGTTTTCAGCCGCCGCGACGATTTCTTCGCATACCCCAACAATTACAATTATTACGTCAACTATTACCGGAATACCTTTCAGCATGGCGGCATTTCCATGGAAGAAATGATTGTTCCGATCGCCTTTCTGAAAGCCAAATAACCTGACTATGCCGCAAACTTATACCTGTAAAAGCCCTGGCGAGCTTGCCGACATCGCAAAGTCGCTTCTCAGCGCCTGGCCCGGAAGAAGGATTTTTGCCTTTTATGGCAATATGGGCGCCGGAAAAACCACTTTTATTAAAGAATTTTGCAGGCAACTTGGTGTTGAAACCATCGTAAACAGTCCTACATTTGCTATTGTAAATGAATATCTTGCCAAAAACGGGCAGAGCATTTATCATTTCGACCTTTACAGGTTAAAAAACTGGGAAGAAATGCTCGACATCGGTTATGAGGATTACTTTTTCAGCGGCAACTACTGCCTGATTGAATGGCCTGAAAAAATCGAAAACCTGCTGCCCTCTGACGCGGTTGAAGTCAGGATAGAAACTGACGCGGAAACTGAAGCAAGATATTTTACTTTCTGAAAGAAAACAGGTCATGGACTTATCAAACAACAACCTCCAGAACCTTCTGCATGGTGCGGCTTACATGCCCCGTGAAGAAACGCTGGAAATAAAAAAAACGCCCCGGCAGCTTACAATTGGCATTCCCCGCGAAACCTCGCTCAACGAAAATCGTATCGCGCTGGTCCCGGATGCGGTTGGTTTGCTGGTTCAGCAAGGGCACAGGGTTATCATCGAAAATAAAGCCGGCGAATCCGCCCATTTTTCAAACCATGATTACAGCGAAATGGGAGGCGAAATAGTCCCGGATGTGCGTCAGGTATATACTGCCGACATTGTGGTAAAAATCGCACCGCCCGACTGCAGCGAAACCGACATGCTGACCAGCCGGCAGGCCATTATTTCCTCGCTGTATCACCCGGGACTGACTGAAGAATATTTCAGGAAACTGACGGCAAAAAAATCGACTGCCCTTGCTTTTGAATTCCTTCAGGATAAAACCGGCACTTTTCCTATCATCCGCGCCATGAGCGAAATAGCCGGCAACACCTCAATACTGCTTGCCGCCGAGTTCATGAGCCATGCCGAATACGGACGCGGAAAAATGCTGGGCGGTTTCTCGGGCATCACTCCATCTGAGGTAGTTATACTCGGGGCCGGGACGGTTGGCGAATTTGCCGCCCGCGCCGCCCTGGGAATGGGCGCTTTCGTGAAAATCTTCGACAATTCGATTTACAAGCTGCGAAGGCTGCAAAACAACCTGAACGTGAGGATATTCACCTCCATTCTGCAGCCGCGCATCCTGCTTAACAACCTGAAGACAGCCGATGTTGTGATCGGCGCGGTACACTCCACCGTGGGACGCACTCCATGCCTGGTTACCGAAGAAATGGTACAACAAATGAAAGAAGGGGCGGTACTGATCGACGTAAGCATCGACCAGGGAGGCTGTTTTGAAACCTCCCATCCTACCGACCATCAGAATCCTGTCTTCAGAAAATATGGCGTTACCCATTACTGCGTTCCGAATATCCCCTCAAAAGTACCGCACACGGCATCGTACGCCCTGAGCAACATCCTGACGCCTATCCTGGAAAAAATAGGGGAAGAAGGCGGCCTCGAACAGGTGCTGCATTCCAACTACGGCGTCCGTCAAAGCGTATATATTTTCAACGGCATTTCTACCAATAAATTCATCAGCGATACCTACCGCCTGCCTTTCCAGGATATCAACCTGCTGATGGCTGCATTTCACTGATGCCCATACCTCAGCAAAACCGCCTCAACCCAGATCTGCCGGATGCACGACATTGAACCGTTTTATTCATGGAGGCTCCTCTATATTTCCTCCGAAGATGAACGATCGCCCTTTTACGGGAGAGAGTATTCTGAATTTGAATTCACGCACCAGATATACAATTACCTGATACATCCGCAGTGGGATGAGTTTGGTTCGGCTACGCTTTATCTTAAAATTTTATATGCCGATTATGTTAAGAACTTCTGTATCATTGAACTTTTCGGCGAATGGAACGATTGCCTGTACAACGACATCATGTACCTGAAACGCAATGTAATTGAATATCTTATCGAACAAGGAATTACAAAATTCATATTTATTGGCGAAAACGTACTCGAATTTCATGCTTCCGACGATTCCTATTACCAGGAATGGTTCGAAGAAATCGACGACGGCTGGATTGTTTTACTCAACTTCCGCGAACATGTGATCCGTGAAATCGAACAGTCGAATATTGATTACTATCTGGCCGTGGGCGGAAAATTTAATAACATTCCCTGGCGGGTACATAACCCTGTGAAACTCTTCTCGATTGTTGAACAAATGATGACCCGCAGGCTGAAGGAATAAACAGAGATTTCTCCATGATCAACCGGTGGTGTTGATTGGCATCTGTAATCCTCTCAAACGTCCGGTTTGCCTGAATGCCGGGAAATCAAGCAGGGCCCGGAAGCATCATTGCCGCAGCCTTCGTCGGCGTCAGCATCGTACTTTCATCCATACCATTCCGGATCAACCGGCAATGATTACTTTTGAATACAGAAGAAGAACAATTATACCCTTTTTACCCCCTGCTGATGCAGCAACTGTCACGCTTATTAAGACTTCAACCGTGCCCGGGAGAAAAAATTCTTTTCTGATGCCAGTGAAAAGCATTGCGCTTCTCAAAATCTTTATATTTTTACAGGATATCACCTGCCACCCGGGCTCCATAAGCCTTTAAATTAAATACTTCCGCATTAATTGAAAGCACCAAAAAAGTTTAATTATGAAAGGCTTGCGGGATAAATGTTTAAAGGCTTGCGATAATAATTAGATTTTAAAATTTAAAAACCTGAATATGGGAAAATCTACTCAACTCCTGCTTCTATTTCTCACCTTCTCCTTGCTAACAAGCGCTCAACAGATGGCCGTGACCGGTACGGTCACCTCATCCGAAGACGGATCAACCTTACCCGGAGTATCCATTCTGATAAAAGGCACCTCAACCGGCACTACTACCGATATTAACGGTAAATACGCACTATCCCGTCTTTCATCTTCCAATATATTGGTTTTCAGCTTTCTGGGATATGAAAAACAGGAAATCACTGTCAGGAACCAGAGTGTAATTAATGTAGTGATGAAACCGGCCGCTACACGCCTTGAAGAAGTTGTTGTTACAGCCCTCGGTGTAAAACGCCAGAAGCGGGAAATTGGTTATTCCACCGAAAAAATTGAAACTAAACAAATTGCAAACGCAGGAGCCCCCAACATCATAAATGCCCTTGCCGGACGTAGCGCAGGCGTCATGGTTTCGCAGGGCGACGGCGTCGACGGCGGCACAACGCGCATCACCATCAGGGGCAACAACAACCTGGGCGGCAACAACGAGCCCCTGATTGTAGTCGACAATGTCCCGCTGGAAAACACTGAAGGCCTCACAGACATTGGCCGCGGCGTTGACTGGGGCAACGGCATCTCGGACCTGAACTCGCTGGATATCGAAGAATACTCGGTACTGAAAGGAGGCGCCGCATCCGCTTTATACGGATCCAGGGGAGCCAACGGGGTGATCCTCATCACCACCAAAAGGGGAAAGAAACAGAGCGGATTGGGAATTACATACAACTTTGAAGAAAAAATCACCCATCCATACAGATATCGCGAAGTGCAAAACAAATACGGCGCCGGCGGTCCTGTTTCGTTCACCGAACCTGCATTCCCTGTTGATGAAAACGGCATTCTTCAATATCCCGGCGTCTATGGAAATGACAAGCTCGTCATTAACCAGGAAGGAAAAACATCAAGCACTTCCGAAGAATTCGGATACTATGGATCATCCGTTTCGTGGGGGCCCGAGATGAAAGGTCAACTGGTTAAATGGTGGGATGGAGAAATGCGGAACTACTCGCCCCAGCCCGACAACTTCAAAGAACCCTATCAGGACGGATTCACCCGGACCCACAATATTGAAGCTACCGGCGGCAGCGAAAAAGGGACGCTGCGAATATCGCTTACGCGGCAGGATCACAAACCGATTATCAGGAACAGCAATTACGACCGCACCACCATTAATGTAGGCACCACGATCAATATCTCCGAAAAAGTGAAAGCTGACGCCGTGCTTACCTATGTAAGGTTCAACCGGTTAAACAGTCCTATCCTGGGCGAAGACCAGAATTCGTTCAACAAAGGATATCTGTATTCCTGGCCCCGCAGTTACCAGAACCTTGACCTGAAAAATTACCAGTTGGCTGACGGGTCACAGAACAAACTTGACGGATATCCATTCCTGTATGTCGACAGATACCTTTGGTGGGACTATTATAACAACAATACCCAACTCAGCAGGGACAAATATACTGGCTCCCTTGCGCTTTCATACGCTGTTACTCCCTGGCTGAACTTCACCGGAAGGGCCGGACGTGATTATGTCGTTGAAAGTAAGACGGCAACCAGTAAGCCTACTGATGTTATAGGCTTATTGGGCGGCTCTTATTCAAACGAACTCTCAAAATGTTACAACGACAATTTCGACCTGATACTAACGGCTGAAAAGAAAATGATTTTTAATTCGCCGGTCACCGTTAAATTTACGGCAGGCGCAAACCGCTGGGATTATAATTATTACTCGATTTACGGGCACTCCGGAACGTGGTACTATCCCAACATGTATACCTTCTTTAACTATACGGAAACCAATTATGTCAAAGATGAGAACGGGCAAATAATGGTTGAGGAGACCGGCGATGCCCTTTCAAAAGTGGCAACGCAGGAAGGGATATCCAGAATCAGGAATAATTCGGTATATTCGTTCCTCAACTTCGCTTATAAAGACTACCTGTTCCTCGAATTTACAGCCCGGAACGACTGGTCTTCCACACTTCCTTCTTACAGCAATTCCTTCATCTACCCCTCCGTATCTGCCAGTTATATTGCATCCGAGGCTTTACAACTGCAAAAATATTTACCGTGGCTTAATTTCCTTAAAATCAGGGGCGGCATTTCGCAAACTGCATCAGGGGGCAATCCGTATCAGGCTCATTTCTATTATACTACCAGCTTCTTCGGAGGAGACCAGACCTCATACTTTCCTTCCCGGATACCCCCTTACCGGCTGAAACCCCAGCGGGTCAATTCCTATGAAGCAGGGGTCAATATCGGCCTTTTTGAAAACCGGATTGATATTGACTTTACCTGGTACTACAAGTACTCCTTTGACCAGATACTCGACCTTCCGGTACCCGTTAGTTCGGGAGCTCCGGGGATAAGCATTAACGAAGGCACCCTTTCAAACCGCGGCGTTGAGCTAATCATCAATACGGTACCGGTTCAGACGAACAATCTGATAATAAAAGCAGGCTTCAATTTCGCACGTAACAGGAATAAGATCGTCAGTCTGGGAGATTATTCCGATACCTATCTGCTTGCTGAAATCTGGGGACTTAACGGACCGGCCATAGCGCTGAAAGAAGGCGACGACTACGGAACCATTGTCGGCTACGATTATCTTTATAATGATAAAGGGGAACGCATTTTAAATGACGAAGGCACCAAATTCCTGATTACCGATAACCGGGTTCCTGTCGGGAATGCGTCTCCTGATTTCACGGGCGCCGTAAATGCGGATATCTCATGGAAAGGCCTGAGGTTATCCGCCCTGGTCGACACAAAATGGGGAGGCGACATCTATTGCGGATCGTATGTGATTTCGCTGCAAACCGGGCAAAGCCCATCCACCTTGCTTGAACGTGACGGAGGCGGCCTTCCGTATACCGATCCGGAAGGAAATGTAAGGAATGTGGGCGTGATTTTGGATGGCGTTTATGCCGACGGGACAAAAAATACCAAAGTAGTGCATTATTACTACAAGTATCTCCCCAATGCCGGAGGCTGGGGAAAATTCATCTCTAAACCGGGAATACTGGAAAACACCTGGGTCAAAATGCGTGAAATCTCGTTGTCCTATAGAATTCCGGAAAGCCTGACAAAAAAAATAAAAGTATTCCAGGCTCTTACCATTAACCTCACCGGGCGCGACCTCTTTTACATTTATACAACGCTTCCCGATAAAATAAACCCGGAAGGCATAATGGGTTCAGGCAATGCACAGGGATTTGAATGGGCTTCCTATCCCAGCACCCAATCCTTCTCTTTTGGGGTAAATGCCTCGTTTTAATCATTTAACTGTACGACTGGTCAACTAAACTTCAACAAAGAACTACCATGAAAAAATACATTCCGGCCCTCCTGATCATACCTGCACTTTTATTCATAGGATCATGTACCAAAGATTTTAGCGAGATTAATACCAACCCCTTAGGATTCACTACTGCCAGCGATGGCGCCCTGTTCAACGGAATTATCGAATCGCTGGTACTTTCCGGAAATGAACAATTTTATATCAATAACGAAATCCTTTACAAACAGACCCAACTTGCTGCACTCACCAAAGATGCGTGGGGAAATTATACCATCGGGACGGAAGCCCTCTGGACCAACTATTATGAAATACTGCCATCCTTCAGGGAACTCGAGAAACGGTTTAATACCGCGGAACCTTCCAAATCGATCAATAATATGAAAGCAATGCTCGACATTGTTTTCGCGTACAAGACATTCAAGATGACCGACCTGTTCGGCGACATGCCTGTAAGCAAAGCCGGTTACGGCTTCCAAAGCCTCGAATATCTTCATCCCGAATACGATACCCAGCGCGACATTTACCTCAGTATGCTTGAAAAACTCAGGGTTGCCGATTCACTGATCTGCGATACAACTGCTGAAGTTGAACCTTTTACGAGTTTTAAAACCTTTGACAAACTTTTTAAAGGCAACCTCACAATGTGGCAGAAATTCGCCAATTCCCTGCGCCTGCGTTATGCGATGAGAATGGTGAACCAGGAGCCTGAAATTGCCGGTAATATTATTAAGAAAATCATCGAAGACGGCCGCCCTGTATTGCTGGGTTATGATTTTGTTAACCCGGTACTCGAAAGCGCATGCCTATGGCCGCTCGAGATAGGTTATAAAAACGAAAGCCTTAACTGGTCGTTCCGGGAACATAACGGACTCCGGATGGGAAGTAATATCTGGCACCAGTTTTCCTCAACTGACAGCCCCAGCGGGAGCGGAATATTTGATCCCAGGGCTTATATTTTCTTTGAAACGGATGTTAACAATCAATGGACGCCCTATCCACAGATACCTGACAATACGACCCCTTCCTCAGGCGGCCTTCCATACGAATCATACCGCGACGATGCAGCAAATTTCACCCTGAAACAAAACTGTAACTATTCGCCTTTCAATTATTTCCTCATTCGCGATCAGGATTATATGCCGATTATTTTAATGACCGGAGCCGAGGTTCATTTCATCAAGGCTGAGGCATACTTACGAGGTATTGGCGTAACCCAGGACAGAGATATGGCTGATATTGAATACCTTAACGGCATTCTTTCATCCGTAAAATGGTGGCTTAATGTAGCCGCTTCATCGCAACTGCCAATATCCGGAGTCAAATTTGAGGATATGATAACAATTCCTCAGAATGTAAATTCGGGAAGTGTGTTAACGCATTTCGGTTCATGGAATGCAAGCAACGACGAAGAGTTCCTGGGTTTAATTTATACTCAATGCTGGATAGACATGTTCAGGCAACCCTGGGATGCTTATGCCCTTACCAGGAGGACCGGCATGACACCCCGCGAAGGCGATCCCATAAACCATTTCCGTATGCCTTACCCGCCATCGGAATATGAATACAACACTGTCAATTGCAACGACGCCATCTCAAGGCAGGGAGGCGACTCGCCTCAGACGAAAATATGGTGGGCAAAATAAACATAACAAATAGAATATATTCACATTAATCCCTCTCCCATGAAAAACAGAAATACAATATTCAGGACGTTGCTTTTCATCCTGCTGATATTAACAGCCAGGATGGCTGAAGCGCAGACAAATCAGTACCTCGATTTCGATGGTATCGACGATTATGTGGTTACTCCCAACGGGGAATCATACATTACCAATTCAACGCAGGGGATCACCATGGCCGGCTGGTTTTATACAAACGCCCTGGTTTACGGACAGGGCATGATGGGTTTCAGGGGAGGCGCGACCGAATTCTATGTAATTCAGCTCAGCGACGGCAAACTTGAATGCAGGTATAAAAGTTCCACAGGAACGTTATACGAGTATGCAGCCCCTGCAAATACAATCATTCCGCAGGTGTGGCAGCACATTGCCTGGGTATTTGACGGGTCGGCAGTTAAACTTTATATCAACGGCAATCTCAAAGGCAGTAAAGCTGCCGCCGGCGTACTCACCGACGGAACAGTACCTTTCGCTATCGGTAAAAGCCTGCTTGGCGGTTATAACTTTATTTTCGGCGGGAGAGCTGATGAGGTCTCCGTCTGGAAACGCGGTCTCACGCAGGCTGAAATCCAGGAGATGATGGCAAACGAACTGACCGGTACCGAAGCTGATCTGCAGATGTATTATAAATTTAACCAGGGAGTGCCGGGAGGCGATAATACATCCATCACCCAACTCATCACACAGGTATATGCCCCCGAACGGAACGGCGACCTCTTGAACTTTGCTTTAACAGGTCCCACCTCAAACTTTAACGGCACCCTTGATTCATCCTATCAGGCAATTTCTTTCCCCCAGATTCCCGATAAACTGAATAGTACAGCGCCGTTTGCCATTTCGGCAACCTCAACTTCAGGGCTCGAAGTCCAGTTCAATATCTTGTCCGGCCCGGCCACCCTGAACGGCAATATTGTTACCCTTACCGGTGACACAGGAATGGTTTTCATCGAAGCATCACAACCGGGCAATTCACAATATAACCCTGCTGATCCCGTAATAAATTCATTCATGGTACTGGATCCTGCGCTGCATATCCCGGAAATCGAATTACGCAATCCGCTCGCGGGCAATGTATATGTCCCGTCGCTCTCGCAAATACAACTGGCCGCCATCAGCAAAATCACTTATCCCGAACTCTTCCATGTGACAGGCGTTCAGTTCAGGATTGACGGGCAAACGATACAGGCTCAGGATTTTTACAACACGCATTATACTGCCTGGTGGACGCCGCCTGCTTATGGCACTTATTCGCTGCAGGTTTTAGCCACAAACAATTACGGGGCGACTGCAACCAAAACTTATTCAATTAATATTCAGCAGGATGTGGAAGATATGGAAGTGCAGGCCGCAGATGACATTTGGCTTAGTTCAGTTAAAGTGTCACAGGAAGTTGAAGCTGAGTTGCCTTCATTTCTCGGAGCATTTGACAAAATTTCAGCCGTATTAACTGTTAATTGCCCTTCCGGAGGATGTGGCGAATATGACAGGGTTGCATGGGTTGAAGCCCAGGGACACGACGGCAGATGGATAGAAATCATCCGTTATATTACTCCGTTTGGCAAAGCTTGCACCCATAGTATTGACCTTACTGATTACATGTCGGTACTCCAGGGCAAAATCAGGTTCCGGATAAATTGCACTACCCTTGACAATGGTTACCTTTATGATCTCAGCTTTTTATACCGGGCAGGAGTA
>Ga0209099_1000686_pt1 | contig 39434 bp, 59 predicted proteins | sample AD_JPNHW2_MetaG_FD_184430 | JGI IMG/M metagenome (GOLD analysis project Ga0209099, IMG submission 184430) | Active sludge microbial communities of municipal wastewater-treating anaerobic digesters from Japan - AD_JPNHW2_MetaG (SPAdes) (version 2) | ecosystem: Engineered > Bioreactor > Anaerobic...
TGCCCAAAGAAGTAGTCTTGTCCAGCGATTACATCGCAGAGGAGATATTAAAGCCCAAAAACAATAGGAAGCAGCCCAAGATATACAATAACGATTGGGAATAAGTAAAGGAGAGCCTAGATTATGAGTCTAGGCTTTCGCTTTTATTGTGCAACTGCTTAACCCTGTCAATCAGTCCTTGCGGTACACGGGGGAAGATATTATCTAAAGACTTCTTGACCTCTCTCTGTAAATCAATCCCCCACCCGTCAATAAGGGCATACTCTTCTTCGGTTAGTACAATAGTTACGGCACGCATTTATTTAACCTCCTTACAGTATGACTCCATCCCCTTGCGGAATATGTCCACCACCTTTATGCCCTTAGCTTGTAACTTGTCAATCTTCTTTTGGTCTTCCTCGTTTAAAGAGATGATACGTTGGTATCGTGGCTTATTTGTCATAGTTTTATTCTCCTTACTATTAATCTGTGTGCGTACTGTGGTTCGTTTTCTCTATATGCGAAAACGTCATTTTTCTTTTCTTCTCGTTGTTGCTTGTCCGTAATAAATCCAGTAGAGTCGCAATCATAAGCGGTAAGGTCTTCAAATCCTTGACCATAATTCCCTTGTAGTATCTTTTCATAACGATATTTTTTCATCTCTCAAACCCTCCCTAGTTTTGTGTTGGTACGTTGGTTATTTTTTGGCCCAGCTATATTTTTGACCGTCTAAAATTTCCATTTCCTTACATATATTGCTTATAACCCCATCAAGCAAAATTGCTTGTCCTGTTGTGCAGCGTCCCCAATAGTAATTATTACCCCACTCTAAAACGGGATGGTTACGAGCTTGCAGCTTCTTGTATAAAAACTCATTAACTATCCACCATTCAAATATCTCTTGCGGTTCGCTCTCCGGCTCTTTATCGCTCTTGCAGCAATCCTTTGCTTCTTCTTCCGTTGCGTAACCTTCTCCACACTCAGGGCAGCGATATTCGTAAAGGTTTTCAATATCGTCATAGGTTGGGAGAGGATATTCTTTATCATTGTTGCCGTTTGCACTTGCCCTTAAAACGCTTTCCATCTCGTAACTAAAACAAGCTTTTACTTCCCTTGCCACAAATTGACCTTTAATATCCTGGTTTTCTGAGCTGTTAACGTCAATCTTTGGCTCTTTTGTAGATGTCTTTTTCGCTGTTTGTTTCATTTTACTACCTCCCTTGTTTTGGTGGTTAACCTTTTTGGTTGTGGTTATTTTATCCATAAATATTCTAAACCATCTTTTTTTATTTCTCCGTTTGCTTCTTTTACCAACATAAAACAATATTCATACGATTCATCCCCTATATCTCCACCGCAAGACTTATGGGCTATATTACAGCAAGTTTTTATTTCTTCATCGGTAAATTTATCATATTTAGCCAACTCGGAAAAGAATATATCCTCAAAAGCTTCCGAAGGAACATCATTTAGAATATTCATACTACACTCCTTTCCGCTATTTCTTTTATTTTTTCAAGTAAAATACTATTACCCTTATGGCTTATAATAGAATAACCGTTTCTATCTTTTTCTGGAACATAACAAATATATCCTTCTCCTAATAGTTTTAATAAATGCTTGTTTCTAGTCTCACTTCGCATCTTTCCCGCCTTTCCTTTTGTTTGGTGTTGCTTATTGTTTGTCTTATCCTTCTTACAATCATAGTATAGCATAGTACATAATATTGTCAAGGATTATTTTAACTTTTTTTTAAAATATTTTTTGAGCCTTTTATCGTCGAGGAATTCATAAAATATAAAATTATTTTAAAAATATTTTACCTAAAAACCCTAAAAAAGACCCTAAATCATCATAGTAGTGAGAGGGCATTAATTGCTACTCAAAACAGGCTGGCTCAGTGGTAGTGTTTCCCAGCCTTGCATAAATAGAGCTACCCAATATAACTAGAGAAGAGCGTAAAGAGCTAAGTTGTGCGTTAAGCCTCTAGTTGTGCATCAAAAAATAAACTATTAACCTGAGCATTAGCATACGGCTCAAGCTGTTGTTGTTGGCTTATAAACGGGCTTTGACGGCAAGCGTTTCACGCCAGCGCCTTGTAGATGCGATAATCTACGCCCGATAAAAGCGATTAGTTTATTCCTTACTTGATAATGTAAGGTCTTTATTTTCCGGCTTAAGCTTTAATACCGCTTGCCAGATAAGTATGCGGTATTCTGTCTAATATAGATATATATAAGGTAAGTAATACATATATGGCTGATATTGTGCGTAAAGAATTGTATAAGAAGGCGAGAGTTGAGGGCAAAACAAAGGCTGACGCTATGCGTGCAGCTGGGTATGCTGAGTCTACTTGTACAGATAGACAAGGAGATACTCCTTCGGTCGTTCTCGGTGAGCGTGAGCTGCAAGAGGATATAAAGAAGCTCATTACGCCTGAGTATGTGCTGTCTAAGCTTCGACAAGAGACAGAGAACGCACAAAAAGCATCCGACAGAATAGCTGCAACGGCTTTACTAGGCAAATACCTCCAAATGTTCAAGGAAGAGAGCAAACAGGGCATTGCTATATTCAACAATGTCAACGACTTACAGCAAGATATAGACGCACTACGCAACAAGCGGACAGTGAGCGAGGCGGTAGTTGGGGACAAGGCTGGACAGATTGAGCTTAGCAAGTGATTAATGGGTAGGTACTCATAAAGAGTACTCTGTATAAACCTGTTGATAAGTGTATGTTAACGTAAGTATATGTAACACATACACATATAAATAAACACTTGGCAACATAACATTTACTATAGGCAGTTGTATATTGTAAGTGTGTATTTATGTGTGATATATGGTTGGCTACAGGACACCTAACCACCCCCAATCCACCCTTATTATATGTATAAACGCACACGCTAAATTTCTCACAATTTTTCAATTTTAGGAGCGTAAGCTTTGGGTACTATCAAGGGTCAGGCAGAATACGCACGTTTTAAAGAAGGTTCACGTTTATCACCTAAGAAGGCTATTCTAGCTCATTGCTACGAATGTAACGGGTTTGAGGACTCAAATTGCGATTGTAAGGGTAAAAGCTGTAGCTTATATGCCTTTAAGCCTTACAGGGGCAGAAATAAGCTGTAGAGGCACTATTTACGGTTCAATGGATACCTTAAAAAGAGGGTTTTAAGACTTTGACAGATTCTCAAAGCGTAAAAGAGCTTTACCTAATCTACAAACACAACGTCCTAGCCTTTGTTGAGGATTTCCTACAGCACTATTTGACATACAAAACTCCCGATTTCCACAAGGAGATACTGGAAACGGTGAGTAAGGAACAAAGAGTTGCCCTGGCAGCACCAAGAGGATTCGCAAAGAGTACCTTAGTATGCGTATTCTATGTATTACATTCATCACTGTTCTTAAAACATAAAGATATAACTCTTATATCAGCTTCTGAAAGCCTCGCTATTGAGTGGTTAAGACGTATTAGACGGGAACTAGAGACCAACCCGATGATAATTAAGTTCTTCGGGGACTTACGTAGTGAGAAGTGGACAGAGAACCATTTGGTACTTAGTAACGGTGTTAATATTCGAGCCAGAGGCGCAGGTGGACAGATACGTGGCTTTAGACCTGACCTTATAGTATTAGATGATATTGAGACCGATGAGTCTGTTTCCAGTGAAGAACAGCGTAATAAGCTCCGAGACTGGATATTCAAAGCCTGTTTGAACACATTATTGCCGGAGGGGAAGTTTATCATAATCGGCACAATTATATCTCCCCTTGCTCTTTTAGAGGAAATGCTCACCAGCAACAACGATTGGGTAAAACGTAAGTACAGAGCCTATAAGGACGGTATTCAGGAAGAAGGGCATGAGCTTTGGGGTTCATTATGGACTCACGCACGGTTACAGGCACGTAAAGCTGAGATTGGAACATTTAGCTTTGCAAGTGAGTTTATGAACGACCCTGTATCAAACGAGACCGCACCCATTAAACAGCACCAGATTAGGTACTGGAAAGAATTACCCCAACAGTACAGCTGTGTTATAGCCGTAGACCCTGCGTACAGCGAAGATGACAGGGCAGACTATAAGGTTGCTGCACTCATTGGTCTTGACCAGAACATGAACCGCTACCTTATCAGCTACGTTAGAACACACAGCCCTACTGGGGAGTTCATTGACGCAATACTCAATATGTGGCTACAGAGCAGGGATAAGTGTACGGGTATAGGTTTACCGCACAGTGGCGGTGACAAAGAGTTCTTTAGCTCGTTTATGAGGAAGTGCGAGGAACGTAAGCTTTACCCGCCAGTCACTGAATTAAAGAATAGTTTTACCCAGAACAACAGTGCGGTTACTAAGCGCAACAAGATGGGTCGTATTATCGCTTCCCTGCAACCGTTATTTGAAAGTGGGAAGTATTACATAAATGAATCACATAGTGACGCCAGAGATGAGTTATTAGCACTTGGTTACTCACGTCACGATGATTTAGTTGATGCACTAAGTTACGGTGAGCAGATTATCTCACCAGTGTTTTATGAAGTACCAGGACAGGCAAATTACAGCAATCAGGGGTTGCAGGTTAATAAAAACAGGATAAAGGATTACGGTTATTAAATATGGCTACACGGGTACTTAAATCACAATCAAAACCAAAGCTTATCAAGAAGGAGGCTGACGCACCGAAGAAGCCGACTGCTGATGACCTTTATAAGTATGTAGAGGATTTTGTAACTTCCGCTAAAGACAATACGTCAGTTTGGTCACAGAACCAGCTGAAGTGGCATAAGCTTCGTATGCGGATTAAGAAAGATAAGGACTTCCCGTTTATCGGTTGTTCCAATATCCGTATGCCTACAGCGGAAACAAAGATACGTAAGCTCAAGGCTGCGTTGAACAATGTCGTCTATGGAATCCGTCCCGTAGTCCAAGTCATCCCTCCCCCGTCAGGAAAGATGGAGATAGCTCAACGCATTGAGAAGTGGCTTGACCATCTTATCTGTGACGTTATGCCAGCGAAAGCTAAATCAATTATCGCTATTGACCAGGAACTTGAAAAAGGGTTTTACATCTTAAAGCCGTACTTCCGCACAGAGATTACCACACGTATCGAAGAATATAATCTTGAAGATTTATCCATACAAGAAGCGAGTCAAATATATAACGCACAGACTACGCCTAAAATGCTTGCTGATATGTTAGTTGAACGTATGGAAGTTGATATGAACGAGTTGGTGGCAGAGGATAACACCAAAGCAGTCGAAGATGCGGTTAAGCAGATAATGGAAGGTAAAGATTTAATCAAGGTTGAGTTACAGGACGTTATCTACAACGCACCAGATTTTGCCTTAGTTGACCCAGACCATTTGTTTGTTAATTCAGATGCAGGGTATGACCCGCAGAGCTGTACGTTCATTTGCCACGAGATGTTCCTGCCTTTTAACCAAGTCAAGCTTAACGGAAAACTAAAAGGTTGGGATAAGGCTGTCATTAAAGAGATTGAAGAGTCTGCGGAAGATAAGATTGATGACGCAAATACTATGACCGATGACGAGAAAGACGCACAGGAAGGTATTAGTCGTCTTCGCTCTGACTCAAACTCTGTTCGTATATGGGAAGTATATTGCTGGTACGATTTAAACGGAGACGGTGTTGAAGAGAAGTGCGTCATTACAGTTGCACCAGACTTCAAGAAAACACTTCGTAAGATTACCCTCCCGTTCAAGTCAGGCAAGTTCCCGTTTGTAAAGCTTTGTTATGAACTACGTGATGATAGATGGTTCGCACACCGTGGTATTCCTGAAATCATTGAGGACATTATTAAAGAGATTGATGTCCAGCACATGCAGAAGATTGACCAACAGACGATTCGCAATACCCCCATGTTTGTGTACCGTGCTGGTATGGTTAATCCGAACCTCGTGCAGATGATTCCTAACCAGGGTATTCCTGTAAACGGTATGTCCCCACTTCGTGACACGATTGACGTACTTAACAATAACAACTCTAACGTGGAGTATTCCTACGAAAGAGAGCAGATGTTATTGGAATCAAAAGTTGAAGAGCTTGTTGGACAAGTTGACTATACACTTCAATCAATGATTAACAAACGTCAGCCACGTACTCTTGGGGAAGTCCAGTTACAGAACCAGAATATGCAGCAGGTGTTTAGTTTAGATGCAGATATTCACACCCAGGCGTTTACCGAGTTGTTTAACTGGATTTGGGAACTTGATATGCAGTATGGCGATGAGAATGTCGAGTTTATGTATTTTGGGCAGAACCCGTCATTTGGTATCGAGCCAGTGAAGTTTACTCGTGATGAGATACAGGGCAAGTACAAGATAACGGTTCGTGGTAATGACCAGAACACAAATCCACAGATTAAGTTACAGAAAGCACAACAAATACTTATGGCTGCGACAAACCCTGTGTTCTTACAGACTGGTGTTATTACACCTATTGAACAAGCGAACTCACTAAAGAGGTTCTACCAGACACTTGATATTGACACGTGGCAGGAACTGATTAATCCGAGAGTTGGACAACCTCAACCTCCGCAACAGCCACCGTCAGCAGCATTGATTAAACCTAACTTCTCTGACTTGACAGACGCAGAGCAAGCACAGGTGTTAGCTTCCGCTGGAGTTAAGCCGGATGCACAAGGTCGTATGATGCGTAAAGGAGAAGAGCTACAGGATAGACATATCGCAGCTCAACAGCACGATTTAGATATGGCTTCTCAAATCAAAGAAATGACTAATTTCGGGGGAGACGATGCCGGAGCAGAATAATAAAGAGGAATCTTTAAAAGAGTTACGTAGACGTATTGAGAAAAGCAACAGGATTGTAAGCGAACTAGAAAACAATGGAGCTTTTAAGGAACTTCTGTCTGACTTCGAAGAACAGCGTAAACGCATTGATGATAATTGGCATTTAGTTGGTAATAAAGAACAGCTTGATGAAATGAGGGTTACAAAGCTTGCGGTGGTTAGCTTATTAAACTCTCTTGATAATTATAGACACGATTTAAAGGTTGCACAATTAGAAGTGGCAAAGATAGAGAACCCAGACATTATTATTGGTAAGGATTTCGACAATGGATGATATTCAAGCTTTAGCTGCGATGATTTATGGTGAAGGAGCGTCTACCGATTACGACACAATGAAGATGATTGGTAGTACCGCTATCAACCGTTTGAAGTCTGGTAAATCAAAAGAGTTCGGTGCTTCAATTCCAGAAATAATCCAAAAGGGTTATTATGCAGCGAGTAATGCAAACATTCCGTACCAACAGGCTTCGATTAATTCTTTTCCAGACAAGAAGAGCGAGAACGCCTACAAACAGGCTCTTGCTATAGCATCTGGTCTTATTAAGGGAAGTATTAAGCCGGATAAAGGGCATTTCTATTTTACAGATAAAGAGATTGCTAAGATGAAGCGTCAGGGAAATAAAGCGTTTAATTTTAATGCAGTAAAGCCAATGGGTGCTATTGGCGGTTATAAGGTATTTGGTTATTAGTTTTATAGACCTCTCTATAAACGCTACTGGTGCGTAAACCAGATAGTAGAGGAAATATGATAGAAGATAAAGAACAGGTCGTTAATGCTCCTGACCCGACCCCAGGAGAGCAACAGGAAGTAAATACACAGCCTGAGACAACAGGTGCTGAGACTTCCGAGCAGCAGACAAACGATACGCAAGAACCCGTTACCCAGGAGCAGGGTCAAGCTCAGACAGAAATGGAAGCTGTAGACGAAAAAGGAGTTCCCTGGAAGAACCGCTTTTATGAAGCGGAACGAAAGAGAGCCGAGTTCGCCGAAAGTTTCCCACAGCTCGTCAGGGAAGAACTTGCAAAAGTAACACAAACGAAAAAAGCGGAACCAGAATACACGGTTGAGCAATTAGAGTCTTATGCCATGGAACACCCAGAACAAAGACCATGGGTTGAAAGCAAAAAGATGGAAATTGCCATCCGTAAACAAGCAGAGGTTACCGATTTAAAGATTCAGGAGTTTACCAAAAAGCAACAGGACGCTCTTATTAGAGTCAATGTTGAAAATGCGGTTACTTCTAATCCTCGGTATGCTGAGTGTTTCACAACTGATTACGCTGGACGAAAAGTGTTTAATCCGTCACATCCGATGACGCAGATGATTATAAATTATCTTCGTGCCCCAGATGTAGCGAATCGTCCAGACGGTCTTGCAGTAGCAGCTAAACTTGCGTATGCGGATTATCTTGATACACAGATGCCACAGACGCAGAAGAAAGTGAAGACCTTGCAGCAGTCAGTGAAAAAACTGCAGCGTAACACACTTGTTGAGGGTGGTGGCACTAATAATGTTCAGCCTGTTAAAAATAAAATGGATAAGGCTATGGATGAGATAAGACGTACTGGCTCGAAAGAAGCTGCACGTAATTATCTTAAAGAATACCTTACCCAAAGGCACAATCTACAAGGGAACGATTAATAGAATAAAATGTCAGCAAATGTTAATTTTACGTATGACAATACGTCGAGACGTGAGGACTTGCTTGATTTTATCATGCAGACCACGCCGACGGAACACCAGTTACTTACTGGTTTAGGTGTTTCTTCAGCGAATGATATTATCCATCAGTGGCAGTCAGATACATACAAGGCTGCTGCGTTAGGTGGAGCAGTTGAAGGTGCAGACCCGTCGTATGCAACCCGTGCAACACCGACTCGTTTGACGAATTACTGCCAGATTATACAGGTTCCTTTCAGTGTTACCGATACTGAGAGAAGTGTAGTCCATGCAGGGTTTAGTGACAGATATACCTATGAAGCAGAAAAAGCCATTGTTGAGTGGAAGAATGACGCTGAATACAATCTTATGCGTTCATCTTTAGTCTGCGGTAACAACTCAACAGCTCGTCAGTTAAAGGGTGTCAAATTTTGGTTAACAGTTACCAGCAACTATTCTGGTACAACCTTAACTGAAACAATCCTCAATGATGCTATGGCTGTTACGTGGGGATTAGGTGTTGAAGTTGATGCAATCTATTGCGGTATTGTTCCAAAAAGACGTATCTCTGGCTTTACGGCTGGTGCTACGAAAAATGTGGAAACAACTGACAAGAGACTTGTCAACGTGGTTGATGTCTATGAGTCTGACGCTGCACGTTTGGTCAAACTCTTCAAACATCGCTATGTCACAGTTACTGGTGATACATATAACGATGTAGTTGCAATTAAGGAAGACTTGTTCAAAACAGCCTATCTTCGTAAGCCTACGACTCGTGAGCTTGCAAAGACTGGTGATGCAACAAACGGACAGGTTATCGGCGAAATGACGCTTGAATGTCGTAATGTCGCTGGTGGTGTCTTTATGCAGAAAACTGCGTAAACAATAACTCGGTTATGGGGGTGCTAAAAACACCCCCTACCGTTTAATTATGCTTATAAAAAATACAGACGATAAAGAAAGAGTGTATAGGGACATAATTAACATGGGTCTTAAAAACCCACGTGTTTATTGCAACAACTGTGACACAGCTTTTATTGATTTTAAAAGACCACCGTGCTGTGACGACCCACAGTTAGGTACAAACTATAGTTTTACAAAGGCTATAGTAAAACAGAATAAGGAGATTCGTGCAACTCGTCTGAAAGCTACGGCTGCAACAAAGAACAACTCTCTTCGCTGGGGTGTTTCAATGCCGAAATGGATGTATGAGCTTTTAGACAGATACGAAACAATGCAGGGAGAAGGTAGAAGATTATTTAAAGATAAAAATGATGTTGCATGGTTTGCAAAACGGTTCAAAGCCTTTGCAATCCCAGAAAGGTATTAATGACAAAGCTTGCGTTAGCAATAATCGCAAAGAATGAAGTAAAAGAAATTGAACGGATAGTAAAAGATTACGGCAAGTATTTTGACGAGATTGTTGTCGGGTACGATAGTGACATACATGAATTATCTCACTTGCCAATTAAGGTTTATCCTTATGTTTGGAAAAAAGACTTTGCGGACAAGAGGAATTTCGTAGCGTCTAAGGTAGAGAGCGAATACTACCTACGTCTTGACTGTGATGACGAGTTGATTAATCCCCAAAACATAAGAGAGATATTTGACATAGCGGTCAAGAATGGTGTTGATGTTGTTTATGTACCATACCTTTATGGTTTTGATGAGGATGGTAATTGTGTCGCAGAACACGTCAGGGAAACGATTATAAAGAAGAGTGATAACTTCTATTGGATGAAGCCAGTCCACGAGAATATTCACATCATTGACCAGTCAGTATTTAAACCGTTAAAAACAGATAGGTTCAAGATTAAACATAATCTTACAGATGAACACGCACGTGAGAGTATGTTACGCAACCTTGAAATACTTTTAGACGAGTACAATGTTGACGGTGAGAACACAGACCCACGTACAATAGCTTATATCGGAAGAGCGTTTATAGATTTATGTGATTACAGAAAAGCAATACCGTTCCTTGAAAAACTAATTGATAAGTCTGGTTGGGATGATGACAAGTATTTCGCATGGATTGATATTGCTTCCGCTAATCAACACATGGGAAACATTGACAGTTCAATCGCAGCGTGTAACGAGGCTCTTGGTATAAACACATCATTCCCCGACGCATACACTAAGCTTGCTGAACTCTATATCTACAAGAAGGAATGGCGTAAAGCTCTTGACTGGCAGTTACTTGCCACAACAAAGAAAACTCCAGACACAATGTATGTTATCAATCCTTCAGTTTACAACATACGACCGCTAGTGAACCTGGCTATTATCTATTACAACCTCGGTGAGTTTAAGAGAGCTTTAGAGTTTATCAGAAAAGCAAAGACACTTGCACCAAGTAATGATTTCGTAAAATCAAATATAGCACTATTCGAGGAAATGTACCAGAACGATAAAGTTGTCAAAGAGATTATCGGTCTAGCATTGTATCTTGCGATACATGACAAAAATAGATTAAAGCACATTGTTGATATAATCCCATCTAAGGTTAAATACGACGAGAGAATATGCGAAGTCATTAATAGATGTGCTGAACCGAAAGTATGGGGTAAAGACACGGTTGTTTTCTACTGCGGTCAGGCATGGGAAGATTGGGCTGATCCATCAGTATTAACTGGTATTGGTGGCAGTGAAGAAGCCGTTGTTTATTTATCTAGGGAACTTGTAAAGCTTGGTTGGAAAGTAACCGTATACAACTCCTGCGGTGATTTAGCAGGGGAGTACAATGGTGTGGTTTATAAACCATTCTATGAGTTTAACCCAAAAGATAGGTTTAATGTTGTTGTTGCGTGGAGACAGAACTTCTTTAAAAAATTAGATGTCAGTGCAAGACGTATGTTGATTTGGTTACACGACGTCCCAACAGGGATGTTCGGTGATAAAGACGAATTGCAGACATTCAATAGTTTGATTGTTCTTTCCCAGTTCCATAAGAGTTTATTACCAAGCTTTATTCCCGATAGCCATATTTACGTTAGCTCAAACGGTATCAATACCGAAGACTTCAAGCCGTCAATGTTAGAACGTAACCAAAAACGTATAATTTACACCTCGTCTTATGACAGGGGTATTGAGTATCTACTCACAGCGTGGAATGAGATACGGAGTGAAGTTCCAGACGCTGAATTGCATATTTTCTACGGTTGGGACACGTGGATAAAGATGGAAGAGCAGGGTGCAAGACCTAAACAGTGGCGGTTGGCTATGCAGAAGCTTATGCAACAGCCTGGTGTGTTTGAACACGGGCGTATCGGTCATAAGCAGTTAGTCCAAGAGTTACAGAAGTCTGCAATATACGCTTACCCGTCACACTTTGAAGAAATATCCTGTATCTCTGCTATGAAAGCACAGGCAGCTGGTTGTTATTGTCTAACTACGGATTACGCAGCTCTGAAAGAAACCAACAAGTACGGTACACGTGTTATGGGTTCTGCACAGAGCGATACTGTTCGTAAAGTATTTGTTTCAGAGCTTATCAACCTATTAAAGAACGGTGTAGACAACACTCCGCATATTGAAGAATTTGGATGGGATAAGGTTGCTAAGAAGTGGAGTGAAGAACTATTCCTGTGCAAGAAATTAGAGTTTAAAGACTTAAATGATTACATAACTCAATATAGTTCTGCTAATACCAATATCACAACTGGCTTTGAAACAGGGTTCTACCCAAGAAGATTTCTTAATGCAGTTAATGTTGCTAATGATAATAATTGGATTAAGAAATCGTTAGACATTGGTTCATTTGACGCTTTCTTACCGTACCTTATCGCAAAGAACACAGATAACCGTGTTATGGCTCACGCCATAGATGTTAGCGATAAAGGATATTGCGATATTAACGAATTAACAGACAAAGAACGTGGCAACGTTAAGTTACTGACTCCCAATGTATTTGAGGATGCAAGTATAGATGGAAGGTTTGACCTAATAACGTGTTTCGAGATGTTGGAACACGTTATAGACGTTGATGTTGTTCTTTCTAAGATTAAATCACTTCTCACAGACAACGGCATAGCGATGTTCACAGTTCCCGATAAGAACGGCATCTATGGTGATGAGCATGACGTTAAGTTTAACGCAAGCCATATTAGAGAGTACGATGCTGATAGTTTTAGGGAAGCTCTTTCTAAACATTTTAATGTAGTTGAGTGCGTCGCTCAAGACAACCTAATCTACGCAACCTGTAAAAAGGAGAACTCTTGATACAGGAGTGGAAAGACCAATACAACAGTTTCAATAGTTGGAAAGGTTTACTCTACAGCGACTGGTATAAAGCTATTATCGAGTGGCGTGATGGAAAGCGGACAGCCCCACTGCCACCGATAGAGGTTAGTCTTGACCCCGTACACGCCTGTAACCTTATGTGTGAGCATTGTAACGCACACCGTTATTTAGATAAGACAGAGGTTATGAGTGAGGAACACCTGCTTGATTTGACAAAGTTCTTGGGTGATTGGGGCGTAAAAGCAATATGTTACGGTGGAGGCGGAGAACCTACACTACATAGTAAATTACCAGAAGCTATCGAACTTTGCACCAAGTTAGGTGTCCAGTCTAGCGTTGCTACAAACGGTACATTGATTAACGGTAAACTATCAAAGGTGTTGGCTAATAACTGTAGGTGGGTAGGTATATCAGTAGACGCAGCGACACCCAAGACGTATGAGATTGGTCGCAAAGCAAACCTGTTCCACCGTGTTATTCGCAACATCTCACAGTTGGTTTCAATTAAGGGTAAGGCTGATATAGCATTTAAGTTTCTCGTGTTTGGTTATAACCAGAACGAGATATTTGAAGCTTGTAAGATTGCAAAAGATTTAGGAGTTAGAGATTTCCACGCACGTCCGGCAGATTTCAGACATCAGGGTTTAGGGGAATGGAAGAAGAAAGAAAGTGAATACAATCTTGAAGTCATTAAAGAACAAATGGAAAAGTGCCACGAAATCGAAGACAAAGATTTCAGAGTCTTCACCGTCGTGCATAAGTTTAACAAAGATTTCACTCCTCGAAGAAGATTTAGTGGTTGTTTCGCATCACCTATTTGTATACAACTCTGTGCCAACGGGAAGGTTTATCTATGCCCAGACACTCGGCAAGTTAGTTTGTATGAACTAGGCTCACACGCTGACCCAAAAGATATATTGAAGTTTTGGGGTAGTAAGAAACATTATGATTTAGTTTTTAAGACGGGTTGTAAGAACTGTACCAGTAGATGCACATTCAGCCCGTATAACGAACAGATGGAACGGCTCTTTGTCAATCAGGATGACCCTATGTGTTGGAGGTTCGTGTAAATATGGAACGAGACCCAGGAGATATCATTGACCGTGCTTCAATAGCGTTTCTTAAATCAAAACGTATTGGTGATGCAGACTCAAACAAAGAGTGGTTGATATTTCTGGGGGGTTTAAGCGAGTTAGAGGAACAGTTCGCAGACAAGCTAGACGTTTCCAAGTATTTTGACAAGATTCTCGCCATCAACACGAAGATATGGGATTTAGAGAGTGCTGTCCGCAAAGGTAAGCTTGACAAGAATATTATGGAAGTTGGTCGTCGTGCCATAGAGATACGGGAGTGGAATGGAAAACGTATTGAAGTCAAAAATAAGTTTAATAAGCTTACTAACGCCGGAACAGCAGAGCAAAAGAAAGACCATATTAGTGCTTAACTATTTCAAAGACGACAAGATACTGATTACAGGTGCAAGTGGTTTACTTGGTAGACACCTTTTTAATTATCTTAAAGAGCAAGGATGTAATGTCGTAGGTGTTTGCAATAGTAAGAAGCAATCTGATTTACTTAGTTACGATTTGACAAGTTTTGAAGCAAATAAGGAACTCTTAGCTAAAGAGGAACCCCAGTACGTTTTTATGTTAGCAAACAAGAACTTCGGTGCTGGGGTTATGTCAACTACACCAGAGGTGTTGATTAGAGACAATCTGGCTATGAATAGCAATATGCTTGAGTTGTGCTACCACAACAATGTTAAGAAAGTAATGTTTGTGAGTAGCTCAACAGTGTACCAAGAATGTGACCACCCAATAATGGAATCAGAACTAGATTTAAACCAAGACCCGTTTGGTCTTTATTTTGGTGTTGCCTGGGTTAAGAGGTACACAGAAAAACTTTGCGAGTTCTATTCACGACGAGGGTTGAATATAAACATAATTAGACCAGTTGGTATCTACGGTGAGTATGACAAGCTCGGAGTTGGGTCACACTTCTTACCAGCAATAGCACAGCGTATCTTGGATAATCCACCATACCTTGAAGTATGGGGTGATGGAAAGACGTTTAGAAATCTTATTTACGCACCAGATTTAGTACGGGATATGTTATTGGTTATGGTTAATTACAATAACGATTACCCGATGAATATAGCCTCTGATACAAACGTTTACGTAGAAGATGTTGTAAATTTGTTAGTTAAGATTACTGGCTATAAAGGCGATGTTCTATATAACCATAGTAAGCCTGACGCTTTAAAGTATAGAACACTTGACAATTCAATGTTTAACGAAATTATCGGTAAACAAGAGTACACGTCATTAGAAGAAGGTCTAACCAATACTGTGGAGTGGATAAAGAGTGTCCGATAAAGTTATTCTACTGACTATTAACGATAAGGCAAATCTTTACGGTGTAACAAAACCTAATTCCGCAGTACAGCCAAACATTTATATGGGTCTTATAGACTCATATTTGACATCTAAAGGTATCAAGACGTGGATGGTTGATGAAACTCTTAACCTGTCAATCAAAGACATGGTTAGGTTGATTGAAAAAGACCAGCCCATTCTTTTCGGTGTTATCTGCATGGGTGCAAATCCATCGTCCTCAACGATGTCAATGGTTGGTGCGATACGGTTCTTTGAAGAATTAAAGAAACACAAGATTAGCGGTAAGAGCTTTATCCAAGGTGGACACCCGTCAGTGTTGCCAGAAAGAACACTAAAAGAGACTGGTGCTGATTTCGTGATAGTCGGTGAGGGATATAAAACCATCGAGCAGTTATATCACACCCTAATGAACGACGGTGACTATTCACGAATTAAGGGGTTAGCTTACGGCAACGTAAACACAGGTTTTCCAGAGCTAATAGACGCTAAAGATTTGCCTCCTATTGATTGGACTTGGTTTAACCCGAACAAATACAAGGCTCATAACTGGCACTGTTTCGGTGATATTAATAATCGCTCTCCATATGGGGTTGTTTGGACATCGCTTGGTTGCCCGTATCAATGCAGCTTTTGCTGTATAAACAACGTGTTCGGTAAGAGAGCATACCGTATGCGTGATATGAGGGATGTTATTTCTGAAATAGATTTATTAGTGACTATATATGGTGTCAAGAATATCAAGATTATAGACGAGTTGTTTATAACTAACCATCCACGTATTGATGAGTTCTGTGATGGATTAAAAGAACGTGGTTACGATTTGAATATGTGGTGCTTCGCTCGGATGGACACTGTTACACCAAGAATACTTGAGAAGCTTCGTGGTGTTGGTATGAGGTGGATAGCTTACGGTATGGAGAGTACCAGTAAGAAAGTGCTTGGCGATATTGGCAAAGGTTGTAATAGGGACAAGTATGACGAGGTTATAAAGTTTACCAAAGACGCTGACCTCTATATCGCTGCTGATTTAATAGGTGGGTTATGGCTTGACGACAGGGAATCACTCGAAGACTCATATCAGTGGGCTGTAGGACACAACTTTGAGTGGTTGAATTTATACCCAGCCTTCGCCTTCCCAGGAACACCTCTTTACGAGCAATATATAAAAGAGGGTCGTATGACTGATCCTAAATCCTGGGACGAGTATTCACTCTACGGAACGACCTGTAAACCACTTAGAAGTAAGTACCTAAGTTCAGAAGAAATACTTAGGTGGCGTGACGCAAAGTTTAGAGAGTATCACAGCAGACCTGAATATCTTTCGATGATTTATAAGAAGTTTGGTATTGAAACTCATAACCACATAGTTGATATGACCAAACAGAAATTGACCAGAAACTTACTGCATGAAACTGTCTAAACTAACAGACGGATTAGTTGGTCAACCAATGTTCAATATCCTTGCACAAGCAAATGCGTTGGAACGTGCAGGGCAGAAGCTTATCCATCTTGAGATAGGTGATAACTTCCTACAGCCTGATAAAAAGATTATCAACAGTTGTATCAGTTCTTTGGAAAAGGGAGACATCCACTACACAAGCTCATACGGCTATGAAGAGTTTAGGAAAGAGATTGCTTTAGCAACTCTTAACGAATACGGTTTTAAGCCACAGCTCGACCAGATAGTTGTTATGCCAGCAAACGCTGTGATTGACACAATGGTCAGGTGTGTGTGTGAACAGGGGGACACGGTTACAGTAGAAACACCGTGCTTCCCCACCTACACGTCGGTTATCCAATACCTTAACCTAGAGCATAGCGAGGTGGTTAATGACAAAACGAAATTACTTATTATTAACTCACCTTGCAACCCCACAGGAAAAGTCAAGACGGTCGCTGAATTACGGAAAATACTTGCTGAATCAAAGGGTAAATATTTCGTACTTCTCGACGATACTTATTCTCAGCTTGATTACACTTGTGTTACTAGGGAGGATTTAAGAGTTTGGGAATATGACAATGTACTTATTCTTAAATCACTTTCTAAGTCTCATGCAATACCAGGGTTTAGGTTGGGTTATGCAATAGGCAATAGAGAGCTGATTAGTAAGATGGCTTTAATGTTTCAGACTGTTTATTCCTGTATGCCGATATTCACACAGAAAGCCGGAATACAGGCGTTAAGAACTAACACTGACATTATGTACCGTGATTTACGTTATTTGAGAGACTACACGGTTTATAGACTGAACCGTTTAGACTGTTTTACTTGTGAGATACCTGATGGTGGAATATATGCTTTCCCTAAGATAATTGACCCAGACTTAAACGAGCAAGAAGTTGTTGATATATTGTTACGTAACGGTGTCGTAGTAATAGGTGGAAGCTGTTTCGGTAAGAACGGTCAAGGTAATATCAGGATATGCTTTGCAAGGGATAGACGATTATTGGACTGTGCATTTGACATTATGGAGGGTTGCCTGTGCTAGAGAATATCTTTAGGAAGATGTGTTTAAGTAGATATTTTGAACTCGGTATGGCACAAGCAAACGATAAGGGTTATATAAGGTGTCCGATTTATTTATCTCTCGGACAAGAGGCAGTAGCAGCAACAATCTCTGAAATCTGCCCAAAATGCAAAGTTTTCCCTCAGCACAGAGGTCATAGCTGGTACTTATCTTACGGTGGTAGCCCAGAGATGCTTAGAGATGAGGTTTTAGGGCTTAAATCAGGCTGTTGCAGAGGAATGGGTGGCTCTAGTGACATCCAATGTGACAGTGTGGAAGCACATCACGGTTTATTAGGTGAGAACATTCCCATAGCGGTAGGATATGCCCTGGCAAGCAACAGGAACACTATAGCAACATTCGGTGACGGTGCGATTGAAGAAGATTACGCAGGGGTAGCACTAGGTTTTGCAGCAACACGTAAATTACCCGTGTTCTTTGTGTGTGAAGACAACGGTTTGGCAATACTTACACCGATTAAAGACAGGCGGTCTTGGGGTGCTGTTTCACTAGCACGGGGGTATGGTCTAGATGCTTTATGTGTTGAAGATGACCCGTTATCAATCATTTCCGCCTGTGACCATTTAGATTTACCTGCTCTTTTAAATATTAAAACCACACGACATAGGTGGCACGTGGGAAGTGGTACGGATAATCCAGACCAGTTCGATAGACTCGCTGTTATGCGTAATAAGTTTAACCCAAAGATTGAACAGGACGCAAAAGAGCAGATGGAGGCGATATGGTCACTTTAAGAGAGACGATACACTCCATCACTAAGAACCACTTAGAGCAGAACGATGGCTTGATTATGGGTCAATGCCTTACCGCAGTTGGTTGGGTTGACGGTACAGTCCCCGATACACGTAACGTAATTGAGTTACCTATGACAGACGTAGCCGGAGCAGACTTCGCTGTTGGTGCAGCAATCACAGGTAGACGACCGATACTGGTACTTAGGTTCCAAGACTTCCTTGTACTCAACGCAAACGCAATAGTCTACTTTGCAGCGAAGCGTAAAGAGGTGTTTCAACGAAGTGTACCTGTGTTTGTACGAGCAATCGCACGTGAGGGGAACGGTACGGGTAACTCACACTCTGGGAAGTTGCACTCAACGTATTTAGGTTTCCCAGGTATTAGAGTATACGCACCAATGACACCGCTTGAATGGGAAGATTGCTGGAATGATTTTATGTCACACGATGACCCAGCGATATGCTGTGAACACAGGGCGACGTTTGGTGAAAGTGTGGAGATGCCAACGATATACGAGAGTGGTTCAAGGATAAGTATTATCGCTATCTCCTACGCACGTAAGAACGCAGTTAAGGCATACGAAGAGCTTGCAAGACGTGGTATTAAAGCCAACCTTATCCACGTATATAAACTTAAACCGCTTGAGGTTCCTGTGGTAGATACGGTTTCTCTGGTAGTTGACAGTGGTTACGAAACGTGCAGTGTTGCTAAAGACATAGCCTATAAGCAAATGCTAGAGACTGGTAAGAAATCATACGTGCTTGGATTAAAAGAAAAGCAAGTGGGTTGTAATGACGAGAACTTAACACCAATCTCAGATGAAATAGTTACTAAATGCTTGGAGGTTATAAGTGAAGTTTAGTGTCGTTCTTTTAGTATATATCGGTAAACCTAGTGCAATCCCAATGACACACAAGTGTATCAAGCTTGCTAGGGAAAAGACGAAGATTGATTACGAACTTGTGATAGTGGAGACGTGTTCAGAGTATTTTAAGGATTACTGCGACGTTCATATATACGAAAAGAATCGTACCACACCGACGATAAGTTGTAATAGGGGTTTACGGGCAGCACGTGGTGAGTTCGTTGTTCTTTTGACTAATGATGTGTACGTGGAAGATGGTTGGTTAGAACGTCTCTGGGAGTGCTTCCAGAAGCATGAGGATTGTGGAGCTTCAACGCTCGCTTCAACACAATTTAATCATGTAGTTGAGAATAAGATTGAAGAAGGTAACTGGTTCTCTGTTGCTATGTTACCAAAAGATTTACTTGATAAGTTAGGATATATGGACGAGAACTTCACGGGAGTATTCGACGATACCGACCTATTGATGCGTATGTATAAGCTTGGCTACAAGATGTACCGTAATTTTAATTGTGTAGTTGATCATTTAATCAGAGCAACACGTGGTGATGACACAGAAAACTTTATTAAAAACAGGATTCTTTATAACAAGAAACACGAAGGTTGTGAGTTAGAGTTTTTTAAACAAACGAGGTAAATAAACGGTGAGTAAAGATTTCGGAACAATGAAGAGTGAGATTGGCAATAACGTACAGGACACATCTGCTTCGTTTGCCACACTTGTTGGTGTTTGGTTAAATAATAGATATAGAGATATTCTAAGACGCACAAATTGGAATGTTGTTAATAACAGCTATACCTTCAACACGGTAGCCGGAACGAATGATTACACGCTTCCGTCAGATTTCGGTAAAGAGGTTTATGTTTATAACGAAACATCAGGTATTCCTATCGAGTCTACGTCTTTACAGGGATTACTGGTAGTTAATCAAGGAAACTTAACCGACCAGGGAGACCCTAATCAATACGTTATTTTAGATGGTTATGCAACTGGTGCAAGAACAAAACAAGTGCGTCTGTACCCCACTCCGTCAAGCGTGATAACAATACAGATGCCTTATACAGTACAGCCAACCGCCCTGTCTGCCTCGACAGATATAACAGTATTTGCTTGTGAGGACGCAATCATTTTAGGTGCTATGGCTGACGCTTGGCGGTATAAGAGACAGTTTGCAAAGGCAGTTGATTTTGAAACATTGTACGAGAAGTCTATTGTGAACCATATCTGGGATGCAGTGAACCAACCGAATCAGGTTACTATGTTTAACGTTAAAAGTTATAGTCGTGAAACAGTCTGAAACATTTTATAGTAAATATCAAAAGCCTTTCTTTTTTGGTCGTGTTAAAAAAGGTCTTTGTGGTCAATGTGGAAGCAATTTAACTGAGGAAGAAATTTTAAACAAGAATTCACATTGCAAGCGTTGCAGAGATTTAACACTTCTCAATTTAAAGAAAAGACTCTCTCGTGGGTTATGTTCTATATGCGGAAAAAAACGAGACGGTGAAAACAAAAGACTGTGTTTGGATTGTTTAGTTAAAGTAAAGAAAAGAAGACGAGATAAAAAATTACGCTTAAAGACTCGTGGAGTAGAACTCTTGGGTGGTAAATGTTCTTCTTGTGGTATTTCTTTTGAATGTATTGATGTCTATGATTTCCATCACTTAGACCCAGAAAAAAAAGAATTAAATATAGGGCAAAACATGGTAAGTGGTGGAAAATGGAAAACGATATGGAAAGAAATGAGCAAGTGTATTTTATTATGCTCTAACTGTCACAGAATACTCCATCATAATTTAAGGAATGGTGCTTAATATGGCTGGCGACGATGCAATGCTACACGTAATACGACGGGACTTGTCTGGTGGTTCAAACACCCGTCAACACGCAACACAGATTGCTGAGAATCAGGCAACTGTTTTGTATAACGTGGATATTGGTATTCCTGGTGAGACTACGAAACGTCCAGGGCTAACATTAATCCAGTCTCTTGCCTCATACGCTGGCACTGGTTTGTTTGGACTTGAACCTATGGGTGGAACTAACACCCTAATAGGTACGTGGGGAGACCAGATACGAGGTTATACGGGAACTGGTACATTCACATCACTAGGTTCAGTTGCTGCACCTACCGCAGATTATAACTTCAAGATGTTAAAGATAGGACAGAGTGGTGTTGGAGACGTTGCTCTTTTGTCTAACGGATATGATTACCCGTTAATTTACAACCCTACTGGTACGTTTACCTTAATTAATACAAGCAATGCTTCTGTACATGGTGTACCTAAGACTAAAGCATTAGAATATTGGAGAAATAGGGTTTGGGCTTTAAGTAACGGTTTATTATATTATTCTGATGCTTACCCTGCTAATTACAACATCGCTTTTGCATTAGCGAACTCGTTTAGATTCCCCGTAGGTACAGAGAAAGCAGTTGTTGGTTTAAGGGACGCAGGGATTATTGCACTCGGTACAGACCAGATATGGTCAATCAACCCATCAGCAACACCAGTGGCAACAGACAAGCCAGAGAAGATACTTGATATTGGTTGTGCTGCTGGAGATACAGTTGTGCAGGTTGCAGACGACATTCTGTTCTTAGCACGTGACGGTGTTCGTGGTTTGTTCAGGACACAGCAGGATAAGTTACAGACTGGTTCTGCATACCCGTTAAGCTTTCCGTTAAAAGACGAGTTTGAGAACATTAACTGGAATCAGATTAATAAGGCGTGTGCGATTTTCTTTGATAATAAATACTTCCTTGCATTACCAACAGGCAACAGCACATACAATGACCAGGTGTGGGTGTATTATCCTGCAACAAAGGGCTGGATGGTTATTACAGGTTGGAATGTTGGTGGTTTTGCGACAATGACCGTGAACGGTGAGGAAAGACTTTATGTAATAGATTCAGTTAACGCAAAGGTCTACCGTGCGTGGTACGGTTTTGATGATAACGGGACTGCGATAAACTACCAGGAAGAGGGACGGTACGAAGATTTAGGCTATCCTCTCTCAAAAAAGGTTGGAGGAGAAGTTAGGGTTAAGTTTATGACCGCAGGTGATTACGACGTTACCGTGTACGCAGCTATTGACGACGGTGGTTATGCAACGCTCGGCACGGTTAATTTATCAGGTAACGCACCACAGCTGCCTATTACCCTTCCTTTTAACCTTGCGGAAGCAACACAAGCAACAGAGGTGTTCCACCTTGACGGTTTAGGTGCGTGGTACAGGATTAAGTTGAAGATACAGCATAACGCTGTTAATAGTGACGAAATAAAATGTCTTGAAAGAGCAATCATGTCTTTCAAGGAAGAATACCAACCAGAGAAAATATGAAAATAATTAATCGTAAAGAAGACGAAGCATCTGCGATATCGTTTAGTAACCAACACGGGATTAGTATTAAATGCTTTAAGACTTATTACATTAGGGACGATGGTTCTTACGATAAAGTTATTTATTATCTGGTAGACCCACAGGGTATTGAACACGTTATGGAAGAGGTTTATAAACAAGATAAAAATGTTACTGACCACGTACTTGTTGGTGACAAAACATTTAATTCAGTATATGAAGCTGAACAATTTGTATTAGAAGTAATGAGGTCTAAATAATATGGCAACATTAGGTCGTGGGATAACACTGGCTACTACCGAAACAATTACTAACGCAAAGCTTCATCAGTTAGTAGATAGTGGCACGGTGACTGGGATAGTTGATGCAGACATTTCTGCTTCAGCAGCAATAACAGGGTCAAAACTTTCGACAATTATTGAATCAGGAAAAGTTGGTGGAACTGCCTTGTCTTATCTTGCAAGTATACCATCTGGTGCTGGTTATCTTCCTTATCAGAACCTTGCGAGTATTCCGGCAAATACACTTACTAATCTTTCCAGTCTACCAACAGTAGCTGGTCAGATACCTTATTATAGCATAGCAACAATACCAAGTAGTCTTCTGGGTACAGGTTCCCCCTCAGCTTCTAATTTTCTTAGGGGAGATAGAAGTTTCCAATCAATAACTGGAATACAGAATACAAGTGGTATCGGAACACCAAAAGCATCAGTATCTAGTGGCGGTCAGATGAACCAATGGTATGACGTAACAAACGCCACAACCAACATAACTTTAAACTCTACGGGAACCATATTTGTTACGTTTGGTGCTTCAGTAACATCGTCTGCTAACATCTATGTAAAATTTAGACTTGTTTATAATACCTCAACAGTTATTTCCACAAGTGAAAATTCTTCATTGCTAGGAACAGGCGTTGTTGATTATATAGGAATAGGTGGTCAAGCTACTAGTGTTTCGCCTGGTACGTATGCGGTAAAAGTTCAAGTCTGTATTGACCAGGCTTCTGGTACGGTTAATGTTAGTAACGGGTTATTGTCAGTAATAGCATATTAAGGAATATAAATGCCATCATTCAAACGAGGTTATACATTCAGTTCAGTCGAGCAAGTTACCAATGATAAGTTGCACTTGCTTGTAGATAATGCAACACAAACACAGATAGTTAATGCTGATATTTCAACCATAGCTGCTATTGCTGACACAAAACTTGCTTCTATTACAACTGCAAGCAAAGTAAATGGTTCAGCGATTACTGGTCTTGCGAACATTCCGTCAGACGGTGGGACGATACCTGGGGCTAATCTTTCCAATGCTTTTCCAGTAGGAAGTGTATTTATAGCAACCGTTAGCACAGCACCAGCAACACTGTTAGGTTACGGGACATGGTCGTCCATAGGAACTGGTCAGGTTCTGGTTGGTGTTGATACCAATGACAGCGATTTTAATACCGTAAAGAAAACTGGTGGTGCGAAAACAGCAACGAGCGATTCACAAGGTGGACATACGCACACGTCAAGCCCTGGAACTACAGGTGTAGTTTTTGGTGCTGGTGGTGGTGAGGCTACAGCTGGTTCACACACGCACACGGTCAGCACGGTTCAACCTTACCTAACGGTTTATATGTGGGAACGCACGGCTTAATGACAGACACAAAGAAGATACTTGGTTTTATGCTTGAGCATTATAAACACACAGTAGGTAAGGAACAAGATATTATCGGGGCTATTGAGCTTCACAAGCAATATAACACCTATATCATAGACGAAGACAAGAAAGGAATTAAATATCTATGTAGGTTTAACATTATAGGTCAAACGGCACACGTTCTTGATTGCATCATACGTAAAGATTGCAGGAATAAGAACGTAATGAAGAATATGCTTGTGCAAGCGTTAATCAAGTTCCCGTATATAAAACTCGTTTCTTGGGAACGACAGTTAAAGTACCCAAGAAGAAAATATAGGTTTTACACCATTAAACAATTACTAAGGAGTTTATAAGACAATGAGTGGCGGTAGCGATACAGTAGAACAACCAGTACAACCTACAGCTCCGAGTTATAGCTCGTCTATCTCGGATTATGTAAACGCATATCCTCAATTATTTAGCATGATGCAGCAATACGCACCGCAAGAGGCTCAACTTAACCTCGACTTGTTGAATAAGTACGGTGGACAGACTCTGCAAGCACAGAAAGCAGCACAGGAAGCTGCATACCCAGAGCAGACTGCGATACGTAATACGCTTATGTCACAGGCACAGAGTGGTATGAGTGACCAAGTGCCGGATTATATGAGACAGCAGTACAGGTCGGATATGAACGCTGCTCTTGGTGCAAACGCACAGGCTCCGATTGGTGCTGATTATATGTCTCGGTCAATGCTTGACTTACAAAAAGGGTATAACGATTACTATAGAAATCTTGGTTTACAATTAACGTCGTCACAGCCCACATACACAGTTCAGGCTCCGTCATACACGAACCAGTTGTCGAACATGACACCAAACAGTGCATTAAGTTACAATCAGGGTTTATATAACACACAGATGGGAACGTACAATAACCAATATGACACGTGGTCAAAGGCTGGTGGAAGCAATTATGGTTCTATAGGTGCATTGGCTGGTGGAGTTATAGGTGGAGCAGCTGCTATGTATATGCCAGGCTCACAGGCTTATCTTGTTCCATTAGGTTCTTCAATAGGTGGAGCTATAGGGAGTCAATTCTAATATGGCTAAAAAACGTAAGCTTAATTCAAATAATGATTCCTGGGTTAATATGGTTAACGGTATTAGCCAGGCGATAGCATTACAACAGCAACAGCAGCAGATTAGTAATGAGGATAAGTACAAGCAGTGGGCTATGAACAACCAGGGAACAGAAAACCAGATAGCTTTAGCAAAGGCTGGTCTTATGCCTAACCCACAAGGTGATATAAATATCGGTGGACAGAATTATTCACGCAGACCGCCAATTATGCCTGACTTATCAGGAATTATTGGTAAGGGAAGTAATGGCATTGGTTTTACTGGTGGGAACATTAACCCGATGACAGGTGATATGTCTATAACATTCGGACAAACTCCAGAATCAAAAATCAATGAACAATCTATGGTGGCAGCAGCGAAGGAAAGAGAAACAGCTATAGGAAAAGCTAATAGATTGCAGAAGGTTGGAGAAAGCGTACAAAGAGAGTGGTTGAAAACCTCCCCCTATAAAGGATTAATAACTAAGACAGGATTAGTCCCTGTTCTTGGTATGTGGGATATTGTAAAAAAGGGTGCTGGAGCAACAGACGCACAGCAACGTGACCAAGCGTATGCAAGTTTCGTCAAAGGCATCAGAGCGCAGTTGGCAAGAGGTATGGGTGATGTAGGTAACTTATCAGAAACAGAACAGCAGGCTGTTAGCGAATTAGTACCGACACTATTTGATAGTTACGAATCTGGTATTAAAAAACTAGAGCAGATTTCAGCTCTTGTTGAAGATATAAGAAAAACACGTGACACGCAGGGATTTAGTACGTTCACCATTGACGGAACGAACTATAAAATACCAAGAGAAAAAGTTAAGGCATTTATGAAAGCTAAAGGGCTAGAATAATGGCACAGGATGAATGGGATAAATATATTGAAAATAGCAATTCTTCTTCTGGAGACGAGTGGAGCCAATACACAGTTCAGGAAACAGCTCCTAAGCCATTAAACAAGCCAGGAGTAGGAGACGCAATCGGTTCTATCGCCGGAGCTGGGGCAGTCGCTGGTATTGGGTATAGTTTAGCAAAGACAGGTATTCAGCAGAAGATAGGTGGTGGTATAGGAAAGGTTGTTGCTGGTGTAAAAAATCTCCCAAAAGTTGTTAATACCGATAAGGGGGACGCTTTTGCTAAAGAAATAAGGAAAGCTTTTGTTGATGTTCACACTGAAAAAGTTAACAAGTTTGGAAATGATTTGGAGAAACTTTCAGTTAAATATCCTGACAAAACTGTTTCAATAGCGGAACCTGTTAAAGAAATAGTTTCAAACTGGGAAGAATTTTCACCATCAACAAAATCAGCATTAAAGAACACGCCAATATTAAAATCATTCTTAAAAGATGTTAAGAATGGAAAGGTAACTGGTAATCCTGATAGCATTAGTTTGAAAGCAACGCAGGAAATAATAAATCATATCAACACTAAAGTCCCTGCGAATATTAAATCTAGCAATCTTGACTTAATAGAAACTCTTAACAGTGTAAAAGCTTCTCAACTAGACGCTTTTCCTGAGATGGAACAGGTTAAGAGTGAATACAAGAAGTTTATAGAACCATATAAAAATGTTAAGCAATATTTCAAGTTTAATAAACTTCTTAATGGGATAAAGGACAAGTTTGGTGGCGCAGAGGGTCAAGCTGCTATTGAGAAGATATTACCTAAAGACGTTATCAAAAAAATGGGTGGCTACAGAGCTGCTGCAAAGCTTGCAGAAATGCCTGGAGAAATTCCGCTAATAGGTAGGTTCTTAAAAAGTGCAGGGAGTATGTCAATAGCTCCTATGGCAACAGGAGCGTTACTTTATAATAAAGACCCACAGGCTTATATGTATGAAATGACAACGGGGAATAATGCAAAGCCACTAATCGATATAAACAATAAATTGAAAAATAAACAAGCGTTAACGCCAGAGGAACAGTTTATTGCTTGGAAGAGTGGGCTTGTTGTTTAATCCTCCTATTATCTAACCATTCAGATATAGGCGTTGCGATTAAAACAAATAACCCTGGGAGAGTGGCGATAACTACTAAGACTATTATAATCGTGATTAGTATTTGCATAGTCTAAATTATACACCCAAACAAAACATTGTCAAGAGGTATTTATGCCCATAGCGAAATCAGCACCAGCTCCACAAACAAATGAAGTTAAATCAGAACCAGTCCACTCAGGGGATGCACCACAACAGGTGGGTAACACGATGGAGTTCGCTGGCATACCTGTTGATATGTATAGGTACTTCGGTATTGATTTGGGTAGTGGTGATGAAAAGGAATTGAATAAAGTTAAAGAGATTTACGAGTGGGCGAAGAAGGATAGTGAGTCTTTGGGTGACGCTATGACTAAAATATCACGTCTTGAAAGACAGCTCGGCTCACCGCACATCAACGAAACCAGACACACAAAGATGTGGCTATGGGTTAAGCTCACACGTCAAATGGAAGATTTAGATAAACGCAGAGAAAGTATGAGAAAAACATGGGCTTAGGTTCGGGTAGACAATTCGAGGGTGCGGTAAAACCATCGTCTATCGAAGTTGATAGTTACGAGGCAGACCTCTTTGCACATAGATACACAGAGATACCTACAACCCTACAGCAACGTCTTGATTACGGCTCACGTACAGACGGACAGCCTGATTATATGGGGTACGGTGCAAGAGGGTTAACTACGACTGATAGTGGTTGGCTGATACACAAGTTCACATACAACGCAACTGGTGGAATGACTCTGAGACAATCAGCTTTCGGTATTTGGGATAACAGAGCATCTCTAAATTATGCGTAAGACATTACTTGTTTTTTTATTTTTGTTTATTACGGTTGGTGTTTCCTATGCTGCACATACAATCTTCAACCCATTTACAGGTAAGTTGGATTTTGTTGATGTAAAGCAAACACCTCCCTATAACCCTAGCGACCCAGGTTCCCCAGGTGACATCGCCTACGACGGTTCCTATATATATGTGTGCGTAAGTGCAAACACGTGGGTTAGGGCATCATTAACTACATGGTCAATTATACGAGTTCCAGTTTTATGGCAAGGAGTACAAGTTAAATGGCAAGGAGTGGATGTTCAAAGATGAAAAAGCTATGGTTTCTTATTTTGTTGTTAATGTTCCCAACCCTTGCTTACTGCTCTGGCGGGAACTTAACAAATGGTACGACGGTATATTTTACCGACGACGGTGAGAATCTGACTGCGAAGGTTAATGATACGCTCGTAAATAAGTGGAATGGGTACGAGGCGAATTTATCAAACGATAATCTTACGGATAATAATACAGACCAACTGCCACAAGGCTCAACCAATAAATACGCCAACACAACCGCAGAATCGCAAGGTAATCAATCTTTTGGTTGGGGCAATCACGCTTCCGCAGGGTATGCTTTGCAATCAAATTTATCCGTAAAACTAGATGCTTCTCGTGGCAACTGGAAAGTATTTTATTCCAATGACACAGGCGTATTCACAGAATTACCTCTCGGTGCGTCAGGTACATATTTAAAAGCAAATGGCGTTTCTGCTGCGCCCTCTTGGGATACACCGACAGGCTCAGGTACAGGAGTTTCTAATTATTCCTCATTCACGGCGAATGAAACATCAGATATAAACTGGGGGCATACTTTTAATGCTACTGGATTGAAAGTGAATAATGTTCCTGTAGGATTCGGTAACGCCAATATGTCAGATGTCGTCGCATTATCGAATCTTTCCAATTATTACACTATCACTCAATCAAATTCAACCTACTTTAATTATACTTCCGGCGTACCCTGGGGGAATATAACATCTGTTCCTGCGAATACCACGAGCAATCAAGCGACAAATACAACAAGTGATGTAGTGTTTGTGAATGTCAATGCTACAGCGTTTAAGGGTTCGGCAGGGAATTTAACTAATCTAAATGCTACAAACATAGCACAGGGTACGCTTGCAGTAGCTCGGCTTCCGGCTAACTCATCTTTCGACCAGAGTGTCAATACGACAAGTGATGTAACTTTCCGTAACGTAACAGCCAATGTTCAGAGTGTTGTTAAAGGATTCACCGTATACAACATCACAGCTAACCACGATTTCCCATTATTCCAAGCGAATAAGAATTTAACTCTTAAAAAGGTTACGACAGTATGTATTGGTGGAACAAATGTCGTAGGTCAATTTGAAGTAGCTAATGTAACAGGTTTATCTCCTGTAAAAGTAAACGCAACAGATTGGACGACTACGCCCACAGGTTCACTTTCCATTACTGCGTTTGGTAATGCTACGGTATCAAATACCTCATTCCTGACGTGGAATACAACGTCAGTGAGTGGTACACCCACTACATTTACAGTAAGTTTTGAATACTCGGAGAGTAACTAATATGAGAATACTTATCGCTCTATTTCTTCTTATCCCATCGTTAGCATTTGCAAGTCAGAAAGCATATTTACAGGTTCGTGCAAGTGAGAAAACAGCATACGGTCAATGGAATAGCCATATTTGCTATGAGATACCCGATGACAAAGTAGATGAGGTTATGAAATTGTGCGGAGTTGAGCAGAAGAAAGTTGACGAAGATGTAAAGATAGGTGTTGATTTATGGGTACACGAAAGAGAAAATCCTCCTGTTTATGTTGAGCCGACGGAAGCGGATTATCTGTCAATGTACGAAGCCAAGATAGCCGAAGCAACAGAGTATTTTACAAAGTATTCAGAGAAAGCAAGCGTTGAGGAAATACAAGCGGTCAAGTCGAAGTTAGCGGATAGCGTTGTTGCCATAGATGAAGTCATAACGGAAAAGAGTAAATGAGAAAACCCCTTACGTTAATTATATTGCTTGGTTGGGTTGGGGTGGCGCAGGCTATTACAATGTACCCTGTACAATCGGGTAACTGGACTATCACGACAACTTGGAATAGCTCGACGATACCAACTGCCACAGATGACGTTAAATTAAATACCTCGTATAACGTACAATGCAATACGTCAAACTGTACAGCACAATCTATTGATATGACAGGCGGTACTGGGTGGCTCAACCAATCCGCAGGGTCAACGATTACCGTCAAGGGTTCAGCTACTCTTGTTTCAGGTCTATATCAAGGGCTAGGAAAAAACTCTAACATTACATTTAACGCAACAGGTACGCTTACTACCGCAGGGAACCAATTAAATAACGTCATAGTAAATGCTGGCGGTGGAGTGGTAACTCTTGGCGATAACTTGACGCAAAATAATACCCTTACCCTCACACAAGGCACACTCGACACGAATAATCAGACGGTGAGTTGTAATCATCTCAACTCAACAGCGAGTAACACTCGTGTATTAAATTTAACTAATAGTATTATAAATATTTCGAATGGAATAAATATTGTAGACACTAATCTTACATTAAATCCAGGTAATAGCGTTATAACACTTACAAATGATGACTCTTGGATACAGGGGGGGCATTACCCCTTATATGACGTTAATTTTTTAGGTAACTCATCAACACTATATAACGGAAATTATAAATTTCATAATTTAACTGTTAAAGGAAAAGAGTTCAAAACCTGCCAACTTAAATTATGGTCGTCAGCACCTTCGGTAAATACAACACTTACCATTTCAGGTAATTCAGCAGTTAATAGGTTGATATTTCTTTCCAACACCCTCGGCACACAACGCACAATCAACGTAACAGGCGCAACGCTCAATATCTCCAACTGCGATTTTAGGGATATTGCATTTATCAACACCTCCGTACCCGTTGACCTATCCACTATTACAGGCGGTTCAGGCGATTGCGGAGGCAATTCTAACATTACTTTTACCCCTGCCAAAACTCTTTATTGGTATCAAGACTCAGGAAGCTTTAGCGACGTTACCAAATGGCGTAACGAAACCAATGGCACAGTAACCATACCACCATTACCGCAGGACACAGCCAGGTTCAATGCTTCATCATTCTCGACAACAGGGAAAACAGTAACCCAGGATATGCCTTGTATTGGAAGTGTGGATTGGACAGGGGCGGGGAGTAGCCCGACGTTTGCAATCAATTCTATTAGTCAAGAATTTTACGGAATAAATTTTACTTTAATAAGTGGAATGAGTTTAACTGGTGATTCAGCGAAATCCCTCATATTTTATACGAGGAACAATGTTTATGTAACAACTGCCGGTAAGTGGGTTTCAAATTCAATGCCGATTAACAGTCTAGGATATACCCTTACAATTTTAGACGATTTGTCGGGACCTGCTTCCTTAACGTGTAACGGTGGTACTTTTGAGGCAAATAATTTTAATGTTTCCATAAGTAGACTTGAAGGTTCAGGAACTTTTAATATGGGTAATGGTAACTGGACAATCAACAGTTACGGAAATAATATTTTTAGAATTGGAACTGGAGCAATATTAAATTGCCAAAACTCAACTATTGTTGCGGGGAAAAGTGCTGAAGCAACGACATTATATCAAACAGTACAGAATAGAACTTTCAATAATTTTATCATAAATGCAAGTGGAACAAACGTATTTACTATTAACGGAAATAATACCTTTAGTAATTTGCAAATCAATGCTAGTAGGCGAGTAAATCTTACAGCAGGCTCAACTCAAAACGCAAGTACGTTTTCTACTAACGGCACTACAGGAAGTCCGATTACTCTCAATTCAACCACTATTGGAACGCCCGCTTACATTAATAGTACATCAGGTACTTCATATTTTCATTATACAAACATAACCGATATAAACGCAAGTGGTGGTGCAACCTTCGACGCAACCGACAACTGCGTGAATGTATCAAATGCGGTGGGGTTTACTTGGACGGGTGGGGCAGTAGTAGACGATTCACAGGTGTTTATACTATGAAATATCTTAATTGGATATTTCCGATTTTAGCACTCGCAAGCACAATGGTACTTACATATATATGCACTTAAATTCATACGACATAATGATTTATTTTTATATGAAATACCTACGCAAAGAGAGCAATCTCAAAGTGCTTGACGTAGGGTCGTGTGATGTAAACGGAACGTATAGACCTATATTTAAGGAACACGAATATATCGGCGTTGATATTGGTGCAGGAAAGAATGTTGATTTTGTACTCGATGACGCTTACAAGTTTCCGTTCCCTGACAAGACTTTCGACGTTATTTTGTGCGGTCAAGTTTTAGAACACGCAGAGTTTCCCTGGGAAACGATGAGGGAAATATCAAGAGTTGCAAAAGATGGGGCAAAGATATTTATAGTCGCACCTAACACTTGGGTGCTTCATAGATACCCTCTTGATTGTTATAGATATAATCCCGATGATATGAAAGCGTTGGCGAAGTACGCAGGATTGAAACCTATTGAGGCAGGACTAAGTAAAACGAGGCAGGGCGTTGATTGTTATATGTACGCCTGTAAAAACTGATGGAAGAAATACGGTGTTTAATTTCAATAACAGGGTTTCTACTTCTTCCTTTCTTTGTATGGTATGCACACAGGGAAGGGGAAAGGAATATCCCGAGATGGAAACAGGGTTGGATAAATTGAAGATGGAAGGGATTATTTAATGGGCGAAACTTGTAGTGAACATTCAGCATTTTGTGAAAAAATAGGGAAGCTCATTTCTTCCAACGAATCATTACACGAAAGTTTAAAAGATTTCTGCAAGAAAACAGAACTCCATATCAACGAAGGTGAGAAACCTGGCGGTGTAAGAGAGAAGGTAACTATCTTGGAACAGAGAGTGTCTCAACTTGAAAAAGAGAAGTGGGTTATCGCCATCGTTGGAGGTTTAGTTGGCGGTTTTATATCACAAGGTACGCCTGAATTTTTCCAATGGTTGCTACATTTTATAAAATAGTTACCCTACAAATACATGAAAAAGCCAATAAGTAGGGTAAAAAAACAAGTGTTCTTTGTAATTCATAAAACACCGTACCAGGATTTCAACGTACTCGCTCTCGGTGCGGATAAACCCTTAAAACTTCTTAGCACGAAATATGGTGAGTATTATAAACCGTACTCAAATATATATGAAATGCCAATACTACTAATGGGTACATTCGATAAAGTTAACGAAGCTGTAAAGTTTATAGATTCTTTTATTTCAGTTAATACTCAAAAAGGAGTATTACAAGGAATTGTACGGAACAATGCAAAAGGTTGTATGAAATGATAAACGAAGAACGCAGACAGAGTATTGGAATAGTCTACAAAGGCGAAGTAAGGCTCACGAAATGCAAACAGCCCTCGTGTGATGGGTATTTATTCTACGAAGATATGGACAATAAAAGGTACATACTCTGTTGCCATTGCGATTACAAGATGGAAGAGAGAAGGAGAGAGGGGCTTGCGGTACCGCTACATAACCATGAAGAAATTAAAATGTGGGGAGGTGTATGAAAGTCGAAGAGATAGATAAGATGGTTCACGAAATAAGTTCGTTAGGTCAGTCGTTTAGCTCGTATGCACATCTGTTGGAAAACCCGTCAATAAACATATCCCATAAAAAACTACAGGAGATATGCCGGAAGTGTGCGAAGAATTGTATGGAAATTAGACAAGTGGTTTTAATCAAGGAGGTTAAAAATGTTTAGTGTTATCGGAAATGTATTTGGTTTTGTAATCAAGAATTTAGCACTTATCGTCGGAATAATTGAGGCATTATTAAAAGTTGCTGGTGGTATCGTTAGCCTTACTCCAAACAAAAAAGACGATGTTGCAGTAGCAGCGGTTGATAAAGTTTTTTCTTCAATCAAGAAGTTCTTATACACCATCAGTGATAAGCTCTCTGGTAAAGAGATTACAACCCCAAACTCATAAAAGCCTTACCGTTTACTTGGCGGTTAGGCATTTGGTTGTATAAACATAAAACGCTCTTCTGGTTTGTGGTACGTCACCTACAAATTGGTGAATGTACCGCACCAGACGGGACAAAGTACAAGGGATTTAAAATATCCTTTAAATGGTAAACTTATGATAACAATAGTAACCGTATTGCTTGCGATAGTTTGTGCAGTGCTGTATCGGATGGGTGGTGCGTCAGGTTACAATACAAAGTTTAGGGATTTAGGTTGCCCGACAGTATTAATCGTTTGGTTGTTGATTAATAAGGTCGGGTTTTCTTTTGAGTTGTGGAAAGTGATTTTAGCATACTTTCTTACTTTTGGACTCACGTTTGGTTCCATGACGACGTACTGGAAAAAGAAGGGAACGGACGCACATTGGTATAACTGGGCTATAACGGGAGGTGTGTACGGATTGGCGTGTCTACCGTTAATGCTTGTAGGTATACCCTGGTATTGGATTTTATGCCGTGCAGTGTTGCTATCCGCAGTAACAAGTGCGTGGAGTGAGGAAGTTGGAAATGCAGTCTGGGAAGAAGCTGGGCGTGGAAGTTTTGTTATAGCAACGTTACCGATACTACTCGCATGACACACTCTGATCATATACTTGTCATAGGCGATACACATTTACCCTTCTGCATAGATGGGTACTTGGACTTCTGCCTTGACATACAAAAAAGAGTTAAATGCGGTACGGTTGTACATATCGGTGACTTGGTTGATAATCATGCCATTTCTTACCACGAACATGACCCAGATGGTAAAAGCCCGAAAGAGGAGATGGAAGAGGCTGATAAGCACCTAGCACGGTGGTTTAAGGCGTTTCCAAAGGTTAAAGTATGCCTCGGAAACCACGACCGTATGGCTGACCGTAAATCAAAGACCGTAGGGCTTCCTAGTAGGGTATTTAAGTCATTTAAAGACATCTGGCAGCTTCCACAGGGCTGGGAAACAGCATACAGCTGGGAAATAGACGGTGTACGGTATCAGCACGGTACAGGCTACTCAGGAGACACCTCACACATGAAAGCAGCCTCTTTTAACCGCCAAAGCACTGTTATAGGGCATCTACACACACTTTGCCAAGCTGGGTACACCGCAAGCGAGAAAGACTGCATCTTTGGTATGGCAGTGGGCTGTGGAATTGACCGAAACAAGTACGCTTTCGCTTACGAAAGGGACTTCCCACGCAAACCCGTAATATCGTGCGGTGTGGTTACTGATAAGGGTAGGTACTGCCAGACCTTTAAAATGGAGATTTGAGTTATCCACAGGTTATACAGAGAATTAACAGGTTTTCCCCAGGATAACCCCAGTACTTCCAATAACTTACAAAACGCTGTGCTTAAGTTTTCCACAGTCTATTACTAGTTTAAATACTTTAAAATTATTAAATATTTTAAAAATTTAAATACTTTAAATACTTTAAATACTCAACTATCAATTAATATACCTATATTATATATATGAACAGTAAAACATACCAGCGTCCAACGTGTAAAGGTCACATCTATATAACCGTAGTAAGAGATGAAAAAGGAAAGTTTGATTATGTCGTGGCAAGCCCTCCGGCTAAGGATTCAGACTGTGGAGGTATGGTTTATGCGCTACAGGACTTACTCACTTGGTCTTTGAGGAGGGCGGTTGATCAGAAAGATATTAACCAGATAATAAAGGCTGTGAGTGGACATTGCTGTAATGGACAGTTGCCGAACAAGTACCACTGTAAGTCGTGCAGTGATGCTTTTGGACAGGTCTTAAAAAAGGAGTTTGCTAACAATGACGAAGTTTGCGAATAAGACGTTTAGTGTTGCGATGGGTAGTGACAGGATTGATAGGTGTAAGAAGTGCGGTAAGAGCTTTGTTGTGGGTTATAAAATAGGCGATAGATACGTTTGTAGTGACTGTGTAAAAAAGGAAAGACCTAACTGCTCGGCTTGTTGTGCGGAGAGCTGTTTTGGTTGCGAGGATTCCCATGAAAAAGATTAAGGCGATTATCTACAACGGTTCATATTGTTTAAGAGAGAGGTTTATAGTTTACGAAAAGGACGGTCTATGGTATCTACGAGTGCTTTAAAATGTCCGAAGGATATTAAGGTTTGTCACCCGAAGTCACTTACTAATGCCGGAGACGATTTCATTTGCTGCGGTATTACCGACAAGCCAACGAAATACAAGAAAGACATTATTAAGATGTGTCTCAAAGGTAAGTTCGTGCCAAAGTTTACCATTGAGATGACAGAGCAAGAAGCGATTTGTTTAATCAAATCACTTGCGACAGCGGTCAGTATTTAAAAAAAATAATATTTTTTTATTGACATGCCTGATAGTTATGGTAATATGTGTTAGAAGATAGATTAAACATTTTACCGAGGTGTGTCTATATGTTTAAATCAAACAGTAGTCTATACTGTTACAAACCAACAAACAATTTGTCCCAAGACTTCTCATATCGCAAGGTATGGGATATTTGCCAAACGGTGAATATAGACAGTCTTGGGATTTTCCTTTTTAGGAGGGCTAGTCTATGGCTCAGGCGATAGCAGTAAACGGTATAGGGGAGAAATGCAAGAATTGCGAGGACTACAAACGCAGGGGAACCAACTCGGTGCGTATATTGGAGTTGTTCGGTAATGAGGGCGGGTGCTGGGATTACGAGACTTGTCACGAGACGTGCTGGCAAGAAGAGGATAAGAAAACAGCGTATCAAAGAGAGTGGGCTAGGAAGAGAGTGTCACGATGAGACACGTCGGTAATCACGTAGCTGAGTATCGTGTTGAGGAAAAGAAGTGTGAGGTCTGTGACGGAATGGGCGAGATTTACGTTGATAAAAAAGATTTTATGCACCACTTGCGGGATATGAGAAGGGAAGTTGGTGCAAGTTTTATCGGATTAGTTAAAGAATACCACGAGTGGAAAAAGGGGGATGGGTATGTCAAATGTTACAACTGTGGCGGACAAGGATATTTTGAGGAGTGGTTTTGATTGTGCAGACACAACAGCTTGGGATAACTTTTTGTGGTGCTGTGTAAACAAACCAGAGTGGGCTGACGAGATACTAAGGGGGGTGTGAAATGTTCGGAGTAAAAGACGAGTCAAATAACAACACAGTAACTCTTAACAACACGGAATACAACTTTGAAGAAATTTACAACCAGATTGACAGATTACTCGACCAGATTAAATCGATGGTTGAGCGTATGGAAAAAGCCAAAGAGATGTACGAGTACAAGGAAAAAATACTTAAATGACAAACAGACACTGCTGGTGCTGCGAAAGGGGGATTAATAGTGACCAAGACGTAATTATATGTGTGTGCGGTGCGGAGAATGATTTTAGACCATATCAACCTATTAATATTGAGGAGAACAACACAATGCCTTTTGAGAAGAGTAATGATGCCGGAAGTATTAATTTTTTAAAGATGCCTAAAGAGGGTGAGACGTATGACTTCACAAAACACGGTAAAATCACGGAAATTGCAAAGGTTGAGAATCAAGACCACAAGAAGGGCAAGTTTAACTTTATTAAAAAAGTATCTGTCACACTGCCAAATGGTTCAGTTGCGAAAGTTGATGAAGACCAAGGATACTACTACAGCATTATGTTTGAAGATGGCAGCAAGATGACTATTAGTTCATGGAGTCCGTTCTTTGCCATGCAGAAAGCCAATATTATGGAAGGTGTGTCCATGATAGTTGAACATCCTGCGAAGGGTGAGTGGATTATAAGGAGAGCGTAAAATGCACCCATCAATGACCGATACCGTTGTAAAAGTTATTGCAACTGCGTTTGGTCTAGTAGTTGTGTTCGTGATTATATTCGGTGCGTTGTTTATGGATAAGTATGAAAAAGATAATTTAACTATAACTCCGGATACGGCAAGAAAGTTAAATGCAAGGAAGTCTAAACCAACCAAGAGACGTAAAATTTAAGGTTGACCCAAGACCATTTTGCCAGTGTGGTCGCCCCGCCACACGCTTCGAGGGGGCTACGCCATTATGTGAAAGGTGTAGCTCCCCAAAGAAGCGCAGGGAAAAGATTGGTGATTATAGTGGAAAGAGCAAGTCTCCTAACGCTTGGAATGATTATAAGGACTAATAATGCCAAACAAGAATTATGTAAACGGACGTGCAAGGGAATACAAGGTTATGCGTGAGCTTGAAGCACTTGGCTATAAATGTTTCCGCACAGCTGGGTCTCACGGTATCGCAGACGTAATCGCTTTCTTATGGAAAGACGGTACAGAACTTCCACCAATACGCATGGTTCAGGTGAAGTGCGGAGACTCGCCGTACAAGAAAGAGTTGGAAGGATTCAGGAAACTCAAGCTACCTAGTAACGTACAAAAAGAGATTTGGGTGTTTAAGAACAGACAGAAAGAGGTTATTAAAGTTGAGTAACCACACGTATCACTGCAAGGAAACAGGGTTAGATTATCCGTCGGTAACAACGATATTAAACATTATCTCAAAAGGCGAGGGGTTCAATAATTGGCTTAAGAAACAAGGTGATAATGCGGACACACTTCTTAACGATGCTGCAAGCTTCGGTACAAACGTTCATAATCATTTAGAAGCCATCGGACGGGGAGTTAAGGTCAATCTTGACGCTCTCAAACCTCAGGAAAAGCGATGTGTGAGTGCGTTTATTGAATGGAAGGATAAGAACGTTAAAAAGTTTATATGCACAGAGCGTAGTGTATTTAACGTAAAGGAGGGGTATGCTGGAACACTTGATTCAGTCGTTGAGTTGTCAGACGGAAGAACCTACCTTGTGGATTACAAAACATCGGGGAATATATACGATACATATGAACTCCAAGTGGCAGCGTATGCAAAAGCGTACGAAAACTCCTTTCATGTTAAGGTTTACGGAGGCGTTATCCTGCGGTTCGAGAAAAACGAAGACAAGAAAAAAGATATGCAAGAAAAAGAAGTGAAAGACTTGGAATATAGTTACGAAGTGTTTTTGGCAGCTAAGAAGTTATGGGATTGGAAGAACAAAAGATAATAAGACTGGGTAAGGAAAGACTAAACACACGTATTTGAGAACGGTGTTAAAGGAGGATGGGATGCTCCTAAGTCAAATTAATCGGAGTGATACCCCACCTGCCCAGTTGCTAAAATAAGCGGTGGTGTGGCGGACAGTGAACCGCAGGACTACACGATTGTGTAATTGGCAGGAAATACCTTACACAGTAAGAGAGTACAGATAACGTGTAAATCGTTGCTTAGGCTCTCATTGCCTGGTTAGAGC
>Ga0209099_1000688_pt1 | contig 39396 bp, 36 predicted proteins | sample AD_JPNHW2_MetaG_FD_184430 | JGI IMG/M metagenome (GOLD analysis project Ga0209099, IMG submission 184430) | Active sludge microbial communities of municipal wastewater-treating anaerobic digesters from Japan - AD_JPNHW2_MetaG (SPAdes) (version 2) | ecosystem: Engineered > Bioreactor > Anaerobic...
CCCGGAGGGCCTTGAGGATGCGCTTCACATCCTCGAGGGTCCTGACTTCCATGACGAAGGAGCCCGAGAGCGAACCGTCGCCTTGCTCGCCGAGGCGGCCCTCCCTGAGGTGGCCGGAGAACTTGCGCACCGCCTGCTCGATCTCGGAGAAGAGGCCGGTGCTCCGTTTCGCGTGGATGCGGAAGCGCGCGGTGATGAGCGATGCCCCGGCATCCCAGCTCACCTCGATGCGGCGTTCCGCGAAGTCGGGAATGGCGGCGAGGGTATGGCAGTCCGCGCGATGGACGATGATGCCCCTGCCCCGCGAGACGTAGCCCACGATGGCGTCGCCCGTGACGGGACGGCAGCAGCCCGCGATGCGGATCATCATGTTCCGGGCGCCGCCTATCGCGACTCCGGCTTTCTCGTTCCGCATCGCCTCGCCCGGCTCGACGCGGCGGTAGACAGTCTCCGAGACGGGGGCGGAGGACGCGGCGCCGTGGGCCCTGGACTCGGCCTGCCGCCTCTCCTCGGCCTCGCGCTCCTCATGGGCCTTCCTCTCCTCGGCCTGCTCCTGGGCCGTGGCCCTGGATGCGGCCTTCGGCGACTGCGTTCGCTTGCCCGCCACGATGTTGCGCTCTATCGCGATGACCTCGCCCGAGGCCACGAGGGCGGCCTTGATCTTCTGGCGCGCCTTCGAGGTCTTGGCGAGGGGCAGCCAGTTCATCGTGGGGTGGGCCTGGGGCGAGGTGAGGATCTCGACCACCTGGGTGTTGCGGAGCTCGCCGTCGAGGGGGATGATCTGGCCGTCGGCCTTGGCGCCCATGCAGCGGCTGCCCACGTCCGTGTGGATGGCGTAGGCGAAGTCCAGGGGGCCTGCTCCTGCCGGGAGCTGGACCACGTCGCCCCTCGGCGTGAAGACGAAGATCGAGTCGCCTAGGAGCTCGCGCTTGATCTCCTCGAGGTACTCGGCTCCCTTGTCGAGGAAGCCGCTCCACTCCTTGAGGCGGTTGACGATGGGCAGGGCCGCGGCGTCGGGGACCTCCGTCGTGCTCCCCTTCTTGTAGAGCCAGTGCGAGGCCACGCCGTACTCGGCCACGCGGTGCATGTCGTGGGTGCGGATCTGGACCTCGAGGAGGCGGCCGTCGAAGCACATCACCGTGGTGTGGAGGCTCCTGTAGCCGTTGGCCTTGGGCATGGCGATGTAGTCCTTGAAGCGGCCCTCGATGGGCTTCCAGAGACGATGCACGACACCAAGAAGCGTATAGCAGTCGTTGTCGCTGTCGCAGATGAGGCGGACGCCGAGGAGGTCGTAGAGCTCTTCCGCGCCCTTTCCGCGCTTGCGCATCTTCTGGTAGATCGAGTAGAAGTGCTTGGCGCGGGCCGAGATCTCGACGGGGAGGCCCTCGGCCTTCGCCGCGTCGCGTATCGCGGCCTCCACGCGGGCGAGGTAGGTCTCGCGCTCTCCCTTCTTGGCCGAGACGATGGACTTGATCTGGTCGAAGGCCTCGCGGTTCAGCGCCTTGAGGGAGAGGTCCTCGAACTCGTCCTTCATCCACGACACGCCGAGGCGGTCGGCGAGAGGCGCGAAGATGTCGAGGCACTCGGCGGCTATGTCCTTCTGCCGCTCCTCGTCGAGGTACTTGAGGGTCCTCATGTTGTCGAGCTTGTCCGCGAGCTTGACGATGATGACCCTGATGTCCTTCGTCATGGCGAAGAGCATCTTGCGGATGGTCTCCGCCGCCTGGACGGTCTTGTTCCTGGCCTTGAGGGCTGAAAGCCTGGCCACGCCCTCCACGATGTCCGCAACATCGGCGCCGAAGCGCTCGGTGAGTTCCTTTGCCTCGGGGCCGCCCGAGGCAAGGACGAGGTGGGACTTCTTGGGCCTGTGCTGGACAGCCTCGTGCGGCTCCGGCCTGGCCGAGGCCGCGTCTTCGCAGGCATGGTCGGCATGGTCCGTGTTGCCCGCGTTGCCCGCCGCTCCTGCGGAAGCCTCGATTGCGGCGCCCTGCCGCGCCGCGGCAGGCGATGCGCCGGCGGCGGCCGCAGGCGCCGTTGACGCCGGCGCGGCAGACGGCGAGACCGGCCGTGACGCGTTGTGCGATTCAGAAAGGTCGGCCGCCGGCTCGAGGGCGTCGTGGAGGAGGCCCGCGACTATCGAGGTGGCGTCCATGCCGAGGTCCACGAGGATGCGGCCCACGCGGACATCATGGGTCCAGGCAGGCTCTCCCGAGGCGCGGCAGATGCCGTCGAGGCGGGCCCTAGCCCACTCGGCGGCCGCGGCCATCCTGGCGAGGTCGGCTTCGGCGTAGCCGGCGGCGCGGGCCGCCTCAAGGAAGTTCCCTATGCGCTCGTCCATGACTTCTTCCCGAGGGTAACGCGGGCAAGGCCGGCGAGATCGGCCGCCGTCTCGACCGCCTCGAAGCCGGCGCCCGAGAGGAGATCCCTGATGGCGGGCATCTCGTCGGGATCGGCCTCGAGGAGGAGGGCGCCGCCCGGCGCGAGGAGGGCGAAGGCCTGCGGCACGAGGCGACGGTAGGGATCGAGGCCGTCGCTCCCGCCGTCGAGGGCGAGGAGGGGCTCGCCCCAGGAATCGGCAAGCTCGCGCGCAAGGCCGGACTCGACGTAGGGCGGATTGGCGAGGATGAGATCGTAGCGCCTCTCCGCCTGGCCTGCCGCCGCGGCGGCTACGGCCACGGGCTCGGGAGCGACCTCTGCGCAGGTATCTGCAGGGGCGGACAGGTCGAGGAGGTCCGCCTCGAAGAAGTCGACGTCGCCCCCTGCCCTTTCCGTGGGGAGGAGGAGGGCGTTGCGGCGCGCCACGGCGAGGGCCCCGGCCGAGATGTCCGAGGCCGAAACCTTCCAGCCCGGCCGCTCGAGGGCGAGGGAAATCGCCACACAGCCCGAGCCGGTGCAGGCCTCGTGGAGGCAGAGCGGCGCGTGGCAGGGCGCGACCACGGCACCCGGAGCGCCGGCGGCAACTGCGCCGCCCGTGATGGCCGCCCCTGTGGCGACGCCTGCGGCGGCGCCGCGGGAGGCGCGCTCGGCGCCGATGCGGCAGCCCTCCCTGAGGGCGAGTTCCACGAGGAGCTCGGTGTCGGGCCTCGGCACGAGGACGCGCTCGTCGACGTAGAACTCGTGGCCCCAGAATTCCTTGCGGCCCACGAGGTAGGCGACGGGACGCCCCTTCGCGCGTTCGGCCACGAGGCCGAGGAACCGGCTCCGCGAGAGTTCGTCGATCTCGTCGGGGAGGCTCGAGAGGAGTCTGTCCTTTTCGATGGAAAGGGCGGCGGCGAGGAGGAGGGAAGCGTCGAGGGAGGGTGTCTCCGATCCACGCTGCCCTTGCTCGGCCAGGATGCGGGTCCCTTCCAGGAGCGCTTCCCGCCTCGTCATGTCGTGCCTGCCTTCATGAGCTCTTCACGGGCGTTCATGACGAGGGCATCGATGATCTCGCCGATGTCGCCCTCCATGCAGAGGTCGAGCTTGTAGAGCGTGAGGTCCACGCGATGGTCCGTGAGTCGGTTCTGCGGAAAGTTGTAGGTCCTGATGCGCTCGGAGCGGTCGCCCGTGCCGATCTGGCTCTTTCGGTCCGCGGCGCGCTCGGCCTGGCGTTTCGACTCCTCGAGCTCGTAGAGCCTGGCGCGGAGGATGCGCATGGCCTTGGCCTTGTTCTTGATCTGGCTCTTCTCGTCCTGGCAGTGGATGACGAGTCCGGAAGGGATATGCGTTATGCGCACCGCGGAATCAGTCGTGTTGACGCACTGGCCGCCGGGACCGCCCGCGCGCATGACGTCGATGCGGAGGTCTTCCTGCCTGATCTCGATCTCGGTCTCCTCCATCTCGGGGAGGACGGCCACGGTGACGGCGCTCGTGTGGATGCGGCCCTGGGCCTCGGTGGCGGGGACGCGCTGTACGCGGTGTACGCCCGACTCCCAGCGCAGGCGCTCGTAGACGCCCTCGCCGTTGACGGAGAACACGATCTCGCGATAGCCGCCGAGCTCGGTGGCCGAGCCGTCCATGACCTCGACCTTCCACTTCTGGCTCTCGGCGTAGCGCGAGTACATACGGAAGAGATCGGAGACGAAGAGGGCAGCCTCGTCGCCGCCCGTGCCGGCGCGGATCTCCATGATGACGCTCTTGTCCGCGAGGGGATCGCGGGGGATGAGGAGCTCCTTGAGCTTCGCGTCGAGGACGTCGCGCTTCTCCTCGAGGCCTTTGAGTTCCTCGCGGGCGAGCTCGCGCATGGCGGCGTCGGACTCGTCCTTGACGAGGACGCGCGCGTCCTCGATGCCCTGGAGGACGCCCTTGTACTCGCGGTAGGCCTCGTCGATGACGGAGAGCCTCGAACGCTCTCGCATGGTCTCGCGGTAGCGGGCGGGATCCTTGAGGAGGGCCGGGTCGGCGACCGCTTCCTCGAGTTCACGGAGACGGGCCTGAAGGGCTTCGAGCTTCTCTATCACGGGCGGACCTTTTCGGCGAAGTAGGGGCAGTTGTAGACGACGATCTCCATGCCGGACTCGGAAGGGTCGGCCTCGGTTTCCACGGAGGAGGAGAGGAGGCGCTTCAGCCTGCAGGAGGCATCCCGGGTACAGAGCGGACAGGCTCCGTTCCCGCGGGGATTTATGTCTAGTCTCATGAAAAGATGGTACTCGAAAGGGCGTGCCAAAGGCAAGCCAAGGCCTCCCGGGCGTCTTGTGGGCACTGCCGCTCATCGCGCGCCCGCGGCAAGCCGTTGGCCATGAGGAACCAAAAGAAAGAGGCCGCCACGGGGGCGGCCTCCTTGCGATTCCATCGGCCGCGCTTATGACCGATGGACCGTATGCCTTGCCGGCTTAGTTCGCCTTGTAACCGGCGTCCTCGAGGGTCTTCTGGAAATCCTGGAGGCTGGTGGAGAGGGCCGTGAGGGCATCCCTCTGGGCGGCGGCGTCGGTGAGAGCCATGGCATCGGTGAGGGCCTGGGCGGCGCCATCGACACCGGCCTTGATGGTCTTCACATCGACCTTGGCCTTCTTGCCGGCCTTGACGGCGAGGGAGAGGTCGTTCTGGACGACGGGAAGAAGGGCGTTGATGTCGTCGGTGAGCTTGGTGACCTCGGCCTGGGCGGCTTCGAGACCGGTCGCGGCATCGGTCTTGGCAGTATTGGAAGCATCGAGGAGGGCCTTGGCGAGAGCCTTGGTCTTGCCATAGTCCTTGGCGTCGAGGTTGGCGACGAGGGCGTCATTGGCATCGGAAGCGGCCTTGAAGGAGTCGGGAGCGTAGACGGCGGCCTGGGCGGTCTGGGCGTCGGCGAAGGCGGCATTCGCGGCATCGACATCGGCCTGCGGGAGCTTGGCAGCGCAAGAAACGAAGAGAAGCGCGAGCAGGGCGACGGTGAGAGTGGCCTTGAGATACCTCATGATGAAAAATCCTCCATGAACTCAGGCGTTTCCGGCGGCAGGTGAATACACACGATATTCGAAAGGAGCCTACTTTTCGCGCCTGACGGGACGATAGTACGGCGCTCGTGGAGAAATTGCAATATATTCGCTTCTTTTCAAGCTGCGTCAAACAAGCGTTTGCTTTTCATATTTCTAGGCCACAGAAAGATTATCCGCGCTATAATCGAGTTTTAGTTTTTTTTCGGCTTCTTTTGCGAGGTACGCACCACAGCGCGACTAAACCGGTAAATATGACCACAAGTCAACAAAAACGATGATTTTGCGGATCACTCGGGAGGAAGCCGGCGTTTCCGTCCCGTCTCGTCGACGGCGACATATACGAGCTGCGCCTCGGTGACCCGCGCCGGCCTGTAGCCGCCTTCTTCCATGCGCTCCGCAAAGACCTCGACATCGACCGTGACGGAGGACTCGCCGCAGCGGATGATCCGCGAATAAAAGGAGACTACGTCGCCCACGGACACCGGGACCTTGAAGGCGAAGCTCGTCACTGCGACCGTCGTCACCCTGCCCTTCGCCCTGCGCTGGGCTGCGATGCCGCCCGCGATGTCCACCTCGGCCATGATCCAGCCGCCAAAGACGCCACCGTAGATGTTGGCGTCCGCCGGCCTCGCCATCACCCTCAGCGCAGGCTGCTCGTCCGGCAGCCGAACCGCGCCGGCCTCTCCGCTCTTGTCGATGTCGCTCATGCCATTGACCTCGGACAACTCTCCGCTGGAAGTCCGCTGCCCGTCAAGCCGCGGCGCCCGGCATCTTGCCCACAGGGGCCCGGCCGCGCTACTATCGGTCCATGCATCGCGCGAACCGGCGTCCTTTCCCCGACCTCGGCCTGCCTCCGGCTGGCCGCGTCCTTGCGCGCTCTTCCTCCGAAAGTCGCGGCTCCTCCGCCGGCCGGCCGGGCGGAGCGAGCGTTGTCCGCGACTGAAGGCCGGTCCATCCCGCCCGCATGACGGGCGCACAACTTCCAAGGAGACATCATGCTCGACTACAAATACATCAAGGACAACCTCGAGGCAGTCAAGAAGAACGTGGCGGACCGCTTCATGAAGGCCGACGCCGACCTCGTCGCGGGCCTCTACGACAGGCGCAACGCCCTCCTCAAGGCTTTGGACGACGAGCGCAAGAAGCGCAACGACAACGCCGCCGCCATGAAAGGCAAGCTCGAACAGGCTCTGCGCGACAAGCTCATCGCCGAGGGCAAGGCGCTCAAGGAGACGATAGCCGCCATGGAGAAGGAGGCAGAGGATGTCGAGGCGAAGCTCCTCGAGGAAGTCCGCAAGATCCCCAACATGGCCCACCCCGACGCCCCCGTCGGCAAGGAAGACAAGGACAACCTCGAGGTGAAACGGGTCGGCGAGCCCACGAAGTTCGACTTCGAGCCCAAGGACCACGTCCAGCTCGGCCAGGACCTCGACATCCTCGACTTCGACACCGCGACCCGCGTTTCGGGCACGAAGTTCTACTACCTCAAGAACGAGGGCGTCATCCTCGAGATGGCCCTCGTGCGTTATGCGCTCGACATACTCATGAAGAAGGGCTTCACCCTCTTCGCCACGCCGGACGTGGCCAAGACCGAGATCCTCGAGGGCATCGGCTTCAACCCGCGCGGCGCGGAGTCCAACGTCTACACCGTCGAGGGAGAGGGCACCTGCCTCATCGGCACGGCGGAGATCACGCTGGGCGGCTACTACTCTGGCCAGGTCCTCGACAAGTCGAAGCTGCCCCTCCTCCTCGCGGGCGTCTCCCACTGCTTCCGCCGCGAGGCCGGCGCCGCGGGCCAGTTCTCCAAGGGCCTCTACCGCGTCCACCAGTTCACGAAGGTGGAGATGTTCGCCTACTGCCTCCCCGAGGACTCCGACGCGCTCCACGAAAAGCTCCGCCTCATCGAGGAAGAGATCTTCAAGGGCCTCGGCATTCCCTTCCGCGTCGTCGACACCTGCACCGGCGACCTCGGCGCCCCCGCCTACCGCAAGTGGGACCTCGAGGCCTGGATGCCCGGCCGCAACGGCGGCGAGTGGGGCGAGGTGACAAGTACGTCCAATTGCACGGATTACCAGGCGCGCCGCCTCAACATCAAGTACAAGGACGACGACGGCAAGAACCGCTACGTCCACATGCTGAACGGCACGGCCATGGCCTGCAGCCGCGGCCTCATCTCCGTCATCGAGAACTACCAGCAGGCCGACGGGAGCATCAGGATGCCCGACGCGCTGGTGCCCTACTGCGGCTTCTCCGAGATCCGCCGGAAGTAGGCGGAGGAGGATTGCCCCGCGAGAGGAAAGCCGGCCACGCGCCGGCTTTTTTCTTGCCCTGATCCCGGGGTCTGACCCCAGGGAAGCCGCGTCGCCTCCGGCTTGGGGTCTGACCCCAGATGGCCGCGGGCCGATCTCGGCTGGGGTCTGACCCCAGCCGGCTACTGCCCGTTTCCGGCTGGGGGTCTGACCCTATCCGCCGGCCCCTCGTTGTAGGTATATTCGACGCATCTCAATGAAGGAGTCCATTATGGAAAACGTGGGCGCAGAGGCAAGCGCGGTCCTGGTGACCGGCAAGCCTGAGCGGCTCTGGAACAGGAATTTCGCCCTCCTCTGGCAGGGACAGCTCGTGAGCTCCCTCGGAAAGCAGGCCTTCGCGGTCATGGCCATGCTATGGCTCAAGGACGTCACGCGTTCAGGATCCATCATGGGCCTCGTCATGATGGCGGCCATGCTGCCGCCCGTCCTCCTCGGCCCCGTGGCCGGAGTCTTCGTCGATCGCTGGGACAGGCGCAAGATCATTGCCTACACGGACATCGCGGGCGGCCTCGTGGTCCTCGCGGCGGCCCTCCTCTTCTTCCTCCTCCCCGGCGCGCGCAGCCTCCTCATCGCCGCGGTCTTCGCGGTGACCCTCGCCACGGGACTCCTCGACACCTTCTCGCAGCCCTCGATCTCGTCGAGCGTCCCCCTCCTCGTGCCGAAAGAAAAGCTCGAGGCTGCCAACAGCCTCAACATGTCGGGCGTCCAGCTCGCGGTCTTCGGGGCCCAGGGTTCGTCGGGCCTCCTCTATACGATCCTCGGAGCGCCCCTCCTCATCCTCTGGAACGCCGTGACCTACCTCTACGCGGGCATCACCGAGCTCTTCATGCGAATTCCCCGCAAGGTGCGGACCAGCGAGCAGAAGGAGCGCGAGAAGCTCCATCCCTGGCACCGCTTCAGGCTCGAGTTCGCCGAGGGCCTGCGCTACCTCAGGGGCGAGCGCGGCCTCCTCACCCTCGTCCTCGTCTACGCAGTCCTCAACTTCCTCATCAGCCCCGTCCTCGTCACCCTGCCCTTCTTCGCCACCGACTTCCTCGGCCTCGGCGCGGCCTGGTACGGCTACCTCATGGCGGCCTTCGGCCTCGGCGCCGTCCTCGGCTACATCGTGGCGGGCGCCTTCCCGACGAGGGGCAGGGCCCGCGAGCTTGCCGTGAACGCGAGCCTCGCGGTGCAGACCGTCCTCACCCTCGTGGCCCTAGTCTTCAAGGCGCCGGCCGCCGAGCTCGCGATCTTCCTCGTCATCGGCCTCACGGGCGGCGTGATGAACGTCAACATCAACACCCTCATCCAGCTCTCGGTGCCGCCCGACTACATGGGCAGAGTGCAGGGCATCATGACGACGATCTGTGCGGGCGCCATGCCCCTCGGCATGGCCCTCTCGGGCTTCCTCTTCGACCTATCGGGCCAGAACGTGAGCCTCATGTTCATCGTGAGCGGCGTGGCGAGCCTCGTGGCAGTCGTCGCGGCCCTGATGGTCAAGGATTACCGGAAGTACCTGGCTTCCCGCTAGGTCCGGCCCGGCAGGATCGCGGAACGGGCCACACCGGGGCGCGCTCCGCGACGGCCCACCGCCGGCCCGCGGCCCGCTGTCTGCGGCCTACGAGACATCTCCCCCGTGGAAGACGCACTCGTAGACCATGAGGCCGCGGAGGTAGATCTCCTCGCTGCCAGAGAACCAGCCGAAGGAGCCCTCCACGCGGCAGCGATAGGCGAAATCGCCATGGCAGTGCAGGGCGGGCCCGCGGTAGGGCGAAGACGGCTCGACGAGGGACAGGCATTCCTTGAGGAAGTCGCCCGAGAAGCCCTCGTCCAGAACCCGGCCCGAGTAGTTCATCGCCCAGACAGGCCTCCCAGCCCTCCAGACGGCCTCCTCTCCGGCGAAGCGCTCGCCGCCGAGGTAGCTGTCGAGGTAGAGGAGCTCGCCCTCCGTATAACGGAGGTCATGCGATTCCGGGCGGCAGGGAGGCACTTCCGCGCCATGGCCCGCATAGGTCGCCTTCTTGGCGCGGCAAAGGAAGTCAGCGAGGCCCTCGGCGGAGTCGCCGCGGCCCGGAGGCAGGATGGAGACGCAGTGGTCGCCGTCCCGCACGAGGCGGTCGACGCTCACGCCGAAGAAATCGCTCATCGCGACGAGGTTCTCGATCTCGGGCCGCGAGGCGCCCGATTCCCACTTGGCCACCGCCTGTCTCGAGACGCCGACGAGGTCGGCGAGCCTCTCCTGGGACAGGCCCTTCACGTTCCTCAGGGACTGCAGCTTCATGCCGAGCGTCATGTTCCCTCCTTGCAGCCGGAAGGATAGCGCGGCGCGGAAAGGAGGCGCAACCAAGCAAAGCGGGCAGGATCGGCAACCGCGGGTTGCGCAGGCGCCAGGATACGCGCCCTCGGGTGGCGCCGCCCTTCAGTCCTCGGCGCCGTCGCCGGCGGCGCCCGCGGCGGCAAACACCCCGTCCACGGCCCTTTCGTAGGCCTCGAAGGTCCTGGCCTGCGATATGCGGCCGAGGGGCCTCCCGGCCCTGGGGAAGGATTTCCCGAGGAGGCCCCAGATCTCCTTCATCTTGTCGAGGACATGGGCGGGGCCGTAGAGGACTTCCCGATAATCGGCATAGAGCTCGTCATGGAAGGCCCGGAGCACCCCGAGCCGGTCGCGGACGCGGGGCTCGCGCCTGATCCTCGCGGGCAGGAAGGGATCCGAGATCGCCCAACGTCCGATCATCCATTCGCCTACCGAGGGGAAACGGGAGCGGAGCGCCTCGAAGGTCCGGATGTCCTTGATGTCGCCGTTGTAGACGACCTTGTGGCTGGAGAGGGAGGCGGCCGCGGCGAAGCCCTCGAGGTCCACCTCGCCCCGGTACATCTGGATGCCGACCCGCGGGTGGATGATGATGCGCGCAAGGGGATGGGCGTTCAGGATCGGCATGAGGGCGAGGATCTCGCCGGGATCCCTGCGTCCGAGCCTCAGTTTCACCGAGATGGGCAGGGCCGATCCGGCGCAGGCCTCATCGAGGAACTTCTCGATGAGGTCGGGAAAGGGCAGGAGGCCCGAGCCGCGCCTCTTGTTGGCGACCACGGGGAAGGGACAGCCCAGGTTCCAGTTGACCTCGTCGTAGCCGAGGTCGGCGAGGATCCTCGCCGTGGCGACGAACCCCGGGGCCTCGTTGCCGAGGACCTGGGGGACGAGGCGTATCCCCTTGTCCTCTCGCGGCGAAAGATCCTTGAAATGCCGTTCCGGCAGCTTCTCCGGCTTCACGGCGGCAATGAAGGGCGCCATGGCCGCATCGAAACCGGAGAAATGCCGGAAATAGGCCTTGCGGAAGACGCGGTTAGTGACTCCGTGGAGGGGAGCCAGGGTGATGATCGGGGGCAATCCTGGACCTCGGGACGCACAAAGAGGATTCCGAATGATACCGACCCGGGGACATTTGTTCCAGCGTTCCAGCGGCGGCCCTTGTTGGCGGCCGCCGCGGCAGCGGCTATACTGGGACGGTGAACGCAAAAGCATGCCATGCAGGCGCCCGCATGGCCACGGCCTTGTCCGTCATCGTCCTCCTTTCAGGATGCGCCACCAGCCCGCAGCCGAAATGCCCGGGGCCATCGGCCGTCCTCGAGGCCGGGGAGCCGGTCTATCTCGATCAATTCCGGGTAAGCCTCCCCTTCAGCCTGTCGATCCGGAACCCTGGAGCCGGGCCGGCCCGCATCGAAACCTTCGAGGCGAAGCTGGACATTGAAGGCACGATGAGCGACATCGAGACCGGCAAGGTGTACGATACGGTCATCGCGGGCGGACAGATCAAGAGCATAGCCTTCTCCGCGCCCGTGGACATGAGGCGATACGGCCCCACCGGAGCCGACGGCGACCCGGGCCGGGGCGACCTGCCTGCGGTCGTGGACTGGACCCTCGAGGGCCTCGCCAGGATCCGCCTCGCCGACGGCAGCGCGGAGGAGGTCAGGGTATCGTCGAAAGGGTCCTTCGTCCCGGTCCGCGAACCCATATTCCGCATTGTTACCATCCGGATCGAGCGCGACCTCCTCGTCACCACCAACCTCAGACTGGAGCTCGAGATCGAAAACCCCAATGCCTTCACGGTGAGGCTCGAGGGGCTCGACTGGAAGCTCGCGGGAGAAGGACGTTTCTGGGCCGGCGGCAGGTCAGTGGAAGCGCTTGATGTGCCCGCGGGAAGCTCCGCGAAGAGGGGCATCGCCTTCGAGATGAACTTCTCCGACATGGACCGGCGGCTCTTCGATCTCGTGGCCAAGCTGCGCGTTGTGCGCTACGGTTTTTCGGGCAAGGCCGCCATCGTGGCAGGCCTCGAGGGCATACCGCCCTTCGAGACCGCCTTCGACGTGCAGGGCAGCTGCGCCGTCGACCGTTGAGACCGCCGCGGACGCGTTGGTTCAGCGGGACTGAAAATGCGCGGCACTCAGGCGCGCGGCGCCTCGACGATGAAGAGCCAGCGCTTCAGTTTCCCGTCACGCCACAGGGAGACGCACTCGTTCGACTCGATGACCCGGCCCCAGTAGAGGTCGAGGCGATCCTCGGCCTCGAAGTCGGGCCTGAGTTTCTCCGCCCACTCGAGGGACTTTTCCCACATGACCTCTTCGTTCGAGGAAAAGTCCGCCGTCTCGAAGCGGAGGCCTCCACCGGAGAGGACGGCGCCGAGGCGCGAGGCCCCGGGATCTTCGGGGGGCCGGCCCGAGGGTTCGCGCTTTTCGGGGCCTTCGGTGAAAAACGCGAAGAACCTGCCGCCGGGAGCAAGGTGGCCCATGATGTCCGCGACGGTCTTGCCGAGATCCTTCACGAAGTAGAGGGTGTCGAAGGATACGATGATGTCGAAGAGGCCAAGGCCCGGATCGAGGCTGTCGAGGTTGCCCACGGCGAAGTGGAGGCGGTCGGCCCGGCTCGCACAACGTTTCCTAGCAGCCTCGATAGCCTGGTCGGCGTAGTCGATGCCGGTGACGTCGGCCCCCGTCATGTCGGAGATGTACTCCGCCTGGCTGCCGATGCCGCAGCCGAGGTCGAGGAGGCGCAGGCCGGGCCCCGGCCCCGCCTTCTCGATGAAGTACTCGAGCTGTTCCCGGTCGACCATGTCGAATTCGACGAAGGGGGTTCCGTAGACCTTGTCGCAAAACCTGAGGTAGGCGGGGCTCGCGGCGCTGCGAGTGAGCCACTCATTGAAGAGGGCCGGGCTCACCTCGTCGGTGCCGGCCATCTTGGCCACGATGACCGCCTCGCCGCTGAGCCGGAAGTCGCCGTCAGAGTCCGAGGGGAGGAGCCAGCCCCGTTCCGCAAGGGCCGCGATGGCACCGGATGGTTCGCAGGGCTGTCCCTCGGAAAGCTTCAGGGCTCCCGCCTCGAGGTCGCCGCGATGGAACTGGCTCTGGCCCGTACGGGCCAGGACGTCGCAGGCTGCAAGGACCAGGAATTCGTCGCGAGTCGGCATCATGGCGGACCTCCCCCGGAAGGAAATCGGTCAACGGCCTGGCTGATCCCTCGTTGGCGGGCTCGACATGCGGGCCCGCTCGGGCTTGCCAAGCCCCCGCGGTTCATGGCTAGGATAGTAGCATGAAAACAAGGTATCCGGTCGGGACAAAATACGTCCAGAAACCCAAGGCCTGGAGGCTCAGGGCCTACCTGCGCGGCCTCGGATGGTTCCTCGCCATAGTCGCCCTCGTCATCGGCATCCTCGCCTTCACCCAGATCCTCTTCCACCCCTTCGACGCCATCGTGGAAAGCGCTGAGGAAGGGCTCGCCGTAGCGGACAAGACCCTCTCGAACGACAGCATCGCGGGCATCTCCCTCGGTACCCTCGTGCTGGTCGGCGTCATCGCCCTCCTTCCCCTCCTCAAGAAGGGCGTGCGGAGGAAACAGTACGGTCTCTCCTTCTGGCGGGGACTCCTCTCGTCGGCCATCTTCCTCGCGACCGACCGCCTCTACCGCTATGTCCAGGGCCTCGGCGTCCTCTACCTCAGCGCGACCCTCGCCATCTTCATAGCGGCGACCATCATCCTGGTCGAGATCGTCTCGCGCCTCGGCGACCTGCAGAGCGAGTCGGACACGAGGACAGAGCTCCTCGCCTCCATCGTGTCCGGCCTGGTCTTTGGTCTCATCGTCCAGCTCGGGGAGTACGGCATCAAGGCCATAAGCGCCTTGCTGGGCTAGCCGCCCGTCTGCCGGCGCCGCGTTCGGCGCCGGCCATCGCCCGGCCATATATTTACAATTAGTACATTCAATCCATTCCACCGCGAAGCTTGACAGGGAGAAGCCTCCTCCATAGGCTTTTAGATATCGAAGCGGCTCTCGCGCCAGGTCTCCTCGTCCATGGAGAAAGTGGATTTCTCCTTGATATTGCAGCGTTTTCCGCCATCGCCCCGCCTCCTTGCGCAACCCCTCGCCCGATGCACTCCGAGAGCAGAGCCTCCTGTGAAGACCTCGCCATGACCATGAAGGCGGGGGAGGAAAATGCGCGGAACGTCGCTCCGCGCAAGGGAGGATCATCCATGAAAAAAGTGTATTCCTGTGCAGGGATGGCTCTGGCCATCCTTGCGGCCATGCTTGCCTTCGGGGACTGCTCGCAACCCTCGGCGCCGAAGGAGGCAGCCGAGGAAGACGCGATTCCCTTCGAGAACCTGGTCGCGGGGCTCGACGGCATCGGCGGGACAGGGGCCAGATCCCTCTTGCCTGCGTCATCCATCATCAAGCCTGACGGGTCGGCCTTCGCGGCAGCAGAACTCGACGCCTATCTCGACGGGATACGCGTCACCCTGGCCAACTACGTGAAGTCGATCGCGTCCTCGCCCTATGCGGTCATGCCGGTGCGGCTCAGATCCGAAGGCCAGAGCGGCCTCATGTGGGTTCCGCTCGCCCTTGGCCGCAAGCTCCCCGTCATTGCCTTCCAGCATGGCACGCAGATCTACTGGGCGAGCGCGCCTTCGCGCTACGATCCGAACCCCTTGAGCATCCTCACGAGCCCTGACATATGGGGAGCCTTCCAGAACTACGTCGAGTGCACCACCGCGGCCCTCATGGCTTCGGCGGGCTACATCGTCGTGATGCCCGATTATCCGGGTTATGGCGACAGCAGGGCGCCCCATCCCTATGTCCACCTCTCGCTCGGTGAATCGGTCCTCCTCATGCTGAACCGCGCCAAGGCCGTCCTCGCAAGCCCCTTTGCCGTAGCCCATCCGAACGACAAGCTTTTCCTCACCGGCTATTCCGAAGGCGGCTTCGTGACCATGGCTGCGGCAAGGACGCTGCAGGGCAAGATGCCCGTAGTCGCCGCCGTGCCCTGCGCGGGCTCCTATGATCTGGCGGGCGCCATGGTCGACGACATGCTTGCGGACAAGGAAGCTATCGTTCCCTACTACGTGCCCTTCACCGCGTACGGCTACGCCTCGATCTACGGCGCGACAGAACCTTCGGTCTGGGACCTCCAGCAGCTCTTCCTCCCGCCCCTCCCCGCACTCATACCCCAGTTCTTCTCGGGCAACGAGACCGGAGCCATGATCACGGCCCAGTTACCCACCAAGGTAATCAAGGACTTCATCACACCTGGACTCAAGGCCGACCTTGCCGCCAAAGAGGGCCAGGTCTACGCGATGCTCCTCAAGAACACGATCTTCAGGACCTCGTGGAGACCTTCCATGATTGTCCAGATGATCCACTGCCCCGATGACGACATCGTCCCTGTCGAGAACGCCACCAATGCCTACGCAGCCTGGCACAGCCCCTTGATCAACCTGCCCAACGTCCTGCCGCCCATCTTCGTTCCGCCTGTCCCGCTGCCGGGCAGTCTGGCCTCGATAGCCGACATCCATGTCAGGGCCTACCCCACGGCCATGGTGGCAGCCTTCACCTTCATAAAGGCGGCCAATGCCCTGTACTGATCTCCGGTGAGGGAAAACGCCGGCCCGCTTCGAGGCTCGACCGGCGGCTTCCCCCGCGATCCAGACCTCGTAGCGGCCGGCGGACATCCTTCGAGGCTGGCGGCGCGAGGGCGGGCCATGCTAGTCTCGAGGCCGCATGGACAGCAACGACAGCATGGACCAGGCCGGTTTCCCCGATCCGGCCTTCCTCGACAAGCTCGCGAACGCCCGCATGCCCTTCGGCAAGTACTCGGGACGCCTCCTCATCGATCTCCCCGAGGCCTACGTCGTCTGGTTTTCCCGCAAGGGCTGGCCCTCGGGCGAGATAGGCGATCTTCTCCGCAGCCTCTACGCGATCAAGGAGAACGGCCTCGAGCCGCTCCTCCGTCCCCTCGTGCGCCGTTAATCAAGGCCGCACATCGCGTCGCGGCTTCCTTCCGAGGTTCATGACGGCGAGGAGGAAGCGGAGCAGGCCGAAGCCAGGCTTTCCGCTCCCGAACTGGGCCACGTTCCGCAAGGGCATCTCCCGTATCGACACCTCGAGCATCCTCTCCGTCGCCGCATCGGGATGGGCCTCGGTGGACTTTCCCACGGCCAGTGCGACCCTGAAGAGGATACGGCCAATGACGCTCGCCCTGAGTTCCTCGAGGGTCGAATTCATGTCGAAGGCCTCGTTGCGCGGCCTCGCCTTCGCGGGAGGCTGCCGCCCGAGGAGGGCGGAGAACTCCGCATCCGAAGGCGCGAAGGCGGCTGCGCGTCCATGCGGCGCATAATAGGAGGTCATGGTCGTTCGCGCATCGCGGGCCAGGGTCGCGGCCCCGGATGCTGACGCGGATGCCGCGGCGGCCCCCGGCGCGGCCGGGCCGGTGGCGCCGCCACCCGGCATGATGCGCACGGTCGCCTCGAGGCGGATATCCTCGCTCGAGGCCGCAACGAGGATGCGGTACTCTCCCGGCTCGACCCGCCAGTTCCCGAGGTCCCGATCCCAATGGGCGAAGGCCCTGGGACCCAGGTCCAGGGCCACCCTCCGCTCCTCGCCCGGTGCGAGAAAAACCCTGGAGAAGGCCCTGAGTTCCCTCGCGGGACGATAGGCGGCACCGTCGGGCGGCGCCACGTAGAGCTGGGCCACCTCGGCGCCGGCGACCTTGCCGGCATTACGTAGCGAGAACTCCACGCGGAGCGTATCGTTGTCGCACATCGCGCCTCGCGAAAGCGCGATATCCGACCAGGCGAAGTCCGTGTAGGAAAGACCGAAGCCGAAGGGGAAGAGGGGCTTCTCCCCCGAGCTCGTAAACCAGCGGTAGCCTACGTAGAGGCCCTCGCGGTATTCGACGGTCGCGGGGCCCTCGGGGAAGAAGCGCGTCGAGGGCAGGTCCGCGAGGGCCGCCGGGAAAGTCTCGGAGAGCCTTCCCGAGGGAGAGACGCGGCCGAAGAGGAGGTCGAGGGTTGCGCCCGCGCCGGCCTCGCCCGAAAGGAAGGCCTCGAGCACGGCCCTCACGCGGCAGAGCCAGGGCATCTCGATTGCCGACCCGTTTGCGAGGACCACGACGGTCGCGGGATTGGCCGCTGCCACGGCCTCGATGAGGGCCTCGTGCGCGGGAGGGAGGCTTAGGTGGCTGCGATCGGCACCTTCGACTTCGCAAGAGGCGGTAAGCCCCACGAAGACAATAGCGATTTCCGCCTCTTGCGCCGCGAGGACGGCCTCGGCCACGAGGCCCTCGTCGGGGAGGTCCCTGTCCTGGTGGTAGCCCTGGGCGAAGACCACGTCATGGCTGTAATCGCCTATCTCGCCCAGGATGGTGTCGAGGCGCCGGGGATTGATGAGGGAAGATCCCGAACCCTGATAGCGGGGGTGCCGCGCCATATCGCCTATGATGGCGAGCTTCGCTTCGGGCCTGAGCGGCAGGATGCCATCCTCGTTCCTGAGGAGTACCATGGACTCGCGCGCCGCTCTTCGTGCAAGCTCGTGATGGGCGTCGTAGTCGCAACCCCGGGCTGCGGCGGGGGACGCAGCAGCAGAGCCGGCGGCGGCGCCGGCGAAGGCTTCGCCAGCTGGCGCCGCAGTGCCGGCGCCTCCGGCCTTCTCGATGAGCTCGAGGACTCGGCGCACCGAGCGGTCCAGGATTGCCTCGGCGAGCCTGCCCCGCCTCACGGCCTCGACGATCTCGCGGGCATGCTCCGGTCCGGGATAGGGCATCTCGAGGTCCTGCCCCGCCACGAGGCCGGCCACGCGGTCGTTGCAGGCGCCCCAGTCGCTCACGAGGACGCCTTCGAAGCCCCACTCCTTCCGGAGGACCTCCTCGAGGAGCCAGGCATTCTCGGCGCAGTGCGTGCCGTTCAGACGGTTGTACGCGCACATGACCGTCCAGGGCTTTGCCCTCTTCACGGCCGCCTCGAAGGCGGGAAGGTAGAGTTCGCGGAGGCTGCGTTCGTCGACGACCGCGTCTATCGTTTTCCTGAGGTACTCCTCGTTGTTCGCGGCGAAGTGCTTGAGCGAGGTCCCCACGCCGAGGGACTGCACGCCCTCGATGAAGGCCACGGCGAGTTCGCCCGCAAGGAAGGGATCCTCGGAATAGTACTCGAAGTTGCGGCCGCAGAGGGGCGAGCGCTTGATGTTGACGCCGGGGCCGAGGAGGACCGAGACGCCTTCGGCGCGGCACTCCTCGGCGAGTGCCACGCCGACCTCGCGGAGGAGGCCGGGGTTCCAGGAGGAGGCAAGGGCGCTGGCCGTCGGAAAGCAGGTGGCAGGGATCGCGCCCGAGAAGCCTGGATTGCCCTCGGCATCGATCTTCCTGAGGCCATGAGGGCCGTCGGCGACCCATATCCCCCTGATGCCGAGGCGCGGGACCGAAGCAAGATTCCAGAAATCCGCGCCCTGGACCATGTCCGCTTTCTCTTCAAGGCTCATCGCCGCGATGGCTGCCTCGATCCGCTCGCCCATGCGCCCTCCCTCGTATCGCCCAACGCGTCCGTACTCCGCCGCGACTTCTGCCTGGCCGCCCGCCCCTTGCGCGCCGGGGATCCCAGGTCCATAGTGGGCGAGGCAAGGCCGCCCGTCAAGGACGAACACCGATGCCGCATTTTGTCTCTTGCTCGCCTGATATACCAACGATATATTAGCTTCATGACAGGCTCACCGGGCGAAGAACTCGACTCCCAAAGCTGCGCGGAAAAGGTCTATGTCGAGCTCAAGAAGCGCCTCGACGACGGCCGCCTCAAGCCCGGAGCCTTCCTCGACCTCGGCGCCCTCGGCGAAGAACTCGGGATGAGCAGGACCCCGCTCCGGGATGCCCTCATCAGGCTCGAGATCGAGGGCTTCGTCACGGTCTTCCCGCGACGCGGCGTCATGGTGCGGGGCCTCTCCCTCAACGGCATCCGGGACCTTTACGAGATCATCGGCGCCCTGGAGGCTTCGGCCATCCTGCACGCCGCGGGCAAGTTCAGGAAAGAGGATGCAAGGCGCATGGATGAGCTCAGGCTGGCCATGGACGCCGACCTGGGAGCGGGCGACTTCGGCTCCTACTATTCCCGCAACCTGGCCTTTCACGACGTCTACCTCGACCTCTCGGACAACCTCGAACTCGTACGACAGGTGCGGCTCGGAAAGGAAAGGCTCTACGACTTCCCGAGGCGCGCAACCTTTGTCGCCGAATGGGAGCGCACCTCCAATGCCGAGCACTTGAGTATCGTTGAAGCCTTTGCCGCCCGGGACTTTGCCGGAGCAGCGGCCTTCGTCCGCGATGTCCACTGGTCCTACGAAGCCCAGGAGGGCTTCATCCGGAAATACTATCTCGACCAGGCCGCGGGACGATGAGCCTCCCCCTCGTCTTCGACATCCGCAGGTTCTCGATCCATGACGGACCCGGGATCCGCACGACGGTCTTCCTCAAGGGCTGTCCCCTGCGCTGCCTCTGGTGCCACAACCCCGAGGGCCTTGCGCCCTCAGCGACTATCTACCGCAGGCAGGACCGGTGCCTGCGCTGCGGAGCCTGCACGGAAGCCTGTCCCGTTGGACTCGTGCCGATGCGCGACACGGGTACGGCGGCCTGCGCCGCATGCCTCGGGCAGGGCGAAGCGCCCTGCGCCGCAGCCTGCCCCGCTGGAGCCCTCCAGCAGGTAGGCCGGCCTTGCGAGGTTTCGGCCGTCATGGCGGAAATCCGCAAGGACCGTACCTACTATGAAGAATCAGGCGGCGGCGCCACCTTCTCGGGCGGCGAACCACTCCTCCATCCGGACTACCTCTTCACTCTCCTCGACGCCTGCCGCGCCGAAGGAATCCACGCTGCCATAGAGACCTCCGCCGCCGTGCCACAGGAGACCTTCCTCGAGGCCGCCCGCAGGGCGGATCTCCTCCTTGTCGATCTCAAGCACATCGATAGCAGACGGCACAGGGAGTTCACGGGCATGCCTAACGAGGGCATCCTCGCCAACATCGCGGCCCTCGCGCAGCTGCAGGCGCGAAAGCACGGCGCGGACGGCACCGGCGGCCTCGAGGATGGCAACGGCTACGTGGGCGGCCGAGCGGGCCGCGGCGCCGGCAGCGCAGACGGTCGGAGGGTGGCCCGCGCCTGGCTCAGGCTGCCCTTCATTCCGGGCCTCAATGACGGCCCTGCGGAGCTCGAAGCCGCGGCCGACTTCGCGGCGGCCACCGTCCCCGACTGGCCTGTCCAGCTCCTTCCCTATCATGACGCGGCCCGCGGCAAGTACGCGCTCGCAGGCCTTTCCTTCCAGTTGCCAGGCATTGCGCCTCCGGGCGCGGAGGCCATGGAGGCTGCAGCCGCGCGCTTCAGGGCACGCGGCCTCGACGTGAAGATCGGAGGACAGGTACGATGAACGAACGCATCAGGCGCCTTCGCGAGGAGAGCTTCTCCGCGAAGCCGAGTTTCTCCGCCGAACGGGCCCTTCTCACCACGGAGTTCTACAGGGAATGGCTCGGCAAGATCTCGACACCCGTCCTCAGGGCGATGAATTTCCGCAACCTCTGCGAGCGCAAGGCCATCTGGATCGGAGAAGGCGAGCTCATCGTGGGCGAGCGGGGCCCCCGACCCAAGGCCGTCTCCTCCTTCCCGGAGCTCACCTGCCATTCGGAAGAGGACCTGGCGATCCTCGACACGAGGCCCATGGCAAGTTATGCGGTCTCCGAGGGGGACAGACGGATCTACCGCGAGACCGTCATCCCCTACTGGCGCGGCCGTAGCATGCGCGACCGGGCTTTCGCCGCCCTGCCCCAGGAGTGGCTCGGCCTTTACGAAGCCGGCGTCTTCACCGAATTCATGGAGCAACGAGCCGCGGGCCATACAGCCCTCGACGGCTCCATCTACCGGAAGGGCCTCGGCGAGAGGCGCCGGGAAATAGCCGCGGCCCGCGCGGCCATCGACTGGGGCTCGGATCGGGATGCCCTCGCGAAGGACGAGGAGCTCCGCGCCATGGACATAGCCTGCGAAGGGGCCATCACCTTCGCGCGTCGCCACGCGGAGCTCGCGGAATCGATGGGGACCCGCGAGGCGGATCCGGCCCGCAGGGCCGAGCTTGCGAAGATAGCCGCGGCCTGCAGGCAGGTTCCGGAGCATGCGCCGCGCGACTTCCACGAGGCACTCCAGGCCTACTGGTTCTGCCATCTCGGCACGATCACCGAGCTCAACGGCTGGGACGCCATGAGCCCCGGCCACCTCGACCAGCACCTCGCGCCCTTCTACGAAAAGGGCCTGGCCGAGGGCAGCCTCACGCGCGAATCCGCCAAGGAACTCCTCGCGGCCTTCTGGATCAAGGTCAACAACACGCCCGCGCCGCCCAAGGTGGGCGTCACCGCGGCCGAGAGCGGCACCTACAACGACTTCACGAACATCAACCTCGGCGGCCTCACGCGCGGGGGCGAAGACGGCTCGAGCGAGGTGTCGTACATCGCGCTCGAGGTCCTCGACGAGCTCCAGCTCCTCCAGCCCCAGGCCAACCTCCAGGTGAGCCGCAGGACGCCCGACCGCCTCCTCGAGGCGGCCTGCCGCGTGATCAGGCGCGGCTCGGGCTACCCTTCCCTCTTCAACGCCGACGAGATCGTCGAGGCCCAGGCGGGCATGGGAAAGTCGGTCGAGGACGCGCGCGAGGGCGGAACCTCGGGCTGTGTCGAGACGGGCTGCTTTGGCAAGGAGGCCTACCTCCTCCACGGCTACCTCAACACGCCCAAGCTCCTCGAACTCGCCTTGAACGACGGCGTCGATCCCGCGAGCGGGAAGCGCATCGGGCCGGCCACGGGCGCGGCCCGGGACTTCACCGATTTCGAGGCGCTCTATGCGGCTTTCGAGAAGCAGCTAGCCCACGCGGTGGACATCAAGGTCTCGGTCTCGAACTGGCTCGACCGCATGTACGCGGCCTGGACCCCCGCGCCCTTCCTCTCGGCCCTCGTGGCGGACTGCATAGGCCGGGGCAGGGACTACTACGACGGCGGCGCGCGCTACAACACCGACTACCTCCAGTGTTGCGGCATCGGCACGATGACCGATTCGCTCTCCGCGATCAGGACCCATGTGTACGACAGGCGCGATATCTCCTGGGACGAGCTCCTCGATGCCCTGCGCGCTGACTGGGCGGGCAAGGAGGCCCTCAGGCAGAGGCTCTCGAACCTCACGCCCCGCTTCGGCAACGACGATGACGAAGCCGACGGCATCGCGCAACGCGTCTTCGAGTCGCTCTTCAGGGCCATCGACGGAAGGCCCTCGCCGAGGGGCGGAACCTGGCGGGTCGACTTCCTCTCCACCACCTGCCACGTCTACTTCGGCAAGCGCACCGGCGCCACGCCTGACGGCCGCCACTCAAGCCTCCCCATATCGGACGGCGCCTCGCCCTGCCAAGGCGCGGACCGGAATGGCCCGACCGCGGTGATGAACTCCTTAGGCAAGCTCGGCCACTCGCGTACGGGCGGGACCCTCCTCAACATGCGCTTCCTCCCCGCTGCCCTCGCCGAAGAGGAGTCCCTCGGCAAGCTCGCCGCCCTCGTACGCGGCTACTTCCGGAAAGGGGGCCACCATGTCCAGTTCAATGTCGTGGACGAGGCGACGCTCCGCGCGGCCCAGAAGAAGCCCGAAGACTACCGCGACCTCCTCGTGCGCGTAGCGGGCTACTCCGACTACTTCGTCGACCTCGACCGCAACCACCAGGAGGAGATAATCTCCAGGACTGCACAGGAAGGCTTTTAGCGCCGCCCTGACGGACCGCGCAGGCGCTTGACGAGGCGGGGCCCGCCATGCTTCCATCGGGCCCTTCACCTCCCGCCGCGGCATGGGGCCGCGGCTCCTTCGTAATACGCCGGCCCGGGCCGGCCCGGCTGCAGCCGGGGAGCATTCCCGATGTATGGCATAGATTTCGGCACCTCCAACACCGTGGTCACCGTCCTCGAGGGCGGCAAGAGCCGCGTCCTCGACCTTGGCGAGGGGGGCGTCATCCCCTCCCTCCTCTATTTCGAGCGCGAAAGGCGGCCCTCGGTGGGCCACGAGGCCATGGCCGACTACGGCGAAGCCCTCCAGCGCTGGAGGGGCACCGCCGACCTCTACTCCCGTTTCCGTTTTTTCCAGGCCATCAAGCTCGCCCTCAAGGACGAGCACTTCGACGGCACCCGCATCTTCGGCGAGCGGGTCAAGGTCGAGGCCCTCGCGGCCATCTTCCTCCGCGAGGTGAAGCGCCGCGCCGACGAGACCACGGGCAGGCCCTCTGGCCGCCTCGTCCTCGGCCGCCCGGTCACGCTGTCGCACAACGCGGAAACCGATGCCCGCCTCGAGGAGCGTTTCAGGCAGGCCGCCATCCTCGCGGGCTTCGAGGAGGTTGACTTCGTCTTCGAGCCCGTCGCGGCGAGCGTCAACGTCGCGGGCAGGACGGGCGACACGGTCCTCGTCTTCGACTTCGGCGGCGGCACCCTCGACATCAGCCTCGGGAGGACGATGAGCGACGGCCTCGAGGTGCTCGCCAATGTCGGCGCCGACCTCGGAGGCTACCTCCTCAACGAGGACCTTTCGCGGGCGAGGATCATCAGGCACTTCGGGGCCGGCGGCAGGTTCTACACCATGACGGGCAAGGAGCTCGAGATGCCTTCCTGGATCACCCACCAGGTGGCTTCCTTCTACGCCCTCCCCCTCGCCGACCTCGCGAGGACGCGGGCCACGATCAAGGACCTCCTCTACGATGCGCGGCGCGTCGACAAGGACAAGCTCCGCGGCCTCCTCGACTTCCTCGACCGCAACCTCGCCTTCGAGCTCTTCCAGAAGATAGACGACACCAAGATAGCCCTATCGGCAAAGGACAGGGCGAACATCGCCTACGAAGTGCCGCCCTACATCAGGTTCGAGGAAGCGATATCCCGAGGAGACTTCGAGGAGCTCATTGCGCCGCGCGTCGCGGCGGCCCGCGCCCTCGTAGGGCAGGCCCTCGAGAAGGCGGGGCTGGAGGCGGGCGACGTGACGCGCGTCGTGCGGGTCGGCGGCTCGTCGCGCGTACCTGCCTTTGCCCGCATGCTCGAGGAGACCTTCCCCGGCCGCGTGGAGGAAGGCGAAGTCTTCACAAGCATCGCGGCCGGACTCCTCGAAGCCCACGAACGGGGCCTCGGACGGACAAGGAAGCAGGCGGTCGGTGCATGAAAAGAAGAGCCCTCCGGCAGGCAGGCCGTATCGCGAAGCGAAACGGCCCGCTCATCGGAGGGCGCAGAGGTTGGGCGCCATATTTACTGTCGAAAGGATTGCAGGCTGGACGCGATCCGGAGATCGATAAAGGATCGGCCAGCCGCAAGAACCCCGTTTTGCCGGAAAAACATCGGAGAGGGGCGGCGCGAGCCTGGGTCCGGGAATGGGCTTTCGTGCCCGTCCGGACTAGCTCGCTACCCTTTCTCCGGAGTTCCCGTAGAGAATCTTCCGTATGCCGTCGGACGAAAGGCCGAACTCGTCGGCGAGGTCGTCTATCCTCTTGCCCGCGGCCTTGGCGGTACGTATCGCCTCGTTGCGGCGATCGAAACTCTCGCGGGCTCCGGAGAGCTCGCCCCAGCCAAGACGGTTTTCGGCGGCACGGGGAATGTACAAAAGGGAACCCTGAACATACTTCTGCACCTCCTGGAGCAATTCCGGGGGGAGCATCTCGTTGGCTTTGATATACGACATAGAACGTTCCTCGAGTCTGGATGTCTGGTGATCACATCCGGCCTCGGAGCCTCAAAGGGGACCCTGTCTGGTTCATAAGGCCCAACAGGGAAGGAACGCGAAAAAGGTGGGAATCGCGCTCCGTTAGAGGCCGAGGCCGGCGCCGTCGGTCGCATAGCTAGGTACGCTTCGATCTCTCATCATTGGACGCCTCCTCTAGGAGCTTGGGATTCGTAGATACTGCCATGAAGCGGGTGGCCGTGTAAACAGAGAGAACAAATAAAAAGGATAACTCCTATCATACAGGATCCCGCGGGAATGGAGATATTCCGGATCCATGCCAGTCCATGCCGGATGGAAAGAATCTGTAAACTCGAACATTAGCTTTTCCATCGCGGCGTATCCGTGGATAGTAAGGCTGCCGGCAAAAATCCACTGCCGCCATCAACGTGCTCAAGGCTGTGTGCCAAGGTGCGGGCGGAAAAAGGAGGGTTTACACGATGAACGATTACATGAAGAGGGCTCTGGCCCTCTAAAAGACCCGGGCCCGAATCCCGGGCCTCCAGCCGGCCCCATCAGCCGGCTGGTTTCATTTTAAAACCATGGGAGAGGACGAGCGCGACGGGAACGCAGGGACCGATGTGGCAATGCGGCATGGCTGGCCAAGCTCGGCTCCGGCCGGTAGAGTATGCTCATGATCCTCACTCCCTTGGCCTTCGTCCTCCTTGTCCTCGCGGCCGCAGTCGCGGGCTTTGTCGACAGCATCGCGGGCGGCGGCGGCATCATCACCCTGCCTGCCCTCCTCGCCGCGGGCCTCCCGCCCCACCTCGCCCTCGGCACGAACAAGCTCCAGTCCAGCTTCGGAAGCCTCGCCGCAACCCTGCGCTACCGCGCCGCGGGCGTCATCAGGATACGCGACCTCGTTCCCGGCATCCTGGCCACGGCGGCCGGCGCGGCCCTCGGAGCGCTCGCGGTGGGCGCCATCGATGCGACCTTCCTGAAAATGCTCATACCGGTTCTGCTCGTCGCAATTGTGATCTTCCTCGCCCTCAAGCCGAAATTCGGCCTCGATGCCTCGAAGCGGAAGCTGCCTCCCCTCGCCTTCTGGCTCGGCGCCGGCCTCCTCATCGGCTTCTACGACGGCTTTTTCGGCCCCGGCACGGGCACCTTCTGGGCCATGGCCCTCGTGGGCCTCCTCGGCCTCGAGATGACGGGCGCGACGGCGGCGACCAAGGTGGCGAACTTCACGAGCAACATCGTCTCGCTCGCGGTCTTCCTCGCGGCAGGCACGGTACTCTTCCCCATCGGCCTCGCCATGGGCGCCGCCCAGGCAGGCGGGGCCCTCCTCGGGAGCCGCATGGTGCTGAAGCGGGGCGCGGGTTTCGTCCGCGCCATACTCATGGTGATGTCGGTCTGCATCGTGGCCTACATCGTCATCCGCTACTGGATCCTCAGGTAGGCGGCAACGGTTCCGCTTGCCGGAGCCCGCGGCCCGCCGCTAGGATGATAGCATGGCACGCGCCCTCTTCTACCTCGAAGCCCTTGTCCTCGTGGCCCTGGCGGCCCTCTTTCCCCTCCTCGCGGCCGACCTCTCGTCCGCGGTACTCGCCCCGCTCGGCGTAGCCCTCCTCGTCCCTGTCCTCGCCGCGGCCTCGGTTCGCCCTCTTCGCGACCTCAAGGACGCCTTCTCCTATGCCTTCCTCGGCACGAGGCGGCCGGGCATGGCGGCACGGGCCGCGCGGATCCTCGAGGAGTTCTCGGGCTTCGCGATGGTCGGCGGCGTCCTCGGACTCCTCACCTCCCTCGTTGCCGCCCTCTCCATGCTGGGCAAGGCGGTCCGGGCCTCCCACTGGGTCCTCCTCGGCTCCTTCTGGATCTTCTATGCCCTCCTCGAGACGGCGGTAGCGGCCACCCTCGGGGCAGTCACCGAGCGCCTCGGGCTGGCGCCCGCCAACGCCGACGTCGAGGGCGACGCGGTCGCTTCCTTCATCGAGCGCTACGGCCTCACGCCCCGCGAGTGGGAGGTGGCCGCGCGGATAGCCGGCGGCCAGAGCTACAAGGAGGTAGCGGACGGCCTCTTCATCTCCATCAAGACCGTCAAGTCGCACATCGCGAGCGTCTACCGCAAGACCTCGACGGGAGACAAGCTCTCCTTCGTCCTCCTCCTCAGGGAGGAGAGCAGGTCGAAAGGGCTCGAATAGTACAAAAGGCCGAGGGGTTCCCGCCGCGCGGCAGGCGATACTCGGTAAAGGCCATGCGCCCGGGAGGCGCCGGCCAGGAGGTAGACATGATCCGTTTCATCATCGGTACCCTTGCATCGCTCGGCGTCCTTGTCGGCGCCATCGTCCTCGAGAATGGCAATCTCCTCGCCTATCTCGTGCCCTCGGCCCTGGGCATTGCCCTTCTCATGCCCTTCTTCGGCGTCCTTGCCGTGTGGAGCCTTGCGGACTGGATCCAGGCCTGGCGAGACGCGCTCGGAAGGGGCAAGGCTCAGGGAGGAGACAAGGGGATAAGGAAGTCGGTGGCGATCTGGGCCTTCTCCGAAAAGGCCTCCTATGCAGCGGGAGTCGTGGGCTTCATCACCGGCCTCATCATCATGCTCTCGAACCTTTCCACACCCGCGACCATGGGACCGAGCGTCGCTGCGGGACTCACCTGCCCACTCTACGCCGTCCTGGAAGGCCTTGTGTGCCGCATACTCAAGGCCCGCGTCGAGTCGAGGCTCGAGGGCAATGCCTCGTAAAGGAAAGCGCGGGCAAGGCCGGGATCCGGACCGCAGCCCGATAGCTTCAAGGGCGATCCCGCGCTACTATCGGAAAAGGACCGTGGCTTGACTACGGTCCTTGCATCCGCATATACTGCGCCTCGCATCTATCCATAGGAACATCCGCCGGTCTCCATGCGGGGCCGGGGCCGGACCAGGTGGGCCATCGTGAGCATGAAGGATCTGAAACTGGCAGCAGCGCGTCCCGACGGCGTAAGGACGGTAGTCGACGTGCTCGGCGTCCGCGTCGGCGAGGGACTCGTGGTCATCGCAGGCCCCTGTTCGGTGGAATCCGAGGACCAGACGGTCAGGACGGCGATAGCGGTCAAGGAAGCCGGGGCCCAGATGCTCCGTGGCGGGGCCTTCAAGCCCCGAACCTCGCCCTACGCCTTCCAGGGCATGGGCCTCAAGGGCCTCAAGATCCTCGACAAGGCCAAGCGCGAGACCGGCCTTCCCATAGTCACCGAGGTCATCGACACGAGGGACGTGTCCTGGGTCGGCGAGTACGCCGATGTCCTCCAGATCGGCGCGCGCAACATGCAGAACTTTTCCCTCCTCCGCGAGGTCGGCAAGTCCGGCAAGCCCATCCTCCTCAAGCGGGGCATGCACTCGACGGTCGAGGAGTGGCTCAACTGCGCCGAGTACATCCTGGCCGAGGGCAATGACAAGGTCATCCTCTGCGAGCGCGGCATCAGGACCTTCGAGACCTACACGCGCAACACCCTCGACCTCTCGGCCGTCCAGGCGGTGCGGAGGGAGAGCCACCTCCCCGTCCTCGTCGATCCCTCGCATGGCACCGGCATCCGGTCGATGGTCGATCCCATGAGCCTCGCGGCGGTCGTCGCGGGAGCGGATGGCCTCGAGATCGAGGTCCATGTCTGCCCCGAATCCGCCCTCTCGGACAAGGATCAGCAGCTCACGCCCGCCCAGTTCTCCCGTCTCATGGAGAGGCTGAGGCGCCTCGAGTCCTTCATGGAGGAGCTCGGGCCCGCAGAATCGGACATCGCCTCGGGCGGCGCGGCCGGTGGTGGCGCGGCCGGTGGTGGCGCGGCCGGCGGTGGCGCGGCCGGCGGTGGCGCGGCCGGCGGCGACAGCGGCGCGACGGGATCGCGCTGATGTCCGGTCCGGACAGGGAATCCCGCGCGGCCGAAAAGGCCGCCGAGTCCCGCTTCGTCTTCGGTCCGCTCAAGGACGCAATAGGCGACATTGATCCAGGACGGACGGTCATCGTGACCGACCCTGAAATCAGGCGCCTCCACGGCCAGGCCTTCCCGCCATGCCCCGTCATCGAGGTCGAGCGGGGCGAGGCGGCCAAGACCCTCGCGTCTGCGGAGCGCCTCTACGGCGCCTTCCTCGACCTCGCCCTCGACCGAGGCTCCGCCGTCCTCGCGATAGGCGGCGGCTCAGTCACCGACCTTTCAGGCTTCGCAGCGAGCACCTGGATGCGGGGTATCGATTTCGGCTTCGTGCCGTCCACCCTCCTCGCCATGGTCGACGCCTCGACGGGCGGAAAGAACGGCGTGGACTTCCGTGGACTAAAGAACCTCGTGGGCACGATCAACCGCCCACGCTTCGTGCGCTTCGACGTCTCGTTTCTTTCCACCCTGCCCGACAGGGACTTCGCCTCCGGCATGGCCGAGGCCATCAAGCATGGCGTCATCGCGGGCGGGGAGCATTTTGCCTTCCTCGAGAGCCGCTGCGTCCCGCCTTCAGACAGGGTTGCGGCGCAAGGCGCGATGGCTGACGCTGTCGACCGCAGCGCGACAAGCGCAGCCTCCGCGGACCCTGGCGCCGCCTCCGTGGCGGCCGAACCCACCGCGGCCGCCGCCCTCGGGCGGGGTGTCCTCGAGGGTCTCGTGGAGCGTTCGGTACGTTTCAAGTCCGGCATCACTTGCCGCGACGAACGCGAGGGCGGAGAGAGACGCCTTCTCAACCTCGGCCACACCATCGGACACGCGGTCGAGGCGGTGACGGGCATCGGGCACGGCGAAGCTGTGGCCTGCGGCCTCGCCTCGGCCTTCCGACTCGCACTCGCGCGCGGCGAGGGGAACAAGGCCGATATGGAGCGAGTCCTCGTCCTTCTCGCGGCCTGGGGCCTCCCGACTTCCATCGCGGCCGCGGTCGCACTCGCTTCCGCACGGGCCGCGCAGGAGCCGGCGGCCGGCAGGGCCGTGATGCCGGTCATCGATGGCCCGGAGCTGCGAGGGGAGATCGCACGGACCATGACCGCAGACAAGAAACGCCTCGGCGGGAAAATCGCCTTTGCCCTGCCGCGCGCGATAGGCGATGTCGTCATCGCACCAATCGCGTTATGCGACCTTGAACAATTCGTCCGGGAGGCCCCATGAACAGCTTCGGGACCATCTTCCGCATCTCGCTTTTCGGCGAGTCCCACGGGCCCGCGGTGGGCGTCCTCGTGGACGGCTGCCCGCCAGGCCTCAAGCTGGACGCATCCGATTTCGAGGCTGACCTCGCGCGCCGCAGGGGCGGCCTGGCCGGCAGCGCCCGGGCGGGCGCCGCCGGCACGACGGCCCGCGCCGAGGCCGACCTCCCCGAGATCCTCTCGGGCCTCTACCAGGGCCATACCACGGGCACGCCCATCCTCATCCTCTTCCGCAACGAGGATACGAGGAGCGGGGATTACGAGGCCTTCCTCTCCGTGCCACGGCCGGGCCATGCCGACCTCACGGGGAGACAGCGCTACCTCGGCTACGCCGACCCCCGGGGAGGCGGCCACTTCTCGGGCCGCGTCACCGCCGGACTCGTCGCGGCAGGCGTCATCGCCAAGGGTCTCCTTCCCGGCGCAGTATTCCGCACGGCCATACTCGAAGCGGGAGGGCGACGCGACGTCGAGGCTGCCTGCGAGGAAGCGCGCGCCGCGGGCGATTCGGTCGGCGCCCTGGTGGAGATCCGCGTGAGCGGCATCGGCGCAGGTCTTGGCGAGCCATTCTTCGGCGCCGTGGAATCGCACATCGCGGAAGCCCTCTTCGCGGTGCCCGGCGTCCGGGGCGTCGAATTCGGCGACGGCTTCCGGGCCGCGGCCATGCGCGGCAGTGAACACAACGATCCCATCATCGCGGTTGACGGCAGGACGGCTAAGAACGGCGCAGGCGGCGTGAACGGCGGCATCACGAACGGCAACGAGATCGTCGTCCGCGTGGCCATGAAACCGGCCTCCACCATCGCCCGCCCCCAGCGGACCCTCGACCTCGATTCGGGCACGGAAACCGTCCTTGAAGGCAAAGGCCGCCACGATGCCTGCATTGCCATCCGCGGCGCGGTCGCCCTCGAGGCGGCTGTCGCCATAGCCCTCGCGGACCTTGCCATCCTCGCGCAAAGCCATGACTACGCGATCGGAGCACATCATGACGCTTGAAAGCCTCCGCGCCGACATCGACAGGATCGATGCGCGCATCCTCGCCCTCCTCGGCGAGAGGATGGAGAAGGCCCTCCTCACGAAGAACTTCAAGGCCTCGGTCACCGACGGGAACCGGGAGGCCGAGGTCCTGGAAAGGGTAAGGCGCACATCGCGCTGCCTCGTCGGCCCGGACTTCTCGGGCGAGCTCTTCCGGCGCATCATCGCCGAGTCGAAGGCCCTGCAGTCGAAGGGCCTCCGGACGGTCGGCTTCCAGGGAGAGCACGGCGCTTACAGCGAGATGGCGGTACGGGCCTGGGAGGCCACGGCCGCCGCGATACCCTGTCAGGAATTCGAGGACGTCTTCGATGCCGTCGAGAAGGGACGTTTCGACGCCGGCGTTGTGCCCGTCGAGAATACGTTGGGCGGCATCGTAGGGCCGGTCAATTCCATCCTCGCGTACACGAACCTCCGCGTCATAGCCGCGATCGACCTCCCCGTCTCGCACTGCCTCCTCGCGGCGCCCGGCACGGACCACCGCGAGATCCGCACCGTCTACTCGCATCCGCAGGCCCTTGCCCAGTGCCGCCGCTTCATCGAGAGGAACAAGCTCGAGCCCGAGCCCTGGTACGACACAGCGGGGGCCGCGCGCATGCTCTCCGAGGAGAACATACCCGGCGCCGCCGCCATAGCAAGCCGTTTCGCCTCCGAGTTATACGACCTCGAAATCATCAAGGAGGGCATCCAGGACGCGGAGATCAACCGGACCCGCTTCTTCGTCCTCGCCCGCGAGCCCTTCGCCGGCCACGGCGACAAGTGCTCGGCGGTCTTCGGCGCGGCGAACAAGGCGGGCGCCCTCTTCTCCGTTCTCGAGATCTTCGCAAAGGAAGGCATCAACCTCACGCGCATCGAGTCCGTGCCCGACCGCGAGCCCGGCTCCTTCGCCATCTTCATCGACTTCGAAGGCTCCGCCGAGGAACCGGCGGTCACGAGGGCGGTCGAGGCCGCCACCGCCTCCTCGAGGGACTTCAGGCTCCTCGGCTGCTACCGCGAGACGAGGCTCTAGCCATGCGCGTCTTCATACTCGGCACAGGCCGGATGGGAGCCTGGCTCACGGAAGAGCTCTTCCTCGACCACGAGGTGGCGGTCCATGACCGCGACCTCTCCCGCATGAAGTATTTCATCAAGGTGAGGCGCATCGTCGAGCTTTCCGAGCTCGAGGACTTCCGCCCCGAGCTCTTCATCAACTGCGTCACCCTCGGCGACACGGTGGCCGCCTTCGACGAGATCCTTCCCCACCTTCCCGGGGACTGCATCATTTCGGACATCGCGTCGGTGAAGACGGGCCTGGCCGAGTACTATGCGAAGTCGGGCAGGCCCTTCGTCTCGACCCATCCGATGTTCGGGCCGACCTTCGGCAACATCCGCGATCTCCACGACGAGAGCGCCGTCATCATCAGGGAGTCCTGCGAAGCAGGCAAGGCCTTCTTCAGCGATCTCTACTCGCGGCTCGGCATCCGCATCTTCGAGAAGGACTTCGCGGACCACGACCGGACCGTGGCCTACTCCCTCGCAACGCCCTTCGCCTCCACCATGGTCTTCGCCGCCTGCATGAAGAAGCAGGATGCGCCCGGCACGAATTTCAAGCGCCACATGGCCATCGCAAAGGGCCTCCTCTCCGAGGACGACCGCCTCCTCTCCGAGATCATGTTCAATCCTTACACGATCCGCCAGCTCGAGCTCATCAATTCGCAGCTTTCCTACCTCACCCACATCATCAGGGCGAGGGACGGCGAGGAGATGCGGAAATTCCTCGCGAAGCTGCGCGAAAACATTACCGACTGAGTATCATGGACCGACGGGGCCGCGGCCCTGCCCGCGGCGTAGCGCCTTGCGCGCTTGCGTCGCGGCCATCGGTCCGGGCCCTTCAGCCCTTGAGCGCCTCGAGATCCTCGAAGAACGAAGGCCAGGATTTGGAGACGCATTCCGCGCCTTCGATTTCCACGACGGAGCCGCCTACGAGGGCAGCTATCGCGGCGGCCATCGCCATGCGGTGGTCGCCCCGCGGATCGATGTGTACCTGCGCGCCGAGTCGGACCTCGGCGGAGCCACCTCTGCGGCCCGCATCGCCATGTACGCGCATGAGGTCGCCTTCGACCTCGACCGGGATCCCCAACTTCCCGAACTCCTCCCTGAGGGCCGTCGCGCGGTCGCTCTCCTTGGCCTTGAGCCGCGCGGCGCCCCGGAGCGTCGTGACTCCCTCGCAGGAGGCCGCGAGGACGGCCAAGGGCGGGAAGAGGTCAGGGCAATCGGTGGCGTCGAAGTCGAAGGCGCGGAGCTTCGATCGCATGACGCGGATCGAAGCGGCGCCGCCTGGGGCCGGGACCGTCTCGAACGTGGCGCCCGAGAGCGCCAGGGCGTCCATGATGGCCCGGTCAGGCTGCTCCGAGCCGAGGTCGAGGCTATCTACGACAATGGCGCTCCCTTCGCGGCCGGCTATCGCGCCTGCCACGAGGAAAAAGGCGGCGCCGGACCAGTCGCCCTCAACCGTGAAGTCGCGGGCCGTATAGGACCGGCCGCCCGCGATGCCGAAGCGGGTGAAGCCGGGCGCGGCCTCGACTTCGACTCCGAAAGCAGCCATCGTGCGCAGCGTAAGCTCCACATAACCCGTGCTCACGATGCGCGGCACCGAAAGGACCGAATCCCGGGGCGCCAGGGGCAGGGCGATGAGGAGGCCCGTGAGGAACTGCGAGCTCGTTCCGGCATCCACCTCGATGCTGCCGCCGCGCAGGGGGCCCCTGACGCGCACTGGAGGGAAGCCTCCCATAGTGGAGGCCTTCGCGCCGAGGCCCGCGAGCGCCCCCTCGATAGCGGTCACGGGCCGCAGCAGGAGGCTTCCCTTTGCCTCGAGGAGGCTTTCTCCGGGGAAGAGGGCCGCTATGGGCGTGAACATCCTGAGCGAGAGGCCCGATTCGCCGCAGGGGAGTACCCGCCTTGCATCCGGCGCCAGGGTGGACGACGCGGCCGGCCCGGAAGGGCTCCAGCCCCGGCCGAGCCCGCGGCCAGGGCCGCGGCCGAAACCGATGCCCCGGACGTAGATCCCGCCAGGCCCGATCGAGACCCCGGCGCCGAGGGCGACGGCGACCGCGAGGGCCGACCGGCCATCATCGCAGAGGCTCGGAGAGCGCAGCGTGGATCCCCCAGAGGCGAGGGCGGCGCAGGCCACCGCCCGCTGCATCGAACTCTTGGAGGCCGGCGCCTTCGCGATGCCTGACACCGAAGCCGGACTAGAAAAGCGCGTCATGGAGCACCTCCACGAGAACATCGGCCTTCCCGTCCTCGACAGGGAGGAGGAAGGATGCCACCGAGGCATAGAAGGGCAGCCGCTCCGCCTGAAGGGCCGAGAGGCGGGCCAAGGGATTGGCGACGGACAGGAGGGGGCGGCGCGGCGCCATGCCGGAGCCGCGGCACGGCGCGGCCTCACGGGCGCAAGGCTTTTCGTCGGTGCGGCCCGTACCTGCCGCTCCCCGTGAAGCCTCATCGGCCCCGGCCCGTGCAGCGAGGACGGAAGCGCCGGCGTGGAGCCAGACGACCCTCGCCTTCGAGGCAAGGAGTGCACGGTTTCGCTCCGCGAGGACGGCGCCGCCTCCCGTGGCAATGACGGCGCGGGGTCTGCCAGCTCTCGCCCTGGCCTTGTCGAAGGCCTTGTCGAAGGCCTTGTAGAGGGCTTCCTCGAGGGCTTCGGACTCGCGGAGCCTGAAGCCGGCCTCGCCCTCGGCCTCGAAGATGCGGCTCACCGACAGGCCAGCCCGGGCCTCCACGAGGGCATCGAGATCAAGGAACTCCGCACCTGCCCGGCCTGCAAGGAGCGAGCCGAGGGTTGTCTTGCCCGAAGCCATGGGGCCGACGAGGACAATGGGCAAGGAAGGATCGGAAGCGGCATTCATGGGAAGAGGGCCTGGCAGGACCGGCCATGGCTTCGCGGCCTCGGCAAGGGCCCGGACAGGGCCTTCAGGATCATCGCCCTGTCCGACATCGCGATATGCGACGGAGCCATCGATAGCAAGGCTCGCGAGGCTGGCGAAAGCACGGCCGGCAGCGCTGGAAGCCGCGTCAGCGTCAGAGTATGGCTTGGGGCCAAGGGCTGCCTGGGAGAGTGCGGGCAGGAGGAGGGCCGCAAGGCCGCAGTCCGCAAGGAGGGGCCGTACCGGGGCTTCGAGGGACGTGGATCCGGCCTTGGTCCCGAAGCTGCGCCCCAGGCCGAGGACCTGGACGAAGCCCGTATCCGGCAAGGCCGCATGCAGGCTCGACTCGATCTGCCAGAGGAATTCCCTGTCAAAGCCGGGAAGGACAGCGGCTCCAGCCAGGCGGTAGGTCATGGCCGGCTTTGGGGGAAGGCCCGCTAGAGATTGGAGATGCGGGCCGAGAGGAGCTTGCGCCAATCCTGCTTGTCGCCCTCTTTTTCCCACTGGATGCGCCGCTTGACGACGAAGGAAGTCTCGGACTTGTCCTTGAACTCCACGACACCGAAGGCGCCGGAGCCGAGGTAGACGACCCTCTCGCCGGGGCCGAGGGTCTCGGCGGCGGTGACGCGCTCGAGGACACAGTCGAAGTGAGCGGGCACGGGGTTCTCGCGATCGGAGGAAAGGGCGGTGGACACGTCGTAGATGGGCTTCCCGCAGATCGGGCAGTTCACGGGCTCTTGCCTGGGCAGGGGCGGGATCTGGGGCTCGGGGCGGGTTTCGGGCCGAGCCTGGGGCTCTGCGGACGCCTGGGACTGGCCCTGGCGCCCCTGGCCCTCATGGCCCCTGTCCTGGGGCCGGCCACCGAACCGGCGACGCCCGAAGTGGCGTCGATCGCCGCGATTGCCGTCCCCGCGACCTGCCTCGCCATGGCCATTATCGCGACTGCCGTCGCCAGGCCTGCCGGAACCGCCCTTCCCGTTCTCGGGGCGGCCATTCGGTCTATCTCGTCTTTCGTCCGTCACTCGCGTATCCTTCCGAGAGCCGCGCGCTCATTACCGTCGCTATCCTGAGGATTGCGCCGGCCATATAGGCTTCGTCGCGCAGCTTTTGCTTGAGTTCGGCGATCCTGACCTTGTCGGTCGCCGCTTCTCCCCGGCCAGTCATAGTTCTCCCGTAAACGCGGATTCGATGCGTCGCGCCTCTCTCCCGTCAGAAAGGAGGATGATGTCAAAGCGCGCTCTCGCGTTACTATATTGTCGATACTGTGCCAGAAAGATTTTAGCCGTTTCCACAATTCGCCTGCGCTTGACCGGCCCGATTGACCGCTCCAGCTCCCAGGCGCCCAGATCCTTCCACGCCTTCACCTCCACGAAGGCGACGAGGCCGTCCTTGGCGGCCACGATATCAATCTCTCCCCGGGGTCCCCGGTAGTTCCGGGCCAGGATGGTCCAGCCTTCGGCCTCGAGGAGGGAGGCGGCCTCGGCTTCTCCCGCGCGGCCCCGAGCCGCCGAAGACCGGCTTATGGGGCTCAAGCCTGTTGGCCGAGCTCCCTCGGGTCGAGGGCCCGCGCTATGAAGATGCTCTTTTCCGAGAGAAGGTCGACGAGCTCCCCATGGTCGCCCTCGTAGCGGTTGCCGAATTCGTCCACGAGGATCCTGATCTTGGGCCGCAAGGGGGCATCAGGATGGGTCTCGACGACGCGGGCAATCGCCGCGTTGTTGAGGAGGACGGTCGAGCCCAGGGGATAGATGCCCATGGACTTGATGAAGGCCTTGAGGATGTTCGGGTCGAAACGCCTCGAGTTGTCAGAGAGGAGGGCCTTCATGGCGGCATAGCCGATCATGGAATTGCGGTAGGGCTTCTCGCTCACCATGGCCTCGAAGGCATCCGCGACGGAGACGATACGGGCGAGGGCGTCGATCTCCGAACCCGAGGTCCTGCGCGGGTAGCCTTCGCCGTCCCAACGCTCGTGGTGCTGGAGGCCGACGAGGCCGACATCATCCGGATAGAAAAGCTCCTTGGTGATGATGCGGTAGGAGAGGAGGGGGTGGGTCTTGATCTTCTGGGCCTCGTCCTCGCTGAGGCTGCCCTGCTTCTTCACGATGGAATCGGGGATTCGGAGCATGCCCGCGTCATGAAGAAGGGCGCCGATTGCGAGGTAGGCGAGCTTGTAGGGCGGGAGGCGCAGGGTCGTTCCCATGACGACGGAGAGGATGGCGATGTTGACGCCCGACCGTGCCATGTCCGAACCCTTGGCCTCGCTGCCCAGGATCGAGGATATGGCAGCGTCCCTCTCGTCGCACACAAGGGAGATGAGGGACTGGGCCAGCTGGTCGACGGTCTTGGCCTCGATGGCCTCGCCACGCCTCAGGCGCTCGAAGATCTGGCCGAGCTTGTCCACGAGTTCCGTATACCGCAGATAGAGCTCGCGGGGGCCAGCGAAGCCCTGGGGGAGGAGTTCGGACGGCTCGGCGCCTGCAGCGCCTGTCTTCGCCTTCTGTTCAGCTTCGGGTTCGATGAGCTCGCCCTCGGTGAGCACGAAGGCGACGCCCCACTTCTTGAGGGCGTCGATGTCCTTCTGTCTCACGGCGATCCGGGCCGGCACGAGAAGGTTCTTGTCGTCGATGAGGACATCCTCGGTGTAGCGGGAACCTGCGGTGATCTGGTCCAGGGCGATTCTCTTTTTCATGTTTCCTCTATGCGTTTCACGAAGGCGAAGACCCTCGCGACGATTTCGAAGTATTCCTCGGGGACATAGTCCCCGACGTCGAGCGGGAAGAGGGCCGAAGCGAGGGGCCCGTTCCTCAGCACCGGAACGCCTGCTTCCTGCGCGATCCGCGTGAAACGCTCGACCTGGCGTCCATCCGCCTTGGCAAGGAGGAAGGGCGCCGGCAATCCCGCGTAATACTTGAGGGCAACGGCCTTTGCCCTGCGGGGGTCAGGCATCGACGTCCACTCCTTCGCCCGCGCCGGCTTCCATTCCGGAGCCGGCTATCGTCACCGCACAACCTGATGCAGAAAGCGACTCGGCCAGCTCCCTGAAGAGATCCTCGAAGGCCTTGTCGGCATGCGACCGCCCGTCAGGATTCCGTGGCCGTCCGAGGACGAGCTGCGTCTTTCCCGAACCGAAGACCAGGTCGAAGCTCCATTCCGCCCCGGAAGCCACAAGCCCTTCCCTGTCCGTCCGGAAGCGGGCCTCGAGACGGCCGGGGCCTCCGACGATATACGGCAATAGTATATGAAAGCTGCCGGCGAATGCAACCGAATCGAGAGAGAAGCGGAAGGGCACGATGACGCGCCCTCCGGCTTCCGCCCGCGCGTGGTTATAGAGGCCGAGGGTCGCGCTGCCTGCAGCGCAGACCTCGCCCGGGCCGCATCTGGCGTCTTTGGCGCCTGCGGTTACATCAGCGCCTGGCGTCCTCATACAGAGTCCTTGCAGGAAGGCCCCGAGGCTCCGGGGAAGGCTATCCGCAGGAAGGCTTTCTTCCCGCAGTTTTCCGGAAGGCGCATCGTCCACGATGTCGCCGGCTAATGCGGCTTCGGCGGCCGATGCGCCCCTTCCCCCCTCGTTCTGCCCATCGCCCTGCCCAGGATTGTCGCATTCCTCCTCGCCGTTCCGATCCTGTCCGCCATGCCCTCCCGATCCGGATCCGCCGTCGCAAGCGGCCTGCAGGGAAGCCAGCGCCTCCTGCGTGGCTTCGAGTCCCTTCGCTTCCATCCGGGCGGCGAGCCTGGCTTCCTTGCCTCCCGCTTCCTCGCCGTCCTTGCCGGTGGAAGAGCCAAGGCCGGTTATGGCGCGCTTCACGCGGAGGATGGAAGCCTGGGTCGGGGCGAGTCCTTCGGCAAGGAGGGCTGAGGCCGCCAACCTCGCCATGGCGTCGGCAGGAAGCTGCAGGCGCGCAAGGAGGGCATCGAGCCCCTGCGCCGTCGCTGGGCCTTGCGTTCGCGGCTGGGGCTCGAGCCTGAGGAGGAGGCCCGAGAGGTCAGGCCGTTTCTCGACCTTGGCCTTGAGGATGGAACCTGCTTCGAGAGGGACCTCGCTTCTGGCCATGAGGATTTCTCCACCGGCAAGGATGCGGTAGAGGCCCGGCGAGGCGCGATCGAGGACGGTGACGGATACGGAAACGCCGGCCCGGAGCATGGCTCCAGAGCCGGCGTCTATCAGCAGCGAAGGCGCCCCGGAAAAGCCGAGGGGCCGCATGCCGATCAAGGCCGAAGGCCGACAGGGTCCGGCGAGCCGGACCGACAGCGGCGACTTAGGCCTTGGCCTCCTCGGCCTTGTGGGCGACGAGAAGCTCCTTGATCTTGGACTTCTTGCCAACCTTCCCGCGGATATAGTAGAGCTTGGCGCGGCGGACCTTGCCGGCGCGGACGAGCTCGACCTTCTCGATGCGGGGTGAGTTGAGGGGGAAGACGCGCTCTACGCCGACCCCGTAGGAGTTCTTGCGGACGGTGAAGGTGCGGCCGATGCCGGCGTTCTTCTCGGCGATGACGAGGCCTTCGTAGACCTGGACGCGCTCGGTCTTGCCCTCGACGATCTTGAAGTGCACGCGGACAGTATCGCCCACCTTGAAGCCGGGCTCTTCAGGCTTTATCTGCTCGGCCTGGATCTTCTGGATAAGGTTCATGGCTTC
>Ga0209099_1000689_pt1 | contig 39385 bp, 31 predicted proteins | sample AD_JPNHW2_MetaG_FD_184430 | JGI IMG/M metagenome (GOLD analysis project Ga0209099, IMG submission 184430) | Active sludge microbial communities of municipal wastewater-treating anaerobic digesters from Japan - AD_JPNHW2_MetaG (SPAdes) (version 2) | ecosystem: Engineered > Bioreactor > Anaerobic...
ATTAACGCAGACAAGCGAGTTATAGGTCAGGGCGTTGCAGGCAGCCTGGACGTTTTGCGGGATATTGTCAAGCGCTAAAAACAGGTGCTGGACCGGGATGGTCGAGATGATCCGGTCCGCTTCGATCTTTTCCGATCCGTTGCTGATTACCCATTTGGTTCCCTGTTTTCTGACTGACGTGATTTTGAAATTTGTTTTAATTAACTGCTCGATAGGCCGGGCGATTGCTTTTACAAGCGCCTCGATTCCCCCGTCAAGCGGGTACCAGAAGACCGACTGGTGCGTGTAGCCCTCGGTTGTTATCCCGATTGCCGATTTGATTACGTCCTCAACCGGTGGCCGGGGGATACGGCCGTCCACCCAGTGCCGGGACATTTTGTCGGTCGGGAATTTCCATATCTTTTCATTGTACGGCACCATGTAGCATTCAGCGATGCCTTTCCCAAACGTATAGTAGATCCAGTCTTTAAACGAGACCGGGGCAGGGACCGTTCCTTTCTCAACGGCAATAAGGGTCTTTACAAATTCGTTGATGCAGAAGAACCGGTCGGCCTCCGGGAGATCGGACAGGCCGTTCTCGAACGGGTATTTTACAAACCGGCCTTTATAGAAAATCTTGGTGTTCCGGTTGTTCTGCTGTTCGTTACCTGCGATCATTTTCCGCATGAACTCAAGCACTTCGGTGTCCCGGGAAAAAATGATGTGCGAACCACCGATATCAAAAGTAAACCCTTTATCGGTCCGGGACCGGCAGAGCCCACCGTATTCTGGTTCAGCTTCAAGGACACAGACGTCCATTCTCTTATCGTGGAGGAGCCGGGCAAGTGTCAGGCCGGATAACCCGCCCCCAAGAATTACAGTTTTCACTTTTCAACGTTGGCTTGCAAATATAATAAAAATGCACAGCTGCCAGAAAAGAAAATTATTGTTTTGAAATGTACCAGCCGGTCTGGGTCTCGTCAAGGATTTTTGTGTCAGTTTTCTTTGTGATCATGCTGACAACAACCATGACAACTACAGAGATGATGAGCGGGTAGAACGAGAAGTGCACCGGGATTGTGGCAAAGTTGTAACCGCACAGGGTGATCTTGAAGTAGTTCAGCGCACCGAAGACAAGTGCTGAAGCAAGCCCCAGTGCCATGCTCGCAAGCGCTCCTTCCCGGGTTGCGCCCCTCCAGTAAAGGCCGGCAAGGAGCGGGACTGCAAATGTCGAGAGCATGATCCCGATACCCATCCAGATAAGGCTTGCAAGCGCTTCCGGTGGGTTGATCGCAAGAACCATCGTGCCGACAGCAGACAGGACAACAAGAATTTTTGAGAGGAGCAGCACGTTCTTGTCGCTCGCGTCCGGTTTAAGGATCTTCTTATAGAGGTCCCATGATCCCATCGCACCGATGGTAAGCATCAGCCGGTCGGTGGTTGACATAACAGCGGCAAGTACGATCACGGCAAAGATCGCCCAGAGTGCCATGATGGGAAGAGAGTACTGGATGCCGTAGAGAATAACAAAGTCCGTCGCGTTTGAGACCGTCGGGAGTGTAAAGACGCCTTCTTTAACCATGACAAGGCCGGCAAAACCGGAGAACTTCAAAAGGAACATGGCGATCCCATAGATGATAAACGCGGCAAGCGGGGCCCACTTGAAGTACTTGACATCCTTTATTGCAAGGACGTTATTGATGACATGCGGTGCGCAGGCAAGCCCGACCATGAGCATGATGGCAAACGAGACAATATATGCCGGGGCAAAAGCACCGGTTGGCATCCATGGCATGACCAGGTTCGGGTTCACGGACGCCATTACTTCATTAATGTGCGTAAACCCTCCGGCATAATAGATAATGATCGGGGCCATGACAAAGATCCCGACAATGAGGATGATTGACTGGATCAGGGACGCCCATGCGACTGCATAGAGTCCTCCGATTGTAGTATAGATCATGGTGACAACCGTTGCAATGACGAGCGCAAGCCAGAGCGGGATAGCAAAGAGCCACATGAGGACAATTGCGATTGCGGTATACTGGCCGACAAGGTAGATGAGCGAGACGATGATGCCGGCAACAGCCGCGAGCGAGCGAAGCGCTGTCGGGCTCTGGTACCGGTGAGCGAGATAGTCCTGCACGGTTATGTAACCGGCAGACTTTGCAACGTTGTGGAGTTTGACGCCAAAGAAGATCACGCAGAAGCCAATCGAAAGCGGGACAAAGATCTGTTCCCAGATTGTCGGCCACCCGGCCCGGTACCCGAGCCCGGATACTCCGAGAAGCGACATTCCCGAACAGACCGTTCCGATCATCAGGAGGACAAAGACCCAGAATCCAAGTGAACGACCTGCGACAAGATAATCTTCAGTCGTTTTGATCTTTTTTGATGCCCATATACCGATACCAATCATGAGCAGGAAATATACGGCAACAACAACAGCAGTAAGAATATCCGCCATTTTTAATCATGCCCCTTAAAAGTCAGGCCCCAGTACAACAGTGCGGCGAAAGAAACGATGACAACAAAACCGACCACTGCGATGGTAATATCCGGCAATCCAAACATTGTATCATGTTAACTTGTAGCATGCTAACATATAACATAATCGAAATGTATTTGATTGGCTTTATGGAAGCGGGCTGGACCACTTTTGGATGACCCTGCTGGAGATATGGTATTCCGGGCCCGATTCGGGTTCCAATTGTACAATTTAACCGGCCATGAGGCACTGATCAGGCAAAAACCGGCACTTACTCGTGTTCCGAAAGGCAATTTCACGCCGGAGAAACCCGGCACTAAATAGCAGCGTTCCCGCGGCTGATCGTTTCCAAAACGTGCTTTCGGCAATGGATCTGACAGAATGCGGCTATGAGGCTCTCAAGGTCATTGTGGCAATATTACGTCGGAGCAAAATTTGATTTTTTAGTCAGGTACACTACTCCGGGACTAAACATAACCTATGGTATTCCGGGCCCGGAACAGGCTCCGATTGCCTGATTTTTCCGGCAGAGAGGCACTGATCAGACAAAAACCGACACTCATTCGGGTCCCGGAAGGCAATTTCACGCCGGAGAAACCCGGCACTAAATAGCAGCGTTCCCGCAGATGATCGTTTTCAAAACATGCTTTTGGCAATGGATCTGACAGAATGCGGCTATGAGGCTCTCAAGGCCATTGTAGCAATGTTACGCCGGAGGAAATGGGGTTTGTTGAGAAGGTTCACTTTTATCCTGTTTGTAATACTGGAAACAATTTTTATGCAGCCCTCCTTACGCCAGCCCTGCCCCCAAGCGTTATTCTATCTTTTTTAGGAGCGTCACAGGAGCCAAAATTCTGCAAAAATTTTGTTTGAAAAAAAGTGCTTTGTAGAAAACCACTTTTAAAAAATGTGCAACCCCCCTCTTGCTCTACCAGTCCCCCGAGGGGGAGGGGGCGCTAGTCATGATGCCGTTGTATTACCTGCACTCAAGTTTAAGGTATTATTGTCGCTCGTTTGTGCAGGTAATACAACACTATCGCAACCGGGGGATGCCACAAGCGTGCTGGGGCGAAGGCAAGGATTGCCGTAGCCCCCAAGAGCGTTCGTATAATTAACTGTTAGTTTTCTACAGAGCAAAAAAAGATTATTTACTGCTCGTCACTGTTTTTGTGCCGCGCAGGATCGCGATCCGGCCGGTCCGGATCAGTTCTTTTATGCCGAACTGGCGGAGCAGTTTCTCCATCGCGCTGATCTTGTCGGTGTCCCCGACCACCTGGAGGATCACGGACTTTGCTCCCACGTCCACAATCTGGGCGCGGAAGATTGTTGCGATCTGCATGATCTCCGCACGGGTCGATCCCTGCTCTGCCGTCACCTTGAACATCGCAAGCTCGCGTTCGACTCTTACGCTCTCCATCAGATCCGAGACCTTGATTACATCGATGAGCTTGTTGAGCTGTTTCATCACCTGCTCGACCTGCGCATCGTCGCCGATCACAACAATCGTGATCCGGCTCATGTCCGGTTCTTCGCAGGGACCAACCGCGAGGCTCTCGATGTTAAACCCGCGCCGGGAGAAAAGTCCCGTCACCCGTGAAAGGACACCGGCCTTGTTCTCCACAAGGACTGATAACGTATGTGCCTTCATAATCGCGGATGCCCCCCGATCATCTCGTTAATCGCAGCACCGGCCGGCACCATCGGGAACACGTTCTCTTCCCGCTCGATCCGGAAGTCAAGAACAAATGGCCCGTCGCAGTCGACAGCCGCTTTCAAGGCCGGCATGACATCCTCGCAGGACTCAACTTTCATGCCGTCAATGCCGTAGGCTTCCGCGATCTTCACGAATTCCACCGGGGGGAGTTCGGTATACGAGTAGCGCCGGTCGTAGAAGAGTTCCTGCCACTGGCGCACCATGCCGAGATACATGTTGTTTAAGATCGCGATTTTTACCGGGATCTTGTACTGCGCAACCGTTCCCATCTCCTGGATATTCATCTGGATGCTCCCGTCGCCGGCCACATCAAAGACCGGCACATCCGGCCGGGCAAAAGATGCCCCGATTGCTGCCGGGAAACCATATCCCATCGTGCCAAGGCCCCCTGATGTGATCCACGTCCGGGGCTGGCGGAAACAGAAGTACTGGGCAGTCCACATCTGGTTCTGGCCAACTTCTGAAACGATCACAGCGTCGCCTTTTAACAGTTCGTTCATCTGCTGGAGGATAAACTGCGGGTGCAGGCAGCCATTATCCTTCCCGTACCGGAGCGGGTGGTGCTGTTTCCAGTGTTTGATCTTCTTGTTCCATGCCTCAAGAGTCCCGGTTTTTTTCATGCCGTGGATCATGTCGGAAAGCACGGATTTGACATCGCCGACAATCGGCACGTCCACGCGCTTGTTCTTCCCGATCTCGGCCGGGTCGATATCAATATGGATCACCTTTGCATGCGGGGCAAAGGTGTCGATTTTACCCGTAACCCGGTCATCGAACCGTGCCCCGATTGCAATCAACAGGTCGCACTCGGTGACCGCGAAGTTTGCGTACTCGGTGCCGTGCATGCCGAGCATCCCGAGGTTGAGCGGGTGATCGCAGGGAAGGCAGCCGATACCCATGAGGGTTGTCGTAACCGGGATGCCAAGTTTTGTGGCAAATTCGACCAGTTCCGGCGAAGCATTTGACGAGATCACGCCACCGCCCGCGTAGATGAGCGGACGTTCTGCCGCAGCAATAAGTTCGATTGCCTTATCGATCTGGCGCTTGTTTCCCTTGTAAGTCGGGTTGTATCCCCGGAGCACAACTTTTTCCGGCACGACCGGTTCTTTTATCGACCGGGTGTTCACGTCTTTTGGAAGATCGATGAGGACCGGACCCTGCCTTCCGGTGCTTGCGATATAGAACGCCTCTTTTACGACACGGGGAATTTCCGCGGTCTCCTTTACCAGATAGTTGTGCTTTGTTATGGGCATCGTAATGCCCTGGATGTCGGATTCCTGGAACGCATCGTTACCAAGCATCGTGGTCGGGACCTGCCCGGTAAGGGCAACGATCGGGACCGAGTCCATGTAGGCAGTCGCGATCCCGGTGACCAGGTTACAGGCACCCGGTCCCGAAGTCGCAAGGCATACTCCTACACGACCGCTCGCACGTGCATACCCGTCCGCGGCATGCGCTGCTGCCTGTTCGTGCCGTACCAGAATGTGCCGCAATGGTGAATCGTAGAGTTCATCATATATCGGCAGCACTGAGCCGCCGGGGTAGCCGAACAGCGTGTCGGTACCCTCGCGCTGCAGTGATTCAACGAGGAGTTTTGCCCCTGTCTTCATGTTCGTTCCTCTAAGAGCCGGTTCATACCGGCGATCATGGCCTCGACGCTCGCCATTATGATATCGGTGCGCGCGCCACGTGAAGTAATTATCTTCCCGTCCTTACTTAATCTTACGGTAACTTCGACAAGCGCATTTGTGCCGCCGCTTATTGCATCGACATGATACTCTTCAAGTCGGATGTCTGCGACATCAGCTATCGACCTGCTTAATACCTGCATTGCGGCATCGACCGGGCCGTCACCGGTTGCTGCGCCGGTCATCTCCTTTCCCTTGACTTCAAGCGTAACAGACGCCGTTGGGATCATGTTGCTCCCGGAAACGGCCGTGAACTGACGGAGCCTGATTACGGGTTTGCATTCCGTCGCAAGAACCGCGTCAGCAATAGCCATAAGGTCTGCATCGCTTACTCTTTTTCCGGAATCGCCAAGGGCTTTTATCCGGGCGACAATCGCCTTGAGCTGTTTCTCGTCCGGCGTATACTTCATTTCGCGCAGTGCCGCTTCTACCGACGCGGAACCGGAATGCTTGCCAAGCACGATCCGGCGCTGCCTCCCGATCTGTTCGGGCCGGATGGACTCATAGGTCGCCGGTTCCCGGATCACACCGTGAGCATGGATGCCGCTCTCGTGCGTAAAGGCCATCTCACCGACAATGGCCTTGTTGACCGGCAGCGGGACTCCCGTGAGCCTTGATACGAGAGTCGCGAGGGAATAGATCTTCTCTTTTTTGATCCCGGTGTGGTACTCATAGAGCACCTCAAGTGACATCACGAGTTCCTCAAGCGGCGTGTTTCCCGCCCTTTCTCCCAGGCCATTCACGGTGACATGGGCGCAGGTGGCCCCTGCTTTTAACGCCGCGACCGTGTTTGCGAGCCCAAAGCCGAGGTCGTCATGGCAGTGGATCGAAAGCGGGGCGATCTTTGTTAGCTGCGGGATTATTGCCGCGATCTTCTCCGGCGTAAGAAGGCCCACCGTGTCGCAGAAGCAGAGCCGGTCGGCTCCGCGATCCACGCCTCCGCAATAGACCTGCCGCAGGAAGTCCTGGTCGGCCCGTGAAGCGTCTTCTCCTGAGAGTTCGACAATGAGCCCACGGTTTTTTGCGTACTCGACCGAGTCCCAGGCCATTTTTAGTACCTGCTCCCGGGTTTTCCGCAGTTTCTTTTCGATATGCAGGTCGCTTACCGGGATGACAAGGTGAACGGAATCGGCGCCGTTGTCTGCTGCATAATCAATGTCGGTCTTGACCGCCCGGACAAATGTGCAGGTCTCGGCAGAAAGCCCGGCGTCAGAGATGAGCCGGATCGCGTCCTGTTCTCCTGCGGATGCCGCGGCAGAACCGGCCTCAACCACATCGACACCAATGTCAGAAAGCCGTGTCGCAATTTCTAATTTCTGTTCAGGGTTTAACGATACGCCCGGAGTCTGTTCCCCGTCCCGTAACGTAGTGTCAAAAAAGCGCAGTCTAGTGGCGAATAAAACACTCACTCATGGCATACACCATGCTACAGACTGGAACAGCAGACTATTAAAACATTCGGATTGTTATATAAACACGCCAAAATCATTATCTGTCCCGGCAATATCAGGTGGTAGGATAAATTTTTGTTCGGGAGATTTTGCTTGTATGAATGCCGGTCTGCCATATAATGAAAAAGACGGGACACCGGAACAAATCGCCGCTGCTGTCAGCCGCGACTGCGCCCGGTTTAAATCATTCAGGACACGGGGCGAACTCGGGGCTGCACTTGCCCGGATCGTGCTCCTGTACTCCCCCCGCGATATCCGGCAGATGGAACAGAATTTCGGGAAGTCCGTCCGCGATCTTTCGCCGGCGTATAAAAAAGAACTTGAAGATGCGATTACCGGTCACCTGCTCGGGACGTACCAGGCAATCCGGCTCATGGAGCAGCAGGGCGCATTTGAGCGGATGAAAGAACCGGTGACCGGCAGCAATCCGGCATACTGGGACATGGTTGCCGCAAAGTGCCCTCCCGGGACCGGCAACCTCCGGCTCCGGTACCTGAAACTGCTGCTTGCCGGTTTTACCATGATTGTCCGGCAGGAATCCGGCCATCCAATTGGGATGCGGTTCCCCGGCGGCGACCGGGTCGAAATGATCGATGGCGTGTATTACTGCCCGGTACGGGAAAAAGCCGGGGACGTTGACAGCGCCCTCTGCCCGTTCTGCCCGGCACAGCAGACACCGGAAGTAGGATACCTCAAACCGCCGGTGAAAGGAAGCGAGCACCGGAAACAGGAATTTATCGATAACTGTTACCGGTACCATAATTTCAACGGCTGATTAACCGTAAAAAAATTATCGTGGTAACCAACCGCCCCTTTTATACAACCAGCTTTTGCTCATCAGGCTGCCGTACTACCGGCTGCATGCCCGGACGGGATCGCATATTTCCTCTCAATAAAGTGTGCCACGACAGTTGTCACCGTCACAAGCGCTAAGTAGACAATGCCCACGCAGAGGAACGTCTCGTTGTACTCGAAATACTTGGTCGCGATCATCTTTGCCGCGCCGGTCAGCTCGATGATTGTGATCATGTACGCGAGGGACGAGTACTTGATCAGGTAAATGAACTCGTTTGTTATCCCCGGAAATGCTTTCCTCAGCGCCTGCGGGAGGACAATCCAGCGTATTGCCTGCCACTTCGACATCCCAAGCGCCTGAGCCGCCGTCATCTGGCCCTCTTTTATCGAGTGGATTGCCCCCCGGATATATTCGGAGTTGTATGCCGCATTACAGCAGACAAACCCGATGACCGATGCGACAAACGGGGTAAGCATAATCCCGACAGACGGCATACCGAAATAGAGGATAAAAAGCAAAAGGAGGAGCGGGCAGCCCTTGCAGAATATCACAAAACCCCGCGAGAGCAGCCGGACCGGAGCACTCCCGTAAGCCCTTCCCACCGCGACGGCACATCCCAAGAGAAAACCAAACGGTGCGGCAACCGCAATAAGCGCAAGCGTCATCACAAGGCCGCTTGCAAAGGCCGGCGCAATGATCTGGGTGAGGAAGGTAATCTGGTCCATGAAAATTTCAGTGCCTCTCAGCGGTACTCCTCAATTTTTCCAATGAATTTTTTCATCCGCTCAAATCCAGGCCCGTTTACGATATCATCCGGAGTCCCGCGTTCGGCAATCGTCCCGTTCTCCATGAAGAGCACCTCGTTTGCAACAGACAGGGCAAACCGCATTTCATGGGTCACGATAAGCATGGTCATTCCCTGCCGGGAAAGCATCCGGATCACTTCAAGGACTTCCCGGGTCAGTTCCGGGTCAAGGGCTGAAGTTGGTTCGTCAAAAAGCATCACGTCCGGGTCCATCGCAAGCGCCCGGGCAATCGAGACACGCTGTGCCTGACCTCCCGAAAGTTGCGCCGGGTAACAGTCCGCCTTGTCCGCAAGACCCACGCGTTCCAGTTCGAAGGTTGCCTTTTTTGTCGCTTCTGCCTGCGGCATGCCCCTGACTTTCAGGAGCGCAATCTCAACGTTCTTTTGGACGGTCAGATGATCGAAGAGATTGAAGTTCTGGAAGACCATCCCCATCTTCTGCCGGAAAAAGTTGATTCGCGGGCCGGAGTTTGTGACCTCTTCGCCATCAAGCCAGACTTTCCCGCTGTCCGGCTCCGTTATCTGGTTAATACAGCGCAACAGCGTGCTCTTCCCGGTGCCCGAAGGGCCGATGAATGCTTTTGTCTCGCCCTTCTTTACCGAGAACGAGATATCAAAGAGCACTCTTGTCGAACCAAACGACTTGCAGAGATTCTCGACTTTCAATACGCAATCTGTATCCATCATGGTATCACGTACTTGCATGGCCGAATCCGGGCACCATCACTTTGTTTTCGAGCATATTGAGACACTTCATCCCCGCATAGTTCAGCGCGATATAGACGCAGGCACAGGCAAGGTAGATCGGCATGGTAAGATACGTCTGCGAGACGATCTGCGTTGTCCGGGTTAAAAGTTCCATCACGCCGATAGCATAACAGACCGCAGTATCGGTGAGGATGATGGGGTACTCGTTTGACCAGCCGGGAAGTGCGATAAGCATTGCCTGTGGAAGGATAATTGAACGGATTGCCTGCCACCGGGTCATACCAAGTGACCGGGCAGCTGTCATCTGCCCTTCTGAAATGGATAGAATTGCGCCCCTGAATATCTGGGACTGGTATGCCGCCCCGCGCATCCCAAGGACAACAATGGCAATGGCAAGCGCGGGGAAATCCAGCCCGAGGGCAGGGAAAATCCCAAAATAAAATAAAAAGAGAAGCACGAGCAGTGGCAGGCCCCGGAAAAACCAGACATATACTTCGATAACATACCGCACCGGTTTTGCACCGTAAATCTGGCCAAGGGCCATGGGGAGTCCTATCGCAAAGCCAATCGCAAGCGCGGCAGCGACAAGCCCGATCGTGAGTAAAATCCCCTGCATCAGGTATGGGAGCCAGTCAATGAGGATTGGGATGAGGGCTTCTGCCATCAGGTTACACCCGGTTTATTGGTTGCATGTTTTACACCAGCGGTCTGGCTCTGGTTTAATGCAATACAAATTTTCACGTAACAGCGATTCCGGATTTTGATCAATTCTTGTGGTTTAGAGGCATAGAAAACGTCAGGGATTTACCCAAAGACTGTAATTTTTTTGTTTTTGGTTTGTTGTCCCATGGTAATCCAGACGATTTTTCCGATTGTTTGTAATCTGGGATGGCCGGTAATAAATAGATGCGTTAATGAGTCCTGCGGGTGATGCCAGCCTGTACAAACACGGACTGCGTATTTTGGGATTTTTGTTACTAGCCCCTCATTAAAAGATTGATGGACAGGAATAACCGGATATCAAAATAATAATAAAGTGCATCCTGATCTTTTGGAGCAATTAAAAAAAATGAGCAGTGTTACCTACTGCATTTCGTACTTCTTGATCAGTTCATTCCACTTGTCGGATGCCATCAGGTGGTCGAGTCCCGTGTTGATGGTCGCAAGCAGTGCGGTATCATCCTTGCGCACTGCGACGCCAAAGGCCTCATCAGTATCGACGATACCGATCTTCTTCATTGGCTGGTCTTTTATTGCCTTGACAACGACAGGTTCATCGAACATGACAACATCCGTCCGGCCGTTCGAAAGATCGGTGAGTGCCAGCGGGAAGTTGTCGTAGAGCGTCAGGTTCGAGCTCTTGAGCGTGCCGTTTTTGATAAGGTTATTCTCAAGCCATGTGTTTGCGGAACATCCTCTCTGTGTCCCGACAACAACCTTGCCGGCTAAAAAGTCGTCCATTGTCACGGCAGAGTTGTTACGGGCGGCAACAGCCTGGTTTACTTTCCAGTAAGTCTTTGAGAAATTGACCTGTTCCATCCTCTCCGGGGTCTTTGTCATGCCGGAATAGACCATATCGATCTTTTTTGCCTGGAGCGCCGGGATAATGCCGTCCCAGGCGATGGGCTGGATCTCTACGTTAAAACCCTGGTCCTGTGCGATCCACTGGATCGATTCGACATCAAAACCGGTCGGCTTGCCGTCCTTGTCGATGTACGAGTAAGGGGGATAGTCGCCGTCAATACCTACGATATACGTTTTCTTTGTCGTATCCGATGGCGAGGTTACCGACCCGTTTGTCGTTTGTGACGGTGTACTCTGCGTGCACCCGGCACAGACAAGAAACGCTACGATGATAAAAACCACAGGAATAAGCAATCGTTTCATGGTCAATAAATCTCGCCTGAAAGGTATTTACAGTTTGTTAAAACATGATATGCTCCGGGTCATTACTCCTCTGACATAAGTGCAGGCTTGATAAACCCGGCCTTCCAATCATCACAACAGACAAACGATCACTCCTGCACGACATTGTCTCATGCAGGCGAATGGTGACCCCATGACAGATTCCACGCAACCGCTGGATTCTCCTTCGCTCTACATCAACCGCGAACTGAGCTGGATCCGGTTCAACCACCATGTGCTGGAGGAAGCACAGGACGAAAGGCACCCACTCCTTGAACGGGTAAAGTTCCTTTCCATTTTTGCAAACAACCTTGACGAATTTTTCATGATCCGGGTTTCGGGTCTCCAGCGGCAGGCAGCACAGGGGATGCTCAAGGCTCCCCCGGACGGGATGACTGCATTGGAACAGCTCCTTGCAATAGAAAAAGCGCTCCATCCCGAACTTGTCCTCCAGTATGACTGCTGGCACAAGGAGATCCTTCCCCGGCTTTCCCGTGCCGGTATCTTCATCCACGCATATGCCCGGCTGGATGACGATCAGAAAAAAGCGCTCCGCACGTATTTTATCGAGGAAATATTCCCGGTGCTTACGCCGCTTGCTTTTGATTCCGCCCACCCGTTTCCCTTCATCTCCAATCTCTCCCTCAACCTTGCCGTCATTATCCGCGACCCGAACGGAAAGGAACTCTTCGCAAGGATCAAAGTGCCCACCGGCCTTTTCCCCCGGCTTATCCGGGTACCGGCCGCCGGTTCCGGTAACCATCGCGATGACAGCGAGGTCCATCTTGTTTATCTCGAAGACCTTGTGGCAGCCCATGTTGACCTGCTCTTCCCCGGACTTGTTGTTGTTGGCGTATCTCCCTTCAGGATTACCCGGGATGCCGACCTTGATATTGAAGTCGATGAAGCGTCCGATCTCCTGACAACAGTCGAGGAGATTATGGAGCAGCGTGCCCGGGGCACCCCGGTCAGGATCGAGGTCGATTTCTCGATGCACGACAGCACCTGCCAGATGCTTGAACGGAAACTGGGCGTCGGGCCCCATATGCTCTACCGGACCGGTCACCCGGTCGGAATGGCAGATCTCATGGAACTTCTCTCGCTTGACCGCCCGGATTTGAAAGACCCGCCATTCCAGCCGTCGGTTTCACCGGAACTTGCTGAGGAAAAAGATATTTTTTCTGCAATCCGGAAAAAGGACATCCTGCTTTTCCATCCCTACGACAGTTTCTCTCCGGTTATCAATTTTATCCGGCAGGCTGCCCACGACCCGGATGTCCTTGCGATCAAGATTACCCTTTACCGTGTAGGTACAAAATCGCCGATAGTTCAGGCGCTCATGGAAGCCCGTGAAAACGGGAAAGCAGTGGCGGCATTAATCGAGCTCAAAGCCCGGTTTGACGAGGAGAATAACATCGGCTGGGCCCGGGCGCTCGAACGTGCCGGCGTCCACGTGGTCTACGGGGTTGTCGGCCTCAAAGTGCATGCGAAACTCTGCATGGTCGTGCGGCGGGAAAAAGATGGGATCCGGAAATATATGCACCTTGGGACCGGTAACTACAACGCGACAACAAGCCGGGTCTACACGGATTTCGGGATGTTTACCTGCGACAGGGACATCGGCTATGACGTGGCAAACCTCTTCAATTTCCTGACCGGCTACGCCCGTATCGATCATTACCGGAAACTTGCCGTTGCGCCGGTGACGCTCCGGGACGCAATTATTTCGCGGATCGAGCGTGAGATTGCACACCACCGGGAACACGGCGGCGGGCACATCATCTTCAAGATGAACGCGCTCGTTGACCCGGACTGCATCGCAGCGCTGTACCGCGCTTCGCAGGCCGGGGTGCAGGTCGATCTGCAGGTCCGGGGCATCTGCTGCCTGCGGCCAGGCATTCCGGATATCAGTGAGAATATCACGGTAAGCGCGATTGTGGGACGGTTCCTCGAACACGCGAGGATCTATTATTTCAAAAACGGTGGCGGGGACGAAGTCTTTCTTGGGAGTGCCGACCTCATGCCCCGGAACCTCGACCGCCGGGTGGAGGTGCTCTTCCCGGTTACCGATCCGGCGATCAAAAAAGCGCTCCTTTCCACCATCCTTGATACCGAACTCCGGGACAACCAGCAGTTACGGGTGATGTCTGAGGACGGGACTTACGTGCGGAAACATCCCGGGCCGGGCGAACCGCCGGTCAACTCGCAGTTGTGGTTCCTTGAACATTCCGGGGCAGGGTATAATGGCGGCACCTGAAAAGAATACAGGACAGAGCCCCTGCGTGTTCGGGGCGGGCCGGCTGCTGCCCTCGATTGACGTGATCTCAAAAGAGATTGATGGCGTACGGTCGGATGACGATATTGAGCATATCCACAACATGCGGGTCGCCAGCCGGCGGCTTCGTGCAGCGCTCCCGCTTTTTTCCGCGTGTTTTCCGGAAAAAGAATACCGTTTTTGGATGCGTGAAATAAAAAAGATCACCCGGGCTCTTGGTGCAGCCCGGGACACCGATGTCCGGATCGCATTTTTAAAAAAATACTTAAAAGCACGGGAAGTTCCGGTGCCAAAAGACACAGATGGGCCGGCTCCTGCACAGTCCGATGCCAGAAATCATCTATACGGATACCTTTCGCGGCTCAAAAAACAACGGGGGGCCCTCCAGCACGAAGTTGTGTCAGTGATTGATGAATTTGAAAAGACGCAGGTAATCCCCGGTATTCGTGCAGCATGCCCGGCGCTAGCCGGATCCGGCCGGAAGCGACCGGGGCGGTATTCCGGTCTTGTCCCGGTTGCTGCGGATCATATCGGAAAGCGCCGTGCCGGTGTTTTCCGGTATGCACCGTTTGTGCACAATCCGGATGCAGTGTTCGAGCACCACGCGATGCGGATTGCAGCAAAAAAACTCCGGTACACTATGGAGACCTATGCCCCGCTCTACCGGAATAATCTCAAAAAAGAGATTGCAGGGATAAAGAAACTACAGGAACTCCTTGGCAGTATCCATGACTGCGATGTCTGGATCGAACAGATGACCCTTGCGATTACAAAGCAGCGCAGCCGCCGGCACCCGGACGGGGACCTGCCCGGGGCCGGAGTTTCTGCGATAGCCCCGTACCGCGAACTTCTGGCAGACCGTGAGCACGAGCGTGCCCGGTTCTACCGTCAGCTTGTCCGGTACTGGGACACCCTTCTTTCTGCCGGGTTTTGGGACAAACTGGATCGTACATTGCTTGAAGGACAGAAAAAAGTGCATTCTTATCATCCGCCGGCTTCTGATAATGACGAAAAGGAAGCGTTTGTGCGCCTTCTTGCTGTCGCACCGGAACAGGCTGCCCACAGCCGGACGGTTGCAGGGCTTGCCCTCCGGCTTTTCGATGAACTTTCCCCGCTTCATGGGCTTAGCCCCCGTGACCGTACGCTCCTTTTGTATGCTGCGCTTGTCCATGATATCGGCTGGACAGCCGGGCAGGCCGGCCACCAGAAAAAAAGTGCGGAACTTATCCTGTCCTGTGGAGACCTGCCGGTGCCGGTCCGGGAACAGGGTATCATTGCACTCGTTGCCGGCCTTCATGGGGCAAACGAAGAATTCCGCCCGACCGGATTCTGGTATCTTCTTTCCCCATCCGACCAGCACCGCGTCCGGGCCCTTGCCGCAATCCTCCGGGTGGCAGACGGTCTTGATTACCTCCACGCGGGAACAGTGACCGATCTTCACTGCACAATTGGCGCAACTGAAGTGCAGTGCAGTCCTGTCTGTACCGGGGATGCCCTGACAGAAAAGGCACGGGCTGCAAAAAAGAGCGCACTGTTTACTGACGTGTTCGGTAAAACGCTGGTGATATCATGACGCCAAAAAAGACCAGGACGACAGGACGCATCGTCGCGTTTATCGATATCGGCACAAACTCCGTGCGGATGCTTGTCGTCAGGCTCAACCCGAACCATTCTTACAGCATCCTCACCCGGCAGAAACAGCTGGTGCGCCTTGGGGAAGGCGAATTTGGTGTCGGGGAGATAACCGACGAGGCCATCGACCGCGCCTGTCTTGTCTGCCGGAAGTTTGTCGATCTTGCCCGCACGTTTTCTGCGGGAGAATTTATCGCTGTCGCGACATCTGCGGCAAGGGAAGCCCGGAACCAGTCCGAACTGCTGTGCCGGCTCCAAAAAGAAGCCGGCCTTGACATACGGGTAATCTCAGGACGCGAAGAAGCCCGGCTGATCTATATCGGGGTCGCAAGCGGATTACACCTCGGCAACAAACAGGCGTTCTTTATCGATATTGGCGGCGGTAGCACCGAAGTCTCGCTTGGTAACCGGCAGAAATACGTAATGCTTGACAGTTTCCGGCTCGGCGCGATCCGGTTGACAAACATGTTCTTCTCCCGGAACCCAAAAGGGCCTGTACGTGCCGAACAGTACAGGGCAATCCAGCAGTACGTGAAAAATGAAATTATCCTGACCGTCCAGAAGATAAAAAAAGAGAAGATCGATATTGCGGTCGGCAGTTCCGGCACTATCATAAACCTCGCGGAAATTGCACAGAAGGCAATACCAAAAGAAACCCTCTCTCCTGAAGGGGTTCTGACCAGCCGGGACCTCAAAAAAGTTATCGATCTGCTCTGTTCGCTCACGCTCGAAGAACGCCGGAACGTTACGGGGATTAATCCTGAGCGGGCAGACATTATAATTGCCGGGGCTGTTATCCTTGAAACGTTCATGAAGGAACTGTCAATAGAGTCGATATGCACGACCGGGCGGGGACTCCAGGACGGCCTTCTTGTGGATTACCTTTCCCGGATGGAAAATTACCCCCTCTTTGGGACGCTCTCGCCACGGCAGACAAGCGTACTCCAGCTTGGCCGGTCGTGCGGGATAAACGAACCCCATGCCCGGACCGTGACCCGGCTCGCCCTTGAGCTTTTTGATTCGGCAAAAAAGGCAAAACTGCACGGTTATGGCGACCGGGAACGTGAACTCCTCGAATATGCCGGGTTCCTGCACGATGTCGGATCGTTTATCTCGTACACAAACCACCACGCCCATTCCTATTACCTGATAAAAAATTCCGAACTGCTCGGCTTTGACTTAAAAGAGATCGCGATTATGGCAAATATCGCCCGGTTCCACCGAAAGAAAAAGCCCGGTAAGAAAAATTTCGATATTCCCGATCTGGATACTGACGGACAGCGACTGGTGATGGTGCTTTCGATGTTTGTCCGGATTGCCGAGAGTCTCGACCGGAGCCACGCAGGGATTGTTGAGCATACGGAGTTTGTCCGGGCGGAAAAAAACACAATTGCACTTACCGTCAAGTCGCAGGGCGACTGCCAGCTCGAGCTCTGGGGTGTTGAGGCTGAACAGCGTGCATTTGAAAAAGTGTTTTCAAAGCACCTCGTCCCTGAAGTGATCGCACCGTGAAAAGGTGAGGACGGGAATAAAAACGAACACCGGGTGTGACATGGCGGCGGGGACGAAGACAGAAAGTGCCGTAAACCCTAAAAGAAGCGTAAGTACAATTCTCTGCGGAATTTTTTTTTAGGGTAAAAAATTTATTTTGTGCCGGTTACTCCGTTAATCTGTTATCCCGCGTTACATTACCGGCTTTTCGTGGCGTTTGTCACGGCAGCGATTTTGACGCTTTTGATCATGTCCTGTGCTTCATCGAGATTCGCTGCGAATACTTCATCTTCCGGCCGTAGTTCGTTTCCCTGGTATGTGAAGATGTAGGGAGTATCCTTTACAATAGTGTAGACCTGCACGCCATAGTCTATCTTATTTGTCTCCATATGAGTAACCCGGTAATCGATGCGGTATGCATTTGTGTCAGATACCTTGGTACTTGCGGAGTGCTTTGTCATCTCCCAGTGCGGATAATATGCCTGGAGTGCGATGACGGCTTTGTTATAATAACTTTCAAGATCATCCGTTGTTGACGGGTCGACATCAACGCTGAAAATAACATATGTGGCTTTTCCGGGGCTGTAAAAGTTGACAACATTTGTTGTTTCCCTGCCATAGTCCCGCATCGCAACTTTGCCGGATTCTTCTGCCTCCCATCCCTTCGGGTATGACATGGTTATGCCATACTGGGAGTTTGTGTAGGTTTTGTATTGGACTGCGGTTGTTGTTTTAACGACAGCCTGTGTTGTGGTTTCCGGTACCGGAACCGTTGTCATGGTCGTTGTGGGGATGGTTGTCGGCGGCACTGTCTGATCAGGAGTCTGTGGCGGAGTCGGGATCTGTGTCGGGGTATTTGAAGATGCGTCGGAATCTGAAGTACATCCGGCAAAAAAAATTCCGAGCATAAGGATCATGACAACAGGAACATAAAAAGTGGTTTTTGATCGTTTCATTATTATCAGGTCATTATAATAAATTAGGGTGCTTATATTTTGTTATATTAGTGCCTGTCTTTTTTTCGTCGTTGTACAGATTATGTTGTAAAAAAAGATCCAAAATGGGGTTTTAGTCCCAAGGGACCGGCGAGACTATCATTTATCCCGGGCCTGACGGTTCCGGTTTGTTTTTTCCTTAAAAGAAAGATACCGGGTCATCCTTCCCTTAAGCCGCTCGCAGTGGATTTTTACCGAGGGACCAAGCCAGGGAAGGAACCGCGTGGAGATGGCTGCTGCCGTAAGTATTTTTGAAGGGAAACGTTTCTCTTTCCCGATGACCCGGGCCCTGCCATGACAGAGCTCGTCAAGAAACGTTTCAGGGTCTTCGGATGTCGTGCAGGTCACAGAACTGCCAAGGTCAAAGATTATGTGCCCGTCAGTCCCCCCGGTGGCGGGAAGGCCGAGCCGGGTGGCAAGGTTTACCGCACGGAGGTTATCTTTCCGTTCCATATTTGCGCAGATCCCTTCGATGAGGTCGCAGTATTTGTAGATGGATTCGTCCAGGTACCCTTTCTCCACGCATTTTGCCAGTCCCGAGTTAAAAAGGAGGTAGCCATAGGGATGGGCAGGGGCACGGAGGCAGGAGTAACCTTCGGCGGCTTTCAGCACTTCACGGCTTGTCAGTTTTGTCATCATCCACGGGCTTTCGCGCCGGTTGGGCAGGATATGCCGGGTAAAAAAGTCGTTCAGATCGTTTGGGGAATAGAAATAAACAAGGATATGCGGCCCGTCACTTGAACTGATCTCGATTCCCGGGATGACCAGAAGATCCTTACGGTCTTTGCACGCGGCACACGCCCCGGATACTTCGTTGTGGTCTGTCACCGCACAACCGTTTCCGGTCTTTTTTATCGCCCGAAGGAGGGAAGGGATACTTACCGTGCCATCCGTGTGCCTTGTATGAAAATGCATATCGGCCGGGGAATAACCTTCGGCATTGATTTGTGCCGGATCCGGCCGGGCAAACCGGACGTCGGGAGGGTATGGGGGAGATGAAGTCATGCCCGTCTCCCGGTAAGCCGGTATATGTCTGCGGCTTGTGTCAAACGTTCTATCATAATACCGGAGAGAATAACCTGGCGATGGGCTCCCAGATCTTGTCCGTAAGCGGACGTTTTTTCAGCGATTCAGGGGTAATTTCGGTCGAGTGTTTCAGGTCATCTTCAAAAATTTCTTTCAGTTTCTTTGCATAGCCCGAATCGTAGATCAGGGCATTGGTCTCGAAATTAAGCTTGAAACTGCGGATATCCCAGTTGGCGCTTCCGACCGATGCGACGACACCATCAATGACAAGCGTCTTTGCGTGGATAAATCCCTCATCATACGTGTAAGCCTTCACACCGGCATCAAGAAGATCGCGGATGAACGCGTGGTTTACTGCATACACAAACATGTGGTCGGGTTTGCAGGGGATCATGATCTTTACGTCAATTCCTGACTGTGCGGCAAGGCGCAGGGCGTCAAGCAGGCTTGCATCCGGGACAAAATACGGTGTCTGGATATAGATCGATTCCGAAGCGGTATTGATCAGCTGGAGGTACGCGAGCTTGATCTGGTTGTGCTGGTGATCGGGACCGCTTGAGACGATCTGGACAATCGCTGACCCGGTGCTGTTTGATTTCGGGAAATACCTGTCCCTGGTTTCGATCTGTTCTTCTGAAGCGTAATTCCAGTCCATTAAAAACCGCAGCTCCAGCAGTTGTGCCGCGTCCCCGTCGATCTTTACGTGGGTGTCGCGCCAGAACCCGAGCTTCTTTACCCCTTCCCCCACGTACTCGTCGCCGACGTTAAACCCGCCGCAGAACGCGGTTTTCCCATCGATTACGACGATCTTTCTGTGGTTGCGGTTATTAAACCGGATATTGATGAACCGGAGAAATCCCGGGAAGAAGACTGCCTTTTTTCCGCCGGCGTCGATAAACGGTTTCCAGAACGAGGTGGGAACGATTGAGAAGGGAAGGCCGTCAACAAGTACCCGGACTTCTACACCCTCTCTGGCTTTTTTTGTCAGGAGCTCCGCAAATTGCGTACCCATCCGGTCCGGTGATATGTAATAATATTCGACATGGATGAACTCTTTTGCCTGTTCTACTGCGGCAAAGAGGGCCTTGAACTTGTCATGACCGTTTGTGTAAATTTCAATGTTATTATTATCCGTAACAATGGACCGGTTGTTTACAAGGAGCGTGCGGATGACCCGGAGGAACTTGTTCTTCCGCTCGTCTTTTTTTATAGTCTCAAGCCGGGTGACTTCGCTGAGCTGGCCGCTTACCCGGTCCTGGATCTCCTTATCATCCCCTGCCTTTACCCTGAACAACCGTGCCCGGTAAAAGTTCTGCCCGAATACGAGGTAAAGGATAAACCCTGCAACTGGTATAAACACGAGAAGTGTCAGCCAGGCAAGGGCAATCTCCGGGCTTTTTCGCTCAAAAAAAACAATGCTGATGCCAAAACAGATGTTGAGGATCACGATTGCGAGAAGGATGAGGTCCATTGGCATAGTAACGAAGTAGATCTATCTCTCCATGCATCAACATTCTCCTTCCCCGTGTTCTTTTGTTTTTGGCTGGTGCCGGGGTATTCGAAGATACGTTGGAATCTGAAGTACATCCGGCAGTAAAAATTACTGGCACAAGGATCATGATACCCGAAACATAAGAGGCGGTTTTTGATTGCCTCATTATAACCGGGTCAATAAAACAAATCGGGATGCTAAAATTTTGTTATCCGGTTTTTGATTTTTTGGTGATGTGCCGGCGATTTTTTGGTAAAAACGACCCGGACGCGTATGCAAATCAATTGCCCTGAAGAACAGGACCGAATCTCGTCTGAAAAAAAATGATTTGATAACCGGGTGTTATGCGGTCCGGGCAATAGCCGGCGGAATCCAGGTGCTGTTTAAGACCTTCTCCTCCGGCCAGTAGATACGCATAGTCGGTGCAAAGATGCCATCCGGTGCAGGCAGCCAGTTGCTTTCCTTGTCCGCACCCGGCGATTTTTCCTGGATATAAACATCAAGGGAACCGTCGGAGTTAAGTTTCAACGGCATCCAGCTGCTGACAGAATACCGGTTCACCGGGTTTTCCACAAGGAAGCCCTGCGAGTCATACATTGTTACCGACCAGAAAGCATTCGCCACGTCAAGATCGCTTTTATTGAGGTGTATCCTATAGTTGTGCGTCCCGTCCAGGCGGTTTTGTGAACTGTCGATCTTTGTCGAGGGATACACGGCGTCCTCGGGACGGTTGGCGCCAAGCCCTGCATAGGCAGTCGCAGCCCGGAGGTCATAGTTTGTCCCGTACCGGCCGAGATCGAGAGAAATATCCCACCCGGTGCTGGTCGTTTTTCCCAGTTTTGTAATATTTGCATGGATCCGGGCCTGTGCCTCCTGAGGTACGTTGACGAGTGCGGCAGCAGTATCCGGACGAAGCCTGTTCATATCAAAATCCTCGTCCGGGACAATGCCGATCTTTGCCATCTCATCAATCATCGGCTTATCAGCAGCGGCGGGGGGATTGTCTTTTAAGAGTGCCGCAAACAGGGAAAAATAGGCAGATGCATTCATGCCGTTTACCTGGTCAATCGTCGGGGTCACCATATCGATTGTGGGATCGACAGTCCCGTCTGGCGGGGTGTACGGCTTCCCGAATGCACTGAGCGGGGTAAGCCTGTATTGTGCCTGGAGGGCATGGACGGCATCGTAATCCGCAGTGCCGTTGGTCTGGGTGCGGCCGAGGATCCAGACAAGGTTTGTCGGCGACTTAATCTCCGTGACATTTGCGGGCAGCGTTCCGTTCCAGCCCGGGCCGGTGATGGCAAAATTTCCTGCCCCGGTACCGGTCGTCCGTTTGCCGGGCGACGCGATCACGTCGGTCCACGCGCTCATGACGGGCATCATGTAGAATCGTCCACCGGTGTCCGGGACCGAGAGAATGACGGGTTCTTTTGAGACATCCAGCCACGCGGGGGAGTACAGTGTATCGACATTGAGACGGACAACTGCCTTGTAACCGGGATCCGGTAATGTCTGTTTGTGTGCAAACTGGTTCATCGGGGCGGATCCGGATGGATCCGGCGCCGGGACATTTGTTAAAACCCGCCGGCTCATCTCCATGGTGACAAGAGGATAGGCATAGACGTACACATCGGAACCTATCTGTTTTACCTGCTCCTGCGTTAATGCAGGGGGATTTGTTGCAGCCGGTGTTATGCTCTCTTTTGTTGCGGAGCAACCGGCACATATTATCAGGGAAAGTATCAGGACGGCAGGTATTGCATATGCATTCAAAATCCGCATGTGCCCTGTAGGTTATTTGTAAAGACTATTACGCATTCCGGTTTTTTGGAGAAAAAAGGCGCGATGTCTGGTCTTTCTTTGTAATCCGGGCGGGAATGACGGTTATCCGCTCACGGATTTTTTATCCGGCGCCCTGCGTTCCGACAGGTTGAAAAAATATCGCCACAGACCCGGTGATATGCACAATTCTCCACTCGGTTTTATCGCACTTTTATGTGCAGTGTTCCTGATCTTTACAGCCGGCTGTACAGCCGGAACCGGGACGAATGCAGCAGAATCTGTCCCGACAACTCCCGGCGTCTCAACCGCACCCGGAACAGTCGTTGACTTCCAGAACGAGACCGATATAAACGCGTTCCTCTCCCGGTTTGATACGTACGCGGAGACTTCCCGGGAGAACGCTCAGGTCCCCGGGATGGCCGTGGCTGTTGTAAAAGACGGTAAAGTCATCTTCATGAAAGAGTACGGCACAAAGACGGCCGGGGGAAATGATCCGGTAACAAACGACACGGTCTTCCAGATCGGTTCGACCTCAAAGGCATTCACGGCCGCACTTGTCGCCATGGAAGTTGACAGCGGCCGGATGAACTGGAGCGACCCGATGGTAAAATACGTTCCGGACTTTAAAATGAGCGATCCCTGGGTGACAAAAGAATACACGATTACCGATTCCATGGCGCAGAGGAGCGGACTTGCCGCTTACTGGGGCATGGATCTTGCCACCTTCGGGCTCGATCGTGACGATATGATCCATGCCCTCCGGTATGCGGAACCGGTCTCCAGTTTCCGGAGCTCGTTCATGTACCAGAACGTCCCCTTTGTCGCAACCGGAGCGGCAATCGAGAAGACGAGCGGCAAAAGCTGGGAGGATAACATCCAGGAGCGGATCTTTACCCCGCTCAATATGACCGGCGCTTCCTCCACCTACGCAGCGTTCCGTGACGCGCCCGACCACGTGACACTTTACCGGTATGGCGTCCTTTCCAACAACACAACCGGCGCAATCCCGATCGATCCCGACTGGGCGTTCAACAACGTGTCCTACGAATTTGGCCCGGCCGGCGGGATCAACGCGAATATCAACGACATGGCGACATGGACGATTTTCCAGCTCGGGAACGGCAGCTACAACGGGCAGCAGCTCATCAGCCCCGGGGGCATGGCCTACATGCACACCCCGCGGACTCCGATGGGAGACACGATGACCTCCCAGAAGAACTACTACTGCCAGGCCTGGATCTATACCGAGCAGGAGGGCACTCCGGATGTTGTCTGGCATAACGGCGAGACGCTCGGCGGCCATGCAGCAGTCCTGCTGGTCCCGTCAAAAAACCTCGGAATTGTGGTACTTGCAAATGAGGCAGGCGGGACAGCACTTCCCGACGGATTAGCGTTCGCGTTCTACCGCCAGGCCTTCGGCCTTCCAAATCCTGACGTCTGTGCGATTGTCCAGGCGCAGGCCGACAAGAGTGATGAACGGCTCCTTGCAGACCAGCCGGTCAGGCCGGCACATCCGGCAGAACCGCTTTCCTCTGAAAAATATACCGGTAACTACTCAAACGAGATCTACGGTAAGGCTGTTGTCGCAGAACAGGCCGGGAACCAGACGCTTACTTTCGGGAAGAAGCCAGTGACCTTTGTCCTTTCACCTTGGGACGGGAACACTTTTGCCTCCACCTGCCCGCAGTGGGGACCGGATTATAACGGTCGTGTCAAGTTTTCAACCGGGTCTGATGGATCGGTCACAGGCCTTACCACAACCCTCATCCTCGACAAGGAATATAGCCGGGACGCAACATTTGTACGGGCCTGAATGGCGCCCTCGTAAAAATCGCGGCAGGATTCAAGACCCGGAATCACGAGGGCGATCCCTCTCCCCGGTCAAGGGAGGGGGGTTTGATTTCCTATTGGAAAAACAATGGTAGGGGCAGGGTAGCACCCTTTCCTTATCCCATTTTTTAAAAAATTTGGTACCCGTTTAATATGAAATTTTTTTAACGGGGCTATCAGCTCTCATCATAACCGGTGGTTAATCCACTTGACCGTTTTATCGGTCAATTGGCTGTCGCATTACTAAAGTATCGGGCTCCATCCGGCAAAAACGGTAAAAAAGTCGGGTAAAAAAAGTGTCTGCGGTTTCGGCAAGGTTTGCCGGTATTTGGTTTACTTTTTCTGATCAGCACTTTTCCCCGCGTCAGCCTTTGACTGTTCCTTCCCGGCCTTTGCCTTCTCGACTTCACTTTTTGCACGGGCGAGAATATCGTCAAAGGACTTCCGGACATTTTCCGTCGTCTCTTTCACAGTATTTTCGATATGCTTCCTGCCCTCTTCCGTTCCGACAAGATCGCGGGTGACCTTCGCGAGATCGTCCATCGCGGAGATAACCGATTTCGTAGCGGCGGCAAGGCGGGTATCGATCTGGGTTGTATCTTTTGCCGGGGTTGCAACCGGTGGTGTAACTGGATCTTCCACCCAAATCCCTTTTTCAAAGTGTCCTTTCTTTTCAGTCATGGTAATCACGGAGTATTGATTTTCATTTCTCTGCCATATAACTAGAAAGGGTTTTCTCACCGGAAGGAGAGCCCTGCTCTTTTCACAAGGGATCTACGGGAGAGATTACCCGCTGCTTTTTAGCGTTTGTGAAAAAATTATGCCCTGTCCCGGACCAGCCGGCGCCCGAGCTTGTATGCCTTTTTGCAATCTGTCGGGAACTGTTCATCTTTATACTTTTTCTTTGCCTCCGGGTCAAAAAGCGTGGACATGTATTTGGCATAATCGTCAAACTTGTACGTGTCGGTGACCCAGAGCGGCTCGTACGATTAAATGTATGTGCAATACGCAGGTATATCTCCAGACAGCACAATATAGCATTGAAAATATAAAAGAGGACAAAATGAAACATATCCCTACAAATTTGAAGCGGAGATATGTCTGCGTCCACCCGATCTGTACCAGTCTGCTCTCCTTTTCCATGAGAACGGCCGTGTTTCCATGACCCGCACCTGGCTGCAGCGCATCATGCAAAGAGCCGACACGGATATACTCTCCTATGATTTCGGTGAGAGTTGTCCGACCGTGGAGTCGTGGTGGTTCCGGGGATGTGTGGCAATAGCATGCATCTGCGTTCTATGGTTTTTCTGGCCGGTCATTTGGTAGGAATCGCGTAACAACGGGAGATGGCCATGGCAGTTTTTTTAAAAGCAGACCGTGAGGAATCCTGACACCACTGATTTTCCGGTAACGGCAACCAGAATTTATTTTCCGGGGATTCGGGGAAATGCACCCGGGGTATGAAGTTTCCCGCCAGACCTGATCGGTTATCCTGATAATTCTGGATCAGGACGTTGTTTTGGTATTTTTTATACTCTCTTCAATGTCCTGGATCCAGCTGGCAACTGCCCGGAGCACGGTTATGGTATTTTCGGTCTTGTAGAGTTTTCCGGTCTGGGTAAAAATTCCGTCATTATCCTGCGAGAGCACTTCGCTTATCACCCATACGCCGAATAGATCTGCCTTCACGGAAAGACCCGTGGAAAAGCCCGGGCAGTTGATGAATAATTCACCGGATTCGTAGTCAATGTCAATTTTTAATTCGCGGTCATTCTTCTGTACTATTTTCTTCAGATACACTGACAGGTCATGTGTCGTCAGGATCGTTTCAACATCTTCTGGTCGTAACATACGTTTCTCATCTCTTTTACCGCTGTTGCAGCAGTCATTGCAGGCTCATCTTGTGAAATCCTAAAAAAGGAGAATTTCATTTTGTTTTTCTTCCATGTGGGCCCCCGGTCCGTGTCCGGAAAAGCACGCGATCAGGATTTCCCGGTCTGCGTCATTTTCTTGGAGGGCCTGATTGTCGAGGGCGGGTTGGTGTGGTCCGGGAGATCATCACCATGGGGATGGGAATGGGCATCATGCCGGGGAGAAAGCACCGGTTTTTCCTGCGGGTGGTGGGCTGCATGGGGAGTGGGATGATCCATGGGGTGGTGCCGTTCTCCTTCCTTGTTGCGTTCCTTGTCCTGCCCGGCGGATGATCCGAGATGCAACTGCGGGTCACGGGGGTGTTTTTTGGCGGTGTGGTGTGGTGACATAAGCAATACTCCCGCTGCCTGATGATAAAGGAATGTATACTCCCGGATAATCCCGGGGCCTGCCGGAAAAGAAGCGGGCTTTTTCTTCACGTTAACACGGATGGGCGTCACTATGAGGTCGTGAAAAACAGGGATATTCCCGGGAATCTTGTGCTGCTGACCCGCTCTTTTATTGAACCGGGATATACCCATGCCTGGTCGGTGTATTGGTTGAGGGTGATCCCCTCTTAATAAAAAAAGAGAGATGTGTCGGCGGGTCTGGTTTTGAGGTCCGAAAGGCCGGGGGGGTCTGGTGCGATTCGTGGGAGGGGCCAGAAGGCAGGGAGGGAGCATTTTTTTTTGGATGTTCCCCTTAAAAAAAACAAAAAGAAATGCCGGTTATTTATGAAAGCAGGGTGTTGAAATGGTTGAACGGTTTCTGCAATGCCGGCATGAGGATTCCCGGGTTGCCTTGTAAAACTCCCCAGGAGTTCTGTTGACAATCACATTTTCTCCATAACAATCGGGACAGGTCCACCGGATAATATATCCGGAGGGTGTTCCCGCAACTACCGGTCTTAATGATTGGTTAGCCATTGTTAACTCTTCGATAAAATGATTTAACCGGGGCGTAAATGTTTCAAACCCTGGTTTTTAATCGATCATTACTACAAAAAAGGTTTCACAGAGAAGGTCATAGATCGCAGGTTACACAATCACCCGGGTCGAGCGCGATCGTATGTAAGCTCAAAACCGTTAATGTATATAAGTATAGGTTGTCCCAGCGTATAATAGGATGTATGCGGGGAACAATGCACCGGGAACTGATCCTTAAACCTGAGTGAGGGTATACCCCCCTCTTTGGCCAAGAGAGGGGTAGGGGGTAGGGCCCCTGTTTGCCCGGCACATGGGGAGGGGGTTGATCCCCTCTTAAAAAAATGATGGAGGGGGGGTAGGGGGCCTCCCAACTGTCCGTTTGTGTGATCCCGGTGCTGTTTTTACCTGTGCCTGTCTGGCATTTCGCATGGAAATTACGACGGTAAACCAGATATGCTGTGCTCATCAGTTTTGATTAGGGGGGTTTAATCAAGGCAGATGGTGTGGGGGTACCCCCTCCTTGGCCAACAGTGGGGGAGGGGGTATGCCCCCAGTCTGCCCGGCACATGGGGAGGGGGTTGATCCCCTCCTGGAAAAATGATGGAGGGGTGGTAGGGGGTCTCCCAACTGTCTGTTTGTGTGATCCCGGTGCTGTTTTTACCTGTGCCTGTCTGGCATTTCGTATGGAAATCACGACGGAAAAACCAGATATGCTGTGCTCATCAGTTTTGATGAGGGGGTTTTAATCAATGCAGATGGGGTGGGGGTATACCCCCTCTTTGGCCAAGAGAGGGGGAGGGGGTAGGCCCCCTGTTTGCCCGGCACTTGGGGAGGGGGTTGATCCCCTCCCAAAAAAAAGACGGAGGGGGGGTAGGGGGTCTCCCCCCACCGGCCTTATAAAAAAATCTGCATCCAACCCGCAATTCTCAACCGGAAAAAAGATGGATGACGACCCGGTAACTCATGCTTCGATTTCCTTAAAAAAATCATCGAATGAGTCGTACGTCTTCCCTTTGCCTTTTTTGATATCCGTCCGGGCTTTTTTTACTTTCCTGACAAATTCAGGCCGGATTGCCGATTCCGGGGGGGAAAATGGGGAGGCCGCCCCCCCGGAACCGGTCCCGATAAAACCCGGGTTCACACCTGAACTTCCCGGTCCAAAGCCTGATTGCAGAGTTCATCGCAACGCCGAATGAACCGGTTTTCCCGGGGCACATTCCGGAAATGGATATCAGTAAAATTCTTTTCAACTATCGCAAGTTCTGCCCTGAGTTGGGCAAGATGTGGTTTTGTAATCCGGTATTGGTTATTGATCTGCTTTATCACGAGCTCACTATCGGAATAGACAATTACGGACGGTCTGGCAAATTCCTGTGCCCTTTTAAGTGCGGACAGGATCGCGTAATATTCAGCAGTATTATTTGTGGTTTTTCCCAGTGTTCTGGATTCTTCAAAGATAATCTCATTATTCCTGACGAAGATGAACCCGTATGCTGCAGGTCCGGGATTTCCCCGCGAGGCCCCATCGGTATACACCTCAAGAGATGCAGAGATTGACGTTTTGGAATTAGAACCAGACATTATCAGTACCGATAGCAGCATGACGTAAAAAGGTGACGGGATTAGACTTGCCACAGCCCGTTGGGGGGCGGGTGCAGGCAGAGGGAGGTCAGATAGTATTGCAGGGGCTGACAGCCCACACCCACGTGAGGTGCCCTGAGATGGGGGGGTTCGTATAGGAAAAGTGGTTGGGGGGTTGGTATGAGTGGTAGTGAAGAAAACCCTGGTCGGATCTTTAAGATGGGGGGTTATCTCAGATGGTTTAAATTACGAGAGGTGGGAAACCCCCCGTCTGTTCTGTAAAGCCGATAGGATCATAAGTAATAACAGGATTCACTTTCACTACAGAAGCGGAGATTTAACTATCCCTGTCTCCAATTATGACCAAGGATTGAAGATGATTTCAGCTAAAGTCCAGACTTCGATCACTAATATGAAAAATGGTAATAAAAATAAACTTCATACAGCTGACTCTCCAATTCATTCATGGTATCAGTTTGTGTTGGGATATCCCCCCCACCTAGTCCAACAATATTTGTCAAAATTTGAAATTACAAGACACAATATCGTTTTAGACCCTTTCTGTGGTACTGGGACCACCCCCGTCGAATGCATGAAATGTCATATTTCAAACTATGGTATCGAAGCCAATCGGATGGCATTTTTTGCATCAACTGTAAAAACAGATCTATCTATAGATCCCTTGTTTTTATCAGATGAATTAGGATTTATATCAAATTCTGCGGCATTGTCCTTCAAACGATTTAAGCTCAAAGACTCTTTTCCTTTGATTTCAGAGTTTGATTCAAATAAAAAACCGGTGGCACTTGATGATATACCCTCTTTAACGCCGGAGCAAATAAAAATTATTCCGACAGGTTTTATCAGCGAAAAACCATTGCAAAAAGTCTTGATATTGAAGGCGATTATTAACGAGATCGAAGATGAAAAAAGCCGGAATCTCTTTACACTCTCGTTGGCGAATTTGATAGTCAAGAGGGCCGGAAACGTCGGATTTGGGCCGGAAGTATACAGGAAACCGGCAAAACCGGATGTTGACATACTGAATTATTTCATATCAAATTCGAATCAAATGATTCAGGATATAGCGAAATTTAAGAACGGACGCAATATTACACAGATAATTAATGGTGATTCTCGGAATATCGCGAATTGTCTGGATTCAACATTGCTTGGCAAAATTGATTGTATCATTACATCACCTCCATATCCCAATGAAAAAGACTATACAAGGAGTACCAGATTAGAAAGTGTAATCCTCGGATTTATTCAGGATAAAAAAGAATTGAGGTTGATGAAAGAAAATTTACTCCGAAGCAATTCCCGGAATATTTTTATCAACGATAAAGATTCGGAATACGTAAAGGAATTTCCCAGTATTGAAAATCTTGCAAACGAAATTGAAGAAAAGAGGATTAGCCTGAATAAAGATTCGGGTTTTGAAAAAATGTACCATAAAATTGTTCGCCATTACTTTGGTGGCATGTATCTACACCTTAAATCGTTGAAGCCGTTTTTATCCCCCAGTGCAAAGCTTGCGTACGTTGTCGGGGATCAGATGTCGTTTTTCCAGACATACATACCAACTGCGGATTTGCTGGGAGAGGTCGCAGAATCGTTGGGATACCATATTATCGACATTGAATTGTGGAGAACAAGATATGCAACAGTCACATCTAAAAGAATTAATGAAAATGTTATAATTTTAGAAAACACACGATAAACTGTTAAATATGGTCAATCTTGAGAATATTATTGAAGATGATTTTGATCTGTCTGATGACCTGAAAGAGGAAAAATTAACAAAATACGATCAGGTTATCGAAGATCTATTCTTAAAAATATCCGCGAAACCTTACAAAACCGCAAATACATTCAAAGAAATACCGTTTTTAAAAACCGAATTAGTAAAATCAATGGAATCCGTCGAAATTCCTGTGAAAAATGTTCCCGATATCATCTACACGTATAGATCTCGTCGTGAGTTACCCAAGAGCATTAAGGGACATTGGATAATTGAACCGCGTGGCAAAGGAAAGTATGCATTTGTTGAGATTAACAAACCTCCATTTATCGATGTTCAGGCTCACTTGGCGGAAATCGAAATAATGAATGCACTCCCGGAGATTGTTGAAGAATATACTGCTTACGATGAACAGGGATTATTATCTTCAATTCGGTACAATCGACTCATCGATATTTTTACCAAAGTAACCTGTTTCCATCTTCAATCTCATATTAGAACAACGATTAAGGGACAAGGTCAAATTGAGATCGATGATCTCTATGTTGGAATTGATCAAGACGGTCGAAAATATGTTCTCCCACTTGAAGCAAAGAGTCCCGAAGAAAGGGATAAATTAGGGTGGGTTCAAATTACAAATCTCGTAACATATGCAAAGCAAAATTTTCCAGGATTGATCTGTCGTCCAATTTGTGCAAAACCTATTGATAGAAACCGTATTATTCTGATTGAGTTCAAAAATACGTCAATAATTAACGATAATGGTGTAAAGGAAAACCGCCTTTATAAATTGATTCGGAAAAAATAGTGGGGCCGGATATATCCTACCGTATCCCCTCAAACTTTACTGAAAACAAAATTGAATCCAATATACCCCTTCTCCACCCGCCATGCTACACCTTAGCACACACACTTAAATACAAGCACCACAAACGCAATAACTATGCAGGAAGAGTGCAACAGCGCCCGTGAGGGTCTTTTCCCTCGTGAATGTCTTTATCTCTGAAAGCGCAGCACCCGCCGGCAGCAAAGTAAGTATTGTTTCTGAAAACGCAAATGCAGGGAGCCTTGGCTCTCGCGTTTTTGGCTCTTTTGGCTTTTTTAGCTTCTTTAGCTGCTTTGGCGGCTTTAGCTATCCTGTGTTCGGGTATTATCCCTGGCACCGGTAATTCCCTTCACGACTGATCAAATTCTGTTTCAGGGCTTGAAGGGGGAGTTGTAAAATTATGAGAGGTAAAGAAATTCGTCTGGAAAGAATCATGAACCGCAATACGAAAAAAACCGTCATCGTACCGATGGATCACGGTGTCTCAAACGGGCCGATCCCGGGCCTCATCGACATGGGCCAGACCGTGAACCTGATCGCGGACGGCGGGGCAAACGCGGTGATCGGGCACGTGGGGCTTGCGCTCTACGGCCACCGGCAGGGGGGTCGGGACATCGGCCTGATACTCCATTTGTCGGCGTCCACATCGCTCGGGCCCGACCCGAACGAGAAAGTGCTTGTCAATTCGGTGACAAACGCCCTCAAGATGGGCGCCGATGCCGTATCGATGCACGTCAATATCGGGGCCGAGTCCGAGGCCCGGATGCTCTCCGATCTTGGGAACGTAGCGGTCGAGTGCATGGAGTGGGGTATGCCACTCCTTGCAATGATGTACCCGCGTGGGAAGAACATCAAAAAAGAGAACGATGTCGACAACGTGAAACTCGCCGCCCGGGTGGCAGCAGAGCTCGGCGCCGATATCGTAAAGACCGTGTACACCGGCGACCCGGAGTCCTTCCGTGAAGTGACAAGGGGCTGCCCGGTGCCGGTTGTGGTCGCCGGAGGTTCAAAGACGGATGACCGCACAACACTTGAACTGATAGAGGGAGCGATGGCGGGCGGTGCGGCCGGGATCTCAATTGGACGGAATGCCTTCCAGCACCGGACACCGGACAAGTTCGTCCGGGCGGCGGCCTGTATCGTGCACCAGAACAAAAGTGTCGAGGAAGCGCTGAAAATTATCAACGGGTAAGGTGGGAATCATGATTGGAAAGGAAATAAGGATCGAACGGATTATGGACCGGAACACGGGCAGGTCAGTTATCATCCCAATGGACCACGGTTTTTCCATGGGACAGATTGACGGCCTCCTGGACATGACAAAAGTCATTTCCGATGTGAGCGATGGCGGGGCAAACGCGATTGTGCTCCACAAGGGCCTTGTAAAGCGGGGACACCGGCGGAGCGGCCGGGACATCGGCCTCATCGTGCACCTCTCGGGCAGCACATCGCTTAACCCGGACCCAAACGATAAAGTAATTGTCTGCACCGTTGAAGAAGCAATTGCGCTCGGCGCCGATGCGGTTTCCATCCACATCAACCTCGGCGCACCGAACGAATCGAAGATGCTTGAGACCGGGGCAATGATCGTCAAGGACTGCAACCGCTGGGGGATGCCGCTCCTTGTCATGATCTACCCGAGAGGCAAGGGCATTGATCCCGCCTCGCCACAGACCATCGGCCACTGCGTGAGGGTGGCTGAAGAACTCGGCGCCGATATGATCAAGACCAGCTACCCGAACAGCGCTGATGCATTCCGCAGGATTACAAAAGCCTGCTCGGTGCCGGTCTTTGTCGCAGGCGGCGAGAAGATCAGCGACCTTGACTCGCTGAAGATGATCAAGGAATCGGTTGCCGCCGGCGGCGCGGGAGTCTGCATGGGAAGAAACGCCTTCCAGCGCGACAACACCAAAGATTTTGTGAAGGCCGTCTGCCGCGTCGTGCATAAGAACACCGACCCGAATAAAGCGCTGGAGTAACCGTATGAAACAGTTCTGGGTGGATGCCCGCCCGTGGAACAAAGAGATCGCGACAACCGCAATCGAGAGCGGGGCAGATGCCATTGTTGTCGACCGGGCAGAAGATGTTAAACGGCTCGGCCGGATTGCGACAGTTGCACCGGATGGCGACATTAAGCCCGGAACCGATGTTATCGAATGCACGATCACCGACAAGGCAAGCGAGAATGAGGCCGCACAGAAAGGGAAGGATAAGACCGTCATTGTCACCACAAGCGACTGGACGGTTATCCCGCTCGAAAACCTTGTCGCCCAGTCAGACCGGATCGTCGCCGCTGTGAAGGATGCGCACGAAGCGGAACTTGCGCTGCACGTCCTTGAAAAAGGGGTCTTTGGAATCCTTTTAAAGACCAAAAACCCGGCTGTCGTAAAAGAAGTCGCTGCGCTTATCAAGAGCCAGTCTTCAAAGGTCGGCCTTGTTCCGTTTACTGTAACAAAAATCCAGCCGGTCGGTATGGGTGACCGGGTCTGCGTAGACACCTGCTCGATGCTTGTCGATGGCGATGGAATGCTGATGGGAAACACCTCCTCTGCCATGCTCCTTGTCCACGCGGAGACGCTCGAAAACCCGTACGTTGCGCCGAGGCCCTTCCGGGTCAATGCCGGCGCAGTCCACGCCTACATCCTGCTCCCGGACGGGAAGACCGCGTACCTCTCTGATCTTGCAATCGGGGGACAGGTACTTGTTTCGGACAGCCACGGTACTGCCCGTTCCGCGATTGTCGGCCGGACGAAGATCGAACGCAGGCCGCTCCTGCTTGTCGAGGCAAAAGCCGAACCGGATGGCGCAAAGGCAAGCCTCATCCTCCAGAACGCGGAGACGATCCGGCTTGTCACTCCCAAAGGGGATGCAATATCTGTCGTCAACCTTGCAGCCGGGGACCGGATCCTCGGGTGCCTGCTCGAAGGCGGCAGGCACTTTGGCATGCAGGTCAAAGAGACGATCCGAGAGAAGTGAGCATGAAGGCAGGGATCATTGGCGGGACCGGGAAGATGGGACAACTTTTTGTCCCGGTCTTTGAGCGGGCGGGATACGATGTGCTTGTGTCCGGCCGCTCGACAAAACTCACGAACACGGATCTGGCAAAGACCTGCAATATTGTGATAGTCTCGGTCCCCATCCGGGACACTGTCAGGGTGATCGGGGAGATAGCGTCGCTATTACAGGAAGACCAGCTGCTCTGCGATTTTACGTCACTTAAAACCGGCCCGGTCGCCGCGATGCTTGAATCAAAAGCATCTGTTATCGGGCTGCACCCGATGTTTGGGCCGACTGTTTCATCAATCTCCGGCCAGACAATTGTTGTCTGCCCGGCCCGGACGACTGATGTGGCGCTAAAAAAACTGACAGGGATCTTTGTCCGTGAAGGTGCGGTCTGCACTATCGCGACACCGGAGGAGCATGACCGGATGATGGCGGTTGTACAGGGGCTCACGCATTATGTCACGATCTGCATGGCCGATTCCATCCGCAGGCTTGGGATTGACATCCGGAAAACCGAGGAGTTCATGAGCCCGGTCTACCAGATCGAACTCTCGCTTGTCGGCAGGCTGCTCTCGCAGGACCCGGACCTGTATGCCGACATCCTCCAGGAAAACCCGTATGTCCCGGAAGTAATTGAGGCGTGCCGGGCGGCTGCCGGTGATCTTGCTGGTATCGTAAAGTCCGGAAACGCTGACGCATTCCGTGACTTTTTTGCCCGGGACACCCGGCACCTTGGCGCGTACTGCGAGCGCGGGCAGGAACTGACTGATACCCTGATAGAGTGCATGGTGAAGAAATGACGGTCATCACGCTCGGCCCCGAGGGGACGTTCTCCCACGAGCTTGCACGTAAGCTCAAATGCGATCCGGTCGTCCTCAAGCCCACCATCCACAGCATCTTTGCCGCGGTTGCAGCTGGCGAAGGTGACGGGATTGTGCCTATCGAAAACTCGGATGCAGGGGGAGTGGGCGAGACCCTTGACGGCCTGATGCAGTACCCGCTCCTGATAACGGCTGAGATGTACATGCCCATCCACCACAACCTCGCATCGCTTGTGCCCCTTGAGCAGATCCGGGTGATTTACGCCCACCCGCAGACCCACGAACAGTGCAGCAGCTGCATCGAGAAGTGGCAGATCCCGGTGATCCACACGAGCAGCAACGCATCGAGCGCAATCGAGGCAAAAAAGACCCCGAACGCCGGGGCGATCCTGTCAGTTTCGGCAGCGGCGATCTACCGGATTCCGGTCATTGCCGGACATGTCGAGAACAACCCGGAGAATACGACCCGGTTTGTGAGGATCGCAAAAAATCCCGGCCCGGAATGCCGGACCGGCAAATGCAGTATCCTTATCGACCCGGACATCGACCGGGCGGGTCTGCTTTATGATCTTCTTGGGGTTTTTGCCCGCCGGGGGATTAATCTTACCCGGATCGAGTCGAGGCCGTCAAAACGGGGGATGGGAAAATATGTGTTCTTCCTTGATTATGCCATGAACAACAGTACCAATGATGCAATGAGTGAACTTGCAACAATATCCGCGTTCCGTAAACTGGGGTGCTACCAGAAGGTCGAGGTGCCACCTTGATCGTTGTCCTTCCCCAGCGGCATGGAGTCGAACTCACGGTAGCCGCGCCGCCGTCCAAAAGTTTTACGCACCGGGCCCTTATTGCCGGGGCGCTTGCAGAAGGCACGAGCACGATTGTCCATCCTCTCATGTCCGATGATACAAAACTCACCATGTTTGCCCTTGCCCGGCTTGGAGTACCGATGATCAGCAGTGGCCGGTCAATTACTCTTGAAGGCCGCAACGGGTCGTTATCCTGCAGGCCGGATACGGTGCTTGACCTTGAAAACTCGGGCACCTCCCTGCGTCTACTGTCTTCCCTCGCACTGCTCTGCAACAACCCGGTCACATTCACCGGCAGCGTCCGTATGCAGGAGCGCCCGATTGGCCCGCTTGCCGACGCACTTGTCGCACTCGGAGGCAGCGTTTCGTATGGAAAAAAGACCGGCTTTCCCCCGGTAACGATCAATGGCCGGCTGAAAGGAGGCCCTGTCATGGTCGACGGATCGCAAAGCAGCCAGTTTGCCTCGTCAGTTTTGATGGCCGCACCATATGCGCAACAGGAGGTCACGCTGTCTGTTACGGGTACTCCCGCTTCGCAATCATACCTTGATATCACCACAAGCGTCATGCACGATTTTGGCGCCGAGGTCCAGCGTAAGGGGTATTCACAGTTTACGGTCAGTAACCATGACCGGTACTCCGGCCACACGTATGTTATCGAGGGAGACTACTCTTCAGCCTCGTACTTCTTTGCGCTCGCGGCGATCTGTGGCGGAAAGGTGACAGTTACCGGCCTCAATCCCAAGTCCCTGCAGGGCGACCGGATTTTCCTCTCTGCGCTCCAGAAGATGGGCTGCCGGATTACCTATGGCACCACCAGCGTAACGGTCGAACATGAAGGCCCCCTTTCCGGGATCACCATCGACATGTCATCCGCGCCCGACACTGTCCAGACACTTTGCATGGTGGCAGCGGTGGCAAAAACCCCCTCAGTTATCTCCGGAATCGGACACCTGAAGTACAAGGAAAGTAACCGTATCGAGGTCACGGCCGGATGTCTCAGGCAGCTTGGTGCTTCGGTATTTCCTGAAAAAGACCGGATTATTATTAAGCCCGCGCCCCTCCACGGCGGCACAATAGATCCGGCAAACGACCACCGGATGGCGATGAGTTTTGCCGTCCTCGGTCTTGGAATCGGCGGGGTAAAAATTACCGGGGCCGAATGCGTGAACAAGTCATATCCCGGATTCTGGCAGGCTCTATCGGAAGTGATGAGATGAAACGGATCGTGCTCTTCGGTTACCGGGGTACCGGCAAGACGGCGATAGGAACCATTCTTGCCCGCCGGCTGGACATGCCGTTTTTTGACACGGACGCTCTTGTGGAAAAGAATTCCGGCCGGTCAATTCATGAAATCTTCCGCAAAGACGGTGAGACGCAGTTCCGGGTGCTCGAAAAAGAAGCCATCGCAGCGCTTCCTGCCCATGACTGTATCATCGGCACCGGGGGCGGGGCAGTCATGGACCCGGCAAACATGGAACGGCTCAGGGCTGACAGTACCTGTATCCTCCTGAAATCCGACATTGCAATAATCGAATGCAGGTTGTCCCGTGCCCCCCGTCCACCGCTTACAAAGCTGCCACTCCGCGAAGAGATCGCGCATATTATCGAACAGCGGCGGCGGCAGTACGCGGCATCTGCGGATTTCTGGCTGGATACAAGCCTTACCTCGCCTGAGGAAGCAGCAGACCGTATTATGGCCCTTCTATCAGACGGCATAACCAGAGCACCGGAGCGGGAGGCAGCGTTCAGGTGGTTTTCGGCCGGGCGCGTCCCGGATGATGAAGTGCACCGGCTGGAATCAATCCTTACGGATCCGGAACGCGACGCACAGACCGGAATCCTTGGCATTGCCGGATGGCCGGCAGCCCACAGCAAAAGCCCCCTGCTCTTCAACCGGCTCTTTGAGCGATACCAGCTCAATTACCATTACACGTGGTTTGAGGACCCTTCGGTGAGGGACATAATTAGGGTTGCCCGTGATATCAACGCAAAAGGGCTCTCGGTTACGATCCCGTTCAAGCGGGACGTTATGGCGTATCTTGACGATATCGACGAGGCTGCCCGGCAGATCGGTGCGGTAAACACGGTGGTCTTTTCCTGCGGGATCGCCCGGGGCTACAACACAGACTGGCTCGGCATAAAAAAACCGCTTGCCGGTCACAAGGGTGACCGTGCGGTGCTGCTTGGCGCCGGAGGGGTTGCAGCAGCGGCTGCGTATGCGTTAAAGGATCTTGACATGGATATCACCATCCTGAACCGGACGCCGGAAAAAGCGCGAATACTCGCGGAACAGTTCGGGTGCCGGTGGGGTCCGTTGGAATTTTTTGACGACGTGAACCCAAACCTTGTGGTAAATGCGACATCGCTTGGCATGCAGCCGGACACCCGGAGCCCGCTTAAGGGCGATCAACTAAAAAAGGAGATGACCGTATTTGATCTTGTGTATACTCCACCGGTCACCCCCCTGATTGCAGCCGCCCGAAAGGTTGGCTGCACGACAATTACCGGCACCGAGGTCTTCATCCACCAGGCACGCGAGCAGTTCCGGCTCTTCTTTGGGATTGATGTGCCCGAAACGACATTACGGGAGATCCTGGCATGAACACGTTTGGCAGGAATTTTAAAGTCATGACGTTTGGCGAGAGCCATGGTCCGGCTGTCGGTGCTGTTATTGACGGGTGCCCGGCGCGGCTCGCATTGTCTGCATCAGATATCCAGCCGCAACTCGACCGGCGCCGGCCGGGGACCTCCCCGCTTGCATCAGGACGGAACGAAACCGACACGGTCGAGATCCTTTCCGGCGTGTTTGAAGGGAAGACTACCGGGACGCCCATTGCGCTTCTGGTAAGAAACCGTGACATGCGTTCAGAAGACTACGCGGAGATCCGGGATAAGTTCCGGCCCGGCCACGCGGATTTCACGTACGAGGAAAAGTATGGTATCAGGGACTATCGGGGCGGGGGCCGGAGCTCCGGCAGGGAAACCGTGGGTCGGGTGGCAGCCGGGGCAGTGGCGCAAAAATATCTTGCAGCACAGGGGATTGCCATAAGTGGCCGGATCGTATCTGTCCACAACAAGACCTCTCCGCAGGAGATTGAACAGGAAATCCTCGCCGCAAAAGCAGCCGGCGATTCTGTTGGCGGGATTGCGGAGATTGTTGCTACCGGCTGCCCTGTGGGTCTTGGTGATCCGGTCTTTGGGAAACTGGATGCAGAAATCGCCGGCGCCATGATGGGCATTGGTGCGGTCAAAGGTGTTGAGATTGGAGACGGGTTTGCGGTTGCCAAAAAATTCGGGAGCGAGAACAACGATCAGATGACCGCAACGGGATTTTCCAGCAACCACGCGGGCGGCATCCTTGGCGGCATCTCATCCGGGCAGGACATTGTTGTCCGGATCGCGGTAAAACCAACCGCGTCTATTGCAAAAGTTCAAAAGACTCAGGATATTCATGGGAATGAGGTGGAGATTTCTGTCACCGGCCGGCACGACCCCTGCATCGTGCCCCGGATTATCCCGGTTGCAGAGGCAATGCTTGCGCTCGTATTAATTGATGCAGTGCTGGAGCAGCAAAAATACCGGTAATTTTTTTAGTCTGGCAAAACAGAATAAACCGTTTCGGTTACAATAATCTAAAAACCCTATTCCTGTTTTACATCCGGGTGGAAAATGTGAAAGACCCGGTCAATTTTATCCGGCGGGCC
>Ga0209099_1000691_pt1 | contig 39294 bp, 29 predicted proteins | sample AD_JPNHW2_MetaG_FD_184430 | JGI IMG/M metagenome (GOLD analysis project Ga0209099, IMG submission 184430) | Active sludge microbial communities of municipal wastewater-treating anaerobic digesters from Japan - AD_JPNHW2_MetaG (SPAdes) (version 2) | ecosystem: Engineered > Bioreactor > Anaerobic...
TATTTACACTAGATGTAGTGTTGGTGGTTGAGTAATAGCTAATTGAATAACAATTTATCCGCAAAGTATATACTAATGTGCTTTGCGGTTTTTTATTTCATCATTAAAACAATAAAATGTTGATTAATTCATTTTATTTTGTAGATGTTGTTATCATAAATATCTTTACTTTCGTAACCGTATTACAAATCAATAATTGGTTGACTATGATTTCTTCAATTTTTCTTCAAACAATTCAGCAGCCCGTAGTTACACATCAGGCTGAAAATATGTTTCAGATTATAATGAAGGGTGGTTGGATTTTGATTCCAATTTTCTTCCTTTCGTTGGTGAGTTTTTGGGTAATATTTGAGCGATGGACAATCTTGAAACGTGCATCAAGAACACCTGATCTTGTAACCGTTATTAATCCTATGCTTAAGGATGGAAAACTTGATTTAGCAATTTCAACCTGTGAGGCTAATAACCAGCCAGTTGGGAAAGTGCTATCTGCAGGACTCCATACAATCGGGTTTACAATAAGGGACATACAAGATGCAATGGAAACCGAGGCACACCAGCAGGTTGATTCACTAAGCCGTGGAGTTCATTACCTTGCAATTATCGCTACAATAGCTCCTATGTTTGGTTTCTTGGGAACAATTTTTGGTGTTATTAAAATTTTCTACAATATTTCCCTAACCGATAATATAAGTATTGGTATAATTTCAGGTGGGCTTTACCAAAAAATGATTTCATCAGCATCGGGTTTAATGGTTGGTATTATTGCTTTTGCAGGATACCATTTGTTAAATACCAAAATTGATAGAATAACATCAATGATGGAGAAACAAGCTAATGACTTAATGAGCATTCTACGTAGCCGTGGATAATAATACTAACGAATTATAAAGATGAAACTAAAACGTAAGCGCGAAATGCAGGCAGAGGTTTACACCTCATCGCTTAACGATATTATGTTTTTCCTTTTACTTTTTTTCTTGATCATTTCCACTTTGGTTAACCCATCGGTAATACAGCTTATGCTTCCAAAAGCATCTGCAAATGTTCAGAAGATTTCAAAGCAAACTATAAACCTTTCGGTTACAAAAGATTTAAAGTACTACTTTGACGATAAACCCATTGCCTTCGATGATATTAAGCCTAAAATTCAGAAGATGGTTACAAACCCTGAGAATATTACAATTATACTTAGAGCCGATAGAACTATTCAACTTCAGGACTTAGTTTCTATCTTAGATATTGGCAATCAACTTCATGTTAAGATGATCCTTGCAACTCAAAAGGAGTAAATAATTATATTTTAAGAATTAAAGAGCCATTAGTATTAATGGCTTTTTTTGTTTAAAAATCCTTTTAAGAGTTTCATAAATTAAAGGATTAGTTATATTTTTGACATAAAACAATGCTTTTTAAACAAACTAATCTAATAACTATGAAAAAACTTATTTTGATATTATGTTTCATACCAGTTATGGCATTCTCTCAAACTGAAGAGGAAAAAGGACATTTTCAATTAGGTGCTGGTTTCTCATTTGGAGGTTTTTACCCAGAAGAAATAAATAATGTATTGGATGTAGCTTTTTCAGGTACAGAAATAGAAACTGGTACTACAGATTTATTTCTGAACTTGGGTGGAAGAATTTTTGCTGGATACGTAACAAAATCGAATATTGGCTTTGAAGGATTTCTAGAAGGAGCAATTGCTCCAAAAATTGTTACATTTAGCGATGGCTCGGATGACATTACCTATTCGTTAAACCGTACTTCACTTGGGGTTAAGCTTACATATGCTCTTCGTATGGGAAAAAGAAATAGTATTATCCTTGGTGCCGGGCCTATGTATAATATACTAAAATTCAAATTTGACGGAGATGAGAAATATAATGCAACCTCTGTTGGCGCTAAATTTAGTTTAGCATACCAATTTAACTATAGACATATTGCCCCTAGGGTATTTATTGATTTTGACTTAGCAAAAGCAAAAGATAAAGGAACTGAGATGAACTATACTGGTGGACAATTTGGTATTGCATTTTCTGGTTGGTGGTAGAATTGGTTAAAAGATTTAACCAATTATATTATTTTATATAAATTGACCATTAACAAATTTTAACGATAAATGTTTACGGCTACTTGTATAGGTAGCCGTTTTCATTATTATCTATGCAAAAAAAATGCTTGTTGGTGGTTAGTATTTTTTAAACAAGTAGGGAGAAACCCATTTGGATTGTATTTTTAAAAAAGGAAAATTAACTAAAAATTAATTTGATTATGAAAACGATGAGTGTCCTTAGTTGTATTTTATTAGTTACGCTAACTTTTTCTGCTCTATCAGGGAGTGCCCAAAATGGATCCCCTTTAGAGAAGCATCCTCGGAATAATGTTAAAAATATAAAAAGTAGAACAAAATTGGGAATAAAGAGAATATATCACCCTGCTTGGGGTCCAAGATTAACATTCAGAAATCGTTGGATTTATTTCCCTCTTTATGATGTTTATTGGGACAACGTTCGTAATGTTTATATAATTAAAAGAGGAAATAAATGGGTGACTTTAAACAAAAAACCTAAAGAAATTGAGAAGGTAGACTTGTTAAAAGAAAGGATTGTGGAGTTGAAAGATGAAGAAAATAAAACAGATGTAATTCAGGAAAAAAATGCTGAACACAAAGAAAAGTATAAGGATCAAATTAGTAAATAATGAATTAAAAAGAGGAGTCTGAGGTTGAACACTCAGACTTTTTTTATTTTACTACGGAAACATTGAGTTAAAATTATTAAACCCATTTGGTGATAAACCCATATAGAGGGGGCCAGTACCATTTGCAAAGTTGATGGATGCTCCTATTGAAGCTTTACTGCTTAGTTTATAATTAAAACCAACACCAAATTGTTGATAATCGGCCTTTCCAACACCTCCATAGTATGGCGAGAAATATAGTTGGTTTTTCGCAAATGATCCCATAGCGTAAAAACTAAATTTATTATTTACCTGATATTGCCCATAAGCAAAAACTTGAGTGGGATTACCATCGTTTTGTTGCATTGAACTAGGAGCGTTCTTATTTACAGGAAGGTTGCTTAAATTATTTCGTGAAATAGATGCTCCGGCAAAAATCTGTAGTTTATTGGAAGGTGCAAATGCAACGGTAGGGGTAACGGTTGAACTTGAATAATTCATACCATGTCCAAACGAGGTATAATTTGCACCAAACGATACACTGTAAGCAGTCTTCCCGGGTTTAATTATTCCGTAAGGAGTATAAATGCTAGTTGTGTCTGAACTATTTGTACTTTGGCTTATTGGGTTATAAATTTGGTACAAATCGCTTACACGCTGAGCAGTTGAGTTAATGCTAAAAACGATAAGAATAACAGATGTTAAAACTATACTGTTTTTCATAAAAGAATGTTTTAACGATTCAATGCAAATTTATAAACGAATTGATTTAAATATATATTATTCACTTAAATAATTCTTCGGTAAGTAAGGAATTAACACTATTTATTATGAAACTATCTAGTTAATAACGATTGATCGCATTGATATTGAGCCTAAGTCAAATGAGTTATTGAAATAGTTAATTTCCTCATTTTTATCTTTTAAGGCTAGGGTGTAAATTAGTGGAATAAAATGATCATACGATGGATGAGCCATTTTTGCTAATGTTCCCAGTTTTTGAAAGTTTATAACACCTTCATGATTTGAGCTATCAATATATTTTTTGATTTTAGTATCAAATTCCAGAGCCCAATCATATACATTATTTCCATAGTTCATGGCTCCCAGATTATGAACGATATTTCCGCTACCCATTACCAATACCCCTTTATTTCTTAACGCTTTTAATTGTAATGCCAAATCATAATGGTATTGCATTGGTTTTGAATAATCAATGCTTAGCTGGTAAACCGGAATATCTGCATTTGGGTACATCGGCAGCAATACGGACCATGTGCCATGGTCGAGTCCCCATTCCATATCGGGTTGAATTGTAGGATTGCTAACCATCTTAATAGTTTCTTTTGCCAATGCTGGTGAGCCTAAAGCAGGGTACTGTTGGCGGAAAAGCTCATCAGGGAATCCACCAAAATCGTGTATGGTTTTTGGCTTTTCCATTACAGTTACCTTCGTTGAACCACTAGTAATCCAATGCGCAGAAATTGAAAGAATAGCATTAGGCTTGGGCAGTTGGTTGCCAAGATCTACCCAACTTTTACGATATTTATTGTCCTCAATAGCATTCATCGGACTTCCATGTCCAATAAAAAGAACAGGTAGTTTATCTGTGCTTTTTAAATCTTTTAGGTGATTCAAAATTGAAATTTCTGTTGCCATTACTTACTCTTTTAATTCTATTAACAATTTAGGTTGTTATAAGTTCTGTGTAAGTTATTACAAAAAAATAACCCTGAACTTCAGGGTTATAATTCTTTAAAAATATTCTATTCGGATCGCAAGGAATCAACGGGATTTTGTATTGCTGCTTTATAAGCCGTATAGCTTATTGTTGTAAAAGTAATAATTAAAGTTATAGCCGCAGATAAGATAAAAATTATTACCCCAATTTTATCTCGATATACATAGTTCTGTAACCATTTATTCATCAAATAATATGCAATAGGGAATGCAATTACAGTTGCAATGGTAACTAAAATCAAGTAATCCTTTGCAATAAGCCTAACAACTGAGTTTTCTGAAGCACCAACAACCTTTCGTATTCCTATTTCTTTGGTTCTCTGCTCAACGGTATATGAAACTAAACCGAATAGACCAAGTCCTGCAATAAAAATTGCTAGAATTGTGAATATTGAAAATATTGTAACTCGTTTTTCATCTGCATAGAACTGATGGTTGAACCGATCAACTAGGAAACTATATTCAAATGGTTTTTCAGGGAATATCTCTTTCCATTTTAATTCGATATAGTGCAGTGAGCCTTTAATATCCTTATCGCTAAGTTTAACGTAAACCACACTATTACAAGGATAGTAAAGTATAACCATTGATTCAATCTCGCTATACATTCCAAATGCGTTGTAATCTTTTATTACCCCGATAACTGTTGCTTTCAGGTAGTCTCCAAGTTCTACTTTTTTCCCAATCGGTTCTTTCCAATTCATTCGTTTAACGAATGATTCGCTTACAACAACGCCATTTATAGTGTCAGATGGTATATCTTCCTGAAAATCTCGACCTTTTATTACCTTCAATCCAAAGGTTTCAACAAAATCGTGATCAGCGTCTATTGCATTGATACTTCTTTTAGACATGCCTTCGTCGGTCTCAATGTTAAAAATATATTTACTGGTTCCCTCGCCAACATAACGGTTAGTTGATGTCATTGATAGAATATTAGGGTTTTGTAGAATGGATCGTTTAAAAGCGAAATATTCATGTTTCATTTCAGGATCAACCTTAAAACAAATAACATTCTTTTGGTCATAACCTTGATTTTTTGTCTTTAAGTAGCTAATCTGTTTGTAAACCATGAGCGTGAAAACAATCATCACAATAGATATCGCAAACTGGGTGACAACTAGAACTTTTCTAAACCGATTTCCTGCTGAGCCCTTTGTAATATCTCCACTTAATACTGCCGATGGACTAAACCTTGAAAGGTAAAATGCAGGGTAACAACCTCCGATTATACCAATTAGTACAATTATGCCAACCGAAAAAGAAATAAATACAGGAGTAAAAATTATTCCTAGTTCATAAGTTTTACCGGAAAGCGCATTAAATTGAGGTAATAGTAGTTCTATTATAACAATGCTGATTGCCAGAGCAATTATCGTTAGAATGGTTGATTCAGATAAAAATTGAATGATGAGAGATAATCTGCTGGACCCAACAGTTTTTCTTAAGCCAACTTCGCGCGCTCTTTTCGCCGATCGAGCAGTAGCAAAGTTTACATAGTTCATTGCAGCAATTAGAATCAAGAATAGGGCTATAGTTGAAAAGATGTATATGTATTTAATGTTTCCAGCTGGTTCTGGTTCATTAGGATTTGTAGAGTAGAGGTGAATTTTTTTAATTGGTTCTAGAATATATTCGAATTCATTGTCTTTCATATCCGGAACAAGTTTTGCCATGTACTTGTCATACATCTCTCGAATTTTTAGTTCAAAAGGCTTAACATCAAAATCTTTGGGAAGCAATAAGTAGGTGTATGCACCGAATCCTATCCAGTTTTCCGCTGATTTAGGCAAATTTTTCATTGAAGCAAGGGCATTGAATCTAAAATGAGAGTTTTTGGGAACATCCTTAATCACTCCAGTCACTTCAAATGATTGATTGCCAGTTGAAATACTTTTCCCAATTGGATCAACGTCCCCAAAATACTTGCTCGCAGTGCTTTCGGTGAGTAAAATTTTATTGGGTTCTTGTAGAGCTGCTTTAGGATTACCTTTTACAAACTGGTAGGTGAAAATATCGAAAACTGTTGTGTCTGTACAGAAGAATTTATCTTCGAAGAACTCCTTATCCTCATACTTGAAAACGGATTTTGATAAATTGAAAAATCTGACATATGATTGAACTTCAGGATAATCCTGAACTACCTGTGGTCCAAATGGAACTTGGGTAATATTCCATCGAAACTCATCATCAGGCGACTTTACATGCGTTGATACCCGATAAATTCTATCGACTTTCTCGTTATACCTGTCATAGCTGACTTCATCAGTTATATATATTAAGAGGAATAATGCACTTGTTATTCCCAGAGTTAATCCGAGAATATTAAGGAAACTGTACCCTAGGCTTTTAATTAAGTTTCGATAAGCTGTTTTTAAGAGATTTTTGATCATAGTTTTATAGTTTTTAAGCATAGAAGTTACATTCTCGCTAAATGCGAGTCATACAATTATCTAAAATTCAATTTATTAATAACCCTAAGCTTTAGCTTGGGCTGAACTTTGGAGGAAGTTTATCTTCAATTGTTTTATAAAAAATGTCTTTGTACGTACCGCTGATTGGGATTAGTTTATCCTTGATTTTTATAACATTACGCTCAATACTTTCGATATTGTTAATCGAAACCATAAACGATTTATGAACTCTCAGAAACTGAGGGGGAGTAAGTTTGCTCTCCAAGAACTTAAAGTTCTGAAGAGTCATGATCTTTTTTGTTTTGGTAACAATTTGTAGGTAGTCACGCATCCCTTCGATGTAAAGTATTTCGTCGAGTAAAACCTTTTCAAGCCGATATTCGGTTTTCACAAAAATGAAATCTTTTTCGTCTGTTACAGCATTTGGATTTTTTGTTTTTATGCTCTCCATTGCTTTGTTTATAGCCTGTACAAATCGTTCGAACGAATAGGGCTTGAGCAGATAATCGGTAACATTGAAATCGTACCCTTTTAATGCGTAATCTTCAAACGCAGTAGTAATGATAACCTGTGGATGGTATTTTACCGACTCTAGGAACTGAATTCCAGTAAAACGTTCCATTTGTATATCCAAGAATATTAGATCAACGTTTTCTTCATTAAGAAATGGAATTGCGTCGAGAGCATTATCAAAGGTTTTAATCAAAGTAAGCCCGTTTATTTTTTCGATAAACGATTGTACTTTCTTTAATGCCAAAGGCTCGTCATCTATTGCTATGCATCTAATTTCCATTTGTTACAATTCTAAGTTCAACCTTGAAAAAGCCATTTTTATCAGTAATATCCAACCAGTATTTGTTTTTGTAAATATGCTCAAGCCGTTGCTTAACATTTGCTAATCCAACTCCGCTATAACCATGTGCTGGCTTTCTTTCAATTGGATCGTAGTAGTTTGAAGCAGAAAAGAATACTTTTTTATCCTCGACAGTAAATTTAATTTCAATTCCTGATTTATCCCCTTTGAAAGTGGCATATTTAAAAGCGTTCTCGATAAAAGGAATGAAGAGCAATGGAGCAATGTTAATATCTGGGTAATTATCTGGAATTTCAATTTTTATCAATTCAGGGTTGGTAACCCTCAAAGAGTAAAGTGATACAATGTTGGCAATGTAGTTGATCTCCTTAGAAAGGTTTACGTATTCCGAAACCGTTTCGTACGACATGTAGCGCATTATTTCCGATAGTTTCAGTAATGCTTGTGATGCTTTATCTTGGTCGTGGTAGATTAACGCATCAATATTGTTTAAAGTGTTAAACAAGAAATGAGGGTTTACCTTGCTTTTTAGTAATGCAAGTTCACTTATAGCTTTTTCTTTTTCTAATTGTTCTTTTTGGTTGGTTGTATTGATCCAGTTGAGGAAAATCTTAAAAAATGATCCAAACATAGCAGCAGCTGTCACAACAGACATCCCGCTTAAGTGCATTCTAAGGCTATAAATCCCATAAAAATTTGCAAAATCATGTCTAAATATTGCAACAATCAGTAAAAGTAATGAATAGCCAATAAAGGTGAGAAGTGCAAGAACAACAAATGCAATTAGTATAAACTCATAATACTTTTTCTTTTCAAGAAACCTAGGAACAACAAAAAAGTAAAAAGTGTAAAATGATATGGCTAAAAAAAATGTACTTGCAATGTAGATTGCTAACCTTTCAGGATTGGCAAGTTCGTTGTAATCACGCAGATTTAAAAAAGCACCAAATAGCCAGATGAAAACATGTAATAATATAACATTCTTTTTGCCCATTGTTTTTTTATACAAAAATCACTGTTTAATTCTTTTGAAGCAAATAAACTATGCAACTTAGGTGAATTTGTCTGCATGTTTATAAAGATAATCGATATCCTTAAGCTGAGCGATTGAAACTATTTCAAAAAAAGAAACCCTGCATTTGCAGGGTTTTATTTTACTTTTTTGAAGGTTGGAATTTTATATTCCACTTTGCGACATAATCTGATAAAGGCTCAAGACCTATTTCTTTTCGCCATTCATCAATCTTGCTTTCATCCTCGAGGGGAAATAGTTCGAATGAATTCGTTTTTTCATTGTAATTTACCTGTGAACCATACCTCTGTGGTTTTTTCTGGCTAGTTTGAACGCGATCATACATAAGCGCATAATGCTCCCATCTTGCCTCTTTCTCTTCACATAACTTCTTTAGAATTGGAAGATATTTTACTTGCATTTCGGGATTTGAATGTTGAATTACAAAGAAAGCCGCTCCTGATGCACTTCCGCCAACATCACTTTTCTTTGGCCATCCTTTCTTTGCAATCAAACTCTCAAGCTCGGCTAAATTTTTCTCATTAATTGAAAACTTAAACTTCCATATTGATCTTACAACTGATGAGTTAGAACCTGTTTTTCTACCAGCAATACCAATCTCCTTGAAGTAAACTTGGTCATATGCTTGCATTCTCCATAAAGCCTTTGCATAATCAATATCTTTATAGGGATTTTTAAATTTAACGTTAAATTGAGCGATCATCTTATCTTCAAAATCGTTCCATCTTTTATCATCCCTGACATTAATAAAATCAGGATCGGTAAAAGCCATAGTTGAAGTATCGATTTTTAAGTAGATGTTTAGATATTTAAAACAACTATCAGTTAACTCAGATGCAGATAAGGCACATGCAAGATTATAGGCAAGATTTTTATCATTAGGATTTTTTAGAAACATCTTTTTGTATTCATACGAAGCGCTAACAGTATTCCCTTCATCGTTTAAACTATCTGCGATACTTTTTTTAAGTTGCATCATTGGCTGTGAAAATGCTAATTGACCAATTATAAGTGAAAGTATTGTGAGGGCAATTGTTTTTGATTTCATATGATTGTTTTTATTCTGTTCTTAATGAGTTTGAAGGATTAAGAATAGCTGCCTTATAAGCCTTGTAGCTAATTGTCATAAAGGTAATTGCAATGGTAATTATCGCTGCAATAATAAATACCATAACCCCAATGCTTGTCCTATATACATAGTTTTGAAGCCAATGGTTCATCATATAAAATGCAATAGGGAAGGCAATTACAATTGATATTGAGACTAGGATTAGAAACTCCTTTGAGATCATTTTTACAATAATTCCCTCGCTAGCACCTACAACCTTTCTGATGCCTATTTCCTTGGTTCTCTGTTCAACCATATAAGATGCTAACCCAAATAAACCTAGACTTGCAATAAGAATGGCAAGTACTGTAAATAGAGTAAAAATAAGCCCTCTATTCTCGTCGGCTTTGAATTGCTGATTAAATCGTTCGCTTAAGAAGGTGTATTCAAAAGGTTTTTCAGGGAAAATTTCTTTCCATTTACTCTCAATAAATCGAAGTGTTCCTTGAACATCTTTGTCACTAAGTTTAACATAAACAACGTTGTTTTCTGGACGGTAAATAAGAAGTAACGATTCAATTTGGTTGTACATACCAGTTTGATGGTAATCTTTCATAACGCCTATAACACGACCTTGTACAAACCTGCCGAGTTCAACCTTTTTATCAATGGGTTCTGCCCAATTCATACGTTTTGCTAAGGTTTCGTTAATTATAACACCAGTAAGAGTATCGGCAGGTATATCCTCCTGAAAATCTCTTCCTTTCAACATCTTTATACCCAGGGTTTCAACAAAATCGTGGTCTACAACCGCAAAATTCACACCCTTTTCAAGCATCCCTTGATCGGTTTCCATCTTAAATATAACCTTTCCAGAACCTTCTCCAACAGGAGTATCTGTTGAACCTATTTTAAGTATGTTAGGGTTTTGGCTTAATGATTGTTTTAAAACTGAGTATTTCTGGATCATTGCACGATTTAGCTGCATGCTTATGACATTCTTCTGATCAAACCCTTGATCTTTTGTTTTTAGGTAGTTCAGTTGCTTAAACACAACAAGTGTGCATACGATCATAGCAACAGAAATAAAGAACTGGAAAACCACAAGAATTTTACGAAACGTATTTCCGGCAGAACCCTGTGCAATTTCACCTTTGAAAACTGTAACTGGGCTAAACCTTGAGAGGTAGAACGCGGGATAGCTACCTCCAACTATACCAATTACAACAATTACCCCTAATAAACTTGAGAGTACCACAGGGCTGTAAAGAATATGAAGATCAAACGATTTGCCTGCAAGTGAATTAAATTGGGGTAAAAGAATGGCAAGAAAAATGATGCTAAGAATCAGTGAAATAACTGTAAAGGTTGTTGATTCTGATAAAAATTGTAGTATTAGGGTACTTCGACGAGAACCAACTACTTTTCGTAATCCTACCTCGCGGGCTCGCTTTGCTGAACGGGCTGTTGAGAGATTCATGTAGTTCATAGCCGCTATCAGTATTAAGAAAAGGGCAACAATCGAGAAAATATAAACATAGGTTATACTACCTGTTGGCTCAGGTTCTCCAGCGTTAGTTGAGTATAGGTGAATTTGTGTTATAGGTTCAAGCTTATACTCAATTTTGATATTCATTTTCTCAAATATGGAAGCCATATATTTAGGATACATCTCCTGCATTCTCTTTTCAAAGGCCTTAACATCAAAATTATCAGGGAATAGGAGGTAAGTGAATACGCCAAAATTTCCCCAACTTCCTGTAAAATCAGAAGGTAGACTTTTTCTTGATCCTAGAGCACCAAAACGGAAATGGGAGTTCTTAGGTACATCTTTTATAACGCCAGTTATTCGGTAAGCCTCCTTACCAGAAACTAATGTTTTACCAATGGGATCATCCTTGCCAAAATACTTATTGGCAACAGTTTCGGTTAGAACCATAGTGTTTGGTTCTATCAATGCACTCTTTGGATTGCCTTTGATAAACTTATAGGTGAAAATGTCAAATACGGTTGAATCAACGTAAAAGAAGTTATCCTCATAAAACTCCTTTTCGTTATACTTGAAAAGCGCACGGTTGAATTGGATAAACCTAACTGAGGCTTTAACCTCAGGATAATCCTTTACTATTTGAGGGCCAAATGGAATTTGCGCTACAATCCAGGTGAACTGATCATCAGGTTCCGTAATATGTGATGAAACCCTATATATATGTTCAGCATTTTTATTGTAACGATCGTAGCTGACCTCATCTGCAACATAAATTATAAGAAAAAGTGCACTTGTAATTCCAATGGTTAAGCCTAAAATGTTAAGGCTGCTATACCCCAAATCTTTATAGAGATTTCGTAGGGCTGTTTTGATAAGATTTTTTAGCATAAAATATTGAATTATAATTTGTTTATAAAGATATGGAATTACCCAATTTGATTACTTTAACATTAATAAGTTTAACAAAACTTTAACACAACAAAAAAGACAGCCTAGTGGCCGTCTTGAAGAAAGCTTAATAAGAATAAGAAAACAGTCCTAAGTAATGGGGACTCTTTCCTAACATTCCGCACTTGATGCGGAATCTATACTTTTACTTATGGATTCCTGCCTTCGCAGGAATGACTTTTAATAGGTAATTCCTCTTGGAAAGTATACGAACGACCCTATAAGTAGTAGTTACACCAGCTTTATTCCATCGCCTTCGATACTAATAATTCGAAGCTTGTACAAACTTCCAATGGCTTTTTTGAATGTTTTCTTACTAACCCCAAATACTTTGTAAATTTCATCGGGATCAGTTTTGTCGGTTATTGCAAGGTAACCGTTATGCTTTTTAAGAATATCAACAATACCCATTGAAATATCATCAACCTTTTGATAGCCGGGCTTTTGAAGGATTAGGTCAATCTTTTCATCTTCACGAATCTTCTTAATATACCCCTTCACTTTATCGCCCTTACGTAGAGGCTGAAATACTTCGTTTTTATAAAGAACTCCAGTATGCTTGTTGTTGATAATTGCATTAAAGCCTAGGTCGGTACTATTTACTATCAGCAGATCAACCTCTTCACCTGCTTGATAATCGGCAGGTACATTATCCAGAAACTTCTCAATTTTTGCTGAAGCAACAAGACGTTTCGAATCAGAGTCAAGGTAAACGGTAACTATATAGTATTTGCCTTCCTCCATATCCATTTTCTGCTCGCGAAAAGGAACTAAAAGATCCTTTGGCAAACCCCAATCGAGGAATGCGCCCATACGAGTAACCGAAACAACTTTAAGCATAGCAAACTCACCAACCATGATATATGGCTTTTCGGTAGTGGCAATAATTCGATCCTCAGAATCGAGGTAGATAAACACCTCTATAATATCTTCGGGTTTAACACCCTCAGGGACGTATCGCTTAGGTATAAGTATTTCGCCATGATCTTCGCCACCATCGAGGTAAAGCCCAAAATCAACCTCTTTAACTACCCTTAAACTATTTAGTTTTCCAATCTCAGCCATGTTTTGTTGTTTTTAACCTTGTAAAAGTATTACAATATTTTGGTAATTATTCTTGAAATTGACCTGATAACATTAAATTTACTTTGAATTTTGGGTTGCTGAGGGTAAATTGAGTGATCATGAGTTTAAGGAAAAGAACAGAAATTAGATGCTTCGTTGCACTCAGCATGACAAGATAGTTTTGTCATCCTGAGCAAAAGCGAAGGATCTTAATATAATGAATAGTTACGAGTTACATCAATGAACTCGAAATGGCAATAATTGATTATATAAAATACTAGCACTATGAAAAACAAAAATCTAATATTAGCATTTACGGTTGCTTTATTTACGCTTCTAAACATACAAGGTTGGAGTACAAACTATTCAAGCCCTACAGATACAATAAAGTTTTTTAAATCGATTAATGTTAATCGAGCGAATAAACTGAACCAAGAAAATGCTGGTAACCAGCAGTTTGTAGTTATTGATGTCAGAGCAACCAGCGATTACAAAAACGACCATCTTGCCAATGCCATTAACATTGACTTTAAATCGGATGCCTTTTTTGAAAAGCTGAAACAGCTTGATAGAGAGAAAACATATATGGTTATTTGCTATGGTGGTGTTCGAAGCAAGAAGACTATGGAGCAGATGGAAAAACTTCACTTCACAAAGGTTTATAACGTAAAAGGTGGGATGATGAAATGGAAGGCAAAAGGGTTGCCAGTAGTTAAATAAACTTTACTGTTTCAAAAAAAGCACTAAATTGTACAATAAAAATACAGTGGTTTGGCCTACTATAAATGATTTTGCAGATTCAAGAATATTTCTGCCTTTAACGTTGCTTCTAACTGTGGGTAGATTTGTTGGAGTAGCTTCGCACCATTTCTTGCCACTAAACAGTTAAATCAAAACAGACATTGAATGAATTTAAATATTTTAATATGAAAAATGGCTTTATTGTTTTATTAGTTCTTTTAAGTGTTCAGATTAATTGTAAATCACAAGATTACAACTTAGAAAGCAAAAAAGTTAAGACAAAACAGAGGTTTCTCCTTGGGTATTCAAAACAATTTACACAAGTTGATTTAGGTGTTACCTTTATAAAAGATTTAATACAAAATGATACTATTTATTTTGTTAAGTTTAAATTAACAACGCCAACTTCTGATGATCGATGCGAAATATTTATTGGCAAGAATAATACTATTTTGTTTGTAACTAAATCTGGCAAAACGGTTATCTTACCTTTTAATGAAAATGTTTTAATGGAAGAGGTAGTTGTAAATAAAGATAGTCCTCTTATACCCCATAGATTTTATTACACCTCAACTTTTTACTTAAAAATTACAAAAGAACAGCTTTTAACTATTGGAGCAGAGCCATTCGGGAATATAACATTGACCTATAATGATTATCAATCAAATAAAGTATGTATCGCAATATTTTATACACCAAACTTCTATGTGAGTAAATCATTTACTATAGATGATATTGACTATTTATTAAACTCAAAATTTAGATAAACAGCATTTCTATTACTTAATAGTGAATGCAATTAAGTAGAATTGGTTAAATATGTTTTAAGTTCACATTTGAATGAATTTGATTTCCCAATTAATAAATTTTTTAGAAAACATGAACACTAAGTTTTACCAAGTAAGAGGATTTTACCCAACGCTTTTAGCAGCAATCTTAGTTATTACAATTGATGTGATTACTCAGCACTTTAAAACACTTTTTGTTGGAGAGGGTGGTCATATAAAATTATTAGGAGGAGGTATTGGCATTATTTTAGCAATTGGACTCTTTTTAAAATGGAAATATGCAAGACCAATACTGGCTACTCTTGTTGCTATTGGTGTTGTTGTAGTAGTATTTTTACTATTTACCGTATCAACTGAATATTTACTTGCTTATGCAATTCTATTAGCGGCTCAGATTTTAACTTCATATCTTCTAATATTTTCAAAAGATGTCAAGTATTACGTAGAAGGTAAATAATCTGAATAAAAGAAACTACAAATCAAGAATTGGTTTTGTTTCCTAAACTATTTCAACCTAACCGCCTTTTGTACTCCCTTAATTTTATTAAGTCTGTAAAGTAGCATCTCAAGGTTTTTGATATCTGAAACGAACACTTGAATCCTACCCTCGAACAGCCCGTCGTTACTGTTGAACGTTATGCTACGCATGTTAACCCTCAAATCCTTGCTGATTACTTCCGAAATCCGATTTACCATCCCTAGTTCATCAAATCCACTAATCTTTATTGTGGTTTGGAATGATCCGATGTTCTTTGATTCTTTCCATCTCGCGTTAACAACTCGATAGCCCCAACGGGCGTTAAGCTGAGGAGCATTCGGGCAGTTCATTCTGTGAATTTTAATTCCCTCGTTGATAGTTACAAATCCAAAGATTTTATCACCATAGATTGGATTGCAGCATCTGGCAAGTTTGTAATCGATATTCACCAATTTTTCATCAATTACCAAAAAATCATCCCCAGTGTGAGTTAGTTTTGTTTCAACGGGTTTTGGTGCTTCTTCTGTTTTTTCTTCAGATAGCGGCATTGCCTTTTTTTCCGGCTGGAGAATAATCGATTTAAGATTGGTAAGATCAATCTTCTCGTGGGCAATTAAGGAGAAAAGTTCAGGCTGACTTTTAATTTTTAAATGCTTCTGAATTAGTTTGATTGCCTCTTCATTATCAGTAATCTTCCAGTTTTTGAACCTACGGTAAAGTAACTCCTTGCCTAAAAGAATTTCCTTATTCTTTTCATCACGAATGCTTTGTTTGATTCTTGCTTTCGCTTTCGAAGTAACAACAACATTTAGCCAATCCTCTTTAGGTTTCTGATTTTTTGAGGTAATAATCTCAACAACATCGCCATTCTTAAGAATTTGTTTGATTGATGCGTTGATGTTATTAACCTTAGCGCCAACACACTGACAGCCTAAGTTAGAGTGTATATCAAAAGCAAAGTCTAGAACTGTTGCGCTTTGCGGCAATTTTCGAAGATCGCCATTCGGTGTAAAGATGAAAATTTCTTTGGTGTAGAGATTTGCCTTAAACTGATCAACAAACTCCTCGGGGGTTGAATCGGGCGTTTCAAGAATTTCCCTAATTCTTGATAGCCAATCATCAATATTTTGCTCTTGCTTTATTCCTTTATACTTCCAGTGGGCTGCAAGCCCGTTTTCTGCAATCAAATCCATTCTTGTAGTTCGAATTTGAACTTCCACAAATTTACCCTCAGGGCCAACAACGGTGGTATGTAGCGATTCGTACCCATTATTTTTCGGAACAGAAATCCAATCCCTTAGCCTTTCAGGATTTGGTGTGTATTTATCGGTTATAATTGAGTATACCTGCCAGCAATCCGATTTTTCCTTCTCAAGAGGACTGTCAAGAATAATTCGAATTGCAAAAAGATCGAATACCTCTTCGAACTCTACGCTCTGTTTCTGCATTTTTTTCCAAATCGAGTAAATCGATTTGGTTCGACCTTTTATATCAAATTCAAAACCCTTCGAACGCAATTCTTCTTCAATAGGAGTAATGAATTCCTTAATAAATTTATTACGCTTAGCAGTGGTGTTTTTAAGTTTTTTTACAATTGAGGTGTAATCATCGGGATGTGTGTACCTCATGGCAAGGTCTTCCATCTCCGATTTTATTTTGTAAAGACCAAGACGATGCGCTAAAGGCGCATAAAGGTAGAAGGTAATCCACGATTGCTTTAGCTGAACATCCTCGGGCATGAAACAAAGGGAGCGCATGGTTTCAAGACGTTCAGCTATTTTGACAAGAATTACGCGTACATCCTTAGAAATTGTAAGTAGAAGTTCCCTAAAGTTTTCGGCTTGTGCTTTGGGATTCTTCGGGTCTAGTTCTGAAATCTTGGTTAATCCATCAACAATAGTGGCAACGCTTGCACCGAACTCTTTCTTGATCTCATCAAGGGTTAGTTGCTCCTTCTTAATTGTCTCATGTAGAAGTGCAGAAACAATAGAAACCGTTCCAAGGCCCATCTCCTCAGCGCAAATACGAGCAACATCAACCAAATGGAGCATGTTTGACATACCCGATTTGCTGGTAGTATTTTCGTTTAGCTGATTTGCTAAGTTGAAGGCTTTCCGGATTTGCTTTAAGTCTTCGTTTGAGACAGTTCCCTTAATTGACTTAAGTAACCCACGATAAGAGTTGACAATGCTGCTGTTTTCTATTTTAGGTTTCTCTTCCACTGTTTTAAAGGATTTTGGTAAATATAATACATTCAAGTATTTTTTATGCCCTTGAGGTTAACTTCTCTTTTTCTATCTTTATAAAAATTTTGATTTCATGTCAAACGATCAAATACATCAACAAATAGAGCATCTTAGGGAGGAGTTGAATCGGCATAACTACCTATACTACATACTTTCAAAACCTGAAATCAGCGATTTTGAGTTTGATAAGTTGCTAAGAGAGTTAAATGATCTTGAATCAAAATATCCTGAGTTTGACGATCCAAACTCCCCAACCAAGCGTGTTGGTAGCGATTTGACAGGTGAATTCAAGCAGGTTCAGCATAAATATCCAATGCTATCATTAGCAAATACCTATTCAGAGGACGAGATAAGAGATTTTGATTCGAGAGTGATTAAAGGTATAGGCGAGTCACCTGAGTATGTTTGTGAGCTGAAGTACGATGGAACAGCCATTGGGTTAACCTATATCAATGGTAAACTTTCGCATGCTGTAACACGCGGCGATGGGGTTGTTGGCGATGATGTTACAGCGAATGCTAGAACAATTAAAACTATTCCATTGGTACTTAGAGGAAACGATTACCCTAAAGAGTTTGAGATGCGTGGCGAGATTTTCATGCCCCGTAAGGTTTTTGACGATATTAACGCACAGCGAGAGGAGGATGGTGATGTACCTTTTGCAAACCCAAGAAATGCCGCTGCAGGAACACTGAAACTTCTTGATCCAACGGTTGTTGCTCAGCGTAAGCTCGATTGCTATCTCTACTTTATGCTAGGCGAAGATTTGCCATTTAATACTCACTATGAAAATCTTCAAAAAGCTAAGGAGTGGGGCTTCAAAATATCCGAAAACACCAAGCTTTGCAAGAATCTTGATGAGATATTTGTCTTTATAAACCATTGGGATACCCAACGTAAGAAACTGCCATACGATACCGATGGTGTTGTAATTAAGGTTAACAGCTATCAACTGCAGAAAGTCCTTGGTTTTACTGCAAAAACCCCTCGTTGGGCTATTGCCTATAAGTACAAAGCGGAGCAGGTTTCTACAAGATTGCTTTCAATCGATTTTCAGGTAGGCCGAACGGGTGCTGTTACACCAGTAGCTAATCTTCAGCCAATTAAACTTGCTGGATCAACTGTAAAAAGAGCATCATTGCATAATGCCGATCAAATTGAGCTGCTTGATGTTCGTGTTGATGACATAGTTCAGGTTGAGAAAGGAGGGGAGATTATTCCAAAGATTGTTGGTGTAGATGTTTCTCAACGTTCTATATTTAGCATGCCGATAGCGTTTATTAAAAATTGCCCTGAGTGCGGAACCCCTTTAGTGAAACCCGAAGGCGAGGCTAGGCATTTCTGCCCAAATCAGGATGGTTGCCCTCCGCAGATCAAAGGACGAATTGAGCATTTCATTAGTCGTAAGGCTTTAAATATTGATGGTTTAGGTATTGAAACTGTTGACTTAATATACTCAAAAGGATTGATAAAGGATATTGCCGACTTATATTCCTTATCAAAGGAGCAGTTTCTTAACCTTGAACGCTTTGCCGAGAAATCGGCTGATAACGCCATTAATAGTATTGAGGAATCGAAGAGAATACCTTTTCCAAGAGTATTATATGGTATAGGTATTCGATTTGTGGGTGAGACTACTGCTCGTAAACTTGCTTTGCATTTTGGGTCAATAGATAATTTGAAAGAGGCAACCATTGAACAATTATTGGAGGTTGAAGAGGTGGGTGATAGAATAGCTCAGAGTATCGTTGAGTATTTCTCAAATCCTATTCATATCGATTTGATAGAACGGTTACGGAAAGCAGGACTTCAGTTAAAGGTTGATGAGACTCTAAATATTAAGCTTTCTAATAAGCTAGCGGGTCTTACGATTGTGATTTCTGGAACTTTTTCAAAAATTTCACGAGATGAATTGAAGGAGTTGATTCAGAAGCATGGAGGTAAAAACGTAAGTAGCGTTTCGGCTTCTACCTCAATGCTAGTTGCTGGCGACAAGATAGGTCCAGCTAAACTCGAAAAGGCTAATAAACTTGGAGTAAAGATTGTGTCAGAGGATGAGTTTTTTGGGATAATAGAGTAGCTCCGATTGAAAATTCAACGGGGTCTATTTTTTATTTACTCATTTAATTTCCTATCTTGTTTTCCGTTTTTAGAATGTTGATAGTGAGCAACCATCGAAAACCATTAACATCTATTAACAAAGCCACCAACAACAAACAACTAATTACCTTTTGAACTGTATAGTTTATTTAATAAAATTGCAACGTGAAACTTATAGAGAACATCAAAAGAAACACCGGATTATCCGCTCTGAATAAGAGTTTAAGAACCACAAAACGAAATAAATTCGTTCATAATTTGGTTACTGCTCGAAAAATCGGAATTCTAGGTATTGTTAATACGCCTAATGATTTCGAGGAGATCATCAGCTTTCAGAGGTTTCTATCTGATAAAAATATTCAGGTTGAAACGCTTGTATATTACCCTGGAAAAGAGATTCCACCACAGCTCTTAATGCGAAAGGGAGTAAATATTTTCAACAAAAATGAGGTGAATTGGTATGGTAAACCTGCAAACTCTTATGCTGAAAGGTTCTGCTCTCAAGAGTTTGATATTCTAATCGATCTATCAATGGATGAACTTTTTACAATTCGATGGATATCAACACTATCTCGCTCTAGATTTAAAGTTGGTGGAATGGGCTACACTGGAAATCCATACGATTTAGTTATTTCAATTGAAGAAACTAAAAAACAGATTCCTTATCTGATTGAGCAAGTTGTTCATTATCTTAACCTGATAAATAATCGTTTTGCTCAAGAGCAAGAAGAACTTGTTAATCATAACTGTGAAAATTAAAAAACAGAATGAACGGAAAATTTAAAGGATTGGGGGTTGCAATGGTAACCCCTTTTACTCGTGAAAAGGAAATTGATTTTGATGCAACCAAGCATTTGGTTGAGTATTTAATTGGTAACGGTGTTAATTACCTTGTAGTGCTTGGCACCACAGGTGAGTCTGCAACCTTATCTGACAAAGAGAAAAAAGCGTTGGTTAAGTTTGTAATTAAACAAAATAGTAAGCGAGTACCTATTGTTGTTGGGGTTGGAGGTAATGATACAAAGCATGTTATCGAGTCAATCGAAAATTACGATTATGATGATATTGATGCCATCTTAACAGTTACACCATATTACAATAAACCTTCACAAAAAGGTCTTGAACTTCATTTTACCGAAGTTGCTGCTAATAGTCCAGTTCCTGTTATTCTCTATAATGTACCAGGAAGAACTGGTGTAAACATGGCAGCTGATACTACTCTTAAGCTTGCACAAAACCCCAAAGTGATTGCAATTAAGGAGGCGTCGGGTAACCTAAATCAAATGGGCTATATCCTAAGGGATAAACCTAAGGATTTTATAGTAATTTCTGGCGATGATGGTCTTGCCCTACCTCAAATAGCAATGGGACTTGATGGAGTTATTTCTGTACTAGGGAATACATTACCAAAGCAGTTCTCTGGGATGATTAAGAATGCTATGGAAGGAAATTTTGTAGAAGCAAGAAAGATGAACCTTAAATTAATCGAAATTACCGATGCTCTTTTTGCTGAGGGAAGCCCCGCGGGAGTTAAAGCAGCATTAACAATTCAAGGTATTATTGAAAATAACCTGCGATTGCCTTTAGTACCCGTTAGCGATGCCATGTATACTAAAATCGGTAGACTTTTAGAAAACTTTAAGTAGTGTTAAACGTTTAAACAATAGTTTTGCTTAAGACTCTTTGTTTCATATTATTTGTTGATATTAACTTTATATTGTTAATAGTTTAAAATCTTTAAATGGTTAGAATTTTTAAAATATTTCTATGTTTGTAATAGAAGAAGTTTTGTGATGAAGGACGATAAAGATTTTAACTTTAACGAGATAGAGACTTTTGAACTTGTTCAGAAGTACGAGGAGTTGATGCGTAAGCAGCAAAATTTTTACTTTGATGTAATTGAGTTTGAGACAATAATTAACTATTACCTCGATAACGAAGAGTTTGTAAATGCTGCCGATACAATAAAGATGGCAATTGATATGCACCCATACTCTTCAGAAATTCAACTTTTGCAAGCAGAATTAAATGTATCCCTTAAAAAGTATGACGAAGCCCTAAAGATATTAGAATATCTCGAAAAAATTAATGCCGATAACTCCGAGATACTATACTTAAAAGGGCAAGTTTATTTTAATAAGGCTGATTTAAAAAACGCTGAAATCTACTTTAATCGAGCTGTTGAAATTTGTTTAGAGGATAAATCTGAACTGCTTTATAGGATTTCAAGTATTTACTTTGCAGAAGAGGAATACTTTACGGCTAATCGATATCTTTTAAGCGCCCATAAACAAGATCCTACACATTTTGCTACGCTTTTCGATTTGGGTTTTAGCTACGAAAAGATGAATGATTATGAAAAAAGTAGTATTTATTATAATAAACTACTTGATTTATATCCATTTACGCAAAATGTGTGGTATAACCTTGGTATAGTTTTAACAAAACTTGGTAAATTTGATGAAGCAATTGAAGCATACGATTTCTGTATTGCTATTGATCCCGATTATAGTTCTGCATACCATAATAAAGCCAATACTTTAGCATCTATTGAAAGATATAAGGAGGCTACAGATGTTTTTAAGGAGTTAACCGTTCTCGAACCCGAGAATCCCAGAGTATTCTGTTCGTTAGGCGAATGTTACGAAAGAACCGAGAAATATGAATTAGCCATTGAGATGTACAATAAGACAATACTTATTGAGCCAACATTTGCCGAAGCTTACTATGGTATTGGTATTATAATGAATGAGAAGAAAAAGCCCGAGCTTGCTCTCGATTTTATTAAAAGAGCAATAACCCTCGAATCGGAGCAGTACGACTTTTGGCTTGGTCTTGGAAAAGTACACTACGAACTTAATAATATTGAGGAAGCACTAAAAGCCTACCGCGAAGCTACAACCTTAAACCCCGATGAACCCGATGCGTATTTGGCTTTAGCTGAAATATACTTATATCAGGAAAAGTTTAGAGATGTTGAGAATATGTTCGATGAGCTTGGCGAAAAGTTTGAAGGTAATGCTTCAATGAAGGTCCTTAATGCCGCTGCGCTTTACTTAACCCATCGCGCTAAGGAAGCCCTTGACGAACTTCGAGAAGCCAAACGTTTAGACCCAACCGCAATCGATGATTTTTTCAGTATCGTATCCGTTATCAACGACGACGACTTTGTGAATCAAACCAAGCAACTTTAGTGTTTAGTTGATGGTTGACAGTTGTTAGTTGCTGGTTTTAACCATACTAGTTATAAGTTTCCTATATTTAATACTTTTGTACTAAGTCGTATTAATCTTAGTCTTTATTTTCATCAGTTATACAAATGAATATTTTCTAATTTTTACTATGAACATAGCTATTTATGGTGCTGGATCTATTGGAACTATTTTAGGAGCATATATTACTAAAGGAGGCCTAAATGTAGATCTTATTAGTCGTAATACATCGCATATTAAAGCATTAAAAACCAATGGAGCTCGTATTATTGGTACTGTTGAAATGACAGTACCAGTAAATGCTTTTTTACCAGAAGAGGTTTCAAAGAAGTATGACATTATTTTCTTGCTAACAAAAATAGTAGACAATTTAAGTACTGTAAGAACTTGCGTTTCGCATCTTGCCGATGATGGCATTATTTGCACTATGCAAAATGGATTGCCCGAAATGGATGTGGCAGAGGTAATTGGCGAAAGCCGAAGCTTTGGCTGTGCAATTGCTTGGGGAGCAACAATGGTTGATAACGGTATCTGCGAACTTACTTCAGAGCCCGATAGTATAACCTTTAGCCTTGGTTCATTCAGTAAAAATGTAGATATAAATAGACTTAATACGATAAAGAGCATTTTAGAAACTATGGGACGCGTTGAAGTTAAAAAGAACTTTATTGGTGCTCGATGGTCAAAGTTGCTGATAAATTGTTCATTCAGTGGTATGTCAGCAGTGTTGGGTTGTACATTTGGTGAGGCTGCTAAAAATAAGGAATCTAGATTGTGCATTCAAAAAATAATCAAAGAATGTATTGACGTGTCGCGTTTGGCAGGGATTAAAATTGAACCAGTTCAAGGGAAGGATATTTGCAAATTGCTTGATTACAATAATAAACTTAAGCAGTTCATTTCATTCCAAATAATCCCCATTGCTATTAAAAAGCATCGGCTGCTAAAAGCAAGCATGCTGCAGGACTTGGAGAAGGGTAGAATAACTGAAGTTGATGGGATTAATGGGATTATATGTAAATATGGAAGTAAATTCAATTTCCCTACACCTTACAATAACATGATAGTTAAAATTGTTCATGAAATTGAGCAAGGTAAGGCAAAACCTAGTTTTGAAAATTTAGATCGTTTTAATGATTTGACATAAAATATTGTTTTTCTGCAATCTAACCTATTAGTGGCATAAAGTGTGAATAACAATTAGATTGTTGGTATATTTCTTTTCCTTCTCAAAACCTTTACCTTAAATTTCTCAAAACCGAAAAAAGAGAATACTTTTGAGTAATAATCAATATTAACCCAAACGATATGAATTATAATCTTCCTTTTATACCCGAAAGACCTAAGAAACCAAGAAATTTTGGTTTAACAATGGTTATGGATAAAGGTCTTAGCCTTAGCGAAGCCGAGGCTATGGTTGAATCAGGTGCCGATTATATCGATTTTGTGAAGTTCGGATTCGGGACATCATTAATCACTAATAAACTAGAGGAGAAGATAAAACTATATAAACAAGCTGGCATTAGACCTTATTTTGGTGGAACCCTCTTTGAACTATTTATTATCCGCGGGATGTTTGATGATTTTTGCAAGTTTGTTGATAAGTATAAGCTTGATTTAGCAGAGGTTTCAGACGGTTCAATGGATATGGACAACGATGTGAAGTGTGAGTACATTACAAAACTTTCAAAGAATTTCACTGTAATCTCAGAGGTTGGTTCAAAGCGAGTTGATGTTCATATTTCTGATGAGGAGTGGGTAGCAATGATGAATAAGGAGTTGAAGGCAGGATCATGGAAAGTAATTGCTGAAGCAAGGGAGAGCGGTAACATTGGAATCTACAACTCAAACCAATCGGCCAATACAAAGCTTATTGATGATATTGTTCATCATGTAAAAATTGAGAATGTGATTTGGGAAGCGCCAATTAAGAGCCAACAGGCTTGGTTTATCAACCTAATCGGTGCAAATGTTAATCTTGGTAATATTGCAACTAACGAGGTAGTTTCCCTAGAAACACTTAGGTTAGGGTTGCGTGGAGATACATTCTTTCAGTTCCTTCCAAAAGAATTACAACAAGATATTTGATCATTTAAAAACCGAGGAAACTCGGTTTTTTTATTTCATCAGTTTTTCAAAATCATTTTATAGGTTTTACTTGTTTAGTAAATTTGTATCAGCAGTTTTAAACTTAAGGATGAGAATAACAAGGTTAATTCTTTTGGTTGGAATATTGTTTTGTTTTGAATATGCCTTTTCGCAGGATATTGAATATCTTTCAAAGACAAATGTATTCACCAGTGGTGAAAGGGTGACCTATCGTGCAGTTTATAACTGGGGGTTTATTTGGATTAACGCAGGCGATGTAGTGTTTACCATAAAAGATACAACCTTTAATGGTCAAGATTGCTTTCACTTCGTATCAGAGGGTTGGAGTCTTAAACAGTATGATTGGTTTTATAAAGTACGCGATAGGTTTGAGTCCATTGCTAGTAAAGATTCATTAAAACCCTACTGGTTTTTAAGAAACACCAATGAGGGGGGGTATATTGCTTATAATGAATATAATTTTGATTATAGTTCTTCGAAACTCAATTTGTTTACATACACTTCCGACCGTAAGGCTAAAAAGGAATCATTAAATCTAAAGCCTAGAACATTTGATGTACTTACAGCAATATATTTTTGCCGAAACCTTGAATTTGATAAGTTTACAATTAATCAGAAAGTACCTCTTACAATGGCGATAGATAACGAGGTGTTTGATTTATACATCCGTTATCTAGGAAAGGAAACGATTACTTTACATGAAGGAAATACTTACAATACCCAAAAATTCTCAGTGATGCTTGTAAAAGGAACGATCTTTAAAGGTGGAGAAGATCTTTTTGTTTGGTTAACAGACGATTCAAAGCGTATTCCTGTGCTAGTTGAAGCCAAAATTCTGGTTGGTTCGGTGAAGGCAGTTCTTGTTAATTTCTAACAGCGAACACATCTGTTTGAAGGGTTTAACCTCAACAATTATTTGATTTATGTAATTATACAAATGATTGATTAATTTCTACTAGCATTTTATTTCTTTTTGATTTTAAATACTTTAACTTGTATTAAGTTAAGGCCTTTCATGCATTTTATGCTCTTTAATCATTCTTTTGGTTAAAAATAAAATGAAATAGTCATGAAAAAATTCTACCTACTGATTGTTTGTTTACTTTACGTAAACATTTTACTTTCTCAAATTCCACAAAGTTTTTCTTATCAAGCAATCTTAAGAGGAACCAATGGTCAAGCATTAACTGATAAATCGGTAAAAATACATTTATCGTTTTTGAGTGGAAGCGAAACAGGAACAACCGTTTATACAGAGGAGCATTCTGTTACCACTTCAAATATAGGTTTAATTACACTTGAAGCAGGAGGAGGGACTGTAGTTTCTGGCGCTTTTGGAGGCATAAACTGGAGTGAAGGAAACATTTGGTTGAAGGTTGAGATTGACGAAAATCTTACGGGTACTTATACCGAAATGGGATGTATAAAATTACTTTCAGTTCCTTACGCATTATACGCTGCATCGGGCAACCAGGGCATCCCGGGGGTTGACGGAAACGGGATCTCCGGCGTGGTCGACAACGGCGACGGCACCCTCACCTTCAGTTTCACCGACGGGAGCAGCTACACAACGCCCAACCTGAAGGGGGACAAGGGCGAGAAGGGCGATCCGGGGACAGGGCTTATCAATAAGGGGAGCTGGTTGGCAGGAACAACTTACAACCCAGGGGATTATGTGTTTGCTACAAACACGGCTCAAACAGGAAATTCCATGTGGATTGTGCAGGCAAGCACCTCGTTCACATCAAATACTGAACCGAGGCTAGATCTTTCAAACTGGGTTGAGTTTCAGGCGCCTCAGGGGGAAAAGGGGGAGACTGGTGAAAATGGAATATCTATAGTGTGGATGGGAACTTTTTCGGGAATTCCGACCTCATACTCATTGAATAATGCATACTATAACTCCACCGATAAGAAGTCTTACATATATACAGCATCAGGATGGCAGCAAATGACCCAGGACGGAATACCTATCAACGCTACAACAGGACAAACACTATATTACAATGGAACTGAATGGATTCCTACATCATCTATAACGAATGATGGCACAAATGTGGGTATTGGAATTACCCCATCTCAAAAGTTAGATGTAAATGGTGGTACGCGGTTACGTGGTTCGCTTATTGATAACAGTGTAAGCGCTGGGAATGCCAACGACTTGCTAACAAGTACTGGAACGGGTATTCAATGGAAGTCATTCTCATCATCGGGTATCCCCACTGGTATCGGAGTTAATGGACAGGTTGCGCTTTGGTCGGGTACAAATAGTTTGCAGGGCCTTTCGAATTTATCATGGGGGACGACAAGTCTTCAGATTTCTAGCCCAACAACGGCTGGGATCGATGATCCCATCCTCGAGGTGAAGAACAAGGACGGCAAGGTGGTATTCGGGGTGTACCAGGGAGGGGTTCGGATTTACGTTGACGACGCTCAGATCACCAAAGGCACGCGTGGGGGGTTCGCCATAGGCGGACTCACCAACCAGAGCAAGGGACAGCAGGAGTACTTCCGCATCACCCCCGATAGCGCAAGAATCTATGTGAAGGAGGTGCCTACCGCCAAAGGAACCCGCGGGGGCTTCGCCATCGGCGGGCTTACCAATCAGTCCAAGACCATCGTTAACCGCAACCTAATGTTTGTAGCACCCGATAGTGCTCGTTTTTGGGTAAACGAGACTGCTGCAAAGGGTGTCCGCGGTGGATTTGCTGTAGGAGGATTAACAAATCAAAGCAAAGGTACGTCAAGTAGTTTTTTACAACTGACACCAGAAAACTACTTTATTGGACATCAAAGCGGAAGCAGCATGACAAGCGGTTTGTACAATAATTATTTAGGTTATCAAACAGGCTTGCTTAATACTACTGGTAGTTCAAACTCTTTTATAGGTTACAAAGCCGGTTATTCAAATACAAGTGGAAGTAGTAATGTCTTTATAGGAAACCAAAGTGGTTATACAAATTCAATAGGTGAATACAATACTTTTCTTGGTTATAATGCAGGATTTACTAATAATGCAAGTTACAACTCATTTATTGGATATCAAGCAGGAAAAGCTAATACAAGCGGTCAATACAACTCTTTTATAGGGTATAATTCAGGATTGGCAAATGCTACAGGTTATAAGAATGTATTCTTTGGCTTTCAAAGTGGTGCAAGTAATACCACGGGTTACTCAAATGTATATATAGGAACTAATGCTGGATTTAATAATAATGGATTTGCCAATGTTGCTATTGGCGATTCAACGGCAAGTCAGATGACCTCTGGTAATAATAATATAGTAATTGGTCGAAAAGCTGGTTTGTCTATGACCAGTGGTAGTTGGAATGTTTTAATTGGAGAATCTGCAGGTTATAGCAGCACTTATGCAAATTACAATGTAATGATTGGTCAGAATGCAGGCTTTAACACACTTACTTCATATAACACTTACGTTGGTATCAATGCAGGTTACAAGATAAATTCTGGCAATAACAATGTTTTTCTCGGAACCAATGCAGGCGCTATGTTAGAAAGTGGAGGTGGAAATACAATTATTGGAATTGATGCAGGTAGAAGCGGTTCTTGGGATCCTAATATTTACCACGGTTACATTGCTCAACAAAACGTAATGGTAGGTAATAATGCTGGTTATAGCTTTAACTCCGGTGATGGTAATGTTTTTATTGGGACGGGTGCAGGCTATTATTTAGAATATGGCTCACATAATGTTTTTATAGGAAACATAGCAGGTGGTCATACCTCAATTGTTGGTACTCCTTCCAATCCAATCAACAACAAACTTTACATTTCAAATGTAGGATCTATATATCCTCTGATTTATGGTGATTTCGTTACATCGGAATTGACTATTAATGGATCTCTAAATGTTACTTCTTCTTTATCGCTGGCTGGTACAAGAAAAGATCTGAATTGGGATGCCGCTTATACCAACCGTTTGACTTCTGCTTCAGGAACTGCACCACTAACACTTACACTTTCAAGTAATACTCTTTCAGGGTCAATTTCAGATGCCACAACGAGCACGAAGGGAGTAGTTCAATTAAGTAACTCCTACAATGGAAGTAGCCAAACAGTCGCCACAACTGAAAAGGCATTAACCGATGGATTGTCAACAAAGGTGACAGGAAGTGGATTTACTATTGGGAAGGTTTTTGTAGTATCTAGTGGTACAATTCTTACGGCAAATTCCAGTACTTTTACTTTAACTTGGAATAGCTCAACTGGGCGAATTACTTTAAGTAATACGAATGTTAGTGATTATTGCTATTATTGGTTCAAGTCACAAATTGGAACTACTTCAAGTGGAGATTCCAATCGTGTTGATCCTTCTAATTCTATAGATATTTCAATTGTAGACTCTCAGGGGATTGAGTTACATTTTGGAGATCCGTCAGGAGCAAGTATTTGTTCGGTATGGTTACAGCGTATTAAAGATGATCTAATAGGACATTACACTAAGTATTAGGAAAAGAGAGAGCCTAGCTGTAATTCTAGGCTCTCTCTTTTGTTAGTGTATGTCTTTACTTTGTTTTAATCAGTACAACCCCGTGTGATGGAATCTTGGTGTCAAACTTTCCTGTAAAAGAACCTAAATCTTTCTGCCTCCATAAGTCACGTAGATTCTGGTTTCCCTTTAGGTTGATTGTATTTAAATTTAGAGAATACTTAACGGTTTTATCACCTAAATTGAAAATTCCAATTGCCTTAGTTCCATCGGCAAGGTTTTTAACCCATACTTGAATATCCTTGTCTTTTATTACTTGCTTGGCTTGATATCCAAGTGGATCTTGGTCGATTGCAAGTACTTCATCGTTGGTTAGTAGGTTAAGGGTAAACGGATCGAGACGGGTTAAGTCGCAACCAATAAGCAAAGGAGAAGAGAGAAGGCTCCATAAACTAATATGGGTATATTGCTCATCGGGGGTTAACCTTGATGGGTGGAGATTTGGTCCCCAACCAACCCAGCCAACAACAAGCATGTCGGGATCGTTCCAGTTTCCGGGCTTTGCGTATGGTTGGTTGTCAACTTGGTTAAAACCAATTTCTTTCATACTTTCCCATGTATCAGTAATATCACCAGTAGTTCTCCAAAGATTTCCACCGACCTTATCGCCCCATTCCCATACCTTACCCATACCGTACTGGCAAAGGCTGTAAACAATATCTCTGTCAACTTTATCTAATGCGTTTCGCATTATAAAATAGGGTTTCATATACATCTCAAGTGATGTGTCTTTTCCTGCAATACTTTCATAAGAACACCAATCGTATTTTAGGTAATCAACCCCCCAGTAAGCATAGGAGAAGGCATCCTGTTGCTCCCATTGGTAGCTTGCAGCATAATTTCCGCAGGTTAATGGCCCAGGTGAGCTGTAAATCCCAAATTTCAAACCAAGTTTGTGAATACTATCACCTAATGATTTCATGTTAGGAAACTTGCTATTGGTATTAATGTAACCCCAAGGATCTCGTTTGGGCTCCTGGTCAGCGTAATACTCCCAACCATCATCAATATTGATAAATGTCCAACCGTGGTTCATTAAACCTTTCTCTTTGTAAACTTTTGCGCTTGCTATAACCTTTCCCTCATCAACTGAAAGTCCCCAAGCATTCCAACTATTCCAGCCGAGGGGAGGGGTTAGCATGATTCTATCGCCAATCTTTATAGTTAATTCACCTTCTGCTTTCCCTTTAGTATTTTCAGCAATTAGGGTTACTTTATACTCGCCAGCTTCATTAACTCGTCCCGTAATTATCCCTGTTTTTTTATCAATAGATAATCCTTTTGGAAGATTTTTAGCATCAAAACTCATTGGACGAATTCCGGTGGCAGCTATTGTGAACATAAACGGTTTACCAACTCGAGCACCATAAACCTTTGCCCCATTTATTTTTGGGGTTTCTGGGCAAGTTGGAGTTAATACATATGGACTTTCCTCTTTGTAGGAATATATATCACTTGTTTCAGAGAACTTAAACTCATAGGTTATCAGAGCTGATTGATCGAGATTGTTTAGTGAGATGCTAAACTCTTTTGATTCAGCTGGTTTTAATGAAAGTTCACTTTTTTGCTTGAAAATAGTTTTTCCAGAAACTTTACCAGTAGCAGTAATACTAAAAGTTCCTTTTATTGTGAGAGATTTATTTATGTTTTTTACTGTGAATGATTTGTTAACATTACTACCACTAAAAATGAATGGACGTGAAACGTTATCCATTTTGATATATTCTCCCAATCTTGGAAATTCAACAATCTGACTACCAGTATAAATTCCTCCTTGACCGCTTTGATCATAAACCCTAACTGCCAAGGTATTTTCTTTATCCCATAGGATGCGTGGATCGTTAGAAGATATCATATACCTTCTAATAACGTCATACATCTGCATTGGAGCCTTAAGGAACATGGTATCAATCTTATACCCAATCGGAACATTCTTTGCATTTTCCCCGATCATCTGCCCATTTAGGAAAGCCTGATCGAAATTATTGATCTTTCCAAGAAAGACTTTGAGACTATCCTTTAAGTAGGCACTCTTTTTTAAACTGGAAGAAATAACAAATTTTATTCTGTACCAAGCAAATCCATCGTATGGATCATAACCCTGTGCTTCCCAAATTCTATCAACCTCAATAGGCTTCCAGTTTGAATCGTTGTAATCAGGTTTTGCATATTCTAGGTTATCACCTTGAATAAACTTCCATCCTTTACTGATATCTACTTTTTCCTGAGCCAGAATCTGGCTTGAGATAACTATGGTAAGAATTACCAATAAAGGAAATATAAGAAAATGTTTCATAGGTTTGGGTTTTGAATTTTATGCAAATTAGACTTTCGGATAGCCAAATAGAATAGTTTCCTACCAGTTTTTAATAAAAAAAAAGAAGTCCGGTTTAACCGGACTTCTTTTTTATCGAATAATGATTTTGCCTGTGCTTATTTGCCTACCAGTTTGAAGCCTAACAAGATAAACTCCAGGAGAAAGGTCAGAATCTAAGTCAATATTTGTAGTGTTTATTCCAAAAGTTGGTTTATCAATCCTTTGTTCATAAACCTTTTGACCAACAATTGAAAATATAGAAATAGTAACGCTTTCGCTTTTTCTACAATTAAAGGCTACCTCAAAACTACCATTGTTTGGGTTAGGCCAAATTACAATTGATTCATTGCCTGTATTTATAGAGATATCATCAATATCTTCAGGGAATATATCGTGACTAATAATACGCTTCGAAGTATAAAGACGATATTCCCCTGGTGCAAAGCTAAAGTTTACTGTAGTTGATGTTAAATCAATAGAATCTTGTGTGAAATACTCGTACCATTTACCAGAAGAGGGGAATTCAAGAGAAAATGATTGGGTTGATATATCAAAATTACCCATAACAACGGCATTCATATCGCTGCCAATTAGTTTTATCCACTTTTTAGCACCTGAGAATGAAATGGTATAGTTTTCTGTTTTGAAAACATCGTAAGTTTCTTTTAGTCTAATAAGTTGTGCGTAAGTGCTGAAAAGTAGGAAGCGGTTATAATCATTGTAGTATTCCCAATGAATAGGTTTTCGACCAACTCTACCATTATAATCAATTGTAACATCGTAGCCAAGTTCACCGAACTGCCAAATCATTTTTGGACCAGGAACTGTAAGAAAAAATGTAGCAGCCAATTTGCTCCTGTTCAATCCAATAGCAAGATTTCTAATGTTATAATTTGAAAATGCATTATTACCGTAGGTTTCATTCCGGTACATCATTCGTTCTTCATCATGACTTTCCATATAACCAACAAGGTATGGTTTTGTCCATCCTCGATATTGGTATGATATGTTCGAGAAATCTGATGTTGATACCCAACCCATCGATGCTTCACCGTAATTATAATTAAGATTACCCCAAATCATCATCCCCCCTAAATAATTGGAAAGCTCTTTCTCCTCATTATTATCACAAAAATGCTCAAGGATAAGATAAGCACTAGGGTTTGTCGACCATATCTTATCCGCATAATGTTTGAGGTTTATAATTCGCTGGGTATCGTATGCCCATCCATTGCCTGCAGTATTTGTGAATCCTTTTGAAAAATCAAAACGGAAACCATCGAATTTGTATTCAGTTAACCAGTAGGTTAGTACGCTATCAACAAATTGTTTTGTGTAAACACTTTGATGGTTGAAATCATAACCCCATGAATAATCAGGGTTTGGACTAGATACATTATACCAAGGATTATCACTAGTAACCTTATAAGTAGATGTATTGTAATACATCTGAACCAATGGAGATTCTTCGTAAGAGTGGTTCAGAACGATATCCATGATTACTGCAATTCCCTGATTATGGCATTCATCAATAAACGCCTTGTAATCGTTTTTTGTACCATAGGCTTTATCAGTAGCAAAGTAGAATGATGGGTTGTAACCCCAGCTATCATTCCCTTGGAACTCGTTAATTGGCATTAGTTCAATAGCATTTACCCCAAGTTTTTTTAGGTAACTGATTGAATCCATTGCTGTTTTAATATAGTCTCCGCTAGTAAAATCGCGTAGATGCAACTCATAAATAACCAAATCCTTCTTTTGAGGAGGAGTAAAACTTGTTGTATTCCATGAATAAGCTTCTTCATTAATTTTAAAAGTAGAAGCAACTCCTGTTGTACTGTCTGTAGGGTATGCAATAAGATTCGGATAGTTTGTTGTACTGATATATTTATCGTATTGATCGCTTGTTTTCGTGCAGTATGGATCGGCCAAACGAATTTGACCATCGAGAAAGTATTGGTAAATATATTCTTTGTCTGGATTAAGACCTGTAATTGTTAGCCAGTAGTATTTTCCATCGGGTGTGCGTTTCATGTAAAATTGATTATCAACTACCCAATTACTAAAGCTACCGATAGCGTAACAGTAAGTTTTTAAAGCAGGGGGGTCGTTAAGAACTAAAGTTACAGTACTATTGTCAATTTTATTGATGCCCGGTTTGAGTCCATCTGGGAGAGCTTCAGTAGTAACTAGAGGTCTAACAATATAATATACGGAATCCTTTTTAACATCGGTTAAATATGTTGCAACTGCTTTAATCCAATGTTTGCCATAGTTTTTTGCAGTTATATTATAATCAAGTGAAGAGAGATTTGTAGTTGTATCTTCTACATTATCAATATAAACCTTTATCTCTGTGGAGTTGTTTGCACTAACCTTTATTGGAATAGTTGCATCTAATTCAAAAATTGGTTTATCCTGTGTCGGACTAGTTATGTCAACGGTTAATCCTTGTTCATAAACAGTATAAAAAATATCAGGTGATGTTTGCTTTAATGCATCACTACTTCTAAAAACGAAGCATAGTTTTGTAATCTTTTTATCAGAAGGTACTGCGTAATAGGTTCTGATATCTGGACTTATGGTTAATGTATAAGTATATGTGCCTGTTTTAGTAAGCTTAGGTTGTGTACTATTATTACCCCAAGCACCTTTAACAAATGCCCACAAATCACTTCCTTCAACTTTAACTCCAGTATGCACATATACATCTCCCGTATAGTTAAGGATAGACTGCCCTGTTGCTAGAGAGGTGTTTAATGTGACAACAACCTGATCGGTTTCAGTTGGTAACGCAGGACTAACTGTAACCATTTGGGCATTGACATTTATAAATGAAAGTAAAATTATGATGACTAAGAAAACTTTTGTTAAGATATTCGTTTTCATTTCAATAGTATTAACTAGTTTATTAATATAAAAAAGGCTGTCCTGTAATATGGACAGCCTTTTTTAGTAAACATATTTTAGTTTTTAGTAATAGTTGCTACTAATCCCCAAGGATCAAGAGTAACAGTATAGTTTCCTGGATCTGCTAATGAGAAGTTAGCACTACCTGGAGTAGGATCTAGTGCACTTAACGAAGTGCCACCTAAAGCATAATCCCAAGCATCATTAGCTCTAAATTTATAGCTACCTGCAACCATGTCAAGTGTTATGGTAAATACATGGTTAACTGCATCCCATGTCATGTTTTGATCATCAGACCAACTTCCAGTTGCATCGCCAATTAAACCCCATGTATTAGCACTATATGTGTATGCATTTGGATGACTTAGATCCATTGTTATTGCATAGTCGCCAGTGATTGTAACAGGAATATTGTTATCACTTTCGGTATCTAGGTTGCCATCATGTAGTTTGCTGCCATAATTTATAGACCAATCTGAAGTACCTCTAAATTTGAATCCACCACCGCTTGTTAAATGTGCAGCTAAAGTGAATAGTTTAGTTGTAGCATTATAAGCCATATCGGTTTGAGTACCCCAACCACCAGCAGTTGCATCACCAATTATACCCCATGTTGTTGCTGTTAATGAGTAAGTCATTGCAGATGCGTTAGCTTTAATTAGATAGTAACCTATTGCTGATACATTAATATCAGAACCAGGATTAGCTAGTTTCCCAGTAGAAGTACCATCATCACCAAATGTATGAGCATTATCCCAACTATGATCAGTAGTTAGTTTAAATGCACCAGTACTTGTGAAGTTAATATAGCCTTGTGATTCAGGATCGGTTGCTGTTGAAATAATATAAAGAGCTGCATCGCTATTATCCCAACCATTATAACCACCAACTACCCAGAACTTAGTAATGTTAGCTAAAGTAGTGAAAGACATATCGGCGCCGTAGTTTGTACCAACACTATTTGTAACAAAAGCACGAACGTGATAAGTTGTGTTTGCGGTTAATCCAGTAATTTCTGCAGTTAATGTATTATTTACTGCAGTAACAACAACCTTAGTATCAGCAATAGTGGGGTCAGCAGTTAAGCCATAGCAAAAACCGCTTTGAGAGATAGTTTCACCTCCATTACTATTAATTGACCCATGGAAAGTTGCTGTTGTTTTATTAATTGCTGTTGGAGCAGCAGTAGTACAGGTTGCATAAGTTTTAGGGGTTGTAAAGCTAATTTCATTGCTGTAACCAGTACCTATTGTGTTTGTAGCATAGGCTCTTAGATAATAGGTTTTATTTCCCTCAAGGTTTTCCAATGAGCTAGTAAAAGCACCAGCACCAGTTCCTTCTTCTGTTTTAGAACTAGTAATTGTTGGATTTGCACTTGTGCTATACACAACACCTCTTTTAGTGATATCTGCAGTAGCATCTGGACCTCCATCATCTGTAATGTCGATATTGGTAGAACAAGTAACCCCTTTATCTGTAGTTGCAGTTAAAGTTGGTAAACTTATATTTGCTAATACAGGAAGTGCTGCAGGTGTTGTAATAGTCATATCATCACCATAAATAGTAGTACTTCCATTGATACCATATGCACGCGCATGATAAGTAGTAAGACGAGTTAAGCCATTAATCATAACTGAGAAAGTAGATTTTGTACTTTCTTCTTCATAAACTACTTTATTATCAGCTGTCGTAGGATCTACTGTTAGACCATAACAAATACCTCTTTCAGAAAAACCACTCCCTGACGAAACAATGAAACCATAAACTATTACAGAGTCAGAGGTTAAGTTTTTATACTGAGAGGTAGAAATTTTTGGATCTAGTTTAGTGTTTTCTGGTTCTTTTGTACATGCAGCAATTACAACTGAAGCAATAACAAGAACCGTTAGTAATTTGTATGTTTTCATATACTTTTCTCTTTTTGTTATTCGAACTAGTTCTTTACTATAGTACATGTTCCTGCTTCAGAACCAGCTGTTTCGTTGGTAATTGTTAATGTAATTGTATAGTTACCAGCTGTAACTGGGATATTTGCACCATTATGTTCTAGTTTATCTGCAGTTCCACCAAGGTTCCAAGACCATCCATCATTCTTCCTGAATTTGATTTCCCCAGCAACAAGATCAGTTGTAATTGACCAAGTTCCGCTTTGAGCATCATAATCCATTTTAGAGTCGGGTGATCCCCATCCGTTTGGAGTGGCAGAACCAACTAAACCAATCATATATGCTTCCATATTGTAAGTTAAAGCCGTAATATCAGCAGATAACCTGTACCAACCATTACCGTCAGGGGTAATAGCGCTACCGGAAACCACAAGTGTACCAGCGCTTCCACCGTATTCAATATTTGTATCGGGGTTTTTAAGCGTAAACAGGTTAGCTGTATTAAGTTTAACAAAACCTTTGTATTTACCATCACCTAAAGCAGACTCGATTTTTTGGGTTATACCAGAGTTAAGTAAATCTAAACGGGGTAACCCGTATGTTGTAATATCAACTGTAGAATCTTCTGAAGTGTAAACCATTGGGTCAGTACTTGTACCCCAAGCTCCAGTCCCTGCATCAACAAGCATTACGGCACGAATTCTAAAATCTGCCGATGATACTGCATCTGCAGTGAATTTTTTTAGAAGAGCTCCATTAATATCACTAACAGTCATTATTATAGCGGTATCTTGAACGCCGGAGTATACGATAACTTTATTTTCAAATCCATCACCTGAAGGACAAGCCTCAAGATAGTAGGTTGCAGATGCAACAAAGCCTGGGTTAAGGGGAGTTCCAACAATTTTAAGGGTATCTGTTGCATTAGCCCTTAAAAGAGTCAAATCGGGTAGGGTCTTAATTGTTGGTGCGATAGGGTTATCAAACATCTCAACTTTTGATCCTTCCTTTTCGCAGCTAGCAAAAAGACCAATTAACCCAATAAACGCTAAATAGATATATTTTTTCATTGCTTATAAGTTTATAGGTTTAGTAATTAGGGTTTTGGTGGATATTTGGATTTGCTGAAACCTCATCAGCAGGGATTGGGAATACATCAAGGTGACTATCGGTACTAGTTCCTTCATGGGTTCCACCTTTCCAAGTCCATAGGTAAGAGCTACCAGTAAATTTACCAAAACGAACTAAGTCGGTACGTCTTTGAGCTTCATAATAGAATTCGCGACCACGCTCATTTAAAATCAATGTAGGGGTAAGGGCTACAAGATGGTTTGTTGCGTTAGAACCAAAAGCACCTGCTTTATATGCTCTATCCCTAATGTAGTTTACATCAGCTAAAGCGGTTGCGTCTCCATTATTTAGATTGTATTTTGCTTCAGCCCTCATTAGGTAAGCATCGGCTAAGCGGAAAATTGGAAAATCGGTGCAAGCATAAGCAGTATTATAGGTTGCTGGTCTTGAACCATCGTAATTTAATGCAGTAAATTTATATACACCCACGCCGTAATCGCCACTTGATGATGCGCTAGGAATGTTTTTGCTTTTCTTAAGTTTCATGTACACCCTGGTATCTTTGCATTGAGCGAAAATACTATCAGCATATGTAGCTGAAGGAACTGGTGCTCCACTGTAAGTTGTAAGTGTGTCAACTAAAATGTCAAAGAAATCAACTCTTGATCTATTACCATTCCAGTTAGTATTTGAGGTTAACCCGTGGAATCTTTCAGCTTTGATGTATTTAGCATCACTACTTGATTCAATAATAAAAGTGGTTCCAACATAACCTTGAATATTAACTCCATCTTGAGCCCATGCAAAAATCATTTCGGGATTACTTAGACCATCATTATCGGCACAGAAATTCTTTCTATAGTCAGTTGCAAGAGAGTAACCACCTTCGTTAATTACTCTGTCGCAATATTTAACGCAGCTATCCCATTGTGCAGTACCCGTATAAACTTGGGCATTCAGATAGTTTCTTGCAAGTAGCATCCAGCAAGCGCCTTTATCAGCCTGAGGGTATGAGTAACGAGGAGCCCCCAATTTAGGCATAATGCTATGTAATTCAGATTCGATGTAGGTAAAAAGCTTCTGTCTTGCAATAGTCATATCTTGATCTAATTGCTTTGGATAGAATTTTCCAACGCCGTCAGCTTCAGTAGTAAATGGAGGGTTTCCAAAAAGATCCATATACCATGAGTAGGCAAGGGCTCTTAGGAATCGAGCTTCAGCATTGTAACGGATAATATCTGGATCAGCACTTCCATTTGTATAGCTAATAAAGCTGTTAGCGTAGGTAATACTTAAGCCTAAACGTTGATAAACTGCGGTAAGAAATGGATTGCTTGAACTCCAAGTTTGAGTATTTAAATCAGCAATACCAACGTCACCCCATGCACAAATGGCTTCATCGGTTGTTATTTCCTGAAGATTCCATAATGCTCTTGTAGTTGTAAAGAAGTTTCCATCCGATGCAGTAATATCATCACCATATGAACCTCCTTGACCAGATATAATGAAGCTAGCATAAATTTTTGCTAAAACCTCTTTAGCGTATTTGGGATCGTCGCCAAGGTTCCCTGAAAGAATAATGTTAGGATCCTTTGGGCTTACATCCAAATCTTTCACACATGATGTTATCATTATCAATGTAAGAAAGATTCCTAGAAATATATATTTGTTATTCATATCCATTGATTATTAG
>Ga0209099_1000692_pt1 | contig 39267 bp, 36 predicted proteins | sample AD_JPNHW2_MetaG_FD_184430 | JGI IMG/M metagenome (GOLD analysis project Ga0209099, IMG submission 184430) | Active sludge microbial communities of municipal wastewater-treating anaerobic digesters from Japan - AD_JPNHW2_MetaG (SPAdes) (version 2) | ecosystem: Engineered > Bioreactor > Anaerobic...
CCGAAGTGTTGAGGATTCGCAAAGACTCGAAAGGAAAACTGGTGAAAAACTGCATACTCCTGGGCGGACAGGTCGCCAATAAAAGGTTGAAGATCGGTAGTGGAAGAAATTGTCTCAAAGCTGACATCTGGATCTTGGCTCATTCTACTTCGTTCTCCTTGCGTATGGAGAAGTAAGCAAAAAAGATGCCAAAGCAAGAGATTGAACTCAAAACGCGAGTAGACATTCATCTATGAGCATTCGGTGCCTTTTTTCTGAGCCAAAACGACTACTGCAGAATTGGAGTCTACAAGTATCACAGTTTGCAAAGGATATAAGCCACTTCAGAATAGAAAGGGACATGACTACGAATTGAAAGTCGCCCTTGCCTTCCTTCGTATTGGAAGGCATGTGAGATGCTAAAAGAAGGCAGACAGCTTTGCTCCGTCTTCGTTGCATGGCCTTATCATCGTTGCATGGCCTCCCCAGCAATCGCCGACCGGATTAGTCGACGAAGACCTCGGCAAAGGCGTTGATAAGAGTATCCATAACAGAATCCACGGTGCCCTGAATGGAAAGCCCTGCTGCCAGTTTATGTCCGCCTCCTCCAAACTTTGCGGCTATACTGGCAACATCGATTGGCTCCTTTGATCGGAATCCGACGGTACACTGATTCTCTGCCTCTTGTTTGACAAGGAAACAAGCCTGGCAACCAGCCACCGCCATAATAAGCTGATAGAGCAGGTCAGAATCTCTGCTGGCCATCCCATACTTTTGCTGATCGTCAAGGGTGGTATATGACACCAAGAGCCGACCATCATAGTGTGGTTCGACGCGCATAAGGATCTCACCTAGCAACTTGCGCGAAAAAAGCGATTTACCACCATTTATCTGGTCATAAGTCTGCTTTGGGGAAGCGCCAAGCCGTACGAGATCTGCCGCAATCTCAAAGCTGTCCGCGCCCTTGTCGTCGAGGTGTCTAAAGAATCCCGTATCAGTGCAGAGCCCAAAAAAAAGCCAGGCGGCTTCCTCTCGGGTTGGCTTATGCCCCATCGCCTTCATGACTTCATAGACCATTGCGGTTACAGCCGAAGCAGACTCGTCCAGGTAATCTGCAATACCGGGCTTTGCGGTGGAAGCATGGTGATCGATAAAAGCTATCGGCACCTGCGGCATTGTTTCAGAAACTGAACCAATGCGCGACATCGATGAACAGTCTACTATAATTGCTGCGGCTCGCTCGTAATCCGGCTCAGGTGGAGCAACATTCTTAAACTTGTGCTCATATTGCAGAAGCTCAAAACGGGTGAATGGCCCAGAAGAAAGCAGGTGTACGCGTTTGCCTTCCGATTTTAGAAACGAGGCAAGGGCAAGTTGCGAGCCAATACAATCGCCATCGGGCTCTCGATGACCAATAATGTAGAAACACTCATGGTTTTCGATAAACTCGATAAGCTGGTGCGGAACCTTTTTCATTTTTTTGATCCTTTCTCACTTATTTTGTGAAGCTTCGCGAGCGCAGAATTTAAAAATGGTATAGCAAACCTCAAAAGTCAGTCAAGTTGAGCCTGCACCTCGTGTTGAGCCCACACCTCGCCGACCGACTTGCCAATCATACAAAGAATGGCTAAAACTGGCTACGGATGCAGCGCAAACGAATTCTGTTTGTCAACCCACACATAGAAGATTTTGCGGCCTATGATCATTTTGCCAAACCGCTTGGGCTTTTATGGCTTGCAAGCTATGTGCGAGAATGGTTCGACGTAGATTTTATCAATGCCCTTGATCGGGAGAATCCTAGAGAAAAGCCCGTGTCATTCAAAGAGGATGGCACTGGCAATTTTCAAAGGCGGATTATCTCCAAACCAGAAGAACTTGCTGATATTCCTCGAAACTATAAACGTTATGGACTTTCCGACTCAGTGTTTCTAGACGAGCTGGAGGGCGTGAGAACTCCGGACTACATTTTTCTTTCTTCGGCTATGACTTATTGGTACGGAGGAGTTTTGCACACGCTGGGGCTCTTAAGACAGGTATTCCCGCACGTGACTGTCTTTCTAGGGGGTATCTATGCAGCGCTTTTGCCGCGGCACGCGCAAGAAAACATCCCCGTAGATGCTATCGTGCCGTTCCAGGATCTGAATTCAGTGCTCGATTCTCTGGAGGCTCTTTTAGGTGTCGAGTTTAAGAGAAGATATCGCCTACCTTCCTATGATCTCCTGGGAGAATACAGATATCTGCCATTACTGACATCTTCGGGCTGTGTCTTTGCCTGCAGCTATTGTGCTAGTCATGATCTTACCTCTTTTTATCAGTACGAACCGACGCAGTTCGCCGATCTTATTGAGGCGATGGTCAAGACGTACGGGACCAAGAATTTTGCCTTCTACGACGATGCGTTGCTCGTGAATTCACAGAACCACCTGGATCCCTTTCTGCGTGCACTGATTTCCAAGAATCTTGGCGTCCGACTGTACACGCCGAATGGTCTCCATGTTCGCTTTCTGACTCAAGAAACTGCAAAACTAATGAAAGCGGCAGGTTTTGTGGATATTCGCCTGTCGGTCGAATCGACGGATCCAGTTTTTCTGGAAACTGAAAGCCCAAAATCTACGACAAGTGAATTTGAAAGAGCAATCGATTACCTTAGGAAGGCTGGTTTCTCCAGACAATGCCTAAAGGCATATCTGCTTCTCAACGTTCCCTGCCAGGCGCCCTCTGGTGTTGAAGCGAGCATGATGGAAGTCTACAAGATGGGAGCGCAGCCCATGCTGGCCTTTTACTCTCCAATCCCCGGGACACCGGACTTTGAGCATGCAAAAGCTATCACGTCAGTAGACGAACCATTGTTACAGAACAATACTGTCTATCTATACAGAAGCGGCTTCGATATGGACTATTATCAACATCTCAAAGAGCTGGAACTTAGCTTTCGCACGGAGGCAGAGAATGACAAGGCAGAAAATGGGCGATAATGAGACAAAAGATACGACCGAATCGCCACACGAAAGTCTTGGAAAGTTTCTGGATAGGATCTCCAACATACTCATTCCTCTTTGGCCAGATGCTCGTCCCTTGCTCCATTACCATAGTTGCTTTGAACTTCTCTGTTCGGTAATCCTGAGCGCTCAATGTACAGACGAACAAGTGAATGCCGTCACGCCCAAATTGTTCAAAGCGTACCCCGATGCGGAAGCGCTTGCTCTTGCCAAGACTGAAGATGTAGAAAAAATAATACATTCTGTTGGATTTTTTCATACAAAATCAAGAAATCTAATAGCAACAGCTCAAAGAATTTGCCAAGAAAACGCAGGCGAACCCCCATCGACGATTGAAGACCTCGTAAAACTACCAGGGGTGGGCAGAAAGACGGCAAATCTTGTGGCGTCAGCGTGCTACGGTGTGCCTGGTGTTATTGTGGATACACACGTTTTGCGGGTAAGTTATAGACTTGGAATAAGTGCAAAAAAGGATCCAGCCTTAATCGAAAACCTGATACGTGCGAATTTCCCACACGATAGGCTCACCGCGTTCTCTCACGCATTGAATCGCCATGGGAAGTTTGTGTGCACCTCCAGGAAACCGGGCTGCACCCTAGAAGGCTGCCCTCTTGAGGAGCTGTGTCCTAAAATCGGCATAACAGATACTCGACTCGATTTTTGAATCCAAGGAGAATTCTTCGCGCGTTACGCAGATGTGGACACAAGTCTCGAAGATGACGAAACCGGCGATCCGATCGCCCGGCTCGCAAGAACGCGCTTTAAGATCGACTTTCTCTATCCTTTACAGCGCATGGCGATTGCCAATGTTCTAGATGCTGAAGACAGCCCCGATCCGATTCGGCAAATGGTGCTTTTTCCTACGGGATTTGGCAAGAGCATCTGCTTTCAGCTTCCTGCCCTGGTGACGGTTGGCCTAACCGTAGTCGTATATCCGCTCCTGGCACTCATGTCCGATCAGCGGCATAGCCTCGATGGCCGAAAAATAGCAAACGTCCTCTTGCGGGGGGCGATGACTGAAGAAGAATGGACCCAAGCCCAAAGAATGCTCGACACAAAATCGGCTCAAATCGTCGTCACCAATCCCGAGACTCTGGAACAACCACGAGTCCAGAAGCTCCTCCTGCGCAACAAAGTCTTTCATCTTGCGGTAGACGAGGCTCATTGCGTGAGCGAATGGGGAGAGACCTTCCGGCCGTCTTACCTCAAGTTAAAGAACGCAATAGAAGCCCTTGAGCCACGCGTCATAAGTGCCTACACTGCGACCGCAAGCCCGGCGGTCGAAAAAGCCATCGCAGAACACCTTTTTGGGGAAAGTCCATACCGTATCGTGACTACCGATATAGACAAACCCAACATTATCTATCGCGTTGAACAAACCATGGAGCCCATCCACACACTACTTAGACTCGTCAATACTAAACCCAAACCCCTTATCGTCTTTGACCAGTCGCGGGATGAAGTCAGGCTTTTATGCGAAACCATACACCAAAGAACGAATCTTGACGTTCGCTTTTACCACGCTGGGTTAAGTCGTGCAGAAAAGGAGACAATAGAAACCTGGTTTATGGGGAGCGAGGATGGCGTTTTGGTCTCCACCTGCGCCTATGGCATGGGCGTCGACAAGAGGAACATACGCACTGTTATTCACTTTAGAGAACCACCGTCGGTGGAGGCATATATTCAGGAATCTGGTAGAGCAGGACGCGATGGTTCTATAGCCGAGGCGATTCTTATCCATAGGGACAAAGAACAGGAACATAAGGACAGCACGGTACGCAACCTGGATAAATGCACTACTGGCAACACCGAAGCTTGTAATAACCCACCTGAAACCCGAGAACAGCGGAGACTTGCATTCCTGGAATATGCACGCTCATCATCTTGCCGAAGAAGGTATCTTCTAAAACTGATGGGTCAAGATCTGGACTCGCCGTGTTCTGGCTGCGACGTGTGCTTTGGGGAAAGTGCACGCTATCCAGAGGGATATTCCGAGTTGTATGAATTCTTCTCCAAAAACCAGAATAGGTTTTCGTATGCCGAAAGCCTCAGACTGCTGTGCCTGGATGATGCGCGTTCTTTCGTGGGCAACACACCAACTTGCGCCGGTGCCGGGATCTTGTCATCATGGAACAAAGAGGACGCAAGAGTTCTGCTTGACGTCGCAATAGGGCGCGGACTTGTCGTGTCCAACAGAAAATTCCCATGGAAAGACAGGCTTTGCCTTCATTTGACTTGAAGTGTAGCATTTTTCAACATATCATGTAGCATAAGGAAACAATGCGGGACTCGCGCGTCGTGCGACTCAAAGCGTAAAGAGACTCGGAGAGGTTAGAAATGATTCAGTACAATCCCCTGGACACGTTAATGAGCTTCAAAAAGCTCCAAGATCTGCCTAAGGTAGACGTGGGCAGCATGTTGGACAGAAAACGCATCGAAGGCTACTCGATTCATGGCCCAGATGGCTTTCTTTTTGACTATGCTATGGCGCCTGTGGATGAATCGATTCTCATGGCCATGCAAGACCTTGCGTCAGAACAACAGTTAATCGAAAAATACAAGTCCCTCGCCTCGGGCGAAATCATGAACACCGGCGAAAAACGTATGGTTTTGCATCACCTTGCAAGGGGAGAGCTCTGTGGTCCAGTAGTCTTCAATGGCCAAAACCTAAGGACTTTCTACGAAGAAGAGCGACAAAGAGCCGCCAATTTTGCGCAAAACGTACACAGTGGAAAAATAGTAGGCTCTACAGGTAAGCGATTTACAACAGTAGTCCAAATCGGCATCGGTGGCTCAGATTTAGGGCCAAGAGCGGCCTATATCGCTTTGGAGCGCTGGGCCGAGGCCGAAAATCGCAAGCGAATGAAGGCATACTTTATTTCTAATGTCGATCCGGACGATGCAGACAATACCCTGCGAGCCATCGACCCGGAAACGACGCTTTTCGTTCTTGTGTCAAAAAGCGGGACCACCCAAGAAACCCTCGCCAACGAAACGCTCGTACGCAATAGACTGGAAGCTGCAGGGCTCGATTCTTCCAAACATATCGTGGCAGTGACCAGCAAAACGAGCCCGCTTGCCCAAAACCCCAATTACTTGGCGAGCTTTTTTATCGATGACTTTATTGGAGGCAGGTACTCGACATCCAGCGCGGTTGGGGGCGTCATTCTTTCCCTGGCTTTCGGGCCAGAAACGTTTGAAGAATTCTTAGCCGGGGCTCATGCAGCAGACCTTGCCGCTTTAGAACCGGAGATCACAAAGAATGCCGCACTCCTGGACGCGCTCATCGGGGTGTACGAGCGGAATGTGCTGGGCTATCAAACTACGGCTATACTGCCGTATGCAGAGCCACTTTCTCGCTTCCCTGCGCACCTGCAACAGCTCGACATGGAATCCAATGGCAAATCGGTCGACCGGTTCGGAAAGCCAGTGAGTTATAAGACTGGCCCAGTAGTCTTTGGCGAGCCTGGAACCAACGGACAACACTCGTTTTATCAGCTCCTCCACCAGGGAACGGACATAGTCCCCTTGCAGTTCATTGGTTTTTTGAAAAACCAAAATTCCGAAGATGCTATGTCTATGGGCACAACCTCGAGGCAGAAATTGCTGGCCAATTTGTTTGCTCAAATGGTAGCATTCGCTCGGGGCAAAGAGGATCTCAATCCGAACAAGCGTTTTGCAGGAGGAAGGCCGTCCACACTCCTTCTGGGCGAAAGGCTTGGGCCCTATCAACTTGGCGCACTTTTTTCCCATTACGAGAACAAGGTGATGTTCCAAGGTTTCCTTTGGAATATCAACTCATTCGACCAAGAAGGCGTTCAGCTGGGTAAAGTTTTGGCCGGAAAAGTACTGTCGATTATGCAGGGCGAGAAGACCGACGACACTGTGCTGGCGGCTGTCACCGCTTTGGCTGACCTAGAGATCGCGCAAGAATGAGCGAAGATGAGTGAGAAAAGGGATACGATAGTTTTAACTGGTGGGGGTACCGGTGGACATATCTACCCAGGACTAGCCGTCATAGAAGCGCTGAAGTCCATGGGTTTTGAAGGTAGAATCGCCTGGATCGGTTCCAAGAAGGGGCTTGACCGCAACATCGTCGAGGCTCAAGGGGTCGAGTTTTGGGCGATACCTTCGGGAAAGTTAAGGCGCTCTTTGAACCTCAGAAACGTGACAGACGCGTTCAATGTGGTTGCAGGGTACTTTGCAGCAAAGCGATTGCTGCAAAAGCTGAAACCGACTGCCGTGTTCTCCAAGGGCGGCTATGTGAGCGTGCCTGTCTGTAGGGCGGCATCCAGACTCGGGATTCCATATTTTACGCACGAATCGGACACAAGCCCCGGTCTAGCCACCAAACTGAATGCCAAAGCAGCCAAAGCGATTCTCGTAAGTTGGCCGCAAACTAAGGAAATGTTTATACAGGGCGAGCAGGCCAAGGTTCTGGTTACAGGCAACCCCGTGCGCCCGAGCCTTTTGTCGGGTTCGGCTGAGGCAGGAAAAGCCTTCATAAAAGCACCGGAAGGCCTGCCTATCGTATTCTTTGTAGGCGGGAGCCAGGGCTCGCAACAAGTGAACGATTTTGTGGAGGCGATTCTTCCTAATCTTGTTGGAAAAGCCTACGTAGTACACCAAACGGGCAAAGAATTGTTCAATCCGCAAAAGCATAGCGCACAACCAAGTAACTACCTGCCACTACCCTATATAGGCGAAGAAATGAAGGACATACTCGCAAGCGCCACAGTGGTGGCTGGCCGTGCCGGAGCGGGCACCATTTGGGAATGTGCAGCGTTGGGAAAGCCGATGGTTCTTGTGCCACTTGCTGGAAGCGGTACGCGGGGCGACCAGGTCGAGAATGCAATGCTGGCCGAGAAGGCAGGCGCGGCGCGCTGCCTTGTTGGCCGGGATGCACACCCCCAAAAGCTGCTCGATGCGATCCTGGAATACCTGCAAGACCCAGCGTTGCTTGCCAAGGCGCAGCGCGCCGCACTAGAACTTTCACAGGTACACACGGACGACGGCCGAACTGTCAGTTCCGCCTCTTATATTGCTGAATTACTCTTGCAACAAATAAACAAAAGCTCCGCTTCCACGGGAAAATGAACATGGCCAAAAGGAACAAGTACAAAGAGAGGCCTCATGAATGAGTATTTTGGACTGGATTTTTACAGGCTTTATCATTCTCCTTGCGGTGCGGTGTTTTGCAAAAGGTTTTGTGGAAGAAATCCTGGCGGTGGCGTCGTGGATAGGGGGACTCGGAAGTGCTCTGCTCTTTTCCAAAGCCCTGTCTGCATATGCTTCCAAGTATGCTGCCAAAAACCTTGGCAACGTTAAGATTTCTGCCACGGTGCTGTATGTGCTCGCCTTTATTGTGTGCTTCCTACTGGGCTTTCTCGTCGTCAAACTAATAGAAAAGCTTGTGAGCGAGGGGCTGGAGGCCGCTCATCTGGAGATATTCGACAGACTATTGGGGCTCGTTTTGGGCATCGTGGAAGGTCTGGCCATTGTAGCACTTATTCTCATTGTGCTGGAAATTCAACCGTTTTTTGATGTGCAAAAGATTCTCTCAAGTTCTATGTACGCTAAAACCTTGCTGCCACTCTTGGGGCCAGCGATAAATAACACCATCAAACCGGCGCTTACAGGCTCAAAATCGGTAGTTGCGCCTTCTTCAAAACCGGTTACCGCAATACCAGGGAAGAAATAGATGTTTGAAAACTTGTTGGGACAGGATGAAATCAAATCGAGTCTTGCTCGTTCGCTTGAGCATGACGAAATACCGCCTGTCTACCTTTTTGCTGGCCCACCCATGTCTGGCAAAATGACGGCAGCCCTGGAGACTGCCAGGGTCATGTCCTGTACACGGTCCGCGGCGTGGGCCTGCGATTGTTCGGATTGTATCCGTCATCGTTCTTTGGTACATCCCGATCTTTTGATTTTTGGCAAACGTAGCCACCCAGAAGAGATTCTCGTTGCCAAGGATCTGGTCTTGCGGGACACAAGTTCGTCCTCCCTGTTCTTTTTCGTCAGATCGATCCGAAAACTTCTTGCCCGTTTTTCACCAGTTTTATGGGAAGGTGAAGAATCGAAGCTGTCAAAAGCAGCGCCTTTGGTCCAATCACTCGAAGAAGAACTCGCCGCACTTGAAGCAGATTCCACCGTAGATTCCACTAGAGCAAAGTTGATCGATACGCTTTGCGAGGACAGCCTGTCCCTTGAAGCGTTAGCGCCGGAATTTCCTCCAGTTTTTATGATCCGGAACATGGAGACCTGGGCTCAACTCAAACCTTTAGGAAGACGAAAAACGGTAATACTGGAGAATGCCGAAAGGATGCAGGACTCGGCGCGCAATGCGATGCTCAAGATTCTGGAGGAACCTCCCGAGTCTACAAGATTCATTTTGCTGACTACACGGCGTGCAGCCATAATGTCTACCATCGTTTCCCGCTCACGGGTTTTACACTTTAGACCTCGAGATGGAGACACAACCAAGCTCATTGTGAGACGTGTCTTTAAGAATGATCCTCAGGATGCCCCAGAAACCCTGCAGGAGTTTTTTAATGCAAAACGTCCCTATCCGAGTTCTACTGCCAAAAAGCACGCCGAACTACTAACTGGCCTCATCTTGGCCCATTGTGATGCTGCCATGAACAGTACCAAACCAACAGAAAAAGGTTTAAATAACCCGGCATCAGGCACTTCGCTTGCCTTGGTGGAGGCGGCGCTTGACGCCAAAATCAGTATCCAAGAGTGCATAGACCAAATAATCGTCCAAACCAGCAGTTTTGGCAGCAAAGACAAGGCGTTTTCAGGGTCCTTTGTACAGCTGTTGCAGGCCATGCTCTCTTGCTTTGCCGGGTTACTCGTTGATTCTGGCGAAAATCCTTTATTGCTTGCGCTTGTGGACAGGTGGTCTTGCCTTGTTCGTGATGCGTCTAGAGAAGCCACCACCTATAACCGCAATCCGGAACTTTTGCTCAGAGTGCTCGTGGATTCTTGTATACATATTCTCGGGGAAGTTACATGAAAGGCTCTTTCTATGAAAAGGCGATTTCGCGCGCAGACAAGCTCACTAACGAACAGCTCCGCAATATCGCCAACACCTTAGTCCAAGACAATATGCTTTTGGAGGCTGCACTGCAGTCCATGTTTGACGGAATTGTCGTTTGTAATTTGGACAACGTCGCTATCTTTGTGAATCGGTCTGCAGAGCGAATTCTAAAGATTTCTCCCACCGTAAACGACACGGATCCTTTTTGGATGGCAATCGCCGACGAGGAACTCAAGGACTTTTTCTGTTGGGCTTTGACTTCGGAGGAAACAATTCTTGGTAAAGAATTTGCGCTGGAAGGCAGCAGTGGCACAAGGATTATCTCGATTAGTCTTTCAGCCCTTTTGTCTGGCGACAGAAGCGACAAGATTTCCGGTACCATTATCCACATTGAGGACATAACCGAAAAACGCAAAAAAGAATCGCAACTGCGCCGCGCGGAAAGCCTTGCAGCGCTCACGACCTTGGCAGCAGGCGTGGCCCACGAAATAAACAACCCGCTTGGCTCAATCTCGATCCATATCCAGCTTATCGAAAAACTGTTGGCGGCCAGAGACCCTCCTGATGTCGCCGGAATTCAAAAACACCTTGATATTGTCACGGAAGAGATAGAACGCCTTAAGCAGATCGTTGTGGACTTCCTTTTTGCAGTGCGCCCCGTCGACGTCACCCTCATGAAAGACAATCCCGGAACTATCGTGAGAGAAGTGGTAGAACTTGTCAAATACGAAGCAGAAAAAAACAGTGTGACTGTGAATCTCGATATTGCCGACGACATCCCTGATTTGTTGTTGGACAAGAGGCAAATTAAACAAGCCATTCTCAATCTTGCGCAAAACGCGATAGCCGCGATGCCCAATGGTGGCACTTTGACTTTTGGGGTTCGTGTCGTCAACGAGGAAGTGCAGATCTCGGTATCCGATACTGGCGTTGGTATTCCAGAAAGCCAACTGTCTAAGATCTTTGAACCATACTTTACGACGAAGAAGAATGGTACAGGGCTAGGACTCACTATTACATTCAAGATCATAAAAGAGCATTCCGGAGACATCACTGTCGAGTCAAAGGAAGGGAAAGGGTCCACTTTTACGATTCATTTGCCAATTCCACAACAGGAAAAGAAATCGCTTCCAACACTGGAAGAGACCGCACCGCTTGCCGGTTCACACAAGGAACAATAGGAGACATAAATGCAGTTCACCATTCTGATTGTCGACGACGAAAAGAACATCCGAGATGGCCTTGCCGAAGCCTTTCAGATGGAGGGCTACAAAGCCTTGACCGCCGAGGATGGCCAGACTGCCATGAGGATGCTCGAAGAAAATTATGTCGACCTTGTTATCACCGACCTAAAGATGCCTCATATTTCCGGCATGGAACTTCTGCAGTATGTAAAGCAGAATTGGCCAAATGTACCCGTAATCATCATTACCGCTCATGGGGATATTGCCGACGCGGTCAAGGCTATGCAACAGGGAGCATTGGAGTTCATCACCAAGCCGCTCAATCTGGAGCATCTGCTAAAACTGACTAAGAACGCTTTGGAGATGCGGCAGCTTTCCATAAAGAACGAGGAACTGCGTGAGGAAGTAGAAGCACAGCAAAGAATTAGCTCGATAATAGGTAAGAGCCCTGCCATGCGCAAGGTATTCGATATGATACGCAAGGTGGCACCTACCAAGGCAAGTGTCCTCATAACGGGGGAATCAGGAGCAGGCAAGGAGCTGGTCGCTGATGCGATCCACAACCTGTCTCCACGACGTGACAAGCCGTTTATCAAAGTTCATTGTGCTGCACTGGCAGAAAGTCTTTTGGAAAGCGAGCTGTTCGGCCACGAAAAAGGCGCGTTTACGGGTGCGCAAACACGTCAGCGCGGACGCTTCGAGCTCGCCGACACTGGGAGTCTCTTCCTGGACGAGATTGGAGAGATTAATCAGAATGTTCAGATTAAGATCTTGAGGGTTTTGCAGGAGAAAAAATTCGAACGGGTTGGTGGTGAGACGACGATTGAAGTCGATGTGAGGCTGATTGCGGCTACGAATCGCGACCTAAAAGCGGAGATCGCGGCTGGCCGGTTTAGGGAAGACCTCTATTATCGACTTAACGTCGTCAATATCCATGTGCCTGCGCTTCGAGAACGCCGTGAGGATATCCCCTTGCTTGCTGCAACGTTTTTGCACGAATTCACTCAGGAAAATGGTAAACCCATAGAGGGCTTTGACCAACGTGCCAAGCAGGCGCTTTACTCGTACGACTGGCCAGGCAATGTCCGAGAGCTTAGAAATTGCATTGAAAGCGCCGTAGTCATGGCATCTGGAAAGTTAATAACGTTGGACGATCTCCCACCTGGACCTCGTTCGGCTCAAGAGAAAAAAGAGATCCACATTCCGGCCTTCTGTTCTTTAGAAGAAGCAGAAAAAATCATCATTACAGAAACGCTTGCGGCGCTCGGCGGGAATAAAACAAAAACAGCAGAGGTTCTAAAAATAGGCAGGAAAACGCTCTATCAGAAGATCGAGCAATATGGTATTGATGTGGCGGAAAAACCGGAGTTGGCGAAGGTGGAAAGCGCCACCGATCAGGCGAGCCTGCCACAAAGTGTGCCATAACTCAAGTTGGTACGGGAATAGCAGCAGATCAAAGTCAGAAAATGCCCTTGCGGTAACTTGTGAGCTTGGCTTTGAGCCGGATTATGGCCTTTGTGTGAAGCTGACTTATCCTGGACTCGGTCACCTCCAGGATCTGGCCTATTTCCCGCAAAGTAAGATCCTCATAATAGTAAAGGACAAGCACTTTTTTTTCCTTTTCCGGCAACTCATTGATGGCCTGAACTATTACCCTGCGGATTTCTTCTCGTTCTACTGAGGAGTCTGGATTAAGACCGCGGGGAGACTCAATAGTCTCTCCTATACTCGTCTTTTCGTTGTCGTTGCCTGCGTTCCAGATATCGTTGAGCGAAAGTATGGCCGTGCTCGATATCTTGCTCATGAGGTGTGAAAAATCCTGCTCAGATAGCCCGAGCGCCGCGGCTATTTCAGTGTCCGTTGCAGGGCGACCAAGTTTGCTTTCTAATACCATGACAGCCTCTTCCACGTCCTTGGCTTTCTGCCGGATAGACCGTGGCACCCAATCCATTTCCCGTAAATGATCGTAAATGGCTCCTCGTATCCGGGTGACGGCGTAGGTTTTAAACTTGACGTTTTTGTCTGGATCGTACTTTTCTATGGCATCGAAGAGTCCAAAAATGCCATAGCCGACGAGGTCGTCATATTCTACCGAAGCCGGCAGGTTTGCGGAAACTTTGCCTGCCACATATTTTACAAGCGGCGAGTATTGTTCCACGAGCTTGTCCCGAATTCGAGTATCGCGAGTTTTTTGATACTTCCGCCAGAGTTCTTCTTCGTCTCCTGCAGTGAGGTCTTCGATTCTGTCCTTGCGATACTCGAGTGCCCGCATGTTGTCTCTCCCGTCAAAGAATGTATTTGCTCAAGTCCTGATGTTCAGTAAAATCGCTAAATCGCTGATTTACGTAGTCCGCATCTATTACTACCTTTTGGCCTGCCATGGTGTCAGCGTTAAACGATATTTCTTCCAAAAGTCGTTCCAAAACGGTCTGCAGCCTTCGTGCACCGATGTTTTCAGTCTGAGCGTTGGCCGCGGCAGCTATTTGCGCTATACGAGCAATAGCCTCTTTGGTGAATTCCAAATCTACCTCTTCCGTCGCAAGCAACTGCGTATATTGAGTGACGAGCGCATTTTTGGGCTCTGTCAGAATTCTCTCAAAATCGGAAGCGCTTAAGGCGGAGAGTTCGACACGAATCGGGAATCTACCTTGCAATTCCGGTATGAGGTCTTGCGGTTTGGAGACTGTAAAGGCTCCTGCAGCGATGAACAGAATATGGGTGGTGTCGACAGGTCCCCATTTGGTATTAACTGTAGTCCCTTCCACGATCGGTAAGAGATCACGCTGGACCCCTTCGCGTGAGACGTCGATGCCGGAAGAGCCACCGCCTTCCCGATTGGCAATCTTGTCTATCTCATCAATGAAAATGATGCCAATTTCCTGTACGCGCCGTTTTGCTTCCTGTGCAGCCTTTTCCGGGTCTATCAGCTTTTCCAACTCTTCGTCTTCCAAAATAGGAAGTGCCTCTGCCACAGTGACTGTCTTTTTCTTTTTACTCCCGCCAAACATGCCGGCAATACCGCTCAAGGCGTCGCTCATATCTTCCATTTGGGTACCGGCAAACATACCGATCGCTGGCCCAGGAGCGTTTACCGTTATCTCTACTTCTCGTGTGTTAAGCGCGCCCTCATGGAGCATTTTTCGGAATTTCTCTCTTGTTTCTGCCGAAGATGAGCGCGCTGGCTCGATAACGGTAGCCTGGGTTAGTCCAATCGGTTCGTCCGCTTTTTTCAGCCCAGGCAGCAAGAGATCCAGGAGCCTTTCTTCTGCCCGACGCTTGGCCTCAGACTCCACGTCGACTTGCATTTCCGACCTGACCATAGCCACGGCGGAACCCATAAGGTCGCGAACCATAGATTCAACGTCACGCCCCACGTAGCCAACCTCTGTATACTTTGTCGCTTCGACCTTCACAAAAGGCGCCCCGCAGAGCTTGGCAAGCCGCTTTGCCATTTCCGTCTTACCAACGCCGGTGGGCCCAATCATGATGATGTTCTTGGGCGCAATTTCCGCCCGTACATCTTCGGGCAAACGCTGTCTTCTCATACGATTCCGAAGGGCGATTGCGAGAGCCTTCTTGGCTTGGGATTGCCCGATGATGTAAGTATCGAGCTCTTGGACTATTGTTTTGGGCGTCAGATCTTTTAGCTCAAGGGCCATCAGATTTCCTCCACCACGATACTGTTGTTCGTATAGATGCAGATTCCCGACGCGATCTCAAGGCTCTTGCGTGCAATATCTGTTGCTGTAAGGAATTCAACCTTAGTGCCAATGTTTGCAACGTCAGCGCCTTGCACATGTGTGTCTGCAGACGCAAAAGCGATTTTTTCTTCTGCAATGCGCGCGGATTCCAGATAGGCAAGCGCGGCGGCGTACGCGTAGGGGCCGCCCGAACCGATAGCCACCGCATCCTCGGCTGGGTCGACTACGTCACCGCTGCCGGAAAGAATCAGGGATTTCTTGGCGTCCGCCACGAGCAACATGGCTTCCAACTTGCGAAGCACACGATCGGTGCGCCACTCTTTGGCGAGCTCGACCGCCGCGCGCGTCAGATCGTTGTCGTACTCCTTCAGTTTGGTTTCAAAATGCTCAAAAAGCGTAAAAGCATCGGCAGTAGCTCCTGCAAAACCGCAGAGCACTCTCCCATCGCTGATCTTCCTCACCTTGCGGGCATTGCTTTTCATCACTGTTTCGCCCATCGTGACTTGGCCGTCTCCAGCCATAGCCACATGTCCGTCTTTGCGGACGACCAAAACTGTCGTAGACCGTATTTTCAATTTAGAATTCTCCTTATACGTTCAATTCCATAAAGTTTCATATACTCTTTGCTTCCGAATTTCCCTACGTGTCATTTTTCTCTCGAACCATGCGGGTGTGCCAGTTCATACACTTTGCGCAGGCGTTCCATATCGACATGTGTATATACCTGAGTAGTGGAGATACTGGAATGTCCCAACATTTCCTGTACGACGCGAATATCCGCTCCAGAGGCCACAAGTTGTGTGGCAAAACTGTGGCGGAATGCATGTGGAGACACAGGTTTGCTCATATTCGCCGACACGCGTCTCTTATCCACGATTTTCTCTATGCCACGCACTGAAAGTTTGTGTCCCTTGACGTTGATGAACAAAAAACCACTGTCCTCTACCCCGACTTTGATAAGCCTCATGGTTCGCATTGGCAGGTAGACTTGCAGGGATGTAAGTGCCATGTCGCCCAAGAAAACCACTCGCTCTTTGGAACCCTTACCAACGATTCGTACTATGCCTTTCTTAAAATCTATTTTTGGGATAGCCATTTCGGAAACTTCCGAAACTCGACAGCCGGTGCTATAGAGTACCTCGAGAAGCGCACGATCCCTCAGATCCTGAAAAGTCGTGCCATCTATTGAGTCGATGAGTGCGTCTACTTCTTCCTCAAACATGAAGCGTGGCAGGTCCCGCTTTGCCGGCAGGTTTTCTACTCCTCTTGTCGGATCGACCTTGAGATTTCCAAACCGGACACGATAGCGATAATAGCCACGGATCGTAGACAAGGCCCTGTTGACACTCGACGCCGCTTTGCCTTCCATCACGAGAGAGCCGGCAAAGTCCCGGATATCATGGGACGTAACGCCATCCAGGTCGCGGCTGGCAAGAGCAAGAAATTCCTGAAACTCCTCAAGGTCCTCGCCATAGACTCGCAAGGTACGTTCGGAAAGCCCCCGGACTGACTCCAGGTAGGCAAGATACTCCTCGACGCGTTTATCCATTAGTTTTCCGCCTCCTTGGCGGTTTCTTTATCCGCGTCTTTATCGGTTTCATTGTCTTTGCTGTGCAGATAGTCGCAGTTCGGATTTATGCAAGCTTTGTGGACTCCAGATACCTTGTCGTTTTTCTCTACGAGGAACCAACCACACTTCGGACACAGGGTGTCTGTTGGTTTGTCGTACGTCATAAAATCGCAGGCCGGATAGTTGGTACAACCATAGAATTCCCGCTTTTTGCCCCTTACTCCTTTGCGGGCGACAATATCGCCTCCGCACTTTGGGCACTTAGCAAGAGGTATCGACTTGGTATTCTTGCATTCAGGGAAGCCTGTGCAGGCAAGAAAGAAGCCGAACTTACCCAACTTCTTGACCATTGGTCTGCCGCATTTGTCGCACACGACGTCGGTTATTTCGTCTAATTCCCCTTTACGGGAAGAGAGTGTCTCCATGACCTCGTCCACTCGTTTCTTAAATGGGAAGTAGAATTTGCCGATGCGCTCCACCCAGTCGGTCTTCCCTTCTTCTACTTCGTCCAGCATGGTTTCCATCCGCGCCGTAAAGCTGGTGTCCAGCACATCAGGGAAGTACTCGGTAAGTATTTCAGTAATCATACGCCCAAGCGTGGTGGGGACGATCTGCCTGGATTCGCGCGAAACATAGTAGCGTTCCAGCAAGGTGCTGATGGTTGGCGCATAGGTGGAGGGCCTGCCAATACCTAATTCCTCCAAAGCCTTTATTATTGAGGCGTCAGTATAGCGGGACGGCCCTTGGGTAAAATGCTGGACTGCATTGATTTTCTCTACAGGAAGGTTTTGCCCCACTTCGAGCGCCAAGGCATGGCTTGCACGTTCCTCTTTTGTGGCCGCGAGGCGAATCACCTTATAGAAGCCTTCTTCAACGAATGCAGTCGCGCTCGTCCTAAACACACCGTCGCCGATCGTAATGTCTGCTGTTGTCACTCTAGCAACGGCCGGTATCATTTGCGAAGCAACAAAGCGTTCCCAAATAAGCGCATAGAGTCTTTGCTCGTCTCGAGCCAGGTAGCGGGACACTTCATCAGGAGTCAGCGACACGCTCGTGGGTCGAATGGCTTCGTGTGCATCCTGTGCGTTTTTCCCGGAGGCATAGCGCTGTGCTTCGGCAGGCAGTTGGCCAGGATAGAACTGACCTATCCATGAGCGCGCTTCCGCAAGAGCGCCTTCGGAAATTCGAACCGAATCCGTTCGCATGTAGGTAATTAGGCCCATGCGACGAGTACCGATGTTTACGCCTTCATAGAGCCTTTGAGCAATTTGCATGGTCTTTTTGCTCGTAAAGCCCAAGCGATTAGCCGCAGTTTGCTGCAGTTTGGAGGTAGTAAATGGGGGCTTTGGACGTATCACCTTTTCGCTTGTCCGAACATCTGAGACAATGGCGGGTTTGCCCACGAGGCTGTCCACAACAGCCGCGGCCGCTTTTCCATCGGGAATCTGCACTTTGTCGCCTTTGTATAAGGCGAGTTCGGCTTTTAGGTTTGAATGATGGAATTTGAGCAGAGATTCTATGGTCCAATACTCTTCCGGGATAAAGGATTCTACTTCTTTTTCACGGTCACAGATGAGTTTGAGTGCGACCGACTGCACCCTTCCTGCGGAGAGCCCATTTTTCACCTTTTTCCAGAGAAGCGGAGAAAGATTGTATCCAACAAGGCGGTCCAGAACTCTTCTGGCTTTTTGAGCGTCCACCTTGGTTATGTCAAGTTCGTGCGGCGAGGCCACAGCTTCGCGAACCGCCTCGTGTGTTATCTCATTAAAGCTAATGCGCGAAATGGGCAGGCCTGGAACTTTTTCTGATATATATTTCCCTATTTGATAGGCAATTGCCTCTCCCTCTCGGTCAGGATCCGATGCCAGGTATACGGCCTTAGATTTTTTGGCCTCTTTGACTAAGGAATTAAGTACTTCTGCGCGACCTCGAATGGTCAGATACTCGGGTTCAAAACCATGTTCTACATCGACACCGAGTCGAGACTTTGGCAGATCGATGAGGTGGCCCATAGACGCCATGACTTTGTACTTGCTGCCCAGGTATTTTTCGATCGTCTTAGCCTTGGCCGGAGACTCAACGATTACAAGGATCTGGCTTGGATTTGTCGCCTTTTCAGCTGTTTTCGTGCGGGTTTTCGTGGAGGCCTTTTTCTGGACATTCTCCTCTTTTTTTACACCTGCTTTAGCTTTGGAAGACTTCTTCGTCTTTTCCTGAGTTCCTACTAATGCCTCAACCGCACCTGCCATCTTACCTACTCCCCTTATTCTGCAAAAAACTGCCAACTTTGACGGAAGTGTCCGAACCGAGCCACCCCCAATCCGCAAAAATCTCCGCAGCCGACTGGACGTATTTTGAACCCTGCGAAGCAAGTGCATCGGCTCCTTCGTTCCTTGGTTTTCCTGCGCAAGCCCGATGAACATATACGTCACGCCCTTCTGAGAGCGCAAATTCAGCCGTTATCAGGGCACCGGATTTCTCTGGCGCTTCTACCACGACACTGGAGCGTGCGAGCCCTGCGATTATTCTGTTGCGCTCAGGGAAATGATACTTATTGAGCACACAGAATGGCGGATATTCTGTGACAATCGCCCCACCCTGGTCCAAAATACTTGCCGCAAGCATCTTGTTGGAGCTTGGATAGATTGTCTCTATGCCGCGCGGCAAGACTGCAATCGTACCCGCATGGCCAGCTAGAGCGCCCCGGTGAGAAGCAGAGTCAATGCCCCGTGCCAAACCGGACACAATCCAAATCCTTGAATTTGAAAGTTCTCGTGCCAAACCAAATGCTGCATTGATTCCCCGAGTAGAGGCGACACGCGTCCCTACCATAGCTACCAAAGGCAGCTCCTGAGGTGGCAGGATCCCCCGAACGAAAAGCCCAAAAGGTGGATGATAGGTTTCCCGCAATTGCGGAGGATATTCGGGATCAAAAATAGACACAAATCTCGCCTTTATCCGAGAAAGATACGCCGTATCCCGTATTGCTTCCGAAAGAAGCAGTTCTGACTGCCACTTTTCTACGCTGATTGGACGTCCAACGATCTCTTGCACATCTGCAGCGCTCAGTGCATGTAGGCGTGAACTTTCATTTACAGTGTGGCAAAGCCTGACTTTCTCTGCTGTTCGCAAAAAACTCATTCTCTGGACAGCAAGAAGTAACTGTTCGTCTTGTACAACTTGTGCGGCCCAACCGTCCTGGTTGCAGGTTTGGGCTGCCGAAGCCAAGACAGAGGCATTTTCGGCGCGGAAAAGTGTTTCTTTTTGAGGATAATGTCTTGAGTGATTGCTCATCGCAAACCTCCGCACCATCTAAACGCTCCTTCTTGCTTCCCCTGCTTTCATATTCTTCTTTTCTCATCCTCTCCACAAAGACGCTTGCACCATTGTGGCGGTCCTGAAAATTACTCGTGACCGGCACTTTTGGACGAGTTTCTTGTACCGTTTCGAGGAAAGTACTCCTTGTGGTATGCCTGCAAGGACTCTTCCTCAATGTGTGTATAAATCTGCGTCGTCGAAATGTCCGAATGACCAAGCAATTCCTGGACGGTGCGCAGGTCTGCCCCGCCCGCTAAAAGGTGAGTTGCAAAGCTATGCCTAAAGGTATGTACCTTTGCCGAAACACCAGAACTTGCACGTATGGCCGAAAAACGCTTCCAAACTCCCTTGCGGGAAATGCCGTTTCCTGCCTGGTTCAGAAACACCTTGTCCGACCGCTTTCTCTTTGCAAGGCAAGGCCGCGCCTCGTCCAAATACCGTTTAAGCCAAAAATATGCATCGTCGCCAAAAGGAACAAGACGCTCTTTCTGTCGTTTGCCCACCACACGCACGAGACGTTCATTGAGAAAAAGCTGATCAAAACTCAAATTGGCCGCTTCCGAAATCCTTAAACCGCAAGAATAAATCAATTCGAACAGCGCCCTATCCCGCAATCCATTCGGAGTAGAAAGATCGATATTTTCGAGGAATTTGTCAACTTCCTCGGGTTTAAGCACATCAGGAAGCGTGCGCTCCTGTCTGGGAGTCCTAATCAGAAGCGAAGGGTCATCACTACGTAACTCCTCAAGCTGCATAAACTTATAAAGAGAATGCATGCTCGATACCAACCTGGCCATCGTGGTGTTTGAAAGCCCTTCTTGGTGCCTATAGACCAGGTAGGACAACAAATCTTCGCCCTGTGCGCTCACGAGGTCCTTTCCCAGCGAGGAAAGATAGTTCTCCAACTCCTTGACTTCGCGCTGGTAAGCCTCAACGGTGAGCGGTGAGCGTTTACGGACTATTAGCAAGTAAGTTCCGAAACGCTCCCGAATCTGGCTCACGCTTTAGCTCCCAGGCGTGTGAGCTTTTCTGCCATACTTGCCTTTTCAGTTTTGTCGGATCCAAAGCGTTTTTCCCGAAGAATAGTTGGGATATCGAGTTCGTCGCCTTCGGCCGGATTGTCAAAACCAAAATTCTTTGCGTTGGTCTGGCCCGCAGTCTGCGCGACTTTGTTCGATCTTTCATATTCCTCAGGAGAGACATAATCAGAAGATGGCTTACGTATCTCTGTCTTGGCCTTTAGAACACTGCTCTGCGAATCACCCGTCGCTGTGCGGGCTGGTTTGACGCGCTCTGGCCCAAAACCCGTGGCTATCAAAGTAACACGCACTTCATCATCCAAATGAGGATCGGTGACAAAACCGGTGATGATGTGTGCATCTTCCGAAGCTTTTTCAGTTATCAGATCAACGATTTCCTGGTACTCAATCAGGGAAAAATCTTCTCCGCCTGTCACGTTGACAAGAACATTTCGAGCTCCCTCTATACGAGAGTCCTCCAGAAGTGGATTGTTGACAGCCTGTGTTGCAGCATCGATTGCGCGGTTTTCTCCAGTGCCTATGCCAATACCCATGATTGCATCGCCCTGCCCTTCCATAACCGTGCGCACATCGGCAAAGTCGATGTTTATGTCGCCAGCCAGGGTGATCAGATCGGAAATGCCCTGCACGCCTTGCCTGAGCACGTCGTCAGCAAGCAGGAAAGCTTGTTTAATTGGTGTTCGCTTATCCACAACGTTGAGCAGGTTTTGGTTGGGAATGACTATAACCGTGTCTACCGCCTGCCGCAGCTTTTCTAGGCCTTCTTCCGCGATCCTACCAACGACTTTTCCCTCGAAATTGAATGGCTTCGTGACCACCGCGACCGTCAAGGCCCCCAAGTCGCGCGCTGTCTGAGCAATGATCGGCGCCGAACCAGTGCCAGTCCCGCCCCCCAGCCCGGACGTGACAAACACCATGTCCGCCCCCTTGAGTGCTTCTTCAATGGCCTCGCGGTCTTCCAGCGCAGCCTTTTCTCCAATATCCGGTTTGCCGCCTGCTCCGAGTCCCTTCGTCAATTTGCTGCCAATGCCGAGCTTTATTTCGGCTTTGGACCTTCCAAGATCCTGAAGATCAGTGTTTACAGTTATGAATTGTACATTCTTGAGCCCGTTTTCTATCATCCTGTTAACAGCATTAGAGCCTCCGCCACCCGTTCCAATCACTTTGATGACAGTTGGGCTAGCGGTTCCAGAGTCTTCCACGATTTCAATGGCCATAGTTCCTCCCCTTTTGTACTTGCACAAAATTACACAAACTTATCTTTGAACCAGCTCGCCAAATTCTTTAGCGAGGAGCCGTGCTTCCTTTCTTTTCTTGTTCCAGATTGACTCACAATTGCCTGCGGTGGAACGATTTCGTCGGCTTCCAACATTACGAGACCAAGTGCCGTCGCAAAACTCGGGGTACGGTATTCATCGCCCAAACCGCCGACACTTCTCGGAATCCCCACATGCGAAGGCACATTGAATACCGACTCCACAAGTTCGGCCAACCCGTCGAGTTGGGCCCCACCGCCGGTGAGGATAATGCCCCCACGAATCTCCTGCAAAAAACCAGCTTTTTCGACTTTGTCTTTTGCCATCAAAAGAATCTCTTCCATGCGCGGTTGAACGATGGAGCAGAGTTTTCTTCGCGGAATCTCTGTAGGTTCTCTGCCAGCAATTCCAGGAACGGCAATGAGCTCTTCCGGATCGACCGATTCTGTCCAGCAGGAGGCAGCTTCCCGTTTCATACGCTCCGCCGTATCCATAAGCACGCTTAGCATGATGGAAATGTCGTTGGTAACCTGCATACCGCCGGCAGGTACTGCCGCCGTAAACCAAGGGGATCCTTCTTTAAACACTATGAGATCCGTCGTGCCCCCACCAATGTCCATGAGAAGACAACCAAGGTCTTTTTCTTCATCCGTCAGAACTGACCGCGCTGCTGCAAGGCTCCCAAGGATCTTGCGGTCTACCTTATAGCCGGCACGATTGACACATTTGAGGAGGTTTTGGGTCGTCGTCACGGAACTTGTAATAATGTGGACTTCCGACTCAAGCCTCACCCCCATCATGTGCAATGGATCCCGAATGCCGCGCTGGGAATCCACCGTGTAAGTTTGAGGAATTACATGAAGAATCTCTCTATCCATCGGAATGGAGACTGCCTGAGCAGCCTCATGTACACGCGCGATGTCCTCAGGTGTTATCTCCCGGCCTTTGCCTGCGACGGCGACGACGCCTCTAGAATTGAGACTTTCTACGTTTGCTCCAGAAACACCTAAGACGCAACTGTGAATCTCTCTGCCTGACATAAGTTCTGCAGATTCTATGGCAGAAGTGACTGAGGACAGGGTAGCCTCGATGTTGAGAACGACACCTCGCCTTAATCCCGTGGAGGGAGCTACGCCGTAACCAATGATTTCAAGCTGGTCGTCTTCGTCAAAGTCTCCGACGACTGCTCGTGTCGAGCTCGTTCCTATGTCGAGCCCAACGATAAAATTGTCAGCCAGGTTGTGCCTCCTTGGTTCGATAAACAATGGTCCCTGAACGGAAATCGAGTTCTTGAATGGCAGCTGCATCCGGTCTTCCTGAAAGAATATCCAGCACCAAAAGCGCGGACCCCAAATTCGCTTTTGTAAGCCGTGACGGCATACGCACTGGAACACTTTTCCCTTTTGGATAAAGGACTAACTCCGCATTGGCATCAGATACTTTTTCTACTTTTATCTCTGAGAAGGCATCCAACACAGACGGGGAATCTTCCTGGAGCGTTGCAAGATCACTGAGTAGCGGCTGCAAGAATTGCGGTAGTCTCTGCCCCGGCCTGTAATTCTCAAAACGGATACCAGAAAGGACAGGAACATTGTGTTGCCCAGGGATTTCGTCCAAATCTGCAAAGGCTACCCCCTCTGCGTCTATCCCTACCGGCCTAGTCCCATTCGTGTCAGACACGAGCACACAAGCCACTGCCTTGCGTTCGGCAAGATCTATCACAAGCCCGTCGGGGAAAGCCCGACTGATATGTACAGTTTGCACTTTAGGGTTGGCAAGAATCCTCTGTTCCATGGCAGGAATGTCGGCATTGATGAGGTTGATCTGTGGCGTCAAACCGAGCGCCGCCACGATTTCCTCTTGGGTCATCGCAACTCTTCCGTTTACTGTAACCTTCTGTATACGTGTCATTTCTGGCATGACAAAATAGAGAGCAACCCCGAGTACCAAAGTGATCGCTAGGGCAACAATCAGCTTCAGGGTTTGCGTTCGTGCGCTCCTGGCTCTTTGCTCTGCCTGCATCTTGGCAGAGGTTTGAGCCTGCTCTAGCGCAGTTTTTTCTGCCTTTGCGCGCTCGGCAAGCGATTTCTGTATCGCAAGCGCATTTTGGTCATACAGTCTATCCTGTTTTTGTTTAGGTCGAGCCTTTGCTTCAGATACGTCGCTCTGTCCGGTTGCAGCGCCTGTCTGGGGACGAGCAGCATTGGAAGAGTATCTTGGGCTTCCTAAGTTTCCTGAATTTCCTGAATTTCCTGAGTTTCCTGATCTTCCCGCGCTTCCAGGAATCGGAGTCTCGCGTCTTACCGTAGTCCTTTCCAAGTAATCCCGAATAGGCGTGTGCTCCAAGTGTTCTGTCGAGGGAGTGGCTTTCTGCCCAGAAGAGTGCTGGGGTGAAGCGATGCCAGTTTGTTGCGTAGTATGCTCCTCATTGCTCTTTGACTGGATCAAAATCGTGTCAGCCATGCGCGTATCCTCCTACGACCGGGCGGTGCACCTTGGGTTTAGTTCCCATGCCAGAAGCTTCAACAACCGGTTCGAATCCTGGATTTCGTAGAACATTGACGATGAGACCAAAACTGATGGCCGTACCAATAGCCGAAGAGCCACCTGCCGAAAAGAAAGGAAGCGCAATTCCCGTGGCAGGCAGGAATCCCGAAACGACACCCAGGTTGAGAAGCACCTCGATAATGACAAGGCCTGCCAGTCCCATTGGCAGCGTATAACTGAAACCTTTGCGCTCCTTCGTACCACGAAAAACAGTAACAAGGAAAAAGACCCAACAGGCCAGTACCAGTATCACGCCTAAGAATCCAAGCTCTTCTACAAAGGCCGCGAAAATAAAATCGGACTGAATTTCAGGGATGGAAGAAAGTTTTCTTGTTCCGAGCCCTATGCCTTCTCCCCAAAAACCACCGGACATGATGGCGCGTATGGAATTCTGCACCTGATAGTTCATGCCATGAGGATCAAATTCCGGTATAATGAAACCGATAATTCTCGTGAGCCTGTATTCCGAACTTGCCACCATGATAAATGCCGCTGGTATGGCAACTACGGCAATACCGGCAAAGAACCATATTGAAGTACCTGCCAGCCAAAAAACTATGAGAGCAGCTACAAGCGATACCATGGCTGTAGAAAAATCATCCTGCAGGTAGATGATCACGCTTCCCATTGCGGCAATCAACAAGGGGAAAATCGCTTCCACGGGAGAGCTGTCGAGCGTGTTTTCTCTCTTGTCCAGTTGATACGCAACGTATGCCACGATGAGGGGCTTCCAGACTTCGGAAGGTTGAAAATTGGTCACGCGCAAGTTAATCCAACGCCTGGCGCCGTTGATTTCTACTCCAATCCCTGGAACAAAAGTTAGGATCAAAAGCCCTACCGCCGCAAACGCAAGAAGGCTCAAACTGGAACGAAGTTTTTGAAGGGGGAATGTGGCAGTTATGGCAAAGACGACCGCTGAAACTCCAATAAAAATGGCCTGACGAATGGCGAAGTAACTTGCACTTTTCCCCAGTCGGAGTGCATAGCCAGAGGAGCCCGACCACAATGCAACAAAACCCAGGACGGTGAGGACACAATAGATGCCGACGACGTTGGAGGCATCTGTTTTGCTTGAGTTTTTGCGTCGTAATTCCTGTGTCCCGTTCGCCCTTGTCATCTTGCTAACCTTCCTGCCTATCTTTTCCTGCTATTCCATTCATCCGTTCATCCGTTCAACCGTTCATCCGCAAAAACACTATTCAACCGCAAAACATGTCGAATCCTACTGTATCTTGAGCGTCGAAAGCGCCAAAATGGCAAAAATGCCACCCAGAATCCAGAACCTGACCACTACTTTGGATTCGGGAATACCGGAAAGTTCAAAGTGATGATGCAGCGGTGCCATTTTAAACAAACGTTTGCCCTTGCTGAGTTTAAAATAGACCACCTGCAACATTACTGATCCAAGCTCCAGTACAAAGACACCACCAATCAGAAGAAGCAGAACTTCCTTTTTCACCACAAGGGAGAGCACACCAAGAATCCCTCCCAGCGACAGTGAACCAGCGTCTCCCATAAAGACCTCCGCCGGATGAGCGTTGAACCATAAGAAGCCGACACACGCTCCAAGTATCGAAAGCGTAAATACAGTGAGCTCCCCAGCTCCAGCTATATACGGGATTGCCAAGTATTTTGCCCAGTCCGCTCGTCCACTCACATACGTGAGTACGGAAAACGCGATGATGGCGACGATGACCAGGCCGGCAGCAAGGCCATCCAAACCATCAGTTATGTTGACCGCATTGGACCAGGCCGTCACATAGATCACACCAAAGGGGATCCAAAAGACCCCAAGATCCAGAACGTGGTTCTTTACGAAAGGTAAATAGAGGCGCGTAAAGTTTGGCCCGCCAACAAAATAAAGGGCAAGCACTACCATGAGTGAAACCAGAATCTGTGCAGAGAATTTCTGTGCCGCAGAAAGTCCGTCGGAATTGTGGCGCTTTATCTTGAGATAGTCGTCGGTGCCACCTATCGCACAGAAAGCCAACAAAGCAAAGAGCAGAATCCAGGTAAAAGGGTTATGAATGTCTTCCCAGAGCACAACCGAAATTGCAACACTCCCAACGATAAGAACGCCCCCCATGGTCGGTGTGCCGGATTTAGTCAGATGCGATTGGGGCCCGTCCGTACGTACCGATTGTCCGAACTTGAGTTGGCGAAGCCTCCTAATTACCGATGGGCCAAAAAGATAGACTATCAACAGAGCCGTCACCGCTGCATAAGACGCCCTAAATGTCAGATATCGAAAAATGTTCAATGGCGAAAAATAGGGGATCAAGGGGAGCAATAGGTCACGTAGCATGCCCGCCTCCTTCATGTTTGTCCAAGGCAGAATTAACGAGGCTGGCTTCGAACAGGACGTTTGTAAGACGCTCCAGAGCCATCCCTCTCGATCCTTTTACAAGGACCAAATCGCCTTGCTGCAAATAGTCGGTTACAGTCTTTTTAAGTTCTTCTATGTCGGAAGTATGAAAAACAGCCATTTGTTCTGTATTGAAGATAAGCTTGGAAACCTCGTCGTACGCGAATCGTGCCTCGTCGCCAAAGAAGAACGCAGCATCCACATTCGAGTCTGCAACGCGTCTTCCAAGCTCGCGGTGTTCCTGCTCGGACGAGCCGCCCAGTTCAAGCATGGAGCCAAGGACACAGATCTTGCGCCCTGGCCATTCCAAGGAGTCGACAAAATCCAAGGCTGCGGCCATCGAATCGGGATTTGCATTGTAACAATCCCGAATCAGGGCTATGCGGCCTTCAAAAATCTCGGATCTGCCAAAAAGAGGCTTTACTGCTTCAAGACCGCGGGCAGCGAGCGTCGGGTTCACCTCAAGTTCAGAAACTACAGACAGGGCTGCAAGGCAATTATTCAAATTGTGCTTTCCGGGTAACGGGAAGCGTATCGTTTCATTCTTCCAAACAATCTTCCAACCGGAAAGCCCAAGATCCTTTACTGCCTGCAAACCTTGGGTGGTATTAAGACCATATTCCACTATCTTGCCTTGTACGTCAGATTCCAGGAAATCTTTAAAATCGTCGGCTTCCCATACAATCCCTGTTTGTTTGCCGGTAAAACGTGAGAATATTTTTTTCTTTTCTGCTGCAATTTTCTCACGCGAACCGATTATCCCGATATGCGCGGTACCGATATTTGTGATTACTGCCAAGTCAGGTTCGTAGATTTCGTCAAGCTCATCCATCTCCCCAACACGATTCATACCCATTTCAAACACGCCGATTCGGTGTTCGGGCCGGATTGTGAACATGGAAAGCGCTAATCCTATATCAGAGTTTAGATTGCCTTCGTTCATGATCACCGTGCCTTCGGGGTAAGCAAAAGCAAGGGCTGCGCCTATGCATTCCTTAGTAGTAGTTTTGCCGGATGAGCCAGTTACTCCAATACGGTAGAGGTTTCGCATGCGCCTACGATAGTCTTTGGCGAGTAGCTGCAGAGCGCGTAAGGGTTCATCAACAAAAACGAGGCAGGCGTTACGCAACATGTCCTTATGAAGCGTGCCCGCGGAGACTTCACATTCAATCCTGCCTTTTATCTCGGAAGCTCTTCCTAAAGACGCCAAAACCGCAGATGCACCTTTTTGCAGTGCATCCACGATAAAGTCATGACCATCAACGTTGTCTCCAGGCAAAGCAACAAAGAGCGTGCCCGGACTAGCCATTCTTGAATCCACCACTACTGAGGCAATCTCGGCGTCCAAGTTTCCGTAACAGGAGCCACCGACAATGCCACCAATTTCTCCTGCCGAAAAAAGCGACTGCGGGTTTTCGTGGACGAGCTCAGCAGCCATGGCGTCATTCGCACTGTTCATTTGCGGCGCGCATGTAGACTCGCAAGGCAATCTTGTCTCACGGTCGTCAATCATGTTGGCCTCCCCAGTTCTGCGCCGTACCATTTTGAGCCGCTCGGCTTGAGCCACTCGGAGCCTGACCAAGTGTCTTTCCCTGGTTTTCCGGAACGATCTCGACCCGTACTCTTTCTTCCGGTTGGATCTTCTTTAACCCCAGAGAATTTGCAATTTCCGCAGTCCGCTCTCTACTGGAAAGGACCGCAATATCGGCTCTTAGCCTTGTATTCTGCGCAACCCAGTTTTGCTGTTCGATCTCAAGATCCTGCGCCTTCTGCGACAGATTCGCAAAGCGACTTGTCTGCCACACAAGACCGATCGCAAAAAAACCAGAAACCAGGAGGAGAATCCAAATGCGAATGGACTTCATGGCATTGCCTCCTCGATTTTTGTCGCTCCGGTTTTTGTCTCAGAGGCTAAGGCACTGCCTGGAATGTTATGCCGCCGTCGAGCACCCTTTCGATCGCGATTGCCGACCAAGCCGTCCACGCCGACAGCACCGGGAAGCAATTTGCGCAGAGCACGCAGTTTTGCGGATCGAGATGCAGGATTTGCGGCGATTTCTGTCTCGGTGGGTACAAGTGACTTCTTAAACAGAAGCTCGAATCTGTCCTTGGGATTGGTATCTGCAACGGAGGTAGTTTCTGCGGTGGAGGCGATTTCTTCAGGTGGATTGGCGTCTACAGCGCCCGCAAGCTCTCTAAAACAACGCTTTGTGATGCCATCTTCAAGCGAGTGGAAGGAGATGACGGCCACAATACCACCGGGCGCCACAAGTGAGGCGGCGAGCGCTAGCCCGCGCGCGTCCCGCCCCAGCTCGTCATTGACCTTGATGCGCAAGGCCTGGAAAGTTTTGGTGGCGGGGTGAAGCCGGCTGCGGCGATAGTCGGGCGGGACGGCGCTGGCCACTATGGCTGCCAATTTGGCGGAATCACGGATTGGGGAAACTCTGCGAGCTTCGACAATGGCTTTGGCAATCCGGCGCGAATAGCGCTCGCCGCCGAACTCGTAAATGATGTCGGCCAAGTCTTTTTCGTCGTAGCGATTGACTATGTCGGCGGCGGTCTGTGCTGCTTCAGGAGAAAACCGCATATCCAGTGGCTCATTCAAAGAAAAAGAGAAGCCACGCCCGGAATCAAAAAAATCAAACTTTGAAACTCCAAGGTCGAAAAGTATGAAGTCTGGCCGTTTAGCCGCTGGGGATGCGGACAAAGCTGCGAGTTGATCGTCAAAATATCCTTGTAGGATCTCAAGCCTGTCGCTATAAGGAGCCAACCTTTCCCCAGCTCGGCCGCACGCCTCAGGATCCGCGTCTATTCCGATATATTTAATGGAAGGATACTGAGAAAGCAGGGCTTCAGCATGCCCTCCTGCGCCTAAAGTGCAATCTATAACGGTGGCTTCTGGTCTACCTAACGAGCGGAATAAGGCAAGCACCTCATCAAGCATTACAGGGGTGTGAACTAGGTTTTCGGCGCTTTGTCTTTCCATAGTAGATTTTCTGACACCTAGAGTGTCAGTCCTCCCAACTGTTCTGTCGCAGACAAGAATTCTTTTTCATTTTCTTCCATGTAATGCCGATACTCTTGAGAGTCCCAAATCTCGATGTATTTTGTGATGCCCAGGATGACACATTCGTGGGTAAGGCCAGCCCATTCCCGCAAGCTCTGGGGAATGGAGATTCTTCCAAGCCTATCAATTTCGACTTCCTGCGCAGGGGCTAAAATTCGCCGTTGCACAAGTCGAGACTTCGCCTGAAAGAGGCTCGTGCTGGCCATGACCTTTTCGGAGAATTCTTGCCAAAAAAGAGGAGGAAATAGCCATAAGCATTTGTCGATTCCCTGCGTGACAACAAGGTCGGTTCCTGAAAGTTCGCTTCGCATTCGAGCAGGCAGAGAAATCCTGCCTTTTTCGTCGAGTGTGTTTTGGAACTGACCAGTCAAGAGATTCATACCACTATTTCCTACTTCTTCCCACAATTTCCCACTACAAGTCAATTCTATTCGCTAATTGAGTGCTGTCAACAAAACTAAAGTGAAAAGAATCGACAGAATTAATATTTTTTCGCACATAGACTATACGAGCGTATAGGTATCTGACAGACTTGTTTCTTCGCATTAATTGTTTTTGAGAAGGTCAGTTACATTCAGAAGTCCAACAGTAAACGGAAGAAGGAGCCCAAGAAAGTCGATTTGCCGTGCCTACTCTTGCGTTTTTTGACCCTCTAGTGTCTTTTTCAGCGTACTACAACCGCGGTTTAGGCCAAGAGTTCTTTCGCGAGCCCCTTGATCAGAGTCGGATTCACGCTTGGATCCGCAAAAACTCGAATTTTGCGCAATGACGCCTGCAAGGCCTCAAGTTCAGCTGCCCTAAAAATAATGGACCGCTCAGAAAAGTCTCTCCATCCTTGATCTGTCTTTACTTTGATCTTGGATTCGAAACTGATAGGTTCTGGAATATCGACAACTATTGCCGTTTCGGCCACATTCGCCGCCAGCGCCAAGGAAGCCTCGGCCTCCAGGCGCTTATTCAGGTTACTGAGATCGTGATGAACCGGATTTGCCGCATCGACAGGTATTTCCGCAATTAGCGGATAAAATTTTCCGGCATGTGCCATTTTGGCAGGCTTAAACTCCTCGCCATGTGCGCCAATAAGAAGTTTGGAAAAGGCCGCATCGTCAAGGCCATAGAGGCTATCCGAGTTAATGATGCCATGCGCAAGCCCCATAAGAATCGATTTCTTGACCATGGCTGTGCCAGAACGCACGGTAGGATGCCAGTAAACAGCCCGATACATCTGGTACTTGGAAAAGAGAACCGCTTCTATGCTCATCTCGCTTTTTTCGTCTACTCCAAGTTCGTCGTCGACGACGTAAAGGCGCCGCAAAATGAATTCGGAATCCTGAATGCCATAGGGGACGCCGCAAAAGTAGGCATCGCGAGACAGATAATCGATCTTGTCTGGATCCAGAACACCCGACAAAATCTTTCTATAGAGAAGGGTTTCTCGATCGTTTGGGTTTGTGCGATCACTGTCGATAATCGCGGCTACCTGTTCAGGGTCAGCAGAACATCTCAAGATGGCATCTCGCAAGGGATCTTGCAGGACAAGCTCCGCTGCAAGCACCTCGTGAGGCGTAAGGGGCAACTCCTTAAGCGAATGTGCGTAGGGAAAGTGGCCTAGATCGTGACATAAAGCCGCAACAAGGAAAGACCGCAGGCCAGTCGGCGTTGCGAAGGAGAGTTGCCCTCTCTCCAGTAGAGATTGAATGAGCTTGCGTGCAACATAATAGACGCCTAAACTGTGCAGCCTACGCGTATGGGTTGCGCCTGGATAGACATAGGCAACAGGTCCAAGTTGACGTATACCATCCAGTAGTCTCAATGGCGAGCTTTCTATTAGGTCGGCAAGCGAATCATCGAAGTGAATGTCTCCCCAAACGGGGTCGCGAACGACGGTATCAAAGTGATTTGAAATCGAAAGCAAGAGGCTCATGTCGGACATATACTCCTCTCTAACACAGGTCTGAAGGGCATGCAAGTAGGCAACGCCCGGTACGATACAGGGGTGCAATCCGAGATCCTGCTTTTTGCGTGGCATTGTCGGTATACGGGGCACAATGCTAGGATTCCTCTATGCACTATCTGGATGGCAAGGTGTATCACGCGGCGTATGGCTTCTTGAATGAACTTCTACAAGAAGTCCCGGACTACACGAGAATCGACGGAGACCTCGTCAGTCGTTGGCGCTCCGATGCTCAGGATAAGGGTATCGATCGGCGTCATGATCAACAAGCACTAAACACTGCGTTGCCAATGGAACACGTCTACTGGACTCGAAATGTATGGGAAAAGCCTTTTCTGTTGGAATTCGATTCGATCTCACAGGCTGCGAGAGAGCTTAAATCTATTCAGCGCAATTGGGCAGCCTGTCCGACGCGGCTCTATCGTAGGATCGCATTGATAGAAGACGCCCTGCCAAAGATCTCAAGCAAGCCTAAAGAATTCCCTTTTGAACTTCCTAAGGCGCCAATGGGAGCCTTTACCTTGCTCGATGAACATCTCCTCCTAGGTTCGGCCGAATGCTCGAGCCCCTTTCCTAACGGAGAGGTCCACTTTGCTGAAGACAGAGAAGGCCCCCCGTCGCGTGCCTACCGCAAGCTGTGGGAAGCTTTGGAATTAACGGGGAAAATGCCTTCGCCTGGAGATCGTTGTCTGGACGCTGGAGCGAGTCCTGGGGGCTGGACCTGGGTGCTAGCAAATCTGGGAGCCGAAGTAATTTCCATAGACAGGGCTCCCCTTGAGGATTCCCTGATGAGGAATCCTCACGTCACCTATGTTGCACATGACGCCTTTACCCTTGCGCCTGAGGATTTGGGTCCTGTGGAGTGGCTTTTCTCGGACGTGATCTGTTATCCGCCGGCTCTTCTTGCATGGGTCCAGAAATGGCTTGATTCTGGCATGGCCGAGAACTTTGTGTGCACAATCAAGATGCAGGGCGAGCACTTCGACAAGGCAACTACAGACCGTTTTGCGGCTATTCCTGGCTCTCGGGTTGTCCATCTTTGGCACAATAAGCACGAGCTGACATGGATCAAACTCTCTCAGTAGCCTCAAAGAGAAGTCTCACAGGAACTTTGCCCGCATCCTGGCAAGCATTTCGCGCCTTAGTTCTTCTTCTGTCCGCTCAGAAGTCTTATTCTCGACTCCGCCATCTACGATGGTTTGCGCAGGCAACTCAGCCAGGAAGGGAGACGGCTTCGTATCATAGATCTGGCCACGTTTGCTCCGAGCGCAACAGCGACTCAAGAAGAGGCGCTTTCGTGCCCTGGTGAGCGCGACATAGAATAACCGCCGCTCTTCCTCAAGGCCAGAAGGATCTATCTCGTTCTTGCCGGAACTCGCATTTGGCTTGCCCGACCTCGCGTTGAGTGCTTCTGCGCGTGGGCTTTTGAAATCTTCTGTATCCTCATCCGGCAACCCTAACGACTTGGCGTGTGGCAGGATTCCGTCTTCACAGCCTGGGATAAAAACCACATCGAATTCGAGCCCTTTTGCTGCGTGGATTGTAAGAAGACTCACTTTGCCTTCCGTGTCGTCTGCTTCGTCGCGCGTAAGAAGAGCAATACGATTAAGATATGCAAAAAGCCCGGCATCCAAGGTGTCGGGGTCGCGCTCCCACCGTTCAATCGAGCTTGCCAATAATTCGACGCTATGATATTTCCATGCTGCGGTTTTGTCTTGGCTTTTATATTCTTCAAGAAGGTATTGCCAATACCCTATTTCGGTCACCATCTCCCGCAGGCAGGCTGAAAGTGGCCTTTTTCTGGACAGGATTCTTTCGCGCAACGCTTCAATATACTCGAAGAATTCGCATATCGCTTTGATGGGTTTACCTTGTACTTCAAAGTCTGGTGACTTGGTGATACGCGATGCAGCCTCATGAATCGAAACATTGCCGGTGCGACTCATGCCCGTTATTTTTTCGATACCGGCTTTGCCTATGCCCCTGCGTGGCACATTGAGCACGCGCAGCGCACTGATGTCGTCGTCAGGGTTAGCGCACAGCTTCAAGTAGGCAAGCATGTCTTTGACTTCTCGGCGTTGATAGAACGAAGGGCCGCCTGCAGTCCTATACGGGATCCCTGCCTCCATGAGCTCTTCCTCGATTTCGCGCGACTGATAATTTGTTCGCACCAGGATTCCAAACGAGTCCCACTGAAAGCCTTCTGCAACTCGGAGCTGCCGCATTCGCTCAATAATCGCCCTCGCCTCTTCCACTTCGTCTTCCAGGGCGTTCACTACAATCGGAATACCCTTTTTGTCATCCGGCGACCAGAGGTTCTTCTTTTTCCTTTTAACGTTGTGTGAAATCAACGCGTTGGCCGCATCGAGGATTGTCGATGTGGAACGATAGTTGCGTTCAAGTTTTATCTCCACTAAGTCGGGGAAATCGTGCTCGAACTTCTCTATATTGCCAAAGTTGGCGCCGCGCCACGAGTAGATCGACTGATCGTCATCTCCTACCACGCAGATGTTGTGGGGAGCAAAACTATGGATGAGTTCATACTGTTGGAGCGAAGTATCCTGAAATTCGTCGATCATTACGTAACGAAATCGATTCTGCAAAGCTTCGGCGACTTCCAGAAATTCTGTAAGGATTTGTAAGGGCAGGCTTATAAGGTCATCAAAATCTACTGCATTGTATATTTTTAGCGTTCTTCGATACTCTGCGTAGAGTGTGCTATACGCCGCGGTTTCACCTTTAGAAAAAGCATCGGCCACCTTTGCGGCGTCCAGATCTGCCACCACAAGGCCCAAGTCCCTTGCGGATTCCTTTATGGCGTGAATACGGTCTTGTTCATCATAAATGGTGAAGTTGTTCTTCCAGCCCAGGCGGTGAATCTCTTTGCGCAAAAACCACGCACCAAATGAGTGAAAGGTACTAACCATGAGGTTTTTCAGAGGTAAACCCACAAGCTCTCGAGCCCTGTCCGCCATCTCCTTGGCTGCTTTGTTGGTGAAGGTGAGGGCAAGGATGGAGTCCTGCGATACGCCGTCTGCAAGGAGTTTCGCGATCCGATACGTAATCACGCGAGTCTTTCCTGAGCCGGCACCAGCTATGATGAGAAGCGGCCCGTCGGTCGTCATAACGGCTTTATATTGTTCAGGGTCCAAATTTGAGGCAAAGTCATATTCCATGGTGTTCAGTTGTGTTCAGTTGTGTTCAATAGTATTTCGCAGTTGTATACTTGCTGTTCGCAAGATCCTTCACATGGTCTTAAAGAATATCGATTTAGCCCCCGCGCCAAGAATGGCCACGAGTGTGCCGACAACTATGCCAGCAATCGCTACTCCGCCAATTATCGCGAGCGTAGCACGTTTTTTGTCCATACCAAGGATCCAAGCTCCAAGCGCCCCTGTCCATGCACCGGTAAGCGGCAATGGAATAGCGACGAAGATCATCAAGCCCCAGTAGCCATATTTTTCTATGTTTTCATGTACTTTTCGCTGCGCCCGTTCCACGGTTCTATCGAAAAAAGACTTATACGCGCTCCACGAGTACAAAAGTCTGTGTAGAGTCGCCAGAAATACGTAGACAATGATGGGTACAAGAGCATTAAACAGGACCGAAATGAGCGTCGCAGGTAAAACGCCCACGCCACGTATGACGGCAAAAGGTATTGCTCCGCGCAGTTCAGAAATTGGAAGGAGGGACAGAAAGGCCGTCCAAAGAAACGTGGTTATGCTCATCGCAAATGAAGTATATCGGAGGGTTACAGGAAGGACAAGTCGGGCTGGCCCTAATCGCTCTGATCGTCCTGGTCGCTCTGATCGTCCTGGTCGCTCTCGCGGTTGAGAAAGCTCTCCAAGTGTTCCAGTAACTCCATAGCAGATGGCTCAATCCAAACTATACCCGGCAGGGATCTGAAAAATGTCATTTGGCGCTTAGCATACTGCCGAGTGTGGAGAACGATGGCCTCTTTTATCTCCTCTGCACGTGCGCCAGGCATAGTCAAAAACTCCTTGTAACCAATGGCCTGCATCCCGGGACTTTCAAGATCATAGCCCCTGGCGATCAGGCTTTCCACCTCTGCAGCCAACCCTTGTTCGAACATGTTGTCGACGCGATGTTCAATACGCGCGTTAAGCTCTTCTCTGGGTCGACACAGGCCCACTACCAGAAAATCGAATTTATCCCGTGGAACCTTGGAAGGAGCAAAAACCGACGGTGGCCTTCCTGTCGCCCTCAATATTTCGACCGCCCGCGTAAGTCTATAGGTGTCATTGTAAGCAATCCGCGACACAGCCAAGGGATCGGCTGCTGCTAATTCAGCGCGCAGAGCATCGATCCCTTTCTCTTGGAGTTCCTGCTGCACGGCATTTCGGATTTCAGGATCCGAGGCTGGGCCAGAAGCCGGGCCACAGATAAAATTGCGCAGGTAAAAGCCAGTTCCACCGGAGACCACCGGCAAACGGCCCTGCGACCACAGCTCGTTGCAGATATTATCAGCCATTCGTACAAAATCACCTGCGGTATACTGCTGGTCAGGTTCGAGGAAATCGATAAGATAATGTGGCAAGATTCTGCGGAGTTCCGCATCGGGCTTGGCGGTACCAATGTCCATGCCTCTGTACGCTTGGAAACAATCAGCACTGACAACTTCCGCCCCGCGCAGATACCTGCACATGGCTGGGCTGTCAGACAAAAAAATAGGAGCTTCCGCGCCAAAAGTCTTGGCGAGGAGCTCCGTTTTTCCTACCGCAGTTGGTCCGGCAAGGACCAGCACTTTAGTTTTGGATGAATTTGTACTCAATGGTCTTGTCAAAGATCTGCTGCGCGGCCAAGGACACGACTTTGCCATTATTCTTCTCTACTTCTGGCCCCTTGAGGACAGCAAGCTGATAGGCACGTTTCGTCATTGCAACCGCAAGCTCGTACGCGTTCTCGTTATAGTTTATCAGTTTTTCCAAAGGAATAATCATATATCGCTCCCAATCCGACCTTAGACTAGAGTCCCAACTCCCCCAGACGTTTATCAAGCGAGTCTAGAAGGTTCACTGCTTCGTAGTCTTTAGACACCTGAGCCTTCTCTTTTTGCCCACTCTTCTGATGCATTTCGTCGAGCGTAAGGAGATTTGTTATAAGAGAAAGCTTCAGAGGATCCACGACTTTCATTTGGCCAGAAACTTTAGAAAGCCGTTCCTTTAATTCAGAAACCAGTGCGTAAATATAGTCTTCGTCTTCATCTGTTCTGATGGTGAAAGACACTCCAAGGATTTCGATAGGAATCGTCTGCGTCGCAGGCTTGTCGGCATTAGAAAATGTCGAGCTCATTTTCTTCTCCGTGAAACGTGCCCTCCTGGGACGCAGGGGCCGACAGGGAATCTTCAGCCGCCTCCACCTTTTCTTCCCTGGTCAATTGTGACTCGCCACTCTTGCCTTCTTCGCTGCCAGAAAACTCAGAACCTTCTAGCTCGGAGGGCTCTGCATTACCCGATACCTGCGAGCCGGATGCCTCCGAAGCCGCGGGGCTCATACCCATCACCATGTCCTCAAACGCATCCAACTTATCTAATGCATGAACAAGCCCTTCTTCTATCCTGGCCTGTTCTTTCTTAAGGTCCTCCGCCCGGGCTTCCAATTCGTTGACACGATGTTCAGCTGCCAATGCCCGTTCCCTGTAAGTGGCTGCTTCCGCCTCTGCGGCATTGGCTTTGCGCTCGAATGCAGCTGCCCTTTCTTGAGATTCGGCTGCTCGGAGTTCGGCGTCCTTGGCCTTTTGCTCGGCTTCTTTGACCCGGGCCTGCAATTCCTCTATCTGGGCAGCTGACTCGGAAGCCTGCCGAATAGATGCGCCTGCTTTGCGCTCGAGCTCTGCGTACGCGGCTTTGGTCTGCTCTTCGGAACGCGATACCTCCATGAGGTTCTGTTCGAGAACAGCGTTTTCCTTGCGTAGTTTTTCTATGAGCGTAACCGCTTTTTCTACTCGCGCCTCCAGGGCGCGGATTTGCTCGAGGCTTACCATTGTTTATGCCTGTAAGGCTGCTTTTGCCTTTTCTACTATTGCGCTAAAAGCCTCAGGATCCCTAACCGCCACATCGGCGAGCACCTTTCGGTTCATCACAATGCCGGCTTTGTTGAGGCCTTCGATAAAACGGCTATAGGTAATATCTTGTGCCCTGCACGCCGCGTTGATTCTGGCAATCCAGAGATTGCGGAAATCACCTTTTCTATCGCGCCTGTCTTTATATGCGTCGTACTGAGCTTTGGCAACCGCGTCTTTAGCAACTTTGAAGTTGGAGTGGCGTCTGCCCCAATATCCCTTAGCGACCTTGAGTATCTTTTTGCGGTGATCTTTCCGCTTGGTACCATCTACTGCTCTAGACATGTATATTCTCCTCTATTCCGTGCCAGCTCAACCATTGGGCAAGAGCTTTTTCTTGATCTGATGCACAGGACCGGCATCGACAAAGCCTGGTTTGCGCAGGTTTCTCTTTCGCTTCGTGGTCTTTTTGGTCAAGATATGGCGGAGATTCATTTTCTTGTATTTTACTTTTCCGCTTGCGGTCAAACTAAAACGCTTGCTCGCCGCCTTTTTTGTCTTCATCTTAGGCATGCTCTACCATCCTTTTTGCGACAATCGCTCAGATCTCGTCATCAGTGTCATCATCGTCATCTTCAACTTCGGTGTCAGTGGCCAAAGCTTCGGAAACCGGCTGCTTTTTGATTATGGATGCCTTGGGCTGGAGAACCATCGACATGAATCTGCCTTCCATAAGGGGAGGCTTCTCCACGATGTAGTAGCCATCGAGCTTAGCAAGAATCTTTTTGAGGATATCCTGCCCAATCTCAGTGTGTGCCAACTCACGGCCTCGGAAGCGGATCGTCACTTTGACCTTGTAGCCCGCAACAAGGAAATCCCTGATATGCTCTGCCTTAAAATCCAGATCGTGCTCCGCGATTTTTGGCTGCATGCGAATTTCTTTGATTTCGGTGGTCTTTACATGCTTTTTCGCATCCTTAACCTTTTTCTCCTGCTCAAACTTGTACTTGCCGTAATTCAGAAGCTTACAAACTGGCGGTATCGACTGGGGGGCCACTTCAACAAGGTCCAAACCTGCCTCGCGGGCTATTTTGATAGCCTCGAGCGTCGGTATAATACCTCGCTGTTCACCTTTTTCATCGATAAGCCGCACTTCTCGAACGCGGATTTGTTCATTGATCCGCAAATCCTTGTCTGCCAACTGACCTCCTCATACGCGC
>Ga0209099_1000693_pt1 | contig 39186 bp, 25 predicted proteins | sample AD_JPNHW2_MetaG_FD_184430 | JGI IMG/M metagenome (GOLD analysis project Ga0209099, IMG submission 184430) | Active sludge microbial communities of municipal wastewater-treating anaerobic digesters from Japan - AD_JPNHW2_MetaG (SPAdes) (version 2) | ecosystem: Engineered > Bioreactor > Anaerobic...
TTATTGAAGATTTCACCATACATACACTTTCACTTTGCCCTTCACCGAGATAAATTGCACCACCTTTTGTTGTTTCAGAAGGAATTGCTCCTCCAGAGTATATCTGACGAAGATTATTATCTCTAATCAGGCAATTTTCAATTGTTACAGTACTACAAGAGCAATTTATTCCGCCACCTTGGCTTTTCATACCATTAGTAATTACTATGTCCTGAATTTTAAGATTAGTGCAACCCGTAACTGTTATTGCAGATTTATTGCCGGCACTTTGTATCGTCGTTTTATCAGTGCTTGTAATACCTGCACCCTTGATGGTTAGGTTTGTTTTACCATTTACCGTTAAATGCCCTACATAAACACCTGCAGGTATAATCACAGTAGAGTTATTGGGTGCGTTTGTTATGGCTGTTTGGTAAGGGTTATTAGCCGGTGCACGAAATTGGAATATATAGTCAAAAAACCATGTGTCTGATAATAATGGTGAATATGATACCCATGCCCCATCAGATTGACTGTAGTATTGAAGATCAATCCTAAACCAGCCCTCTCTATCAACACCAGTGTTATTAGCGACATATGGTAACCTTATTTTGTAGATATTGGAACCCACATAAGTTGTAGTAACTTGAGACAACCATGTTGGGTTTGTAGTATAGAATGGGGCATAGGATAAAACAATTCTTTGATTTGGATTATTTGGTTGATTAGGCGTATTGTTTGTAAGAGTACCATCAAGTTCTGCATATATATCAATGTAACCGGCAGTGTAATCTACAGTGAAAGGACCGGTTGTTTCGATAGTTACGAAATGGGTAGCGGTTGCGTTCATTATATAGCACATTAACGCTATCATAAAGATTAGTATTGTCTTTTTCATCTTTTCTCCTAAATAGTTTATAAGTAATCAGTTTTCATACATGAAAGATACATATCCGTATCATTCTATGTCCGAACCTGTTTTGTTAACCATGCATATTTAATGAAAACATGGTCAGTCATATCCTCAATGTTATAATATTGATGATTTATGCTACATTTTTTTTCGTATTAGGGATTAAGCAGTCGTATTAAAATATACATTATTTCCCATAAAGGCATTGCATAATATAAACAACGAAACAAATAGCATTACCATCCTGCTTCTACCCGTATTGTTATTGATCATCCAAGAATCGATAACTTGCAGGAGTAAGTTATTCATTATAATCTCCATTATTCATGACGAATACTTTGAAAATTTACAGGTAAAAAACATATAAAACACCTTCGTATTCAACAAAAATATAAAGACCGTAAGGATCCTCATAGACAATTTTAACGATAGGATCATTTAATGAACCTTGATAGACAGGAAGAGTTTGGTGATCAATGACTGTATAGTCAATAACTGCACAAAACAGATTAAGACACACTACAGCCAACACTATGTAAAGAATTAGTTTTTTCATTTTATCACTCCTTAGAATTTTTTCTAAAATATAAGTGTCAAAAATGGTAAAATTGAGATGCTGGAATTGAGGATTTTTTACTTCAGAAGCGAAATAATTTTTTCATAAGACCAAAGTGATCTACCCTTCTCCTTGAGTATCTGTATGTTAGCAGGAATTGGGTGGACACCGATGTATTCGTTTTTTTTGCAGGATTCTACTGAGATGTGGTTTTTCTCATTCAGGACAATATAAAAAGTGGTTGTAATCGGTTGCTTATCTCGGGATAGATGAAATAAATACAGCCGGAATTTGCAGTTATCCACCATAGTAATCCCCCAATCATCTATCCTTTCTATGCCCATCATAACTTGTGTTAGCTTTGGATTTAGCTTACTATTTTGCTTGATATCCTCACCATTACATCCAATTTTCAGAAGCTCCCGGATAAACTTCTGGATTGCGTTATATTGATTGTAGCTAAGTATCTCGCGGCTTGCTTCCCACCCAATTGCAAGTAATATCTTTGACTTAATATTGCGGATGACTCTCTCTTTTCTTTTCTGTGCCACTTTTTCACTAACATTCATTGAAGACGCATATTCTTTTATACTATTGAATGATAGCATTGCACAATAATCACGATATTCCTGACTGGCGAGAATTTCCTTCTTTTTAAGGGGATTCAATCCCTCTATATCTATTATCTTTCCAGATTCCATCACATTCTGTAAGGAAGAGGTTTCCATATATAGTAAGCTGTGCAAATCTTTCTCGTTTGCTTTAAACTTGTAGTGCTTACAGATTAGATTGTGCGTTACCTGTCTTAGCCAAGAATAAACATCATTGATTTTATTCTTTGATGATAATAGCTGCCTTATTGCTTCCTGTGAAATATCTTCAGATACGCTATGATCGTTAGTTTTCGTAAGGCAGTATTGCAATGTCACTTTCTGATAGTAGCTAAATACATCCTCAACTGCCTTCGGGAATACGGACTTGATGTAATCTTTTGAATACCCGGTAGGATCGGTGAATGTTGAGCTATTCATAAAACTTACTAAAATAGAATTGGCGATATCATCAGCCAGATTAAGATAATAGAATCTCTGTGAAGTCAATTCAATGATATATCTGATAATATCATCATATAGTTTTTTGTTCATTGAGATAGAGCTGATTTCTTTCATTATATTATCCTAATTAGATTAACAAAGTTTAGTCCTGACTGTTGGTGTCCATTTTAACTCATTGTTTCTCAGGTTCTTTGAGGGCATCTAATATCCCTCGTTATTCACTATCTATATTAAGTTATACGACAAATTGTATAATTTTCATCTTTTCAATATATGTCAAGTTCTTTTTCATAAAAAAATGGCGGGTAAAGTAAAAAGTATCGTCTCCCTAAAGTAGGCATTTCTATAGGATATCTATAAGTGTTTATTGCAATTAGAAGTATAAGAGCGGCGCCCGTAAAAATAATGTGATGATTTCCCTCTTAAGACATTATAATACCAACTTTAACAAGCACTTTTATGATAAAATCCCGATATTACAATTTTATATGTTCCTTGCCTGAAGCCATTGATCTATCGTTTAACAGGAGTTAATCAAGCGTTAATTATTAACGCTTGATTAAGGGTAGATTAACACTTGATTAACGCTTTCGGTCAAGGGAGTAGTGGAACCAAAGGCACTGTTTTTTTCTCTTGACGCTTTTATTAAGCAGGAAAAAAAGGAAATGGAATTTATTATAAGGAGATAGAAACAATGGACAGCTACAAAATTTAAGGCATAACAGCCCGGACAAATGCTTATATTTTCTTGTTAGAGTGGTAATTGCTTTTGTCCTTGTCACAATATCGGGAAGCCCTATCATTGCCCTTATTGCTTTTTAGCAAAATCCTGATATAATGGACATTTTCCGGCAGTTCACTTTAAAAAACTATATCCGCCATTCCCTCATAAAGATAACTGTTATGCCTGCCCGCTATGAAAACTGCTAAAATCAATTAAAGGAGAAAAAATGCAGGCAATACAGCTGAAAAATATCCACTTTACCTACCCCGATCAATATCAGGAAATTCTTTCCGGAATTACTCTGGATATTTGTGACGGACAGAAAATTGCCCTTATCGGAAAAAACGGTTGCGGAAAGTCCACTTTGCTGAAAATAATTATGCGGGAATTGCAGCCGAATTCCGGTTCAATATCCTATCCTGTTTCTATTCCCAAAATCGGTTATCTGCCACAGGACCTTATGTTTACCGACAAGATAACCGTGCGGGACTTTTTACTGCAGGGAGATCTTGATTGCTATCAACTAATTAAAGAAATCAATAATCTTTCTGCAGAAAATAACCTCAGTGATGAAGATGGCTTGCGTCTTGCGGAATTGTGGCAAAATTATGACCACAGTAATGTTTTGTTTTGGGAACAAACGGTGGATGATATTATTAGAGAAATGGACTTGAACCTGCTTGCCCATCAAAGTTGTAACACTCTTTCCGCAGGAGAAACAACCCGCACTCAGCTTGCCTCGCTTTTATTGCAAAATCCGGATATTTTAATTTTGGATGAGCCGACAAATCATCTTGACCTGAAAGAACTTATCTGGCTGGAAAATTGGCTGAATGCCTATCCTAAAGCTATCCTTTATGTTTCTCATGATAGAGTTTTTATTGATCACACCGCTTCCAAAATTATTGCACTGGAAAAAGGCAAAGTCCTGATTAGAACAGGCAACTATCAAAGCTTTACTAAAGATAAACAGGAATTGCAGGAACACCAGTTAAAACAATTTACTCAGCGCAGAAAACTGATTGGAAAACTGCAGGAAGCAGCTCAAAAAAGACATAACTGGGCAAACAGCTTTCAAAAAGAAACCCGATCCGAAGGTGGTGGTTTCAAATATGAATCAATTTTTAATGCTGCCCGAACGATGAATCAACAGGCAAAACATATTGAAGAACGCATTTTTATGTTGCAAAACCGCTTTCCGATTGAAAAACCGGTAATAGATAAAACCCGCAAAATTATGTTTTCTCCCGCCACAGGACAACAAAAAGAACTGCTCTCATTAAAAGATATTGATTTTTATTACGGCGAAAAACAGGTTCTGCATAACCTCTATTTTTATATTTGGGGAGGTGAAAAAATCTGGCTTGCAGGAGCTAACGGAAAAGGTAAAACTACCCTGCTGAAAATAATTACCGGCGAACTGAAACCTGCAAACGGAACTGTTTCTTATGCCAATTTTTTAAGATTCGGGGTCTATAATCAAAACTTGAATATCCTACCCGGAAATTTAACTATTTTGGAGTATCTGAAACAATTCTCTTCTAACGAAATTGAGATTCGTAATTTTATGGGATGCTTGGGCTTAACAGGAGATATTGCCTATCAGAAAATGGAGGTTCTCTCCTGGGGCGAAAAAGCAAAAGTGCAACTAACTGCCTTGCTATGTGGAGAATATAATCTTCTGCTTTTAGATGAGCCCACCAATCACCTGGATATCAAAACCCGCGAAATGCTGGAAAAAGCACTAAATCAATATCAGGGAGCAATTATTTTCGTCTCTCACGATAGAGCGTTTATTCAAAATCTGGCAACCCGTAAATTTGAACTGAGATAGCACTTAGGGCAAAGGGCGAAGGGAAAAAAAATTACTACATTGTTTCCGTTTTCGTTTTGACTTTAAACCGATTCATAACCTCGTTTTGTTTTGACTTTAAACCGATTCTTTTGAACACTGAAACGAGATTTGTAAGGCAACATTATATTTTGTCTCCTGCCTTTTTCTTTCAAAGCTGAAGCTCGGTTTAGAGTTAAAACAAAATTTCCTCGCGATAGGAGATGCTTGTAAAAAAGTATGCGTAGCAAGACATTCACCAAAATCATTTAAAAAAAACTGCACTACAACAGTAAATGTTTTTGTTACAGATTTATAACAGAATTCACTCGTTACTGTAAAGTTCTAAAAGAATCTGTAGTTTGGTTGGCAGTGTGCATTATTCTTGTTTTAACTCTCAATTTTGAAGTTGGGAAAATAGCTATAATGCGGTTGCAAAATAAATAATGAGAGGAAACTGCTTATTGGGATGGCAGTGGCAAAATTGAAAGTCAAAACAAGCATCTGGTAAGGCAACATTATATTTTGTCTCCTGCATTTTTCTTTCAAAGCTGAAGCTCGGTTTAGAGTTAAAACAAAATTTCCTCGCGATAGGAGATGCTTGTAAAAAAAGTATGCGTAGCAAGACATTCTTCAAAATCAGTTAAAACAAAACTGCACTACAACAGTAAGTTCTTGTTTTAACTCTCAATTTTGAAGTTGGGAAAATAGCTATAATGCGGTTGCAAGATAAATAATGAGAGGAAACTGCTTATTGGGATGGCAGTGGCAAAATTGAAAGTCAAAACAAGCATCGCGCAAAGGCAACATTATATTTTGTCTCCTGCCTTTTTCTTTCAAAGCTGAAGCTCGGTTTAGAGTTAAAACAAAACTTTCAGAATGCTTTACAGCACTCCAAAAAGAAGTTAACGCCTGTAATTATTAGCTGTTATGGTCTGGTGGACAGTTAACTATTAAAATCCTGTATAACCACACATCCCAACCCGGGGAGAATTAACTACCGGTAACAACATATCATCTCCACACTTATGTTTTGGAGCACATTTGTCACAAACCCATCCTTCACCTTCCCAAATACAATTAACACAAACTTGAGTAGCAGGTTTTCCACATACTTCACAGTTTCTCTCAGGAGGATTATTTCTTGCCATAATCCTAATAAATCTGCCTTTAGCGTTTAGTTCAAGTTCGGATATAACCTTCAAAGTAAGATGAGTTGTAGTTCCAAAATCGTAATCGTGATAAAACTTCATTCCTGGAGAGAGAACCTCATTCAACTTAACTTTCATACTTTTTTCTCTTAATTCCCGCATCGGCATTATGGAGTATGTTTTATCCTCAATGGTATAGGCACTGAGGTGTCCGCAGCATTCCAGCCAAATATCCCTTAAAAAAGTATCTAACTTTTTCAGAGATATATCTGCCGTAACTAAAAGATGCATCCAGTATTCAGGCAAGTATCTTCCCTCAACCAGCAAATGAAAAAACTTTTCCTTTTGCGTTTCATCGTATTCCAAAGATGACTTCAATTTTGCTTCTCTTTCCTTACAGGATTTCAAATGCCTGGTCATTGCTGACTTATTAAAAGTTCCAAAGCAATAATGACATTTACCCGGGGATTGCATTCTGGCCATTTTCCTATTTCTCCTTTTTTGGGTGCTACTAATAATATCTTCATATATTACTCTGTAGCCAAATATTATTGCTGAGAGTTTAGTCCCATTCTTTAGTGTAAATTCCATTTCCTTGTGCTCGGGCTGGTTGAAGAGATATTGTCGTTCCCGTTTCCCGCAAGCAATATCAAGATACACTTAATTTACATTATTATAATCCTGTCAATCCAAGTCAAGTTCTTTTTCATAAACTTAGGGGGAAACAGAAGGAACTTGACAAAAAAAGATAGGATTTTAGTAGTGAATTATAACATATCCAAAAGTAAAAGCCCTTTGTTTTCTCGCACAAGCAGGAAGCCAATGTATTAAAGAACATTACTTCCTTTCCGAATAAGGAAGAGTGAACATTAGAAAAGGAGTAAACTATGGAAATCAAAGAAATACTTTCCCAAATCCGCTCCATTGTAAATAATGCCTTGGGGGGTGGTTTTTCTTTCGGGCAGCCCTCAAAATTAGGCAATCTTTATGTAATTCCGGTTGCCAGAGTTATTTATGGCATGGGTGGAGGCGGTGATGAAACTACTCCCGAAAAAGAAAAGCCGGAAGAGGAAAATAGCTCTGCCTCTGAAGAAGAAGTGAAAAAGGCAAAAGTTAAAGTTGGATTCAGTGGTGGAGGCGGTATTGGAATACATAGCGTGCCGGTAGGTCTTTTTTCTATTAAGGAAGACCATATTAGTTTTCATCCCGTAATTAGCTTTTTTCAAATTATGGCAATGATGAGTTTTTCAGCTCTGTTTATTCTGATAATGAAGAAATTGAAGTATAAAAAGTAGTGCTGAACGATACCAATACAAAAAAACGGCTTGGTAAATTGGGAAGTTCCACAACTGCTGGAGTTATGTAAACATCCTCTGAACATCTTTTTACTGAATTAACATTCAGCAACTCTTAAACTTGCTAAAGGTGATGAATATGCTCTCTATTTTTAGTCCCGGTAACTATGCTCCTTTCAATATTGCCTGTGAAGAATATATCCTGAAAAACTTTCCAGAGGATGTGTTTTTACTCTATATCAATAACCCCAGCATAATTGTGGGCAAACATCAAAATACTTTGGCAGAAATCAATTATGAATGGGTTCTTAAACATAATATTCCGGTTGTACGTCGTTTAACAGGTGGCGGAACTGTTTTTCACGATTCCGGAAATCTGAATTATTCCTTTTTGATGAATGAAAATGAGGATTTTACCCGTAATTTTGAACGCTATACAAAACCCATTTTAGCTGTCCTTCAGGATTTGGGAGTTCCTGCTATTTTAGAAGGTCGCAATGACTTAACTATTAATGGCTGTAAGTTTTCCGGTAACGCTAAAACCAACGCCTACGGTAAAACCTTGCAACATGGAACCATTATGTTCAGTTCCAATATTTCCGATCTCACTGCTGCGCTAAACCCGAGAGAAGATAAGTTTAACGATAAAGCCGTTAAATCCGTTCAAGCAAGAGTTACCAATGTTTCCGATCACCTTCTTTATCCTCTTTCTTTACAGGATTTCGTAACTTTGGTTAGAGCAAAGGTAAAAACTATGTATCCCGCTATTCAAGATTATTCTTTATCCACCAGAGATAAAGAGGAAATTCAAGCTTTAATGAATAATAAATATGATACCTGGCAATGGAACTTCGGCAAATCTCCTCGCTATAATTTAAACCATTCCATACGCACTAAAGCCGGCTCCATAGAATTCTATTTACTCGTGAATAAAGGTATTATAACTGAAGCAAAAATATATGGCGATTTCTTTACCAACCGCGAAATTAGCGAACTGGAAAAAGCTCTCTGCGGAATTGAACATAAACCGGAAACTGTTTCCGAAATGCTACAACAGATGGATTATAAAAGCTTTTTCGGCGAAGTGACTCTGGAAGAAATCGTAAAGGCAATGTTCTAATTCGTTTTTACCAAAAGAAAAAGGGGTAATAGGTGAAAAAAGCATTTGTAATCCTGGTTCTGCTATTAACGCTAACTTTGCTGTTTGCTCTTCCTGCAGAACTTTCCCGAACCGGAAATCCGGAACTTTATAAAGAACTCTCCCGCAAGGCAAAGAAAAATCTGGAACTTTTGCCTGCGGAGCAAAAACAGCAATATAAAGAATTGCTGAAACAATATCCTGATATCTTGATGAACTATTTGCTTGCCTACGAAAGCAATAGTAATCTGGCTGCAGGCAATCCGGAAGATGTAAAAAGCAATTATCTGGCAATCTGTGCTTTGCTGAATAAAAAAGGTCTGAGGTATCCTGTTGATTTTTTCCTTTCCTATATAGCCAAGCAAACCGTTTCCGATGAACCCCTAACGGCATATCGGGAACAATTATTAAAAGATGGGCTGCAGAATATTATCAATATAAGCAATACCGATCTGGAAATGTTTCGTTCCATTACTCTCTGGTGTGTTTCCAGAATTCAATTTCAACAGACCTCAGGGCGCGATCAAAGTCCCCTGGATATAGTGCAAAATTCCTTAATCGGACGCTGTGAAGAAATGCAGATTTTACTTGTTTCCGCCTGCAGAACAATTGGGCTTCCTGCTCGTCCTGCATATACACCCTGGTGGGCTCATAGAGATAATAATCATGCCTGGACGGAAATCTATTTGGACGGCAAATGGCATTATACCGGCGATATGGATATGGCTTGGTTTCCTGATAATGCCTGGTTTAGCGATTTGGTGGATAAAACAGCCCTGATTTTGGCAGATGGAACTTTAACTTCCCGCAATGATGAAGTGTTGCTGAAAGGTAAATATGAAACCCTAATCAATTCCACAGCAAATTATACAAAAGAGCGAAGCCGGAAAGTGAAAATTAAAGTGACGGATGCTAATAATAAACCAATACCGGATGCCAATGTAATTCCAATGGTCTTCAACTGGGGTTCTTTAAGGTCGTTGATTAATTTAACTACCGATAAAAATGGTTATCTGGAATTTACTACCGGTAGAGGTAGTTTTTATCTTTCGGTTTATGCTCAAGACGGTAAAGCTCTCGTTTTAATTCCTTCCAATGAGGAAAAAACGATAGAAATGACAATTAGTATAAATAACAACGACTTTTCAGGCGGTTGGGATACTTTGGAATATCCTGAAGTTCCAGGAGAAAGCAAAACTCAACCTGCAGAATATATCAATGCGGTAAATTTGGAAAAACAACTCTGGCAGGAAAAACAAACCGCTTTTGAAAATGCTGCCCGGAATACTAAGATTACGGACGATTCCCTGGCAATCAATGTGGCTCTTGCCTGCCGGGGAAATTATGCCTCTTTTTGGGAATTTTATCAGCGCAATCCCAATCCGGACAGTAAATTTTTAACCTTTCTATTGGACGGTGACCCCAAACTTCTATGGCAGGCAACTGCAGAACAGTTGGAAGCCCTTTACGAGAACTGGATAAGATTGGATGAACCGGAAACGGATGAAGAAAAAGTGATGAGCTTATTTTCTCCCGTTGCATATTATGAAGACCTGCCAAAACCGATACTCTACAAAAACGGAAAAGCACAACTGTATCCGGAATCGTTTCGTTATGGCTATGCTCATTCCCGCGAAGGGGTTATCAAAGTGCTTTCCAAATTAAAACAAAAATACAACATCAAACCCCAAAAAGCATTAAGCGGTCTTCCGCCTCTGCATATTTTAATTCAGCAGAAGAATTTAACTGCTACTCAATATAAAATAATGGCTGTTTATTTGCTTCGGGCTAATGCTTATCCTACAGAATTTGTCCGTATTCCGAATTTGGTTTCGGTGTTTATTGATGGTGACTGGCAATATGTGAATGTAGAAAAATGTGCCTGGGAAGATATTTCCCGAGATAACCAAAGCAAAACCTTTGAATTTACTCTGCAAATTAAAGATACTCAGGGCAATCCTATTGAGGTTGGAGAAGAACAACTTACTCTTTGCCATTATGCCGAAGGAATTTTCTATCCTTTAAACGAAAATTTAAGGTCTTTGGGCTCGGGAAAATATAATGGTGTTTTTCCTGTTTCAGATGTCTGGCTGCAGTTTGGTTATCGGGTTTCAGACAACCAAACGAAGGTTTTTCTGCAGCCCCTGAAACCCAAAGCGGGGGATTCTCTTACCCGGGAACTGATTGCTGAGGACTATCCGGTGGAGAAAAAAGAGTAGCGCTATCAGATTGCGCTGATTTTACAGATAAGGAGATACGATTTGCCAGAACTACCAGAAGTGCAAAGCATTGTTAACGATTTGGATAAGGTGCTGAAAGGCAAAGTGATAACTGCCATTGAGAGTTACAATCCCACTACTATGATAACCGATGCATCACTTATAGAAAATCCCTTTCCTGCCAAAGTTATGGCAATTAACCGACGCGGAAAATATATTATTTTACTGCTGGAAAAGGATAATGCCCTGATTATTCATTTACGGATGACGGGTAAATTGATTTACGCTGATAATACCTGTGCACCGTTAAAATACGAACGCACCAGAATAAAGCTGAAAAACGGGAAAGTTCTGCATTTTATAGATGTTCGCACTTTCGGAAAAATAGTCCTCTGCAACCAGGAACAAATAGATAACTATCTTCCCTCTTTAGGATTGGAACCTTTGGGCAAGGAATTTACTCTGACGGCGTTGAAAGAAAAGCTGCAAGGAAAAAAAGCACCAATTAAGATGGTTTTGCTTGACCAAAGTATCATCGCCGGATTGGGAAATATCTATGTTTGTGAAATTTTATATCGGACAGGAATAAATCCTATAACCCCGGCAGGAAAAATCAGCCGAAAAAGAATAGGGGAAATTATTCAACAGACAAAAAAAGTGCTTACGGAAGCAATTGCAAACGGGGGAACAAGTATTTCGGATTACCGCAGAATTGATGATAAACCAGGCAGCTTTCAAAACTTTCTAAGGGTTTACCAAAAGCAGTGCTGTCCTTTAGGGCACAAGATTACGCGTATCAAACAAGGCGGACGTTCTACATTCTACTGCCCAATATGCCAAAAATAAAAAATGCTTGACCTGATTCTCTGTTTAGAATATTATATATTTAGATGAGTGGGTATGTAGATGAACGATGAGGACATCGTTCTACCGGAGGGTTGACCTCCTGGTCAACCACTTCTTACGCTTGTTTCGTTACTGTAAAATAAGAGATAAAGAAAAAGCCCGGTTGCAAGGGGAACGATGAGGACATCGTTCCTCCGGAGGGTTGACCTCCTGGTCAACCAAGGAAAGTTAATATTTGAACGATGAGGACATCGTTCTACCGGAGGGTTGACCTCCTGGTCAACCACTTCTTACGCTTGTTTCGTTACTGTAAAATAAGAGATAAAGAAAAAGCCCGGTTGCCAGGGGAACGATGAGGACATCGTTCTTCCGAAAAGGGGAACGATGAGGACATCGTTCTTCCGAAAAGGGGAACGATGAGGACATCGTTCTTCCGAAAAGGGGAACGATGAGGACATCGTTCTTCCGGAGGGTTGACCTCCTGGTCAACCACTTCTTACGCTTGTTTCGTTACAGTAAGATAAGAAATAAAGAAAAAGCCCGGTTGCCAGTGGAACGATGAGGACATCGTTCTTCCGGAAAAAAAGGAGATAGAAATAGCGATGAAAGCCATCAAATTAAGAGAAAATGTATATTGGGTTGGAGCCATTGACTGGGATTTGCGTAATTTTCACGGTTACTTAACTCAAAAAGGCAGCTCTTATAATGCTTATCTGATTATTGATGATAAAATTACCCTCATTGATAATGTGAAGAGTTATCTTTATGAAGAAATGATAGCCCGGATAAGCGATATTATAGACCCTTCCAAGATTGATATCCTCATTCAAAATCATTCGGAGATGGATCATAGCGGCGGTTTACCGGAACTCTTAAAACTAATTCCCGCAGCGGAACTTTACGCCAATGCCAATGGTATCAAATGCTTGAAACGGCATTTTAAACAGGACTGGAACTTTAGAGAAATTAAAAGCGGCGATACCCTCAAAATCGGGAAAAGGACTTTAACTTTTTTAACAACTCCGATGGTGCATTGGCCTGATAATCAATTTACTTATTGTCCGGAGGAGAAAATCCTGTTTTCCAACGATGGTTTCGGTCAGCATATTGCCTCAAATGAACGCTTTGCCAAAGACATTCCTTCGGGAATCGTTCTGGAAGAAGCAAAAAAGTATTATGCCAATATTGTTCTGCCCTATTCTAAACAGGTTCAGAAAGTTTTGGAAGCAGCCGGAAAATGGGATATAAATATGATTTGTCCCAGTCATGGCGTTATCTGGACAGCAGAAAATATTCCCGTTATTCTTTCTGCATACCATAATTGGGCACATAATATAGCAGATAGGCATAGAGCTTTAATTATTTACGATACGATGTGGAAATCTACTCAAAAAATTGCCTACACTATTGCCTCTGCTTTTGAAGAAGAAGGTATTAACGCTCAGATGTTAAATTTGCAGACCAATCATATTTCGGATATTATGACTGCGGTGCTGGATGCCAAATTTATTGCAGTTGGCTCTCCCACTTTAAACAGTTCCATATTACCTACAGTAGCTGCTTTTCTTTATTATTTGAAAGGACTTTCCCCGCGCAATAAAATTGGACTTGCCTTTGGAAGTTACGGTTGGGGTGGGCAAAGCATTCCTATTATTCACCAGCTTTTAGGAGACCCCAAAGAATGTGGTTTTACAATGCTGGAACCGATTCAGGTGCAATATATTCCCGATTCGGAAGAACTAAATCTAATAAAAAACAATTTACGCCAACAAATAAAGACCTGCAGGGAGGAACAATGATCAGCAAGAAAATGGAAACAGCCATCAATGAGCAAATAAACAAAGAGCTCTATTCCGAATACCTTTACTTAAGTATGCAGGCATTTTTTGCCGCTCAAAACCTGGATGGCTTTGCCAATTGGATGAATGTGCAATGCCAAGAAGAACACTTTCATTCTATGAAATTCTTTACCTATCTGATAGACCGCGGAGGCAAAGTAGAGTTGCAAGCCATTGCTCAGCCGGAAGTTAATTTTGAAAATCCGCTGAATGCCTTTACCGCCGTTTTAAAGCATGAGCAGTTTGTAACCCAAAGTATCAATAACCTTATGGATTTAGCTATCCAGGAAAAGGATTTTGCCACGAAGGGTTTATTGGATTGGTATGTTAATGAACAAGTGGAAGAAGAAGCATCCGCTGAGAAGATTGTGCGCCGTTTGCATTTTATCGGTAATGATCCACAAGCTATCTTAGCTCTGGATAGCGAGCTGGGGAAAAGAGTTTTTACGCCTCCTGTCGTAACCCAATAAGTTAACTACGCAGGGCTGATTTGTCTGCCCGCGTTATTTTAATTCACAGGATAAAAAAGGAGATAATATGCAATCCTGGAAAGAAGAAGACCTTTATGCCAGAGTTTTTTATAATGCTTTAGTGGCTATGGAAATTACTGATACGAAGGGTAATATTATCCTTGTTAATCCTGCCTGGTGCGATTCCTTAGGTTGGACAAGTAACGAAGCCAAATCCTTAAATGTTCAAGATATAATCCCTGCTGAAGAGCAACAGAATTGTGCCCGGGAAATTGATAAATTAGCCAGCGGAACTGTTTCCAATATGCGTAAAGAGCGTCGCTATAAACGCAAGGATGGCACCTATTTTTGGACTGATCTATACAGCTCTGTCCTCTTTGATGATTCAGGAAAAGTAACGGGTATTCTGGATATCTTTGTTAATATAGATATGCAGGTTATTTCCGAAAAAGTGCAAGGCGAACTGTTTCAAAGCTTGGAAAATATGAACAGAGAACTAACGGATGCCAATATGAACCTGAATCGCAAGGCAAAGTATGATTCTTTAACCGGGCTCTATAACCGCTGGGTAATGGAAGAAATGCTGCTTAAAGAAAGCATTCGCTATGTAGATATCCAACGCGGTTTTGCGGTTGCTATGACTGATATAGATGATTTTAAAAAGGTGAACGATACTTATGGACACGATTGCGGCGATAAAGTTTTGGTTAAACTAACGCAAACCTTTATGCAGAAAATAAGAATAGCAGATTCCGTATGCCGTTGGGGAGGTGAAGAATTTTTATTTCTTTTCCCCGATACTACTGAAGCAGGAGCAATGATAGTTGTAGAGCGCATTCGGAAAAGCGTGGAAGAAATGACCATTGACTATAAGGGGAATGCCATTAAAGTAACCATTACCATCGGTATTTGTTATTATGATGATCATAATCATCCTGACAGCAAGGAACTTGTAAAACAGGCAGACCAGGCATTATATGAAGGAAAAACAAGCGGGAAAAATAAGGTGGTGCTGTTTCAAGAGGGATAGCGGGATGGCGAAATAGCGAGTAGCGAGATAGCGAGATAGCGAGATGGCGAGTAGCGAGATGGCGAGATGGCGAGATGGCGAGATGGCGAGATAGCGAGATGGCGAGTAGCGAGATAGCGAGATGGCGAGATGGAATGGGGGTTAGAGATAATGAAAAAGCTCGGTTGCCAGGGGAACGATGAGGACATCGTTCTTCCGGAATTACGATACCCTCTTTTTCTCTTTTCTCTTTTCTCTTTTCCTCTTTTTCTCTTTGTAAAAAAATCTTCGGTGTTTTCGGTGTCCTCGGTGGCTAAAATAAACTATCTCACCATCTCACTACATTCTCAATTCTCAATTTACTCTCTTTTCATCTTTGTAAAAAAAATTCTTCGGTGTTTTCGGTGTCCTCGGTGGCTAAAATAATCTCTCGTTTCTTGTTATCCTCATTGTTTTTCAGTGTGCCCGCTGTAAACCTCATCCCCCAAGAAAGCAATTGACACAAAAACAACAATTCGCAAGTTGTCCTTCACAGGATAAAAAAATCGGGAGAATATAAATGAAGACAAATTCACGCAGCTGGCAGCCAACTCTTACCTTAGCCAGATTATTTGAAGAGCAGGATCAATTTTATGATGCTCTGGCTGCTTATGAGCTAATGTGTAACAATGATTCATCGCCCGCATTACGGGAAAAGATAGAAGACCTGCATTTGCGTATATTAAATGATCCGAATGGCAGTTATGACCCTCGTCTGGAACAGCTTTTTTCTCCGGAAGAGCTTGCTTATCTAAAAATTCTGCATCATCAGGGTTTTGCTAATTTGGCTAAAGCGCGGGAAAAGCTTATAGATGGAATGCAGGGTTCAGAAATTGATTTCAGTGAAGTTATGCCGGATGAAGTTTTAGCAGATGATTCCGAGCTGGAAGCACTAATCAAAATGTTGGAGGAGATTGAACAGCAGGCACAGCTAAATTTAATTTCCGAAGGCAGTAATATTGGTGAATACACTGTTCAAGACCTCCTGATTGCTATTCTCGCTAAATTTGATAAAAGCCAAAAAATCAGCGATGTTAAGCTGAGTGATCTGGTAACGCTATTTCTGGAGATGCAAAACCTGAAATCCCAACCCTGATGAAACAAAAAGACCCCGGGGACTTCAATTCTCTTTGCGTAAGCTGCTACAGGGATTGCAAACAAAAAGCTTTTACCTTAATTATTGCCTGTCCCTATTACGATCCTTATCCTGTGCAATTGGAATTGAAATTCAAAGGACTGCGTAAAAAGCTGAAGAATAAGTGATTTCCCGGCTATAGCGTAACGGGATTCCTGTTTGCCCAGGTAGGGCAATTATGTGAATAATTTTCTAATAGAGGGATGAAACCAAAATGCGTATTATAACGGGTATTTATAAGGGACGTAATCTTTTTTTAGTGCCTGGTATGAGCACCAGACCTACCACTTCCTTCAATCGGGAAGTAATCTTCAGTGTTCTTCAAGATTATGAAGGTTGCAGGGTTTTAGACCTTTTTGCCGGAACAGGTTCTTTAGGTTTGGAGGCACTTTCACAAGGTGCCAAGTGGGTGGATTTTGTAGAATTTGCCCCGGCTGCCATCAATACTATTTTAAAGAATATAGCTCTATTAGGGTGTTCCGAGAGCTGTCATCTCTGGCGAAAAAAAGTGGATGCCTATTTGAAGACCTGCGATACTAAATACGACATCATTTTCCTTGATCCGCCTTATGAAAAGAATTTAATTAACCCTGCTTTGAAATGTATCTATGAGAAGTCCCTCCTGAACGAAGAAGGCATTATTATTGCAGAGCATTCACCGCGGGAAATTATCGCAGAGGATTTTCTGCCTTATATTACCAAGGAAAAAAACAATAAGAGAACCCATTTTACCTGGTTGAGAGCAATGCAGGAGGAAGGGTGAATTTTTCCCCCAAGAAAATATTCCTTTCTTGGTGGGGATATGCTTCTTGTATCAATCCCGTATCGTTCCGGTATCGCGATATGGGAACGATACGGGAATCTTCTTAACTGCATAGCGGAAACAATGAGGTAATGAAAACCAGGCATTATTGTTGCTGAAAAAATATCGGTAAGGGGAAAAAAATGCAAGAGATGGTCAACTTTCCGGATGAACTAATTAAAATGCAAGAGATGATTGACCGGGAGTTCAGCATTATGATGTCCCCCTTAGGGCTTTAAAACCCTCTCCACCCTCTAAACCTTCTATTCCATTAATCCTTTTTTTACTCTGCAACTAATACTACCCTGCTTTTAAAAATTGGGAAATCTGAAAGAAAACTTTTCCTTGACATTCCTATTTTGTTTTTTTTTAGGGTTAAGTAAGAATATCTGAGTTAGAAGGAAGAACACATAATGGAAATAATCACAGAAGCACTCAAGTTTCCCTCTGATTGTAACATTATTTTAGGTCAAAGCCATTTTATTAAAACAGTGGAAGACCTCTATGAAGCCCTTGTTACCAGTGTTCCGGGAATCAAATTTGGTTTAGCTTTTTGTGAATCCTCGGGTCCTTGTTTAGTTCGTAAAGAAGGAACGGATAATGAACTGATAGAGATAGCGGTGGAAAATATGTTTCGTTTGGGTGCCGGGCACAGTTTTTTGATTATTATGCGTAATGCTTTCCCTATCAATATTATGCAAGCGCTGAAGGACTGTCGGGAAGTGGTGAATATTTTTTGTGCTACAGCCAATCCGGTAGAGGTGATTTTAGCTCAGACAGAGCAGGGAAGTGGAATTTTAGGCGTTATAGATGGTTTTTCACCTAAGGGCATAGAACTGGATACCGATATCACACATCGGAAAAAATTCCTTTTGGATATTGGCTATAAACGTTAAGAATAATGATTCGTACTTTTATAGCCCTGGAATTACCTAAGCCCTTGAAAAGTGAACTGGGAAGTGTAATTAACAAATATGCTAAAGCAACTCCACCTTTTGTAAATTGGGTAAAACCGGAAAATTTGCATCTAACCCTGCTTTTTATTGGAGATGTTCAACCACAGGAAATTAGGGTTATAGAAGAAGTTCTGGAAAAGGAATGGGAAGGTCTTTCCCCCTTCAGTTTTTGTGCCGAGGGCTTGGAATTTTTTCCCGCAATTAATCCCCATCTTTTATGGCTGAAGCTTTCCAGCGAAAGCGACGGGATTTTCAAACTAAACAGACGCCTGCTGAAAGAGCTTTCTACCCGAGGCATTGAAGCAGATAAAAAACCTATGAAATTACACATCACTCTGGCACGGCTGAAAGCATCGCTGTCACCTGCCTTGGAAAGAGAAATAATGAGTAGTAAAATAACTTCGGAACCTCTGGATTTTGACTGTCTTTGCCTGTTTAAAAGCCAATTGTATCCTGAAGGTCCGCAATATACGATATTAAATAAATATAACTTAAATGAACAGCCGGAGGATTAATGCTGGATAAAAACAAAGATGCTGCCTTAAAAACAGCAATTTCGCAACTGGAAAAAAAATACGGTGTCGGAACTTTAATGCGCCTGGGAGATAAACCTCAGCAGGTGGTTGATGTAATTTCCACCGGAGCTCTCAATTTGGATATCGCCTTAGGAATAGGAGGAATTCCCAAAGGCAGAATAACGGAAATTTACGGTGCTGAAGCATCCGGTAAAACAACTTTGGCTTTACACATAGCGGCAGAATGTCAAAAACAGGGTGGAACAGTTGCCTTTATTGATGTGGAACATGCCCTTGACCCGCTTTATGCTAAACACTTAGGGGTAATTACAGACGACCTTTTGCTTTCTCAACCCGATGGAGGTGAACAGGCACTGGAAATAACGGAAACCCTGGTCCGCAGTTCTGCCGTTGACTTAATTATTATTGATTCGGTAGCTGCCCTGGTTCCCAAACAGGAAATTGAAGGTCAAATGGGAGATAGCCATGTAGGTTTACAAGCACGATTGATGAGCCAGGCATTGCGTAAATTAACTGCCATCGTTTCCAAAAGCAATACGGCAGTTATTTTTATCAATCAAACCAGAATGAAAATCGGTGCGGGACCCTATATGAATCCGGAAACAACAACCGGAGGAGTTGCTTTAAAATTCTATTCTTCCGTGCGCCTGGAAGTTCGCCATGGAGCTAATATTAAAGATGTGGGCTCCGATTCACAGGTTATCGGAGCACGCACTAAAGTGAAGATTGTGAAAAACAAATTCGCTCCTCCTTTTAAAACTGTGGAATTCCCCATTATTTTTGGTCAGGGTATCTCCAAACTGGATATTATTATTGATATGGCTGTTCAGCGCGATATAATTAAGAAAAGCGGTTCCTGGTTTTCTTACAACGACCTTAAACTGGCTCAGGGAGTTGATAAAACCAAGCTTTATTTAACTGAAAATCCCAAACTGCTGGAAGAGATTGAAACCAACTTGAGGGAAAAATTGAACCCTGAGGACTTTAACCTTACTTCTGATGATAATGAATCTGAAGATCTTGAAGAAAGCTGAAAACGCTAAAAATTCTGTAGTAATTATAGACAGTAAAGTGAGGGGGATTCTTGCCGATAGAATCCTCCTTCCTTTTTTCCCGATTCCTTTTACCGGTGAAATTAGCGAGGAACAAGGCAAAGAACTGCTTTCCCTTGTGGAAAATAACGCCCGCCGGCAACTGCTGAAATATATTGCGGATAGAGAACATAACTCCCTGGAATGCAAACAATTCCTTGCCCGGAAACAATATCCGCCCGAAATGATTGAAGCCCTGCTTAAAGAATTCCAAACCAAAAAATATATAGACGATGAACGCTATGTGCAAATCCTGATTAGTTCCCTGCTGGAAAGAAAAAAAAGCAAACGGGCAATAGGACAGAAACTGAAAGAAACCCGTCTGCCAACGGATTTATGGGTAGAAAAACTAAACGCAATCTGCAATCCGGAAGAAGAAAAAGAAAACCTGCAGGAACAAATGACAATCCTGCAATTGCGCTATCACGATTTGCCCCTTAACAAACAAAAAGAAAAGGTCTTTGCTGCCCTCTATCGTAAAGGTTTTGATTTGGATGCTATTCACAGCGCCTGGCAGGAAAGAAAGTGACTGATTTCTGCTTACCCGGAAATTACAAAAACACAGAAATAAGATAGAAAATACAGAAATAACAGAAGGATAACGCACTTTCTCTAATATAACGGAGAAAGGGAATTCTACTGTAACTATTCTATTGTTTGGGTATAAAAATTGCTTCCCGTTAGGCAGAGATATGGGTTTTGTCCGTAACTATTATTAGTGAACAAATAGTTTCCGGATGATTTTATGCGATAGTGTGTGTGTTCAAACCGGGCGTAATATTTTTGCTTACTCCGGTTGTGTTTATCCCTTAACAAGTATAACTAAACTCAAGGAGAAGGTTATGAAACGCTTATTTTTAGCTATTCTTGCCCTAATGCTGAGTATGGGAGGAATTCTTTCCGCTCAAACTTTGGTTACTATCGGAAGTGGAACTACAGTTAATACTACTTCAGGAGTTCCCACTCCCTACGGCACATATTATAAGAACTTTCATCAACAGTTTTTAGTTTTGGCATCCGAATTGAATGATGCCGGTGGAGGTGCCGGTAATATCACTTCTATTGCCTTCAATGTCAGTGTATTAAATAATTGTAGTCCGATGCCGAACTACACAATTAAATTAAAAAGCACAACTCAAACTACCCTGAGCACTACTTTTGAAGTAGGGGATTATACAACTGTTTGGAACGCACCAGAATTTATGCCTGTAACGGGTTGGAATGTGCATACTTTCACTACTCCTTTTAATTGGGATGGTGCTTCCAACCTCATTGTGGATATTATTACTACTTTAATACCCGGAAATTATACACAGAATGCCTCTTGTTATTATTCTGCAACAACTTTCAATAGCTCTCTGCGTTATCAAAGTGATAGTGTTGATGCTTCTACATCCTTAACCGGAACAACTGCCCTAAACCGTTCCAATATGCAATTTATTATGGCTCCTCTTATAGTTACCAATCCTCCCAATCCGGCAATTTTGGTTTCTCCCGCCAATGGAGCTACCCTTGTTAATCCTGATGTAAATTTAAATTGGAATAGTGGTGGAGGTGCCCCTTCCGGTTTTAAGCTCTCTTTGGGAACCAATAATCCGCCTACAAACATATTGAACAATCAGAATTTGAACTTGCTTACAACTTATGACCCGCCTCAGGATTTTGATCTTAACACTACATACTACTGGAAGGTTACTCCCTATAATGCTATAGGAGATGCGATTAACTGCCCTGTCTGGAGTTTCACTACACACGGTGAGCCCATTGTAAATACCCTTCCCTATTACCAAAATTGGGATACAGTTACCCCACCGGATTTACCTTTTGATTGGACAAGTATCGTGCAGGCAACAGTAACTACTGCCTATGTTAATACTTTTGCTTCTACAACTTATGCTCACAGCCAACCAAACTGTATCCGTCTCTATAATTCTACAGATGCCAATGCTACCGTTATGCTGGTAGCTCCGGTTATTGGAGATGCTCTTGATCCTCATTCGGTAAGAATTAAATTCTGGGCTCGTTCCAGCAGTGCCGGCTATCCTCTTTCGGTAGGGGTTTTGGCTAATCAGACAGACCCGGCTACCTATCAGGAAGTTCAAAACATTGCTCTTACCATAACACTAACAGAATATGTGGTGGATTTAACTACCTACACTGGAACCGGACGCTTTGTTGCTTTCAAACATGGACTTGGGGGAACAAGCCGCACTTTGTATCTGGATGATATCAGCTTGGAACTGATAGCTCCTAACGATTTGGCAGCCCTTTCTGTAACCGGAAATGTTACTCCCAGTGTAGGCAATGCCTCAAACTATACGGTAACCGTTAAAAACTGGGGAACTGCTACCCAAAGTGCCTATATAGTTAAACTGATGAGTGGAGATACGGAATTGACAAGTGTTCCCGGACCAACCATTGCAGCTGGAGCAACTGCTTCCTCTACTGTTACCTGGACACCTACTGCGGAAGGACCGATGAGCATTTATGGCAAAGTAGTTCTTACCGGTGATGTAAATCCTGTTAACGATAATTCACCGGTTATGAATATTTCTGTTATGCCTCCAGGAGCCACTGTAATAACTATTGGCGAAGGCAATCTTGCTGAAGGTATCCCCTGGGAATTCTTCTACAAAAACAGTTTATTCCAAACCCTGTATTATCAGGATGAAATTGGAGTAATGGGAAATTTAACCGCGATTACTTTCTACAATAACTTTGTTACCAATTTAACTGATAAACCTGTAAAACTGTGGCTCGGAACAACTGATTTGGTTGATTTGAGTGCGGGTTGGATTTTGAATGATTTAACCCTGGTTTATGACGGCACTCTAAACTTTCCCAACGGAGAAAATGCAATAGTAGTTCCGCTGCAAACACCATATCTCTATACCGGTGGTAATCTTGTTCTCTATGCCAATAGACCTATGGATACACAGTATTTTAGCAGCAGTGATAATTTCAGAGCTCAAACAGTGGGTACTAACCGTGCTCGTAAACTTGTATCAGATACAGTTACTTATGATCCGCTGAATCCTTCTGCTGCAGGAACCCTTTCCGGAACTTTTCCCATGACTTCTTTAACCTTTGTGGTAACGGGAATGGGTTCTTTAAGCGGAACAGTAACCAGTAGCGGTTCTCCTGTTGCCGATGTTTTAATTCAAGTAAGTAATGCCAATTATTCCTACACCCGTATTACTTCTGCTACAGGAGAATACAATTTCCAGTATCTGCCTATTGGGAACTTCACTTTAACTGCTTCTAAACTTGGTTATGAAACACAAACAGTGAATGTAACCATTATTGAAAACCAAAATACGGTGCAGAACATTAGCTTAGTATCTTCCAGCACGGTATCTGTAAGTGGACATATTGTCGGTAGTGATCAACCCACAGTAGGAATTGCCAATGCTCATATATTTTTGGACGGACCTCTGGATTATGAAGGCACTTCCAATGCTAATGGAGATTTTACTATCCCCGGTGTCCTATCCGGAAACACCTATACCTATACTCTTCAGGCAGTTGGTTATGCAGATTTGACAGGAACCGTGGTAGTTGGCTCCACAAGTGTAAATATGGGAACCCTGGTTATGAGTGAATTTGCCCAAGCTCCAGTGCAAATACTGGCAGTGGAAAATACTGCTCAAACCCAGGTTACACTTACTTGGCGTCCTCCCGGATCAACAGGAACCGGAGCTGGTTTGGAAGATTTTGAAATTGATGATGGTGGTTGGGTTCCTTCTTCCAACTGGACAAATCCTTTAGGTGATTTTGAATGGACTAATACTTATGATGTAGCAAACTGGTCACCTACTTATACTGGAGCAAATGTTACACCACCTCCTGCAGCTCATTCCGGAACAGGGATGTGGGGAACTAAGATAAATACGAACTACAATAATTCCGGTGGCTTCAATTATTTGACTAAGACCTTCAATCTAAGTATGATAACCAATGCCCAGCTAAGTTTTTGGAGCTGGGAAAATGTATTCGGCAATTTTGACTATTGTCAGGTTTCTGTTAACGGAACATTGGTTTGGGGTCCTTCTTGGGATTATACAGGAACCCAATGGAGGCAACGAGTTATAGACCTTTCCGCTTATAGCGGTATGGCTGAAGTAACAATTCAGTTTCAGATGTGGGCAACAACAACAGTTAACTATGCCGGTTGGTATATAGATGATGTTTATGTAGGAACCGCTCAAACTACTTTTGCCAAATCGTCTTTACCTACTATGCCTCCTGCTTTAAAAGGTTTAAGTGAAATAGAAGCAGCTAAAGTAGCCAATGCACTTGCTTTACAAGAACCTCAAAGAACAATTCAGAGTAGTGATTATAGCAGAACTGATAACCGTGTTCTATATGGTTACAAGGTTTGGCGGTTTATTTCCGGTAACGAAACTAATGAAGATAGCTGGATTTCGCTAACTACCAATACAATAACCGATACAACCTTTATTGATACTTCCTGGGGAACTTTACCGGACGGAAATTACCGCTGGGCTGTGAAAGGTGTTTATTCTAATAACTTACTTGGTCCTGCTGGCTTTTCCAATCGGATGCTTATCCTGAGAAATGATATGGCAGCCAATACTATAACTGGTTCGCTTACTCCTACGGCAGGTACTTCCTCTACCTATACAATTGGAATTAAGAATGTGGGAACTCAAGCAAAGCCAGCAGGCAGCTACACAGTAAAACTGATGAGTGGAGATGCCGAACTGGCAAGTGTTCCCGGTCCTGCCATCAATCCTAATCAGGTTTTGGATGTAGAAGTTAACTGGACTCCTTCAGAACAGGGTGCAATGGTTCTCTACGGTAAAGTATTCTTAACTGGAGATACAAATAGTGCCAATGACCAAACCCCTAACTTAAGTATCCTGGTAAATCCTTCCGGGGTCTTTATGATTACGATTGGCACAGGCGGTCAGTTTGCCCGTATGCCTGTAGATATGTATTATAGAAACAGTATTTATGAAGGGCTTTACTATCCTTCCGAAATGAGTAACTTTATGGGTCAGATTACCGGTATTCAGTTCTATAATAACTTCTATACCGATCTGCCCAATATGCCTACAAAGGTCTGGATTGGAACTACCACTTTAACTTCGTTGGCTAATGCCTGGATTCCAATTTCAGAATTAACTCTTGTTTTTGACGGGAATATCAACTACCCTGTCGGGGATAATGTTATCACTATTCCTTTTACTACTCCCTATCTGTATTTGAACTTAGAAAACCTGGTAATCTTTGTGCAACGACCTTATGAAACTGTATATCACAATAGCAGTGATGATTTTCAGGCACAAACGGATGCAACGAATACTGGCCGTTCCCGTCGTTTGTATCATGATACTACTGTTTATGACCCCACAAATCTTCCTACCGATGGAACTGTTTCCGGTCAATTTCCCAAGACCACTTTAATCGTGATTCCTGGAGGAGTGGGACATTTGGATGGTACTGTTGTTGCTACCGGAAATATTCCTTTACAAGGAGTAGCCGTCAATATTCCTACTACTACTTATAGCACGGTTACAGACGCTTCGGGTCATTATCACATTGCCAATATCCTTCCGAATAATTATGCTGTGCAATTCAGCAAGTTCGGCTACATTACTCAAAGCATCAATGTAACTATTGAAGAAGATGAAACCGAAATATTGAATGTAACAATGCAACCAATGCCTATGGTCTCTGTAACCGGAACTGTTTTAGCCAGCGATACCGGAACTGGAATTGCCGGTGCATCAATATACCTGGTTGGTTATCAAAATTATGAGACAACCAGCTCTGCTACCGGAACTTTCAGTTTTCCCGCTGTGTATGCCAATCAGGAATATGCATACACAATTATGGCAACCGGTTATACAGCTGCCACGGGAACAGTGAATGTAGGAGCAACGAACTTTAATATGGGCAGCATCACTATCAATGAAGTTGCCTATGCACCTTTTGGAGTTGTTGCTGCTTTAAATGATACTTATACTGAAGTAAATCTTACCTGGCAGGCACCTGATCCTACAGCAGTAGATGTAACTGAAGGTTTTGAAGGAACTGCATTTCCGCCTTTGCAATGGACTCAAATCATCAATAATACAGGAACGGAAGTTATTCCCGGGGTTTTACCAACCTGGTGTAGATTTGGAACTGTGAATGCAGGAGGAAATCCTGTAAATCCACCGGAAGGAAATTATCAAGCCGGTTTGTGGTGGACTTATACTCATCAGGATGAATGGTTAATTACTCCTACTTTCAATTGTCCTCCAGCAGCTCATCTTAGTGTAGATGCCTATATTTATCGGGGCTCTGTTTATAACGATCATTATTACATCAAGGTCTCTACCGATAATGGCACAAATTGGACTGTTTTGTATGATGCTACTACAGCAACCGGGGGCTGGAATTACTACGCCACTCCAATTACTTTGAATATGGATTTATACGGAGGACAGCAAATCAAAATTGCCTTTGAGGCAGACGATCCTCCTTCAAATGATGGACTCTGGTATTCCTGGTTTATAGATGATCTTTTTATTGGTAGTGCAGTTGATATGGTAAAATTTGACAGTTCAGAACTGATTGCTGCATCTTCCCAAACTGCTTTAACAAAGAATGCTGTTGCTAATATTATTGCTCCAAGCCCTTCTCGTGCAGCTATTAATGGCAATAGAGAAATTATTCCTGCCCTAAAAGATAAGGTTACAGCTCCAGCTCGTTCCGACAGAACTTTACAGGGTTACAAGGTCTGGCGTTTGATTAGCGGAAATGAAACAATACCTGATACCTGGACTCCTCTAAACACTCAATTGATAACTAACCTGGCAGCAGTTGATTCTGCCTGGACCGCACTTCCCAATGGAAGTTACCGTTGGGCTGTGAGAGCCGTTTATACTGCCAATGTCGTTTCAGTTCCTTCTTTTTCCAATATCCTTGTAAAAGAAACGCAGATGGGAAATATTGTCGGTTTTGTGCGTAAACAGAACAATCAGCCCATTCAGGGTGCAACTGTAACCGCTGCAGGGGTTTCGGCAACTACTAATTCCGTTGGAGCTTATTCTCTTGCTCTGGCAATTGGAACTTACAGCGTAACCGCTTCAGCAACAGGTTATCAGCCCAGAACATTTGACGGGGTTGTTGTCTTGCCCAATCAAAACACTACCTTGAACTTTGTGTTGGAACCGGTTGCTAACGAAGATGAATATTTACCGGCAGTAGTTACAGAACTGAAAGGAAATTATCCTAATCCTTTCAATCCCGAAACAACTATTTCCTATTCCATTGTGGATAGATGTAAAGTGCGTTTGGAGGTTTATAACCTAAAAGGACAACGGGTTAGAACATTGGTGGACGCTGAAAAAACAAACGGACATTATACCGTTGTTTTCAATGCCAGAGACGATAAAGGCAATGCCCTTTCTTCGGGTATCTATTTCTATCGCTTGCAGGCAGGAAACTATGTTTCCACGCGTAAAATGCTGCTGATGGAATAGGCACAATCGGCTAAATAAACCTTATATAAATAAAGGGGACGGAAGTTATTTCCTCCCCTTTTTGTATCTATAATGAATTCTGTTTGCCAGGAAAGGATAGTGTTTTTGGCATTGTTATAATGCTATCTTTTGTGGCTTTGATGTTGTTCATCATTCCACAATTAGTGCCTAATCAAAATAAGCATTGGATTTAACCAATAAACTTCATTTTCCGCTTGACTATAAATCCCGATTTGGATATATGGAATTCTGATTTTGAATATTGAAGGGTTTTAACTGCAGTATTTTTTTCTTTCGCTTGTATATAATAAATGTATAATCTACATCTAAAAGAAGGAGATTTAATTATGAAAGTAGGGAAACAAATTGTCCTGATGATGGTTGCGCTAATGCTGATGAGTTGCGCAACCGCCAAAGATGTTATGCTTGACCCTTATGGAACAAATCCTGTGGTTGAGGTAGTTAAAAATGTGCGTGAAGCAGTAGTTCAAATTAGGGTAGAAGCAAAAGTGACGGTACAGAATTATGCTAATCCATTTTTCAATGATCCTTTTTTCCGTCAATTCTTCGATTTCCCTCAGGAGCAGACCCGTCCCATCGTTTCTTTAGGTAGCGGTTTTATTTATGAATATAATCCCAATACCCGCGAAGCGTTTATTTTAACCAATAACCATGTAGTGGAATCAGGTAGAGAAGGAACAATTACAGTTACGATGGCTGATAAAGTAGTTTATACAGCATCGGTAGTTGGTTTAGACCCTAATACCGATGTAGCTGTAATTAAGATAGTTGTGAAGGAAAAGGAGAAAGTTACTGTTGCCCCTTTGGGTGATTCCGATAAGCTGCAAATAGGAGAATGGGCAATTGCCATAGGTAATCCTTTTAGCGAAGGATTGGATAGAACAGTTACCCTGGGAGTTATTTCTGCAACCAGCAGAGCCAATCTTAATTTGGGTAATAATTCTCCTCTTTATCAGGATTTTATTCAGACCGATGCTGCCATCAACAGTGGTAATAGCGGAGGTCCTTTACTAAATATTAAAGGAGAAGTTATCGGCATCAATTCTGCTATGGCAAGCACCAATGGAGGCAATGTGGGAATCGGTTTTGCCATTCCGATCAATCTTGCCAAGAGAGTTGTGGAAGATCTTGTTGCCAGCGGAAAAGTTACGCGCGCCTATATTGGAATTCTGGCTCAGGAAATAACCCCGGATATTATGGATTCTTACGGTTTGAGCGAAGTTGCCGGAGTTCTTGTGGCTAAAGTGGAAAAGGATTCTCCAGCCGAAAAAGCGGGACTTCAAATTGAAGATATTATTCTGGAAATTAACGGACAGAAAGTTTCCAGTGTTCCCAAATTCCGGATCGCCATTGCTACAGCTAAAGTTGGACAGGATATAACCTTAAAAATCTTGCGCAATAAAAAAGAAATGACCGTGAAAGTAAACCTGGAAGCATATCCTGAAGATACCATAGCCGCAACGGATTCCACAAAAGGCACTCTGGCTACAGGAATTACTGTGGAAGGAATTGATAGCGCTATTGCCAAACGCCTGAATATAAAAAGCGATAAAGGAGTTGTGGTAACAAAAGTAGAACCGAATTCTGCCGCCGCCAAATCGGGATTGAAAGTGGGTTATGTAATCCTGAAAATTGAAGGAAACGAAGTAAACAGCCCGAAGGAATTTAACACCGAACTGGAAAAAGCCAAAACAAATATGGAAAAGGAAAATAGAAAGACCATCCGCCTCTATGTGTTGGATACAAATAATCAACCTCTTATCCTCATCCTAAAATTTGAGTAACACTCTTTAAGCGAATAAATATAAGTGGAAGGTTCCGTAACCTTCCACTTTTGTTTTCTTCCGGAACAAGTAATTTACCGCTTTGTTAATTGGATTTCAGAATTCGCCTTCTGCATATAGAAAAAGGGTATTATCAAACCCAAATAATGCAGTAGTGACTCCTTTACTTGTTTGTTATTTTCCCAATTTTTTGGTTGCATTGTCCATTGTTACATATCCTCGGAACCCGAAATTTTTTCAATAACCCTCCAATATGACTCCCGTATCGTTCTCATATCGCGATATGGGAACGATACGGGAATCTCATCCGCCGCATATCGCAAAAAAACAGGAATTGATTAACAAATATTTAGTAGCAGAAAAAGAATAAAATCACCAGAGATTTTTTTTATCGCTTTCTGGTGTTATATACATTCATAGTGAAATGTATATAAGCTATTTGAGGTATAAGATTTTAGCGGAAAACGCGCTATCCCCGCTTTGCACCTTCCAGAAATAAACTCCGGAGCTCACTTGTTTGCCGTTGTTATCTTTTCCGTTCCAGTTTATGGTGTAATTTCCCTGAGGAATCAATTCCTTTTGCCAGGTTTTAACTAACTGCCCTTTCAGGTTCAGAATAGCGATATCCGCCTGGCAATTTTTAGCTGCTGTAAGTGACAGACAAGTTGTTTTATTAAAGGGATTGGGGTAAGAAGTAAATTTTAGTGCTGCGGCAGGCGTTGTTTCATCCTGAACAGCCGTTCCTGAATGTTGCAAAAGCAAAGTTCCATTTACTTTAACAGCATTCCGATGGTGATGAGAATTATCTATAAATGCATACCAGTCCGCACCGCAAGGAATACTGAAAATTCCTGATGCTGAGTTTGCAGGACCTAAATGGTTATATCCTGAGCCAAAACTATCCAGTTGCCAAAAGAGGATATTATCGCTATCCATTACCAGATAAGCAACTTCTCCAGGTGACTGCACATATTTATAGTGCAGAGGTCTCACACCCAGCGAATAGATATCGTCAAATAAAGTAAGCCCGGTAATGTAATATCCGTCACTATTAAAAGTGGCGCTAAAGCGGTAGTCCTCAAGAGGATCAGCTGGAGGTGGTAATTCAGTTAAGGCAGGAACCGGCATAACTGAAGGAATTGTTAATATATACTGATAGGTTTCCCCGGCAACGGAATTAGTGATTAACTGAGTGTAAGTTCCCGCAATTTCGGGAAATAAGCCAAAATTGGTTTCAACTCGGGCACGAAAGTTTCTATCTTCTCCCACAACGAAAGTGGCAATTCCATTATTATCGGTATATTGTTCGCAATCAAAGCGGCTGCTGTCCACTAAAATTGCCAGAATTACTCTTGCTCCATCAACGGGCTGTAAATTGGCATCGGTAACTTGGATAACAATATTAGCAACACCTTCAGAATATCTATTGGTTACAGGAGTTAACAATCCGTCGGAACGAATATCAAAAACAGTGCCAAAGTCATAACCCCAGCCGTTTTCATAAACCAAAGGATTATCAATATAACCGTTCACAGGTTCCCAGGCAACCCAATATTCGTCCCAAAATTCATTCCAAGTGTGGTCTAAAGATAAGGATAAAACACTGGCACAGGGAATTAGAGCCAAACGCGCTACGGCGGAAGTTAAATCAGCATATTCTCCACAGCGTCCGATATGTTTAGTGATAATCCTCACCGGTTGATGAGGTCTTTCATTATTGGAAGTAAAGCTCATTAGTTGATTTATCCACCACTGAATTGTGCGTATAGCATCATTGCCGGTTCCGTCACGATTGAAAAGTGTCTGACATTGCATTAAAGTGTCCCGGAGCACGGGATAATCTCCTTCCTGAAGATTGTATAAATATCCGCGCCAGAATTTGCCCGTGGGAGGAGGAGCAATGTTATTGTTGTGCGAAGAATTGTTTTCTATAACAACCGGATTGATGTAAGCAGGAATTTCATCTGTTATCTTGAGATGAACGATAGACCAGTAGTAAAGTTCTCTGGGAACAGTAACTTGTTGCATTTCACCGGAAGCATCTTTCTTCCAGTAACGGGTTGTGGAATAATAATCTCCTCCGCTGAGGGCGTTTCCGGAATCTATAATTTCCACATAAGGCAGCTCCAGAGCAATGGAATAAAGCAATTGAGCATTCTCCGTAAAAAGCTCCGGTAAGGCATACTCGGAATTTAAATACTGCGGAGAAGAATTGGCAATGCAGAAAGATATCTCATCCACATAAGGGTCTTGCGTGTTAAGAATCAAATTTGCCCAAAGGGTTTGTTTATCAGTTTCCAGTTCTGCCAAAACGGATGCCAGCTCTGTCTGTAACCATTCGGGAGCTTTGTAAACAGCTTGAAATGCAGTTTCGGAAAGACATCCAGGAGCTCCAAAGGGCTGCCCGCTCAAAGAAAAATCCATAAACTGCATACCATATTGCCCTTTTGCCGGCAGCCGAAAGCGCAAATCCAATTCCTCTAAAGTATCCCAGTCCCGAGCTGCAGAAAATTCTTCAGCTGCTGCTACGGGTTCTTTTATAATTAATGATTCCACGGGAGTAGAAATGGAAGTTACTTCATCCGAAACCGGAATTTCACTAACGGTTAACCCTCTATCCGTAGCAAAAAGGGTTACGCTGATTAGCACCAAGAAGATAACTGAAAGGTTTTTCATCGCTTTATCCTTAATTTTTTTTTCTTAATAACCTCAGCACGCCCTTCCTACGCATTTTTTATCTTTGTAATAATATACTTGCACAGCTTTGGCAAGCTCCGATTACCCAATTTCCATATACAATGGCAGCACTAATGAAAATTTCTCGCTACCCGAAAGCCCAGATTGTTGCCTTTAAAATTGGGAGCAAAACCTCCGCGCGCAGTGATGGAACAAGCATCAATTTCACTATTAAAACTGCCCCCTCGGGCAATGCGATAAACACCTTTTTCAGAACCTTTGGGATGGAACATTTTTTCTCTGTAGTATTGGCTGTAATAATCCCAGCACCATTCATAAACATTACCGCTAAGGTCATATAAGCCATATTGATTGGGAGTTTTGGTTCCTGCAGGATGAGTTTTATTTTCACTGTTGCGGATATTCCAGGAGACCTCGGATACATCGTTACTGCCTGCAAATTGTAATTTATTCAAAATATCTCCACCCCGGGCAGCATATTCCCATTCTGCTTCGGTAGGTAAACGATAACCGGAGGCATTCCAATCACAGGTAACAATATAACGCAAAGTATCCAAATTGCTTAGATTATCCGGATCGGGCTTGGTCTTATCAATTTTATAACAGGGAGTTAAACCGCTACGGGAACTAAGGTTATTACAGAATTGCACCGCTTCATAAAAAGATACATTGGTAACGGGTAAATTGTCACCTTTATTTTCAGAAGGGTTATAGCCCATAACTTCTGTCCATAATTTCTGTCCGATTTCCGTTTTGCTCATCATAAAAGGGGGAAGCTGAACTTCATGCCGGGGGCGTTCATCTTCATTACGATTGAGAAAATGGGTTCCCATCTGAAAAGTTCCCCCTGAAATATAGAACAAGCCATCCGAAATATCGGAAAAATTGTCTGTAGTGAGAGTGATTTTCGTGGTCTCACGATTGTAAACTTTAATGTCTTTTCGGTAGTAACTGTTTCGGTAAATTGCTTCTGCGGTGTATGTTCCTGCCTGAACGGAGACATATTTTTGGGCTTTTTTTGCCTCCACTTTGCCATAGAACTTACCCCCTAAAAAAAAATCAACGGTATAAGGGCTTTGAATAATCAAAATACCGTTGCCGGTTGTGACCTTATTTGTGGGTGGGGGCAAGGGAGAAAAAGTATTTATTTCTGTTGCCTTATTATCTTTAGGCATATTTTGCTGATTGGGATAAGCTGGTTCTTGCTCAGGAATTGCTTTGGGCTCTTCTATGTAAGTATCGGGAGCATCAAAATCCAGCATCAGAACTTGATTTTTAACCACCCGAACTCTCCGGATAATTGTATCCCGGGGATTTTTAAGCATAAGTTCATGCTCACCCACAGGAATATCTTTAACGATTGCCTGATCGCCGGCAAATAAACTCTGCCGGAGTTCACTATCAACATACAAATCGCCCCCGAAAGAGGTTTTCACTTTTACACTTCCATATTCTTGAGGCACAATCGGTTTTGGCTCTTGCGGAACTGGAGGTGGAGAATAAGGAGCAATCGGAGTAATGGGCTCCGCTTTAACAAAGAAAAAATCCTGCCTCAAAGTTCCCGTGCTGTAAGGAATTTGCTTTTCCTGCGTTTTAATGGCTACATCATTGGTTATTTTTTGAATGAAGTCCGTAATTTTAATACCAGGTGTTTTAATGTTGGAAAGCAGGGATTCCGTGAAAGGACTGTTTCTGCCCTCTCCATCAGCCGCAGTTTTTCCTTGTCCCGTAGCAAAAATTACACATTGCGAACCGGCGGAAACTGTCATCGGAGCTAAACCGCTTCTAATGGAACGCGAAAAAGAAAAGGGATTATCTCTGCAGGCATCTAAAATCACAATGCTGACCCCGGCTCTGCTAAGTTCCTCCAAAAGCATTGAAGTATCATAAGAAAGATAAGCGCAACGCGTTGCTGAGACAATATATTCATTCACCGGAATAAGATAATTCTTGCCTTCAATTTGAGCGGCATGACCACTGAAAAAAAAGACCACTTCATCAGAAGGAGTAAGCGTAGTAACAAAATCGCCTATTGCATTGTAAAAACCCTCACGATTAAGATCGGTATGTAATGTAACGCTAAAACCTATCTCTTTCAGAACATTATATACATCCGTAGCATCATTTACGGAATTACGCAAAACCTGCTCCTGATAATTGGCATTGCCAATTACTAATGCCTTGCGCATACCCCCTAAGGGACTCAAGCAGATAATAAGCAGCAGAACTGATACTGCATATTTCATAACCACCTCCTTTGTTAAAGTGGTTCTGCTATAATATCTCTGATAATATTATAGTCGGAATTCCGTTGTAAGCAAATTGACCTTCTAATTAGCAAATTAGCTTCGCCTACAACATTTTCCAGCTCTTATACAACTGGGAGCAATGCTATTTATTCTTAAAAAATTGTCAATGAAAAAGTTAAAAGTTTGAAAAAACAAAAGGGCAAGAAGACATTGGGTTCTTTGATGCTTTATGCTTCCTTTCTATATCAGTTCTTGCAATATCGCCAACGCTTCTTTCTTTGCACCAATACCATTTTCCGCTACAGGACCCACGCAGGCAGGACAGCCGTTTTCACAACTGCAACCCTTAATTCTATCCATCCCTGCATACAAAAGTTGACTATGCAATTCATACAATTTCCGGCTGAGACCTATTCCCCCGGGAAAATTATCATAAATAACAATTACCGGATTGCCAAGTGCCAGGGGTGATTTATCTTCACTATGCACTCCCAAATCCTGAGGGGCACACATTACAAAAAAGGGTGCCAAATTACCCAGCAGATAAGCCAAGGCAGATAAACCGCTTTGAATATGCACTCTTGCTTCTGCTAAACGATGACAGCGTGGGCACAAAGTAACAAGATTATTTGGCTCATTTGCTTCGTCAGGTTCTTCAAAACGCCGAAAAGGAATTATATGATGAACTTCCAAATCCTCTGTAGCTCCACAATTCCGGCAATGATAATTATCTCGCTGAAGAATTTGTTCACATCTTTCTTTCCATTTATTACCGTAATCATTTTTATCGTTATTCCACAAACCCTGCTCACGGATTCTTTCCACCGTCTCTTCCGAAAGGGAAATCCAATATGCCTTGGTCTGCATAATTTCGGGTGGCAGGTCAAGTTCCTCCTGATCCAAAACTTCCATTGTCCAAAACCGCAAGCGTTTAAAGCCGGTTATAGTTTTGGTAACTGTCACTTCCCCAAAGTGTTTTCTGCCTCCGGTAACATTTTCTAAGCGCAATAACTTGTTCAAGGCAATTTCAGTGAATTGGGTCGCCTGCGTGTAATAATTTACCTGAACGGGCTCTAAAATCACTTTCTTCTGCTCTGCATTCAGTTCTTTAACTACCCAGGTTTCACCCTGATGAAGATAAATGGCATTAGGATGTGTCATCCATTTTACACTTCCGGAATCTACCCAACCGACTAATTCGTCATCTGCCAGAATTTGAAATTGATTTCCCGCATTGCGTAAAGAAACATCCCCAGCAGGATATTTTCCGCTCAAACCAATATAGCGGTTACCGATATGTTTTATTAAACCCTCATCTATAAGGGCAAAGAGGTGACCTTGAATTTCAGCGAAACTTAAAGCACCGAAATTTTCGCCATCTTTCAAAGCCATCTCACTGATAGCGCAAAGCAGTTGCAGGCGTAAAATTTCGCTGTTATCGGGGTCTATTAATGCCTGTTCCGGGTTGTTAGCAAAAATATATTCGGGATGCTGACAAATATACTGGTCTAAAGGATTTCCGCTTGCTTCCAAAATACAAAGAGACGGATTTCCTTTTCTACCTGCTCTACCGGCTTCTTGTCTGGTGGCACAAATTGTTCCGGGATAGCCATTTAAAAGGATAGCATCCAGACCTCCGATATCAATTCCCAGCTCTAATGCATTGGTAGAAATAACTAAACCGATTTTACCAGTACGCAAATCATTTTCCACTTTTCTGCGTTCTTCAGCTAAATAACCGCTTCGGTAACTACGGATTTTATCTGCCAATTTCTGATCACTGGTTAAATAACGAAAAATGAGTTCCACGCTGCGTCGGCTACCGGTAAAAAGAAGTGCCTGTAAATTTGTTTGTAATAAACCTTTGGCAATACTGCTAATTTCTTGGGTAGCACTTCTCCGGATGCCTAAAGCGGGCTCAATAACAGGGGGATTGCAAATATAAAAATGCCTTTCTCCTTTAGGAGAGCCATCTTTATCTATCAACACAACCGGCTCTTCAATAAGGGTTTCAGCAAGTTCACGCGCATTGGCTAAAGTAGCGGAAGTAAAAATAAACTGCGGTTTTTGACCATAAACAGCAGTTATGCGTTTCAAACGCCTGATTACATTTGCCGTATGCGAACCGAAAACCCCCCTGTAAATATGCACTTCATCAATTATCACATAAGCTAAACGAGAGAAAAATGTACTCCACAAAGTATGATTCGGTAAAATACCCAAATGCAACATATCAGGATTGGTAAAAAGAATATTTGCCTGTTTACGCAGTTTTCCCCGTAAATCCGTTGCTGTATCGCCATCGTAAATACCATTTATAATTGCAGGTATAGCAGAATTTTGTCTGTTCAGCTCTTTGCAAAGGGTCTGCATTTTCTGTGCCTGATCCTGTGCCAATGCCTTTGCAGGAAAAAGAAGTAAAGCCCTGCTTTGCGGATTTTGCACTATCTTGTTTAAGATAACTGATTGATAAACCAAACTTTTCCCGCTGGCAACCCCGGCACTTACAACTACATTTTTCCCTGCTAAAAGAGCTTTAATTGCCTCTGCCTGATGAATATAAAGCTTTTCTATTCCACTGTTTATCAGTAAATTCTGCACCGGAGGTAAAAGACCCTCAGGATACAAATCTGTTTGCGCAGCTTTAGCGGATTCTATGTTTTCAGCTACAATTGTGGAAGCAAAACGCTTTTCCTGCTTAAAAGCTCTGATAAAGTCCTCAATTTGTGTCTGTTGTTGTTTCACTGCTATCTTTTTTCCCAAGTTCCTTTTGCATATACCTAATTTTCACTGTGGCAGTAAAGGTCAAGGATAAGTTTTTCGGATGGCTGATGTCTCCGTCAACCATAAAAAACGATAAAATCTTTCACTAACATTAATTCTGTTTTGATGTATGTTTCTGTAAAAGCTTGGTTCTCGCCATTATTTACCTATTGCCTCCAGTTTAGTTAACCATTCGTTAAAATGCGGGCATCTTTTTCGTATTAGAGATAGCTCTATATTCGGGGTTACTTGGCTTGTAGCAAACACTTTATTATATTCAGGAATAAATCTTTTAATTCTTTTGGACGGAGCAGTGGCTGCTCCATTATTAATTTCTTCAGGTTCCATTCCGGCAATGGATTTAATCAATTTTTGTATTTTGGAACTGTTATTTATATATGCCAAAGAGAGTTTTTGGGGTTCACACAAAATAATTGTTTCAAATTCATAAAGTTGAATATAGGGAATAACCCTATTGTCGTTGAGGTCTTTACTAATTGCTTCTTCCAGGATTTTCACTTGTTGAATACCTGTAGTTGCTTGTTTTGCTATATTATAAGCTGGAAATGAAGAAGGCAAACCGTATAAATCAATAAAAGTGGAAAACCTTTCTTGAGAAGAAGTAAATTGATTTAAGGCAACACAAATCTCCCGTTTGAATTTAATGTAGCTTCCCAAGCCACCTTTATATTTTCTACCGGTTTTTATATCAAAACTTGTTTGCACACATCTGCAATCCGTAAATATATTAAAGTTAAGCAGATAGGGTGCTATAACCTGATTAACAAAAACTTCTTCTGATTGCCCTTCCACAAACAAATGTAAATTCATTATGGTCTTCCCCCCAAAACATTCTTATCCCAGAGTTCAGCTAAGGTATATTTTTTTAACCAGACCCTCAATTCTTTTTCACTTAGCTGTTTAATTACGCTATATTTTTTCTGCCTGTCTCGTTCAACAACCATTATGCTGTCCGGCTTAAAATGATTTAGCAACTGAGCAGATTGTGTAGCCAGAAAAACCTGACAATAGGGACTGATGGTATGAACCATTCCTGCCAAAGCTGTTATGGCAGCAGGATGTAAACCCAGTTCCGGTTCATCTATAAAAATTACGGAAGGTCTTGTTTCTTCCGGCTGCAGTAAAAGAGTTGTTAATGCTATAAATCTGAGAGTGCCGTCAGAAAGCTGATGCGGACCGAAAAGATAATCGGAATTCGTTTCATACCAGTTCAGCATAATCATATTTTCATTTAGCCGTAAAGGTTGCAATTCAAAATCTCCAAATTGGGGAAATATTGCCCTAATTTGATTAACTATTCTATCATAGTATTGAGGTTCTTTTTGTTTTATGGAATATAAAAAGGCGGCAAGATTTCCTCCCTCGCTTTTTAACCCTTTATTGTCCATTATATAACCTGCTTGCCTGATCCGGGATTCCTTGGAAGTATCACTGAACTGAAAAACCCGCCAATTATGAATTAACATATCAATATTTTTAGCTACATCACTAAAATCCTTCCTTAAGCTTGATTTTCCTGCCTCATCTACAGGTAACTTATTGGTATCCAATGTGTTTACTTTCCCGTCTTGTTCTATAATATATATTGGCTTTTCAATGAATAAGTTGTCAGGTAATTTATAACTGACTTTTGCTAAATAAGTTATATTCTCAAGTTTGCTTTTGTTACCCGTTTCAAATTCTATTTCAAATTCAATAAATTGAGTTTTTTTAGCGCTATAATATAAAATTATGTTAGCACCACCTTGCTGCTCAACATAACTATTAAATTCTGTTTCATTCATATAATTCAGCATATTGAAGAAAGATATAATATTGCTTTTGCCGGAACCGTTTGCTCCAATTAATAAGGTCTCGTCTTTAAACTCTAATGTTTGTTTTTCTCCAAAGGACTTAAATCCCTTAAGAGACATTCTTTTCAGCTTAATTCTGGGTTTAGCCATTATTACTCCTGTAGTTTAGCTGTTTAGCTGCTTATCGTTATAAATAATATATCCAGTTTCATTAAAAAAGGTATTCCAATTATTAGGATTCCGGTTTCTGCTCAATATATTCAAGTAGTCACCTTTTTTTAATTGTCAGTTTGCATAATTCAAATTGGGAAACAGTTCTGTAGATATAGATTTTTTTTAACATCCTCTGTTTCTATAGTAAAGAAACATTTTAATTCATCATCGTGTTCACTCTCTAAAATTAAAAAAGTGGTGGGTGATACTGGATTCGAACCAGTGACCTCTACGATGTGAACGTAGCGCTCTAACCAGCTGAGCTAATCACCCTCCAAAATATTAAGTCAGATATTAAATCAGGAGGGTTCCCAAAAAGACAAAATAATAAGCTAAACTCATAACTATCAGTAAAAAAGTGGTGGGAGATACTGGATTCGAACCAGTGACCTCTACGATGTCAACGTAGCGCTCTAACCAACTGAGCTAATCACCCATCTGCGGTCAGAATTATGGAGAAGGGAATTTTGTCAAGCTCGGAATTGAGAGGGGTAGTTACAAAGAGAAAATAGATTTTTTCAGCCACCGAGAACACCGAAGACACCGAAAGGTTTTTTACAAAGAGA
>Ga0209099_1000697_pt1 | contig 38999 bp, 30 predicted proteins | sample AD_JPNHW2_MetaG_FD_184430 | JGI IMG/M metagenome (GOLD analysis project Ga0209099, IMG submission 184430) | Active sludge microbial communities of municipal wastewater-treating anaerobic digesters from Japan - AD_JPNHW2_MetaG (SPAdes) (version 2) | ecosystem: Engineered > Bioreactor > Anaerobic...
CCGCAGGGTGTTGGATTAGGCTCGTCTGTTGAATGGTGCAGCCGGATCCTCATTCGGGTAGTATCGGTTATGGCATTCACAGGAGGTGTGAAATTTGCTGTGATATGCGGGCTGGTAATATTTATGGGCGACTCATAAACCTTTTCGCCGGCATCCGTAAAATCATCATCTTTGTTCCAGTCGATCCAGATTAAAATTTGATCCAATGAATTCATATTTGCCACTTCAATAGTAGCTGAAGCAAAGGTTCCAATTTGAAAATCCGTAATTTGTGAAGTAAAATCCTGATATCCATTGATCCCGCTTCCTGAAGCCTGATTTATAGTACCCATTTCAACATGTGAGATGTATTCATTCCAGGAAACCGAGCCATGAAATCCAAGCCGTTCAAACGTATTGGGTAATGCCCCGTCAACATCTGCAGTTAAAAAAGATGTCCATTCTGCTTCGTTCCAGATGGGATTGGGACTTGTTACGGACAGATTTCTGCAATATGATTGTTCTCCATATTGAAAAGCGCCCCAGGCAAAAACATCCACCAGGGTAGTTCCTTGATATAAAGCAATAATATCGGTATTTGTAACCGGAGCGCCGGTTCCGATACCATTAAAATTGCAAATATTATCACTTATACCCGGAGAATAAGAAACGGCATAAGAAGGGTCGATGGCAGAAGGATGTCTGATGATGAGGCTTTGTCCTGCTAAAAGTGTTCCGCTTAAATTCAAAGTATACGTTGGCGCGTTTGCCCCGATTTCAGACTTGTTGGCAAAAAGTTTTATGGTGTATTGCGGGTTTCCGAGATTGACGATGGCTGTTCCTATGTTAGTAATCTCTATATATTTATTGAAAGATGTTCCTTCATAAGTCTGTGAAATGATAAGCTGCTCGTAATTTGTTGATGGATAGCCGGCAGCGCAATAGCCTGTGGTTGTCACATTTCCCGTTAGTGCCGGCATTAAATAACAAATATCGGTAGTATCGTATTCATAAACCGCATAATAGTATGTTTGTCCTTCAGTTAATGCCGTAACATTGACCGAAGTCCCCGGGCCTGTGTATACCACATAATTTTCCAATCCGATTTCAGATCCGCTGCCAAAAGCCGCATTGGCGGTATATGCATATCCGCTTACAGGGACTGCGTCTGTGGCACTTCCTTCTCTGGCCACGACAATAACGCCGCCATTTCCATTTCCACGAGTCCAGCCCACTGTCATTGAATGATCTGTTAATGCAGAAGAAGTGAATGAAGTTGCCTGAGTGGTTGGTGGAATGCATGCGGGCACAACATTTATGGAATAATCCTCTACTTCTCCGTAATATGAATCTCCACAAGGTGTATTGTTTGGCAGGTAATAATTATTTAGTAACCGGATTCTCATCCGGGTTGTCCCAAGGGCTGCCCCGACAGGAGGGATTATCGCCGCTGAATAGCTGGGCACCTGATCAATTGAAGAATATACATTTTCCCCCGGATCCAAAAAATCACCATCTTTATTCCAGTCTACCCAAATTAGTAAAGAATCCATTAAATACCAGAAAGATTTATCAACAATGATCAAAGGGCTGGCGCCAATTTGTATCGTTGCTGTCTGAGAAGTATAATCTTCATATCCTGCGGTTCCCAGTCCTGAGGTTTGGTCTATGGTTCCTAACCTGACCCTTGAAATATAATATTCACTGAGGGCGGTTGTTGCTCCTGCAGCGCAATAGCCTGTTGTGGTGGCATTTCCTGTCAATGCTGGCGTTAAATAACATTTATCAGCAGCATTATATTCGTAGACAGCATAATAATATGATGTTCCTTCATCCAGGGCTGTGATAGTTACCGATGTTCCGGTACCAATATAAACCACATAGTTTCCTGTTCCGATTTCCGATCCACTGCCAAAAGCCGCATCTGCGGAATACGTATTTCCACTCACAGGATCAGTGCTTACAGGGCTTCCGGCCCTGGCAACAACAATAACGCCTCCTGTGCCGTTTCCACGGGTCCATCCCAGAGTCATCGAATTAGTTGTCAATGCGGAAGAATTAAAAGAAGCCGCCTGTGTTGCCGGCGGTGCACATGGCGGGCATATAACAGGGTTGACAAACAGAGAAGTGTATAAATTGTAACCGCTCAGCTCCGGGTAAGAATACCACGTATCATTATATTTTAGATATCCAGAATTTATCGAGTCTGCTCTGTTTTCTGCCTGAGCTACGTTAAAAGTATCGGAAGGGGTGTTATAATAAACCTGATAACCGACATATACATCTGTTCCTGTATATGCAATCGGAAAGTCGAAAGAGATATAATTTATATCGTAAGGAGTCAAAGAACTTATTGCAATGTCTTTTGAACCTAAAACGATTCCCGGTGTTGGTCCGCCACCCTGATAAACATTAAAAGTAACTTTATTATTACTTCCTGTTCCTCCGCTGAATGCATTGACGACATACACTTCAAGCCCTGTAATGGTCGCATCCGTCAAGCCTGAATAATACTCTGCAAATTCTGTCATCAAATAAGCATTATGCCCGGTCCATGATCCCCATTGTCCTGAACCGAAGCCATAATAGGTGAGGTTATCCGTTGGAAGTATGTTTGTTATAGTATCGCAGCCTCCGGCAGAAGCATAATAAGCCACAGGGGTTTCCCAAAGCCCCCTGCCATAGGTAGCGGCCCGTAACTTGCTGTTTTGAGGGCTGCTTGCATAGTAAATTTCGATTTCGCCTATTTTTACATTTGGCAGGCCCGTGTTAAATGAAACCCAATCGTCGGTTCCTTTTTTGAAATATACGCCAAGTTCGGTTCCTGCATATAATTGCACTTCGCTTGTTGATTGATTGTTTTGAACAATAGTATATGCCGGTATCGGGGGTAATCCGCCCGAAATATCTGTCCATGAAGAACCGCCATCCACAGATTGATAAACACTGTTTGCATTATACCCGCTCATGGTAACCCAAAGTGTAGCCGGATCGTTGTTTTTTACGGCGATATAAGTAATTCTGCCGGTGCTTACAGGTAATGTCTCGGTAATATCTGACCATGAAGTGCCCCCATTTGTAGTTTTCCAGATGGTGTAGGGGTCTGCAACATATAATACCTGGGCATTTGAAGGGGCAATTGCCATGGAGCGGATTTTATAGGATGAGTTCATGGTGGAAATCTTTGTCCAGCTATTTCCCCTGTCTGTAGTTTTCCATACATCTGCATATCCGGCAAACAATGTCTGATTATTTGTCGGGTGTATGATAAATGGAGTAACCCATGCACCGTCGCCGGCTGCTGCCGGTTCTATATCTGTAGTGCTACCCCAGTGGTCGGTGGTTCTGGATATTTGCCCATAAACATAAGTCCCGTACTGGACGTTCACATCCGTATAATCAATCAGGCATTCCATCCCGTCACCACCTTTTACATCCGACCAGGCGCCACCCGACAGAAGCTTTGTGCCATTATCCTGCAACCCCGTGATGACTTCAGCAACTATGGTTTTAGAAACACTGAGTTTGTACATTTGGCTGATTACTAATCCGTTTGTCTTGTCTGTCCATGAAGTTCCGTTGTCTGTTGATAAATAAACACCACCATCATTACACTCGAATAAATTTCCGTTGCTCCGGTATTTAAGCATATGTTTGTCGGCATGAACTGCCTGAACCCCGTCGCCCCACCAATGATTGACAATCGACCATGAAGTGCCTCCATTAGTAGAACGCCATGTATTTACGCCGCCGATTAAAAGAATATTTGCATTCCCGGGTGAAGCCGCTATACTTAGATCGTACCAGCCCTGTCCCCCGGAATCGCTGCCATCAGATTCCCAGCCTAATAAATTTTTGGTTGATCCTGCAAAAACCTGTGTGTACGATGTGCCGCTGTTTGTGGATTTGTAAATGCCATAAAGTCCTTCGTCGCTTTGAGCAGCAATCGCATAAACCCATGCAGGCTGATTTGCCGAAACGGCCAGTTCAATCCTATAGGCGCTTGTATTACTGAAAGCCTGTGTCCAGCTTGCTCCACTATTCGTACTAACATATATTTTTCCATCCTGAGTTGAGCCATATAATGTACTAAAAACGCCGGGTTTATATTCCATGTCAATAAAATCAGTACTTGTCAGTTGGGTGCTCCATGTCGTACCGCCATTTGTTGTTTTATAAACGCCGTTTGTGGTCGCCGCAATAATCGTTTGATTATTCGAAGGGTCCAGCAATAGCCTGTTTACCATAGCTCCGTCGGATAATGAATAACTGATTTCTGTTGAGTTCCATGTAATGCCACCATCGGTAGATTTTAACACACCAATGCTTCTGTTGTCCCAGGCATCCCTGTCGCCGGTTGCAATATAAATGGTGTTTGAAGTAGCATAATCTGAGGGTATTACAATATCGCTAACGGCAAGAACTCCGTTATTATCGGTCAGGCATGTCCAACTGGAACCATTATTAGTGGTGACCCATAATCCGCCGGAAGCGGCGCCAACCCAATAGGTATTATTATCTGTCGGGTGAAATGCAACACAATTGATACGGCCGACCCCGGCATATCCTCCGTTGGAACTATTAGTTCCTAAAGTTGTCCAATTGGCAGCGCCTGACTTCTTTAATTGGGGATTTGCCAGTACAAATTCTTCATAAACTTCCCGGGCTGTTTTTTGCGGGAGTTCACCTGTTGCGGGATTTACCTGGCTTTCCATTTCATACTCCCAGCGCTTAAATTGCTTCCATCCCACGGCTTTTTTCTTCACCCCACCCTCAAAATAATATCCTTTGTCAACGTTATAGGGAGCCCAATAGTCGTTAAAAGCTTGCTGGTAATCCTGTAAGGTTAAAGTATGGTTGTTTACTTTCGCCTGAGGTAAATTTGCAATCCAGGTTTGTGAAAAGCTTGTTTTTGCTAATAAAAACAATACCATTACACATAAATACTTTTTTTTCATGAGATTTATCGTTTTTAATTGTTTTGAGTGAAAGGCTGGTATTTAACAATGTTTCAAATTTCTTAAAAAATAAAAAATTTAACCTATATTAGTTTCCAAATTTAGTTGTTTCAAATCACAATTGTCCGGTAAAAATCAAAAAAATTTTTTTTAGCCGTGCAAGTTATTAAAAATATGTATTTTAGTTTTTATTATTTTGACTTTTAAAAAATTAAACTGCCTGAAATAAAATTTTGTCAGCGATCTAATTGGTCCCAAAGTAAACGATATCATTGTCAATATTGATTGAGAAAAGGACAATCTTCGGTTTTTTATTGATGAAAATTTTTATTTCTCCAAAATGTTCTAAATCATAGAAATCCTCATCTATGCCTAATGATTTCATTTTGTAATACTTTTCGAGAATTTGTTCAGCAATTACCATAAGATTAATTTATTTTTTATAATAGCGTTTCGAATGATTGGTATTTTCAGTGAAAATTCTAAAAAAATTTGCTTATTGCCTGCCTGTTCCGTAAACGAAGTATCTGCAATGCCGGGGTTTACATATGCCTGCCTGAATTAAGCTGCCCGGCATGTTTGCCCCGATGTGCCACTATTCCCCGTTTTCAGCTTTCAGCCACAATCTGATATCCTTTACAGGGCGGTCGTTGGTATCGCAAGGTAATGAGGCTATTTTATCCACTATTTCCATCCCGCTTATTACTTCCCCAAAAACCGTATATGCCCCATCCAGATGGGGAGCTCCGCCAATCGTCTTGTATACTTCGCGTTGCTTCGGCGTTAATTTCCAGGGTTTGTTTTTTGCATAATTTGCATCAACCAAATCACGGTATTTTTCAAACATCAGGTTGATATTTGGAATGTCACGATGTTCAAAGAAATTCTGAAACTTTTTTAATTCAACGGTATCATTTTTCTTTTTAAGAATATCTATCAGTATAAATGATTTTGTATATCGCTCACGCTTGAGTTCGGCAGAATCAAGCCCTGCATCGGTGAATTTTCGTCCCTGTACAATATAAAACTGACAAGCTGACGATTCTTTTTTGGGATTGACATCATCACTCTCACGTGCTGCAGCGAGAGCGCCACGTTTATTCAGATATTCATCCACAAACTCCGAAGGTATTTTATAGTTGGTATCTCCCTCACCGAGTAGCTGGCCCGGCTGAGCATTTTTAGAATCCGGGTCGCCGGCCTGTATCATAAAACCCTGAATAACCCTGTGAAAAAGGGTACTGTCGTAAAAACCGCTTTCAACAAGTTTTAAGAAATTATCATGATGTTTCGGCGTTTTCTCATATAACTTTACTTTGATAACACCGTAAGGAGTATGAATAGAAACGATATCTTCCCTGGCTTCCTGGCGGCATGAACAAAATACCCACAACACCGCCGCCATAATTGCAATTATTTTTTTCATTTTGTGGTTTCAATTTAATTGGGTGTTCAAATATACTAATATTCCCGATTGAAGTAGGTAATTGATATTACTGAAATTTATTAGGACGGCCGGAATTTTGCATGGCGCAAAAACAAAATTTTAAATGCCTTCTGCATTATTTGAAAAGCAAAATAACTGTGAATTTTTAATAACTTTATTTAAAAAAATATTTTAAAATATAACCTTTTTTAATGATATGCGTAAAAACCCCTGTAAGGTACAACTAAAATGATGTTTTTGAATTTAATAATTTGATTTATAAACAGTTAGTATATGAAAAATTTAATTTTATTTATAGCCATAACCTTTTGCACCTATTCTTTCGGGCAAAAATATGTTGTTACGCCCAAGGGCCTGCGAAACTCAACGGATACAGCGAAGTCTTTTGTTACGATTGAAATTATTGGTATGGATGCATTTCAGTTGTACGATAGCGCTATTAAATACTTTAGTGAAAACTATAAAAATCCCAATGAAGCGATAAAAGCGAGAGCTATTGGCGAATATTTGAAAATCGAAACTATTGTTCCGGATTTTATAAAATATTATGATGCCGGGGTATATGTTCCTATAGAAGCAAAATATACAACAGAACTGAGATTTAAAGATGGTAAAGTAAGGTATGAAATAACATCTTTAGAGATGAAAGGGATATCAAATGGCTATCCAGTAATATTTGCCGGTGGAGTTTTGGATGGATATATCATTTACAGGAATAATGGAAAACTTTTCAGGGAAGAAGCAAAACTTGATATGGAGAATTTTTTCAATACAAAAATTGAAAAATTGACTAAAGGCTTAAAGGGCGAAAACAAAATTGTTGTGGAAGAATGGTAAATAATTAAATCCGGAAAAACATAGATTTATAACCATTGCTTGGTTTTGCCGGCACAGGAGTCGTATCTGTTTTATGAAAATTTGTTATAAATTTCACATAATAAATAATTTTAATTATTTTTGAACCCTTAAACTTAAAAATTAAAACTATGGGAATCGTTAAAGAATTCAAAGAATTTGCCGTTAAGGGCAATATGATGGACATGGCCGTAGGTATCATTATTGGTGCCGCTTTTGGCAAAATTGTCAGTTCGCTTGTAAATGACATTATCATGCCTCCTCTCGGAAAGTTGCTGGGCAATGTTAATTTTACAGATTTGTTTTACGCTATGGACGGTGCGGCTTATAAAAGCCTGGCCGATGCCAAAGCCGCCGGCGCTCCGGTTTTTGCGTATGGTAATTTTATTCAGACGGTCATCGATTTTCTGATCATTGCTTTTGTTATCTTTATGATCATAAAAGGCATGAACAGTATGAAGAAGAAAAAAGAAGAAGCTCCTGCTGCTCCTCCTGCACCTTCAAAAGAAGAAACATTGCTTACTGAAATCCGCGATATTCTGAAAAACAAATAAATAAGAACTTAATTTTTTTTTAATTTAATTTGACATGAAAAAAATAGTATTTATTTTTTTCCTGACATGTGTTACTATGCTTCATGCACAGGAAAAAATTGAAACCGTGGCAAAACCGATGGACAGGACTGCCGGAGATTCGACAAAAGCTTGGACAATACTTGCTACGGGGGGATTGAACATCACACAGGCGGCCTTTTCAAACTGGGCGGCCGGCGGTGAAAATTCTATCGGCGTGGGAGCTCTTGTTAACGTGAAAGCAGATTATAAAAAGAATAAGCATTCCTGGAAAAATAATCTTGGACTGGCTTATGGTTTTCAGTTTTTGGGAAAAGGCAGCCAGGCGAGATTTACCAAAACAGACGATAAAATCGAATACACGACTTCTTATGGCTATGCCGTTTCGAAACACTGGGACGTTACTTTCCTTGCCAATTTCCGTTCTCAGTTCACCAATGGATATAATTATCCCAACGACAGCGTGCCCATATCCAACTTTTTGTCTCCCGGATACCTGGTAGTCGGTATTGGCATGAACTATGTTCCTGCTGAATATTTTCAGTTGTATATGTCTCCGGCTGCGGGCAGGTTTACCTTTGTCAGGGATCAGGTACTTTCCGATGCGGGCGCCTTCGGGGTTGATCCCGGCAAACATATCAAAGGGGAATTCGGCCCTTATGTACGTGCCGTTTTTAACAAAGAGGTATTCAAAAATGTTACGCTCAACACATCGCTGGAATTGTTTTCAGATTACCTGAAAGATTTCGGCAATGTTGATGTTAACTGGAACGTGCTGATAGGGCTGAAAGTCAACAAATGGCTGTCGACCACTATCAACACTCAATTGCTTTATGACGATGATGTCATGATCCAATCAACACCATCTTCAACACCCGGGCCGCGGACTCAATTCAAAGAAGTGATCGGCGTGGGAATTTCTTACACCTTCAATCATTAGGAGTAAAGAAAAAAGCTATGGCTATAAAAACCTCATTCAAAAAAATGAGGTTTTTTTATTTTTGCATCAAAATTAAGACATGAGAAAAACAAAAAACTCGGAATTGAACAGGCTTAGCGTGGAAGAATTTAAAGTATCTGAAAAAAATCAGATCGTTGTTGTCCTGGATAATGTCAGAAGCATGAACAACATCGGTTCCGTTTTCCGCACCTGCGACGCTTTCCGGGTGGCGCAATTATTTCTGTGTGGCATTACCGCCACACCGCCGCATCGCGACATACATAAAACAGCGCTTGGCGCTACAGATTCGGTATGCTGGAACTATTTTGAAAGTACCAGGCAGGCCGTGGCCGGTTTAAAGGAACAAGGCTATTTGATTATTGCGGTAGAGCAAACAGATACCAGCATAAGCCTGGATGAATATGAACCCGACAAGACAAAAAAAATAGCGCTGATCTTTGGTAATGAAATTGACGGAATTGACGATGAGGTTTTGGAATTATGCGATTTTTGTATTGAAATACCACAGTTTGGAACAAAACACTCCATAAACATTTCTGTCAGCGCGGGAATTATATTATGGGATATTGTAACAAAATCGTGTAAAACAAAGTAAAAAGGGAGATAAAAAGGCAAAGCAAAAAAACTAAAAATTAGTTACTAAAGGACTATAAACTCAAATATTTAAAAAGCTTTTTTTAAATTTTTTTTAATATGTCTAAATATCTTTTTTATATTTGTGGACTCAAAAGAATAGAGAATTTTTTTATTAACGTTAAAAATACATTTTATGAAACATTTCAACTTTAAAGTAATTGCTGTTTTATTTTTGGCAGCAATGATGTTCACGGGCTGCGGGTTAAGCAAAATGATCAAAAAATACCCGACGGTAAAATACACGGTAACCCCCGAGGTTCTTGAAACACATGGTGGTAAAATCGCCGTCGGAGTAAGCGGAACGATCCCCCCGAAATATTTCAACAAAAAAGCTTCGGTAACGATCACCCCGGTTCTGAAAAGCATGGACGGCACAACGCTGGCTACTTTAAAATCGATGACACTTAAGGGCGAAAAAGCTACCGGTGAAGGCCAGACCATTAAATACAAAGAAGGCGGAAGTTTTTCATATAGCGACGTGGTTACCTATAACGAAAGTATGAACATGTCCGAATTAGCTATCGGCCCCTTAGCCACCAAGGGCAAAAAAGTTGATGTTCCCCTCGGAACCAACAAACTGGCCGATGGTGTTATTTATACCTCAACACGTATTGAACAGGAAGAAGAAATGCAAACAGCAGAACACGGCTATGAACTGGAAACAATCATTACCAAAAAAGCCAACTTGTATTTCGAATACAATAAATCAAACCTGAATATTAACATGCCTTTGAATAAAGATAAAGCAAATGCATCATTATTAAATGATACTATTCTGAACTTTCTTGGTTTGAACTGGAAAGTAAAGGCCATCAATATCAATGCATGGGCATCCCCCGAAGGCGAATTGACACTGAACCAGAAGCTTTCTGACGAACGTGGTGCAACCACCAAAAAATGGTTTACCGAGAAAATCAAGAAAATGATCAAGGATAAAAAATTATCCGGTATCACCAAACCCGAAGAACTACAGGTTCTCGTTAATTCAAAAGGCGAAGATTTCGACGGTTTCATGAAAGCCCTCAATGCTTCAAACATTCCTCAGAAACAAACCATTTCAAATGTTATCCAGAGCCAGGCTTCAAAAGCTGAAAGAGAAAAATCAATAAAAGACATGACCGTCATTTATGCTGAAATTGAAAACATGCTTTCCGTATTACGCCGTGGCGAAGTTGTTGTTGATTGTTATCTGCCCAAAAAATCCCAGGCAGAAATTATTCAGCTTTCCACTACAGCACCTGATAAACTCGATAACAAAGAATTACTTTATTCAGCAACTTTGACTGAAGATGTTGCTACCAAATATGTAATATACAAATCAGCTACTACCCTTTATCCTAACGATTGGAGAGGTTTCTGCAATGCAGGAAATTGTGCAATGTTACTTGGAAAACTCGACGAAGCAAAAAATTACCTTGATAAAGCCAACCAGTTGAATCCTAATAATGGCCAAATCAATTATAACCTTGGAGTACTTTCATTCTGGAATAAAGATGATGCCGCAGCTCAGACCTATTTAAACAATGCCAAATCAAAAGGTATCGACATCAGCCACAATGAAGCGCTATTGAAGATCAGACAAGGAGACTATGCCGGAGCTATCAGTTCTTTCGGTGGCAAAAAATGCAAATACAACCTTGCTCTTGCACAACTGCTTTCGGGCAACAATACTGCTGCAAAACAGACGCTGGATTGCGTTAAACCACAAACCGCTGCTACCTATTATCTGATTGCTGTTAATGCAGCCCGCACATCAAACACTGCCGTTATGTATGAATATCTTACCAAAGCAGTTGGTGCTGATTCAAAATACAGAAAACAAGCCAGTGAAGACAGGGAATTCCTGAAATATAATAAGGAAGCTGCTTTCACCAATGCTATTAAATAAGTGAAAAATATTTTTTTAAAAAAACTCCGGCCGGCCGCCGGAGTTTTTTTTTGCCCTGGAAAAATTCAAAGGCTACAATCATGGAAGATACCAATGTAAATTTTGTATATATTGTTTGAGCTATTTTACGATTTTTCAGTTTCAATGCCGATAAATACCCATGATTTATTGACACGAAAGAAACACTTACCGGAACACCCCGCCTGCGAAAGTACCGGCATACTATAAACCCAAATTCCGCCTTAAGAATTTTCTAATGCGTAGCATTAGGAACAATTAAGTATAATAAACTGTTTTTAAATAATTTATAATGTGAATTTTTAATGCGGAATCGACAAAGTAAATGTACTCCTGACAATTAAAAATTGCCAGGAACATTTACTAAGTCGGGGTTATACCCCCGACACTCCCGACCTTCGGTGCGGGACAGGTTCGTGTGCGGGACGGGCATATTCAACCCGCAATCCTGCGCGCTACGCAATAGTTCACTACGTTCCTATGACGTAATCTGGGATAAAAGCAGAGCATTAATGTGAGTGCCGTTTATGGTCTCGTTATAAGGGACAGTTGAAAATGCCGACGGAAGATGGTATGCTGTGATTATAACGAAAGCCGCGATATAGAGTTTGTCCATAATGTCCGACTTCATCCCCGCCTGATCCTCCAGTTGGCGGACAGTCGGGCAGGGTTATTCTTGACCTTCAAACCAGTCATCCGCCAGTTGACGGACTCCTGTTTTTCAGGTTGTCGAAAGCCTGCCTGGCTGAGCTACTGTGTACCCACAACTTTTTATTTTGCTTCCTATATATATTATCCATATAAATATCATATAGGCGGCCTCTAATCTATATAATGTTAATCTTTAAAATAATATCCTGAGACAAAATAAATTATAAAAGCAGTAAAATTAAATGGAATCTATATTAAAACAATTGCCACAGATTCTCAGATTTAAATTCGCCTTGGCGAATTTGAAAATCTGTGTAAATAAAACTAAAAAAAAATCTGAGAATCTGTGGCTACTTGTATTGAATAAATTATTATAACTATCTATTAATCAAAATATGTTATTGAAACAAGTGAATAAAAAAACTAATTACAGAAATAATTAATTTTAATAATATTTGTGGGTACACGGTAGCTGGCTGAGCCAGTCAGACAAGCCTCGAATTTGAACATTATAGGTCAAATTCTGACTTTATGGACAGACACTATATATCGCTGGTGTTATAGCTTCTGTAGCTAATCCTGAGAGTTATTTTGATTTGGCAATGGTTAATATCTCAAAATTCACCGAAACATTTTGTCCTTTCTGATCCACCAGGGTGAGTTTGTGTTTGCCGGCTTCGGGGGCAAGGCCCATCTGGTGGAAATCGCCGGTAATCCCAACAAAGGCATTATCGAGATACCAGTAGATCTTTGTTCCGGCTACGCTGTGAGCCGCCTTAAACACCACCTTTTGGCGTTCGCCGTTCAGGTCAACGGGTAAATAGATACGGCTGTTGTTTTTCGGGTAGATCATATCGAGGCCGGCCCCCGTATTTTCCTGGGGCATGCAGTCATCGCGGTAAGGCGGCAGCACGCGGTAAAACGGGTTTTTCGATTTGTAAAAAAATTCCATCACCGGCGGCAGCACAAACCATTTCTGAAAACGGATATTTGATACGGATTCACATTCACTGTTCACCCGCCACTTGCCGCTGGCATCCAGTAGTATCACCTGATGGTAGGGACAGTTTTTTGTTTTCGTTCCATTTTTCTGAACCCATATGGTATCAGCATTTTCACATATCGGCGTCGCTTTAAATCCGCTCTGTCTGCAGACCGGCAGGCGTATCATGTCGTCGTAGGGCGCATAAAACCATCCCTGCGGTTTCAGCGATTTGAACACTTCGAACATGACCGGCGCGGCATAGGTCAGGCCGGTCATTCCCGGGCGGCCCTCGCCATCGGAATTCCCCACCCAGACAGCCACCACATATTTTGGATTGCACCCTATAGCCCATGCGTCGCGGCTTCCGTAGCTTGTCCCCGTTTTCCAAGCGATTTTTGCCGAAGAAGAAAACTGCTGCCATTCCATATCTTCGTCGGGCCTGGATACCTCATTCATGGCCTCAAAGGTGAACCAGATGGACGAAGCGCTTAAGAGGGTGGACTTATCGGTGCCCGTAACTTTCTTTTTGGGTTCGTTATAAATATAATTTGGTGGGTGGAAATCTGCTTTGTTGTAACGAGAATCATACGGATGGTAGTGATTCAGCGTGCGTGCCATGCTGGCGTAGGCCCCCGCCATGTCCCACAGGCTGGCTTCGGCGCCGCCCAGGATGACGGACAGTCCGTAATGTGAAGGAGGCTTGTTCAAAGTGGTCAGCCCGACTTTTTTCAGAACATAATTGAACCGGCTGATTCCGTACGCCTGCAGCATTTTTACCGCCGGTATGTTCAGAGAACGCGACAAGGCCCTTTTGGCAGGGACAGCCCCATCGTAAGTCAGACTGTAGTTTTCGGGGATAAAGCCTCCAAGCTGGACAGGTATGTCGGCCACAAGAGATGCCGGGAGTATCTGCCCATCGTTGAGCATAGCTGCATACAAAAAAGGTTTCAGGATGCTGCCGGTGCTGCGGGCGGAGGTGATGATATCCACGTTACAGCCGTACTCGGGATGGCCGGTTTCGGTGGTGTTACCAACATAAGCCAGCACGTTGCCCGATTCCACATCCAGCACCAGCACCGCGGCATTGTTGACTTTGTTAGCCTTATGTTTTTCGTGATAACGTTCAACGACGGATGCAACAATTTCCTGAAAATATCCGTCGATGGTAGTTTTTGTCCTTTCTCCCCGGTGCCCAGCTTTTATGGCCCGATCGAGGAGGTGGGGGGCTGTCTGAGGCAGGGGATAAGGTTTTCCGGGCAGGTTCTCGTTTTCCGCAAGAAATAGCTGTTCTTTGGTGATGTAATTATTTTGATAAAGTCTTTTTAATAGTTTGTCGCGTTTTATTTTTAGTTTGTCGTGATTCCTCCCAGGGAAAATAAGGGCGGGGCTGTTGGGAAGCACTGCCAGTGTTGCTGATTCGGCCCATGAGAGCTGATCGGCGTTCTTGCCGAAGTAACGCCAGGCTGCCGCATCAATGCCGACGACATTACTTCCGAAGGGTGCATTTGCCGCGTAAAGAGCCAGTATCTCCTGTTTGGTGTATGTCAGCTCGAGCCTGACGGCAAGAAAAGCTTCGATGACCTTCTCGAAAATGGTACGGGCTTTTCCTTTTCTTGACAGGCGTATCACCTGCATGGTGATCGTGCTGCCCCCGCTGACGATCTTCCGGGCTTTTATATCGTGATAGGCTGCCCTTGCCATCGCCACGGGATTAAGGCCGTTATGAAAATAAAAATAGCGGTCTTCGAAAATAATAAGGGCTTTCTGAAATTTTTCAGGAACCGTTTTGCCGGGTGGAAACCGCCACTGTTCATCGGAGGCAATACGTGCCCCCAGTAAAACGCCCCGTTGGTCCTCAAGGACAGAAGAGGTGGGATCGCTGAAGAGGGGACGGGGCAGGGAAAACCAGAAAAAAATAAGGAATGACAATACAAGCACAAGCCACCATTTCTTTTTTAAAAAAATCAACAGCTTGTTTTTTACTAAAAACGCCATCCCGTATTTATTTTCTTTTCCCAATTTTTAAAATAAAATCCGATATAAAAATAAACAATCCTTAAACATAATCTCAAAACATAAAAAAACAGAAATCCGTCGCCACGGCGGAAGCCTTGACCGGTATCCATTATACTCACTGTTAAGGGATCTTTTTTTAACTTTAATACATCTTTGTGTCAGACGCATCAGTATGATAAACGGAAAGCCTTGGTCTTTTTCCGCTTTTCCCAATTATTTGTTTGTAAAATCCGTTATAAAAATAGCAATTTGCAATAAAATCCGGATTTTAATAACTTTTTTTGATTCAATTACGTATAAATTATTAATTTTTCAATATCTTTGTTTCTAATAAAGTAGTAATATTCAGAGTAGTTGCGTAGAAATTTTAAACAGCAAAAAAAATTATTATGTTTAAAAATATCTTTTCAGCCTTTTATATCAAGCTTGTTGTTCTTGTCATTTTTATGATACCCTTTCAGTTGAATGCCCAGCTTACAGTAGTACAGGGTACTGCGTTGGGAATGACTCCTATACAGCTGGTCCAACAAGTGCTTGTCGGAACCGGTGTGACGGTTAGCAATGGATCTTTTAACGGATCATCCGCCAATATTTCATCCAATATGATAGGCAGCTTTAATGCTGCCGGCGCAGCCTCTACTCAACTGGGATATGCCCAGGGGATAATTATCACGTCGGGTGAAGCAGCCCTTGCCATCGGGCCAAATAATTCGGGCAGCGCCGGCTTCGGAGCTTCCACAGGCAGCGATCCCGATCTGCAGGCGCTGGTGCCTTCGCATACTGTTTACGACAAGGCTGTTCTTGCCTTTGATTTTGTTCCGATAGCCGATACGATTAAGTTTCAATATGTTTTTGGATCTGAAGAGTTTGATGAATTCTGTAATTCGAGTTACAATGATGCCTTTGGATTTTTTGTAAGCGGTCCGGGCATTTCAGGGCCTTTCTCGGGAGGTGCCGTAAATATTGCAAAGATGCCGAACAACCCGGCCAATTATGTTACGATCAACAATATTTGTAGTGCCGGAGCGACTTATTCCTGGTTAAACGCCAGTGGTACTTATTTTCAATACGACAGGCTTACTAAAGTATATACGGCCTGGATACTCGTTCAGCCTTGCCAGACCTATCATTTAAAAATTGCTATCGGAGATTGCGGCGACAGTTCTTTTGACTCCGGTGTTTTTCTTAAGGCAAACAGTTTATCCGCTTACGGGGTTACTGTTACTTCGCATTTTTCTGTGCCTGGTGCCGGAAATAATGCTGTAGAGGGATGCAGCGACGGCGTTATCAGTTTTAAACTTTCCAGCCCGGCCGCCAGCGCATATACCATTCCTTTTACTATTACAGGCACGGCGATCAACGGGACAGATTATACCTTTATTCCGAACAATATCGTTGTTCCCGCGGGACAGGATTCTGTCGGCATTGTTATTCATCCTTTAACGGACGGATTAACCGAAGGCACGGAAACGGTTATATTTCATGTACAGACTGTTGTTTGCGGCAGCGGATCTGATGTCACTATTAACATCATTGACAATTCACCGGTAACAGCCGTTTCATCCAACGACACGACCCTGTGCGGAGACTCCGCCACGATCTGGGTAAGTGCCACAGGAGGGTTTCAGCCCTATAACTATGTCTGGGATAACGGAGCAGGAAATTCTGCTTCTGCTGTAGTTTTGCCTCCATCAACAATAACGTTTTCATGCACAGTTACTGATATTTGCAACGACACGGCCACTGAAAGCGTTAATATCACGGTAGGTTCGCAGAATGCTGATGCCGGGGCCAACGACACCATTTGTTTCGGTGATTATGCAACGCTGAATGCCGCCGGAGGTAATTCTTACCTCTGGAGCAACGGAGAAACCACTCCTTCTATCTCTGTTTCACCGGCGGCCACGACAGTTTATTATGTTACGGTATATTCATTATGTGATGATGTGGATTCGGCCACGGTTTTTGTGAATCCCTTGCCCGTAGTAACAGCTACAGCCACCCCATCGACAATTTATGACGGGGAATCGTCAACCATTTGCGTGACGGGAGGAACATCATATTCATGGTCTGCAAGTCCTACAGACCCTTCCCTTAGCGGCCAGAGCACGCTTACATGCCCTGTCGTTACACCTGAGGCCACCACTACTTATATGGTTACTGTTACCGATGCGAACGGTTGTCAGAATTATGGTACCGTTACCGTTACTGTAGTGCCTATCTATCCTATTGTCGTTTTTTCCGGAGAGCCCTTGACGGGATGCGACCCCTTAACAGTTCAATTTACCGACCATTCAACACAGGTGCATCCTGACGCAATCTATTTCTGGCAATTTGGCAATGGAACATTTTCATATTCAAAAAATCCGGTAGCTTATTATGATGAGCCGGGGACCTATGATGTTTCTCTTACCGTTACCAATCCTGTGAATCAGGGCACTACGCTTACTATTACAGATTATGTAACGGTGTATCCCAATCCAGTGGCAATATTTTCGACAGCTCCTGAAAATTCCACAACGATAACAAGCCCTGAATTTCATTTCTTCGACCATTCGCATGGGGCCCTTGATCATTGGTACTGGGATTTTGGCGATGGAAATTCCGACACCCTGCAAAACACATTTCATTGTTATTCTCATAGCGGGTATTATTATGATTTTCATGTTATGGAAGATACAGGGACATATCGGGTCACCCTAGTGGTTACCACCGATCACGGATGCACCGACAGCACCTCGAAATTAATCCGTATCGAACCCACGTATGCACTATTTCTTCCCAATGCCTTCACCCCGAATGAAGATCCTGTCAATGAAAAATTTTGCATCAAAGGATTTGGTATCAGGGAAGAGAATTTTGAATTATATATCTATAACCGATGGGGACAGCAGGTTTATAAAACAACCAGCATCGATGATTGCTGGGACGGGTTTTTTATGAGTAAGCCTGCAGAAACAGGAACCTATGTGTATATTGCCCGTTTTATGGATTTCAAATCAATACGTCATACGACCAAGGGCACGGTAACCATTTTCAGGTAAAAAATTCAGACAGATAATAAAAAAGAGGGAACGCCCTCTTTTTTTTATTTGTACGACTGACATTTTAATTCTACTTTTGCATAAAATTAACTCAAAAAAATATAGTTTATGTCGAATATTAAAGTTGCTATCAACGGGTTTGGCCGTATCGGAAGGCTTACTTTCAGAGCTCTTTTGAAAATGGATAATGTTGAGGTCGTTGCCCTGAATGATTTAACAGACGCAAAAACGCTTGCTCATTTGTTTAAATATGACTCGGTACACGGCAAATATCCGGGAGAAGTTTCTTCTGAAAATGATCACATTATTGTTGACGGTAAAAATTACAGGGTTTATGCTGAAAAGGATCCTGTGGCTCTCCCATGGAAAGAACTGGGTGTAGATGTTGTGGCTGAATGTACCGGAATTTTTCGCACGCGCGAAAAACTCGAAAAACATACTCAGGCCGGTGCCGGCAAGGTTGTTTTGTCCGTACCCGCAAATTCCGCACAGGATGTGGATATCACCATTGTGCTGGGCGTAAACGGCGAACAATTGAAACCAGAACACCGCTTTATTTCTAATGCATCGTGTACCACCAATTGTCTCGCGCCTATCGCCAAAGTTCTGAACGACAGTTTTGGTATCAAACATGGGCTTATTAACACCATTCACTCATATACCAACGACCAGATCATACTCGATGCTCCCCACAAAGATCTGCGGCGTGCCCGTGCCGCAGCCATGTCGATCATCCCGACAAGCACCGGTGCGGCAAAAGCCATCGGACTGGTAATTCCTGAACTTTCCGGAAAATTGGACGGATTATCCATGCGTGTTCCCACACCTGATGGTTCAGTCGTGGACCTGACCTGCGAAATGAACGGCCCGGTGAACAAGGATGAAGTAAATGCCGCCATGAAACAGGCTGCCGAAGGCTCGATGAAAGGAATACTCGAATATTGCACCGAACCCGTTGTAAGCATTGATATTGTGGACAACCTGCATTCATCCATTTTCGACTCAAAACTTACTCAGGTCATCAATGGTACCTGTGTGAAAGTCATTGCATGGTACGACAACGAAGCCGGTTATTCACAGCGGTTTGCCGAGTTGGTAGTACAAGCAGGAATGTTATAAAAAAACTTATTAAAGTTATAAAGGAGGCGTTAAGCCTCTTTTTTTTTTTCTATCAGATAGTGTAATTCTCTGGTGCCTTTTCTATGCCTTAGTTGGGTTGTCATAGTCATAGGCACAGCCGCGAAAAGGTGTTAGTAAAGAGTTGATGATGGGTTTTCTTTTATGATTTCAGAAGGCTCTTTAAAAAAGCTGTCCACCTCTATTACGTTACAAGCCTCAAGGGTTCCAAGGTAAACCTCTCCAATTCGGATTCGGATTAGCCGGAGGGTTGGAAAACCAACAGCCGCAGTCATTTTTCGAACCTGTCTTTCCTTCCCTTCGGTTAGTGTGACAGATATCCAACAGGTTGGTCCGTGGCGATCGTCTCGAATCTTACGTATGCGCGGCGGGAAGCCGGGTGCTGTTTCCAACCTAAAAGCTTTGCAGGGTTTTGTGAGGTATTTTACATTTCGCAGGCCTATTTCCACTCCTGCCCGGAGTTTTTCAAGCGCCTCATCGGTGATCAACCCGTCAACCTGGGCATAGTATTCCTTCTCAATATTTTTTCTTCTTACCCTCTCACTTATCTTGCCATCGGTTGTCAGTAAAAGCAGCCCTTCGCTATCCTCATCCAAACGGCCAATTGCCATAGTCCCCAGAGGAAAATCAAAAAGTTCGCCAATCAGTTTCTTTTTTGGCAATTCGCAAACAAACTGGCACAGATAGCCATAAGGTTTATGCATGATAAAGTGCCGGTGTTGTGGTTGGGTGTCAGTGGGCATTGAAACAGGTGAAAGTAGTTTTTGAAAATTTGTGCCTTCCAAAGAGGGAAAGCCGGTTTTTTTTATCCAATCAAAGGTAGTTGTTTTTTGCTAGCGGAGTTTATCTTCCGGCAAAAGGATCTGTATCAAAAAACTTTTTTAGAAAAATGTATAGACGGGTTTTTTAGCAACAAATCAGGCATTATGGTGCAGGCTTTGCCTGTGTTAGTTTTTATATTTTATTGAAAATCTTTCGTAATATTTTTTTGCCGATGAGAGCAACTGCCCCTCTTTCGATTGAGAATCGAAAAATTCTTCGTTGGGAAGTAGTATGGTTTGCCTGTTTCCTTTTTCAGCAGAGCCAATTAGTTTATCATTGTTAAAATAGTACCGCACTTCAAATGTCGGTTCATCTATTCTATGCTCAACCGTTCCGTCAGCATCCACAAAAATAGCAGGCCCGGCATGTTCCTGCTCATTTACAAAGATCAATTTCCCTTCCGAGAAATAATACTCCGTGACAGCAATATCCTGTAAAAGCTTTAACCCAATAAGTTCGCGTATCTTGCAAATCTTCCCGTTCTTAAAATAGCCCGTTAACAGCCCGTATCCTTTATTTGCTTGTTTTATAAAACCTGTATCCAGGAAGGCCTCGTCTTTAAAGGTTGAAGTCCAGTAGTCTTTATACTGATCGATAGCCTCCACCTTTTGATCAATGATCCGGGGGGTATCTTGTTTATCCTGGCCCGAAACATAAGTGATGGTTAGAGACATGAATACCGCGAATAGCATTGTTTTCATAGTACTGTTTGTTTATAATTATTATTTGTTTTCGGGTTTGTATTTGCCCGTTGAGGATATTTATTTTGGGGTTTAATATATTTTTTTTGATTTGCACATATATGATGCCAAATTTTTACAATTCGACTACAAATATTTAAAATAACAGGATGAATATACATTTTATTTTTGTAATTGACTAAAAATGAGCGTTTTTTCTTTAAAATCGTTTGGTCATATCAAATGTAATGTTTACTTTTGCAAACTTTTTTAAATATATTAATACCAGCAATGCGAAAAATACTGTTATTACTCATTTGCAGCCTTTTTATAACAAATATTCAGGCTAAAATTTTCCAGAACACAATTATCCTTTCGGACGAAGGACAAATCATTATCAGCGATCCTCCCGATTATGGCTTTGTTGCCGACACCACTGTCAGCGGTTTTGGAACACTTACCTACCCGAATGGTGAAAGATTCGTAGGCAACTTTAAAAAAGGCCTGAAACATGGAAACGGATACATTTTATTTCCGGATGGCCGTGAGTATTATGGTGACTTTAAAAATGACAGGATCGACGGTTATGGTTCATTGACTTACCCTAACGGAGATAAGTATGTCGGAAATTTTAAAGACGGAAAGTACGAAGGGGCTGGAACTTTCATCCCTGCAGCCGGTGAGAAGAAAGAAGGTATTTTCAAAGAAAACGTCCTCATTGCTGTAAATGGCCGGCAATAAAATTACCAGAAAATCATTTAATCATTATTTATCCCGCCCAGTTCTCCCTGTCAAGGCTACGGTACTGTATGGCTTCGGCCAGGTGGTGGTTTTGTATTTTATCTGAATTTTCAAGGTCTGCTATAGTGCGGGCTACCTTTAAAATACGGTCGTAAGCGCGTGCCGACAGGCTTAATTTTTCCATAGCATTTTTCAACAGTGTTAATCCTGTTTCGTCAATGGCGCAGAACTGTTGAAGATGTTTTGTTTTCATCTGTGCATTGCAGTAAACGCCCTGTATCTCGATGAAACGGGCTTCCTGAACCAGCCGTGCCTCAATTACACGCGACCTGACGGCCTCGCTTTTCTCTGATGCCTGGGCTTTGCTCAATTCTTTAAAAGGCACCGGTGTCACTTCCACATGAATATCGATCCTGTCTAACAAAGGGCCGGAAACTTTGTTGAGGTATTTCTGAACAATGCCTGGCCCGCAGACACATTCTTTTTCGGGGTGGTTATAATACCCGCAGGGGCAAGGGTTCATGGCGGCCACCAACATAAAGCTTGCAGGGTATTCCACGGTAAATTTAGCCCTTGATATGGTAACTACCCGGTCTTCCACAGGCTGGCGCAGCACTTCCAGGACAGTACGTTTAAATTCGGGGAGTTCATCCAAAAATAATACCCCGTTGTGTGCCAGGGATATTTCGCCCGGCTGGGGAAAGCTTCCTCCACCTACAAGCGCTACGTCGCTGATCGTATGGTGCGGCGCCCTGAATGGCCGGACTGAAATGAGGGAGGCATTTTTGGCCAGTTTGCCCGAAACGGAATGTATCTTGGTTGTCTCCAGAGCTTCGTGAAGGTTCAAGGGTGGCAAAATCGAGGGCAATCGTTTTGCCAGCATAGTTTTTCCGGCTCCCGGAGGCCCGATAAAAATAACATTATGGCCGCCGGCTGCTGCAATTTCCAGGGCACGCTTGATATTTTCCTGTCCTTTGACATCGGCAAAATCAAATTCATACTCATTCAAGCGGGTGAAAAACTCTTCGCGTGTATTGACAACTGTCGGGTCAATCTTTATATCTCCGTTGAGGAAATCCACCACCTGCCGCAGTGAAGTTACGCCGACAACATCCAGATTGTCTACAATGGCGGCTTCCCTTGCGTTGTCTTCAGGAAGGATAAACCCTTTAAACCCTTGTTTGCGGGCTTCAATGGCGATAGGTAATGCGCCTTTTATGGGTTGCAGGCTGCCGTCAAGGGAGAGTTCGCCCATAATAATATACTTTCCTAACTCATCGGATTTTAACTGATCGGAAGCCGCCAATATGCCAAGAGCAATGGTCAGGTCATAGGCAGAACCTTCCTTTTTTATATCGGCTGGCGCCATATTTATCACGATTCTTTTTCCGGGATAATTAAACCCGCTGTTTTTGAAGGATGCAACGATGCGGTGCTGGCTCTCTTTTACCGCACTGTCGGGCAGGCCAACCATAAAGAACTGAACACCCGCATCAATGTTAACCTCCACAGTGATGGTAATTGCATCAATACCAAAAATGGCGCTTCCATAAGTTTTTATCAGCATTTAAGTTGTATTTTAATAACGATAACAAATATATTTCATTTATTGTTTAATTGACCACATTGTCTATAATCTTTTTTAAACGCCTTATTATATTATTAATTGATGCATTTTTAGCCGTAAAAATATTTAACACTTTTTACGAAAAGAATGATGTGCCGCGTTATCGTTTTTTGTGTAATTTTGCACCCGTTTTTAAATTTATAAATCTAAAATTAATTAAATGAAAAACATGAGACTACATGCTTTACTTTTTATAGGAATGTTTTTACTTGGTTTTACACAAATGGCCAATGCACAAACACAATTGAATAATTCAGGTTTCGAAAATTGGGAAAATGTGGGTAGCGCTACCGTAGAACCTCTCGAATGGAATTCCTTTAAAACAGCATCAGGAATTTTAGCTTATTTATATGGTACAACAACAATAACACGCTCGGATTCTACACGGCCTGGTTCTACTGGCAATTATAGCTGCCTTATCTGGTCGAAAACCGTGGTTGGTATTGTGGCTAACGGTAATGTTACAACGGGGCAAATTAATATGGGCAGTCAAAATGCCGGCGACCCGAGTAATTATAATATTACCCATACGGCAAATACTGCATTCAGCGAAGCTCTTGGCGCTCATCCCGATTCCCTGGTTTTTTGGGCAATGTTTAACCCGGTAACGGCAGACACTGCTCACCTGGCACGCGTAAGGGCCATTATCCATGACAGCTATGACGCGAAAGACCCCGTAGATGCTGCTACTCAGCCGCATGTGGTGGGTGATGCCACACTTAATTTTCCTTCGACTAATAACCAATGGGTACGCATCAGTATTCCTTTCAACTACACAGGGCCCGCCACATCTCCCGATTATATGCTGCTTACTTTCACCACCAATAAAACCCCGGGCGGCGGTTCAGGTGGCGACAGCCTTTTTATCGACGATCTTTCACTTGTGTACAACGGAGCTTCCATTAGTGAAAATAAAACTATTGATCCTTCGGAAAACTTTTTTGTATATACCGACGACAATGACATCATCATTGACTTGTCATTTGATAAGCTCCAAACTTCAAAAATAGAAATGTTTAATATGAATGGCCAGTTGGTTTATAAAACACAAATCACAGCACAGGCTGTTCAGCATTTTATTGGGTTAAATCAGTTTAAAAGCGGCATTTATGTTATTACCGCCAACACTGATGATGGCCTGAAGTTCAGCCAAAAAGTGTACATTAAATAAACAATACAACCTTGAAGTTGTAATTACAGGCGAAAGAAAAACTAAATTATTACCTATGACATTTCGCACGATAAAACATTTTTTTTTACTTCTAATTTTTACAGCAGGATTGACTTTTCCTGCTGTAGTTTTTTCGCAAAAAGCCATCATAAAAGGTGTGGTTACCGAAGACGGCGAAGGCAGCCCCATTCCGTTTGCCAGTATTGGAGTGAAAGATCAGCAAAAAGGAACGCTGAGCGATATGGATGGCAACTATCAATTTGAGGTAACACCCGGCGATTATACCCTGATGTTTTCCTGTGTGGGCTACGAGAAATACACCCAGAAAATCAGCGCCAAAGCCGGAAAAACACTGGTAATAAACGTCGCTATGAAAATCTCTGTGATGGAGTTGAACACCACGGTGGTTTCGGCTTCAAAATACGAGCAACGGCAGGAAGATGCCACCAACTCGGTGGAAGTGCTCAAGCCGACGATGATTGAAAACAAAAACATCCTTACCCTCGACAAGGCTATAGAATCTGTTCCCGGAGTTGCTATTGTTGACAACGAGCCGCAAATCCGCGGCGGCAGCGGATACAGTTCGGGGCTGGGCAGCCGCGTTATGATTCTTATTGATGACATTCCTATGCTCAGGGCTGATGCCGGAAGGCCGGTATGGAGTTTTTTGCCGGTGGAAGATGTAGAACAAATAGAAGTTGTTAAAGGAGCTTCTTCTGTAATGTACGGCTCTTCAGCGTTGAACGGGGCCATCAATATCCGCACCGCCTATCCCAAAGAAAAACCCCTGACCCGGGTTACCATACACAGCGGGATATACAGCACCCCTCCCCGGCGCTACACCAAATCATGGGAAGGTTTTAACCCCATCATTCTGGGCGCAAACTTCATACATTCCCGCAGGGTGAAAAATTTTGATTATGTTATCGGGGGTAACTTTTTGTCAGACCCCGGATGTATTGGCGCCCCTCCCAACGACACTACCGGCGATTACGACAAGGGAGAATTTGAAAAAAATTTCCGGCTGAACTTTGGCACCCGTGTCCGCTCCAACAGACTGGAAGGCTTGACCTACGGACTTAATGGCAACTTTATGTATTCCAAAAACACCCAGTCTTTTTTCTGGATGGATGCCGACTCAAACATCTTCAGGGCCTTCCCCGGCGCTATTACCAATTTTGCCGATTTCCAGTTTTACCTTGACCCCTATGTTAAATATTTTGGCCCTAAAGGCGCTGCACACTCGCTGAAAAACAGAGTGTACTACAGCGACAACGGCGGCGACAACAACCAGTCCACCATGTCGTATTTTATTTATAATGAGTACCAGTTTTCAAAAATGTTCAAGACACGTATTGGCAACCCTGTTATCAATGCGGGCATCATGAATATGTATTCTTATTCCTACGGCAGAGTGTTTTCCGGCAGCTTTGACGAGCCCGGATCAAAATCCTCGGACAATGGTGCTGTGTATGTGCAGGCCGAAATGAAATTTCTGAAGATATTGACGCTTTCGGGAGGCGCCCGCTGGGAGTTTTACCAATTGGGTGAATATAAAGAAAACAAACCGATATTCAGGGCAGGCATCAACATCCGTGCAGCCCAGGGTACTTATATCAGGGCTTCGTACGGACAGGGATTCCGCTTTCCCAGCATTGGCGAAAGGTATATCTCCACTTCGGCAGGAAACTTTGGTATTTATCCCAACCCCGACCTGAAATCGGAAACCAGCTGGAATGGCGAACTGGGGCTGAAACAATTGTTCAAGATCAGCAAATTTGTAGGATTCATTGATATTTGCGGGTTCTGGCAGGAATATCAAAACTACATAGAGTTTAACGCCGGCCTTTGGGGAAGAAACCTGAAACCCGACAGTTCCGGCTGGGACATAACAAAAAACCTTGGGTATAAGTTCTTAAACACTGCCGACGCCCGTGTTTGGGGCATTGACGTTTCTTTAATGGGCGAAGGCCAGTTTACAAAAGATTTTTCGATGCAGGTAATGGGAGGATATACTTTTTCGAGGCCTACCTGCCTGGAGCCCGACAAAGTGTATTACACTGATTATTTTATCAATGGAACAGATACCTTGAAGAGTCAGGATTTTACTTATATGAACACCTCTTCGGATACCAGGGAAAACATTTTAAAATACCGCTTTGAACAATTGGCAAAACTGGATGTACAGTTTACATATAAAAGCTTCGCATGGGGGCTGGGCGGCCGTTATTACGGGTTTATGTACAATATTGATAACTTTTTTATGCAGAACGACCGTCCGGGATTATTCAATACCGGAATCAAGGAATACCGCAAAGAACACCATAACGGCGATTTTGTTTTTGATGCCCGTGTGAGTTACGAATTAAAAAAACACTTCAAATTCACCGTGCTGATGACGAATATCCTGAATACGGAATATTCTTTACGGCCCATTTCGGTAGAACCTCCCCGTGTTACGTCCATTCAGATAGTTTACAAAGTATAACGTTTATGAAAAAGATATCTATAGCTGTTTTGTTGTTGGCAGCCTTTTTGTGCGCAGGTATTTTGCTGCCTTCCTGCAGAAAATATATTGAGGAACCGGAACAGGAAATCACTCAACTGGTATGCGAAAAAAACATCAGGGGGGGCTGCCTCGACCAGTGGACATTGGTTAATGATGGTTTTGGTTTTAAAAGTTTTGAGCCTCTTGGCGACTACCTTCGCACACTAAACTATCTGGCCACTTTACCGGCGGCTGCCGGTGGCCCCGGGCCGCTGACCACCGACAGCACAAGCGATGCTTACGAAGGCAGTTATGCTGCCAAGCTGATTACGGGGACATTCAGCCCTATGGGAGAACCAATATTAATACCCGGCCTGATTGGAACGGATTCTCTGGACATTCCTAATGCCACTATCAGTGTGGGAAAACCTTATACATTAATGCCTCTCAAATTCAGGGGTTATTATAAATATTCCCCTGTTGGCGGCGATTCCGCTATGGTTTCGGTATTGTTATCGAAATACAACACGGCCTTAGGAAAAAGAGATACCATAGGATTGGCCCGTGAAATATATAAAAACACGGTTACCGAATATACTATGATTGACCTTCCTATTAATTATCTAAGCCAGGAAATACCTGATACGCTTACCCTGCTGATCTGTTCCAGCGCAGGTATTCGTTTCGACGACCTGATGAACTGTAAAGGCCAGGTGGGCAGCACGATGTGGATAGATGAGATATTTTTCATCATGCCGTAACTCATCAACAAAGCAGGTGATTGTTTACCGGATTTTTCTATACCCTTACTTTTTCTGAAGTAGGTCTACCAGCGAATCATACAACTCCCCCACATTTTTCCATTTTGCAATCTCGGCATCGTTGAATTTTATGCCGAAATGTTTTTCCACCGAAACCACCAGGTTCAGGTGTGATAAGGAATCCCATCCGTCAACATCTTCGGAGGTGTGTTCGCGGGTGATCTTTATATCATCATCGTAAAATACTTTACGGAAAATTTCATTCAGTTCATCAAATGTATTCATAATAAAAATTTTAAATGTCCATAGTTGAGATGTCGCCGGGGTCTTCGCCTTTGTACCACGCTTTCAGTACACGGCGCATGATCTTGCCGCTTTTGTTCTTCGGTATTTCTTCAATGATCCTTATGTCCTGAGGTGTCGCGATAGACGACAGGCGGTTGGACAGAAATATCCTTATTTTTATTTCAAGATCGTCCGACCAGGTGGCCGTATTTTTTAGCCGGATAAAGGCGACTACTTTTTCGAACAACAAGTCGTCGGGGGCTCCAATGACCGCCGATTCAGCGATCTCAGGGATCTCCAGCAAGGTGCTTTCCACCTCAAAGGGGCTGATCAGATGCCCTGCCGTATTGATCACGTCATCGTTACGGCCTACAAAATGGTAATAACCCTCATTATCGCAGAAAGCAAGGTCTCCGGTATAATAATACCCGTTCTTAAATTTCGCGTTATAGGCTTCGGTATTGTTCAGATAGGCGATAAGCATCGATTCCCAAGGTGTTTTGATACACAGATGCCCTGTTTCGCCCGTCGGACAAGGTTCTCCTTCGTCGGAAATGATAGCAGCATTAATAATTTCGATAGGCTTGCCCATGGTGCCCGGTTTGATTGGCAATCCGGGACGGTTGCATATCATGATGCTTCCTGTTTCGGTCTGAAACCAGGTATCGTAAACTTCTTTACCTAAAACCTCTTCCGCCCACGCGTTAATTTCAGGATTAAGCGGCTCTCCAACACTGAAAATATATTCCAGCTTTTTTAGAGAAAACTTCTTAAAAATGTTTTTGTCTTCGCGCATCAGCATACGCAGCGCTGTAGGCGCGGTGTACCATTTGGTGATCCCCTCATGCTCCAGCAACTCCATCCATGTTTCCGCGTTGTAAGCCCCGCCGTAATGCATCTGTGAAACGCCCAGGCTCCACGGGCCGATGATGCCGTAAGAAGTCCCGGTAACCCAGCCCTGATCCGCCGTACACCAATACAGATCGTTCTCTTTTAAATTTAAAACATGTATAGACGTATAGCTTTGCGTGAGGATGCTTTTATGAACATGTTGCACACCTTTGGGTTTACCTGTCGATCCGGAAGTGTAATGGAGCACCGAAGGCATATCCGGGCCTGTCAGGGGAATATCAAAGCTATCTGAAGCATTTTCCAGCAGGCCGGGCAGACTGATTATTTTCCCATCATTATCATCACTATCCACCACAAGGATATATTGAAGATCATCAAGCAGCGGCAAAGCCCGCAGGACCTTTTTCAGCAAACTTTTTTTTGTAATCACCACCTTTGCGCGGCAATCGCCCAGGCGGTCCGATAAAGCTTCTTCCCCAAAGTTGGAATACAGTGTCCCGGCGATGGCCTGTATTTTCAGAATACCCAGAAAAGCAAAAAACTGTTCCGGTATTTTGGGTAAAAAAGTAAAAACAATATCTCCCTGTTTTATTCCGAGGTTGGTCAGCGCATTGGCATACCGGTTGCTTTCGGTGTCAAGGTGTTCAAAAGAATATTCAAAGCGCTCCCCCTTATGTCCGATATACCGGAAAGCAAGTTTCTGGCTGTTTCCGTTCAGGCACTGATACCGGGTACAGTAATAAGCAATGTTGTATTGGTTATCTGTAATTTCGAATTCTGACATAATTATCTTTAGAAATTAAGGTAAATAAACGGCTGGGCTTCGGTGCTGAAAAACTGGTAAATAAAGATCACCGCCACAAAAATAACAAATCCCTGTAATGTCCAGTGCATACGTCCGAATAAAGAGGTAAGTTTAGTGTTCCAGTTCGTTGGGGTATAATGCAACAGTATCCCTGCCAGCAATACAAAGAAAGGGTATTTATAAGCAGTGAACCATTGAGCGGCAAGTGAAAAATCCACACCGGTAACTATTTTTTTCAGCATATCCGCCGCCACCTGAATGTCGGGAGCGCGGAATATGATAAATGTAAACATGAGCACATGAAAAGTGATAAAAATGCTTATTCCTTTGTACAGAGCCGGGTTGACCTTTTTTCGTATCATCATCCTCTGCTTGCGCGTGATCACCTCCCATCCCATGATAAGCCCGTGAAGAGTCCCCCAGACCAAAAAGGTATAATTAGCGCCATGCCACAATCCGCAGATAATAAACGTGGTCAGTACGGTGATGGCCAGTCCCGCATTGCGTAAATTTCGTAAACGTATGGACATCGGGTTGAAAATATAATCGCGTAGCCAGTTCGACAGAGTGATATGCCACCTTCTCCAGAATTCAGAGACATTCTGGGCGAGGAAGGGTTTGTTGAAGTTGGGAGTACTGGTAAAACCAAGCAACATAGCGATACCGATCACCATATCGGTATAGCCCGAAAAATCAAAATACAACTGTACCAGATAACCATAACCTGCCATCAGGTATTCAAAAGACGAAAAATATACATGGGACTCAAAAACCCGGTCAACAAGGTTTACCCCCAGAAAATCAGCGATGACAACTTTTTTAAAAACACCTACGATAATAAGAAACAAAGCTTTACCAATAAAATCTTTGCTAAAATTCAGCGACTGCTTAAACTGAGGCAACAGGTCGCTTGCCCGCAGTATTGGGCCCGACAAAATGTTCGGGAAAAAAGAGACGTACAGCAGATAATTTATATAATTTTTTTCCGGCTCGTTGATGTTTTCCTTGTAGATATCGATGATGTAGGAAAGCGTTTTGAAAACAAAATATGAAATGCCGACAGGGGTGATCAGGTTAAGCACGTAGGGCGACGCTTCTCCGGTGGTAATGCCAAAGAAAACATTCAGAAAGAAATTTGTATATTTGAAAAAGATCAGAAGCCCAATGTTGATGAACAATGATAGCAGAAGCATGTTTCTTCTGGTCGCTTTTGATTTTTTTACGAACATCAGTTTCCCGATAAAAAAATCACTGCTGGCGATCAGCACCAGCGACACGACATACACTCCGCTGATCTTATAATAAAAATACAAGCTGAATAACAACAGTAAGACATTGCGTACGGAAGTTTTTTTGTAAATAAAAACATACACAAGATAGAACAGTGTGAACAGCGTGACGAAAAGCATGGTGTTAAATGCCAATGGTGATTGGGGGTGATACAGCAAACTTTGTAAAAAATCGTTCAGTGAGAAATTCAACATAAAAAATTTTTAGGGGATTAATAATATCTGACCGATATTCAGTTTGTCCGATTTCAGATTGTTCATTTGTTTTATCTTTTCTACCGTGGTGTTGTATTTTTTTGCGATGACCCACAGACTGTCGCCGGAAACTACTTTATATGATATTTTTCTTGGTTTGGGGTTCCGGGTAGTGGCCGGCAGTGTGGCTGTTTTGTTGGTGGGTGTTACATTGTTTGATAAAGGCGCTTGATTAAGCGGGGCAGTACTATTAATGGGTTTTTTGTATATTACGAGTGTTTCCCCGGCAATGATCTTTGTGCCTGATAAGGCATTCCAGTATTGCAGTTGGCTGACTTTTACGCCATACCGCTCTGCAATGCTTCCCAGGTTATCGCCTGAACGAATCTTATAATAGGCCACATCCGATCCTGTGGGTTCTGTTTCTTCGGTGGAGTAGGCCGTCAGCGAGACAGTTTTTTTGTTTTCCGTTTTAAAATTTATTTCTTCGTTGAAATATTTTTTCAGTGTCAGGGTGTCAATGAGGTGTTCGTCGGCGATAAGGGTGTCGTTCTGATTCTGAAGCCACATCACATATGAATTGAACATGGCATTTAATAATAATTCGCCCCTGATATAATAGCCTGGAGCCGACAAATGTACTTTGTCTTTTCTGGCAAGGCCATTCTTAAGCCACTTATCCATGGACTTTTTGCCCCCGCTTACGGTATAGTAATTATAAAAGGCACAGTTATGTTTTTTTGCTACGCGCTTCGTCATTTCCATAAAGTCGTTGCACTGTATGATATCGTATTTGCGGCGGTAATAAATATCCTGTGCATTTGAAACGAGGATGGCTGTTTCCGGCGAAGCGCCGCGTATCATATCGATGATCTTTGTCAGGTTGCTTTCCATGGCTACATCATTATACCCGCGGGCGCTAAAGTCGTTGGCGCCCAGGTCGATGATCACCAGGTCCGGATTGAGTTCATTCAGTTGCTGTGCAAACATCCGTTGCCGTAGCAGGCTGACGTAGCCCGCGCCGTTGATCCCCGTACTGCTGTATAAAACGCCCTTATCATCGTTGTTTTCGATCATCAGACCGTAACACTCAAAGAAATTTTGTTTTGCCTCTGTCTTGTTAACAAAGACTTCTAAGGTATCGGTAGCTTTTGAGATTTTCATGGCAACATAAGGCTTGCCGGAGGTAATATCATTACAATCGATATGCAGGGGATTTTCTTCTGAGGAGGTTTTCACTTTAAGGTCATAACTCAGGGAATCCTGTTTGCAGTATATTTTGAGCGATGTGAAATTTTCGCGGATAAATCCTTCGCGGAAAATTAATTTGAAAGAAGCGGCAGTGTCGCTGGTATATATAGTAGCGCCGATAAGCCCCATGTCGTAGCGGGTATCTCTCTGAATGCTTCTGTTGTAGTCCCATCTCCCCGCACAGGACGTTTTATAATCGTATGCGGCATGAGTGGCAGCGGCTTTGAACGGGAATACCAGCCCGCGCCCCCCGTATCCAAAAATCTCCTGCAGCCTCTCGCGCATATAGCCCGACGGGATATCGGCCTGTATGTGTGAATCGCCGATATGCAGTATCTTTAGCTTGCGGGTTCCTGTCATGGAAACCTTGCTGAAAAAACTGCTGATGCCGGCAGCATTAAACCATTCGATATAATTTTTTTCGTAACGGATGAAAGGATAATAAGTGCGGTATTTTATCAGAGAGTCGATGTGTCTGGCAATGAGCATTGGATCTTCAGTTTTCGGGTTGTTTTTTGAAAAACTTATGAATGACTGAAAAATAAAAAATAAGATTACCACGGGGAGCAATAATAACAATGGTTTTATATGTTTTTGTGTCAATCGCATTGTTATTTTTTCTTTGGCAACTGATGTGTGAATTTATTGAATTCGATCATTAACGCCTCAACAATTTCGTTTGCCACGACTTCCTGTCCTTTGGACGAAAAATGTCCGTTGGTCACGGCAAGGTTTTTCTTTGCCCAGACAAGTATTGAATTCGCCCCGCCCATCATGTTATACAAGTCCCAGTAAGCACATCCTGCTTTCAGTGCGGCTTGTTTCTGTACGGCTGTGATCTGTGGCAACCACGAATAGGAAGTATATTTTCCCTCGCTTCCGTGAGCCATATCTCCCGCGCCGATTACCAGTATGCTCAGCCCGGGATTTGCCTTTTTAAATTTCATGAAAAGGTTATAATAAATATCGCCCATCCATGCACAGGCTTTTTCTGACCGCACATAAGGAACCATATTGGCCCCGTACTGAAAAATAACGAGGCGGGTGTTGGTCAGGCGCAGCATTTCTTTTAGCTGATAGTCATCAATGAGCATCAGCCCGTCGCCGGAATGGCCGCGTATGGCATAGTTGTCAACCTGAACACCTTTGTTGGCGTCGAGATACATACCGTAAAAATCAGGACTCTCGTCGGCAATGAACTCGACACGGATATCGAGGAATGAGCCGACCGCTGTCTTGTGCAGGCACACGGTATTGCATGGCTGCAGGGTGTCGCTTTTGATCAGATCGCCCGATGCGGTATTAAAGATATTAACAGCACATTTGCCTTCGTTACGGCCATAAAGAAATGAAATGTTGTTGTAATTATATTTGCCGCCCAGTTTCAAAAAAACACTGGCATTACCATACGAAATCTTTTTAGGTTCCGGCTGTGAGTCTTTTGCTGCCGAGGAGTCCGTTGAAGGGGCGATATCGTCGCTTTGGCGCACAGCATATTTATAAAAACGAAAGACTGTTCCTGCCAGCCCGTAATTAATGCCTGCGTGCCTGTCGTGGAACACAGAATATCTTGCCCAGTTGCCGCTGCTTTTTCTGATATAGCTTACCGGGCTGAGGTCTTTTAAAGGAACGTAGCCAATCCCGGAACCTCCGAATTTTCCATGAAATTTATCGCGGACCACGTAAGATACCCGGTCGCCTTCAAGTTGTGAATCGCCGTAGTGGGCCACACGGATCACGGCCGTATCTTTTTCATGAAGCAGTGCTTTGAAAAAATTGTCAAGCGCTTTACCGCCAGGCCTTCCGTCGGAGGTGACAATATCCGGGTTCACAAGGAAGATATTTTGTTTTTTAGGGCCGATCTTCGACAGGTTGGTGCGGTGTATGATCTGATCATCGCTGACGGTGTTGGCCAGGTAATTCTCCAGCAAACTGTCGGCAATGGTGTTTTCTTCTTTTGATGAATAATCAAAAAGCGAGGACGGGGTATAAAACCGGACAAATTCCTTGATGTGCCTGTTTGCCGTAGCGTTGTAAAAAAAGGAATATCCCACGAGTAAAATTTCGCTGAAAAGTATGACGGTAATGATTTTTACGGGCGTGTTTCTCATATGAGAATTTATATATCAGCCAACTTATAAATAAACACTTCTATCAAGCGGGGTTCAAATCTTTGCAGGTAAAAATCCCTGATAAAAAAACATGCAAAGGTCGGTATTTTTCGGGAGATGGCAAAACAGAATTTTTAGTGGTTAACTCGCTCATTATTAATGGTGTATCTGAAAACCTTGAATGGGCGCCTCTAAAAATAAAAAGGTTCGGGGCTGCTGAAGTTCTGAAAACCGCCGTGTACTGAGCGTACATGCCTGTGCTGAGCCTGCCGGACGCAAGGATTTGAAGGACGATGACGAACGAAGAAATTTAAAATTTTTTTAGATTAGAGTTGCACTAAAGGCTGTTTTACAATTATTTCAGCCATTTCAGTATAAAAGAGGCTGTTTGAAAAGCCTTTTTTCATTGATTTATCCCATATTATCAAGACACTCTTTTATCATTTCCCATGTACGTTCAATATCATGATCAAGGCCGACAGAAAAACGGACAAGCCCTTCCGACATGCCCATTTCCTGCTGCCGTTCTTTGGGAACTTCCGACGAGGTGCTTTTCCCTGAATTGCTGAATAAGGTTTTAAAATACCCAAGGCTGACGGCCAGGTATCCGACGCCTTTTTCTTCCATCATTTCCATGAATATACTTGCCTTTTCAGCAGTGATCATATCGATAAAAAGCATTCCTCCATAGCCAAAACCTTCGTTCAGCATGCTTTTTAGCAGTTCATGACCTTTGAATTCTTTAAGGCCCGGATAGGAAACTCTTATCCCATAATTTTTAAAATTTTCTGCAAGAAACATGGCATTCTTACTGTGTTGCGCCATACGGAGATGCAGCGTATGGAGGTTTTTTAAAATATTTGCCGAACGCAGCGGATCAAGAACCGGCCCGAGCAGCATGGCTGTACCATCATTTACGTTGCAGATGGAATTAATAAACTCCTGGCTGGCACAGATGGCGCCGGCGACACAATCGTTTTTTCCGTTGATGAATTTTGTCATGCTGTACACTACGATATCTGCACCTAACAGGGCAGCGCTGACCATCATCGGGGTAAATGTGTTGTCAACTACCAGCGGCACATTGTTCTTTTTAGCGATTTTTGATAAACCGGGGATATCCGAAATCTGAAGCATGGGATTGGTCATAGTTTCGGTGTAGATCAATTTTGTGTTCGGCCTCATCGCTTTTTCAACAGCTTTAAGATCGGAAATGTCTACAAAAGTGACGGATATGTTGAATTTTGGAAGGTAATTGTGCAGGAATGCAAATGTGCCGCCATAAGTGGTCTGGCTGGAAACGATATGATCGCCGCTGTTGCATAGCTGGAGCATAGTGCAGGTAATGGCGGCCATTCCCGAGCCGGTAACCCAGGCAGCTTCGGTGCTTTCCATTGCAGCGATGGCATCGGCTAAATATTTATTACTCGGATTCCAGTGACGTGAATATAAGAAACAACCTTCTGTTGTTCCTTCAAATGTGTCTTTCATGGTTGTTGCCTGCATGAAAGTATAAGTGGCCGAATCGGTTATGGATGGATTGACGTCTCCGAACTCGCCAAAATGTAACAGGTCTTGAATTCTGTTTGCCGGATTGTTTTTCATTTTTCTGATGTTTTAAAAAAAGCATCCAAAAGTATGGAAATATTTAAAAAGAGATAAAAATACTTGAATAATGAAAGTAAAATGCCTGAAAAAAATTAATATTGTAACAAAATAAGTAAAAAATTTATAAATTTGTAAATAAAAATACGATAAAATGGCAGATCACTTTCATATTGATAGTTTGGATAAAAAAATTATCGCATTTCTCGCTAAAGATGCCCGAATGGCGTTCACTGAAATAGGGAGGAAATGCAAAGTTAGCGGGGCAGCTATTCACCAGCGGGTTCAGTTGCTGAAAAAAAACAAGGTGATCACGGGTTCACAGGTCAATGTCAATCCCAGGGGCCTGGGTTATACCACATGCGCCTATATTGGCATACAGGTGAATCTTATTACGGGAAAATCGCACGGCGAAGTTTTTACAAAAATAGCCCAGATACCGGAAATAGTGGAATGTCATCATATCTCCGGGAAATATTCCTTGTTTGTGAAAATTCACACAAAGGATAATGAACATTTGAAAAATATCATTATCGAAAAAATCCAATCCATCCATGAAGTAACAGGTACCGAAACCTTCATATCCCTGCAGGAAGGATTTATCAGGCAGTTGATTGCCGGGTGACCGGAAAAGTTTTTAAAAAATTTGATTAGGATACCTAACAAATACGGTTAATTTTTTGCATGCCGTAGGATGGCTTTTGGTTGCGCCCGGACTAAATACATGAAAATTCAGTGCCGGGGTGACTGGCTTCAGGAATGGCGTGTGCGCAGTCACCACGACACTCACATCGCGGAAAAAATATCTTGAACTCGTTTATTAAAAGGGAAAAAAGAACTGTAGCCCTGATCTGCGACACATGGCAGCAGTCTTTTTGCAAGATGTTATTGTTTCTGATACAAATAAGAAACAAATCCTAATGAAAAGCGTAATAAGCATTTAAAAGGGAAAAAAATCGTTGTATGAAACGTTTAGTCCTTTTTCTTTTTATAACAGGTTGCCTGGCTTATCCGTCTTTGGCGCAGGATCATCGTCTTATAGACTCCCTGCAAACCGATTTTCTTACAGGCAGGCACGACACCATAAAGTCAAAAATCTTATACGAACTATCACAAGCATACCTGAAAAACAGCCCCGACACGGCCATGGCATATGCCTGCCAGAACCTTGTATTGTCAGGAAAGACCGGTTATAAAAAAGGAATTGGCCTGGCCTACATCAGTATGGGTATTATCAGTTTTTCCAGAGGAGATTATTCAAAGGCATTCGAGTTGCAGAAAAAAGCGCTGAAAATCATGAAGGAGATCGGAAACAAGCAAGGCATAGCCGATTCATACGGAGCGATAGGAACTATTTATTCGTTTCAGGGTAATTATCCCGAAGCCCTCAGGTGTTTTTCAGAAGCCTTAACGATCCATGAAGAAACCGGGAACAAACCGGGGATCGCGGGTTTATATTTCGATATGGGAATCATGTATCATTTTCAGGGCAACAATGCCGAAGCCCTGAGGAATTTTAAAAATGCGTTAAGTCTGTTTGAAAAAATGGGTGATAAGGAAAGAATCGCTGATTGTTACTACAATATTGGTACTGTTTATAGCGACATGGGTAATTATCCTGAAGCCTTGAAGAGTTTTAATACCGTATTAAAAATAGAAACTGAAACAGGAAATACCAGCGGGCAGGCGCTTGGCCTTTTTGCCATCGGAAAAGTTTATCAGCAACAGGGTAATAACGCTGAAGCCCTGAAGAATCTTTTCGCTTCCATGGAAATAAGTGAAGCTCTTGCGAACAATGATTACCTGTCGGCCTGTTACGTCAGTATCGGAAAGATTTACATCAAACAGGGGAATTACTATGAGGCGCGTCAATATCTGAACAAATCACTATCGCTGGCAAAAGTGATCGGAGTGAAGGATAACGTCATTTTAAGTTATCTCGGTTTGGCACAATTGGACAGCGCTCAGGGTAATTATAAAATGGCCTTCGAACATTATAAACAGTACGTTTCGATCCGCGACAGCGTGCATAATGAAGAAAATAAACAAAAACTGACGCAGCAGCAGATGCAATATGAGTCTGATAAAACGGAAGCTGTTTCAAAAGCCGAACAGAAAAATAACGCATTTGGTCTGATTAATGAAACACTATCGGAAAAAGAACTGCAAAAACAAAAATTGGTTCGCAACGGTTTTATCGGGGGGTTCTTGTTAGTGTGCATTTTTGCTTTTATCTTTTTCCGTCAGAGGACCAGGATCATTAAGGAGAAAAGAATTGTCGACACGGAGAAAAAGAGGAGCGAAGAATTGCTGCTTAATATATTACCTTTTGAAGTAGCCGAAGAAATAAAAAAGACCGGGCATTGCCAGGCAAAGACATTCAGCATGGTTACCGTAATGTTTATGGATTTCAAGGATTTTACCCGTGTCAGCGAAAAGGTCAGCGCCGAGCTGCTGGTGGATGAGATCAATGCCTGTTTCAGCGCCTTCGACGCGATCATCCAGAAATACAAGGTCGAAAAAATAAAAACCGTAGGTGATGCTTACATCTGTGCCGGTGGATTACCGGTGCTGAATTTCACGCATGCCTTTGATATCGTGAGTGCGGCCATTGAAATACGTGACTTTATGATTGCCCGGAAAAAAGAAAAAGAGGACAAAAATGAGATACCGTTCGAACTGCGTATTGGCATTCATACCGGTCCTGTCGTTGCCGGAATAGTGGGGTTGAAGAAATTTCAGTACGATATCTGGGGGGATACCGTAAACCTCGCGGCACGTATGGAACAGCACAGCGATGCCGGCCGGATAAATATCAGCAGTTCTACCTATGCCCTGGTGAAAGACAAATTCAACTGTACTTATCGCGGAAAAGTAGAAGCCAAGAACAAGGGGCAGATTGATATGTATTTTGTGGATAGTCTTTCATTGCAAGAGTAGCAACCCCAATAAATACAGTTGGTTTTTTGCATGCCGGAGGACTGCTTTTGGTTGTGCCCCGACACTCACATCAAAAAGCAAACTTATACCAAAGTGAATTTGTAGATAGTCCATGGTTGCTGAGCTTGCCGAAGCAAAGACGTACTACAAATTCTTACTTTGCCTGCCTGTCTGCGAAAGTCAGACAGGGTTATGCCGATAGAAAAATAAATAGTGCAAACAATTGAAA